>Ga0302287_10000003_pt1 | contig 308575 bp, 241 predicted proteins | sample III_Fen_E2_4_FD_200452 | JGI IMG/M metagenome (GOLD analysis project Ga0302287, IMG submission 200452) | Peat permafrost microbial communities from Stordalen Mire near Abisko, Sweden - III_Fen_E2_4 | ecosystem: Environmental > Terrestrial > Soil > Wetlands > Permafrost | place: Sweden... | reverse complement strand
CGCTCCTTGAGCTTGTAGGAGGTCAGGGCAGCGAAGGCGATCAGGTTCGCCGACGATCCCGAGTTCACCAGAAGCGAATTGCGCACACCCAAGAACTGTGCGAGTTCCTTCTCCATCGCCGCGCCCTCGGGGCCCAGCGTCAGCCAGAAGTCCAGCATGCTGGACACACCGGCCTCGACCTCGTCCGCATCGTACACGCGACCAGCATAAGGAACCGTACTCTGGCCCGGAACGAAGTCCTTCTTCACCTCGCGAAGCGTCACCAGCTCGCGGGTCTTCTCCAGGATTTCCTTGCGCAGTTCTTCGATCCGGTTGCTCACGCGTTTTTCTCCATCGCCCAGGGCAGACCTTGCTGCCGGGCGTCGTTGCTGTATGACAGAATCTGTTCACGGGTGCGGGAAAGCATGTCGCCGCCCTCGGAATGCTCCTTGTACCAGTCCACCACGCGCCGGGCCGTCTCGTCCACGCCCCAGACGCCGTGCCAGCCCATCTCAAGACGGGCCTTGCTGCAATCGAGCTTGAGGAGACCCGCCTCGTGCGGATGATTTCCCGACGTATCGACCACCACCTCGCCCTTGCCCCACCGGGACACGAGCTTGCGTGCCAGGTCCTGCACCAGCACCACCGAGTCCTCGGAAGGACCAAAGTTCCAGCCGTCGGCAAACCTGCCGCCTTCGTCCTGGAGCAGGCGACGGCCCAGTTCCAGGTAGCCCGAAAGCGGCTCCAGGACATGCTGCCACGGACGAGTGGCCTTGGGGTTGCGAAGGCTCAGAGGCTTGCCGGCCAGGATCGATTTGACAAAATCCGTCACGATGCGGTCGGCCGACCAGTCCCCGCCGCCGATCACGTTGCCGGCACGGCCCGAAGCCAGGCGGCATCCGTCCGGATCCTGGAAGAAGCTGCGGCGGTAGCTGGCCACGACAAGCTCCGCGGCGCCCTTGGATGCGCTGTACGGGTCGTGCCCGCCCATCGCCTCGGTCTCGCGATAGCCCCAGGGCCACTCGCGGTTCTCGTAGCACTTGTCGCTGGTGACCACCACGCAGGCCTTCACCGAGCCGCAGGCACGCACCGCCTCGAGCACGTTCACCGTGCCCATCACGTTGGTCGCCCAGGTGGAGGTCGGCTCGCGGTACGAAAGCCGAACCAGAGGCTGCGCCGCCAGATGAAACACGATCGCAGGCTGGAAGTCCTGCACCAAGGCGGCAATCGAAGCAGCATCGCGCACGTCGCCCACGACATGACGGATCCTGCCGCTCAGGCCCAGGATATCGAAGTGGGATGGATTCGTGTCTGGAGCCAGAGAGTAACCGGCCACCTCCGCACCCAGAGAAAGCAGCCACTCCGCCATCCAACTTCCCTTGAACCCGGTGTGCCCGGTCACCATAACGCGCTTGCCGCGATAGATGCCTCCGAACATCACCACACCTTCCAAGGAGCCTTGCCCGACAACCACAACTCCTCAAGATGAACTTTGTCGCGCAAAGTATCCATCGGCTGCCAAAAGCCCTCGTGCTGATAGGCATGGATCTGTCCGTCGCGTGCCAGACTCTCCATCGGTTCGCGCTCCCAGACCGTGGCATCGCATTCGATCCGGTCGCAGACCTTCGGGGAGCACACGAAGAAGCCTCCGTTGATCCAGCCCCCATCTCCCACCGGCTTCTCTTGGAAGGCTTCTACCTTCGTGCCATCAAGATTCAGGGCTCCGTAGCGACCTGGAGGCTGCACGCCCGTCAGAGTCGACAGCCCCCCATGGGACTTGTGGAACGCAAGAAGCTTGCTGATGTCCACGTCGGAAACCCCATCGCCATAGGTCAAACAAAACGCTTCGTCATTTTCGACATAAGGCTTGATACGCTTGATCCGACCACCGGTCATGGTCTGCTCACCGGTATCCACAAGCGTCACCTTCCAGGGCTCGGCATGCTGGTGGTGCACTTCCATCCGGTTGTTCACCATGTCAAACGTCACATCCGACATGTGCAGGAAGTAGTTGGCAAAGTATTCCTTGATCACGTAGCCCTTGTAGCCCAGGCAGATCACAAAATCATTGATCCCGTATGCGGAGTAGATCTTCAGGATGTGCCAAAGAATCGGCTTCCCGCCGATCTCAATCATGGGCTTGGGGCGAATGCTCGTCTCTTCCGAGATACGAGTGCCCATGCCACCGGCGAGGATCACAGCTTTCATGCTTCAGGTCCTTTCGCAATCACGCAGCGGTCACCCTCCAGGAGACGCTTGTCTAAGCACGGATCGTCACCTGTGATGAGCGCTTTCTTAAGAGTAGACATCAAAATTCCCTAGGAAAGTCACGTGCCAACGGCACACCGGGCACTGTTGAAGCAGCGAGCAGTCAAACATAGTCGTTTTTCCCGGTGCGGGAGGGCATATCTCGCCCCACCAAAGCCTCTCACAAGCTCATTTCATCTGCATTCCATTTTGGCTTCTTGAAGTCAAGGAACTTGCTATAGTATGATGTCATACATGAATAAGGCGTTCTCCTTACCGGCAGACATTCCCGGATGCGGAGCCATCAGGATCCATGGCTTCGGTGCATGCATGATTGCAGGTACACCGTACGCCTTCGAGGACTCATTTTTCTTCCTCGCTGCACACAAGATCCACGCACGGACAGGCAAAGAGATCCATGCGGCAGTGACAAGCCTGAGTGGCTTCCCTTGCCACAAGGCAGCAAGGCATGCCAAGCGGGCTCTCGATGGCAATCCGGAGATCCTGCTCGTCCAGCTCGGCTCGACCGACCTCACCACGGATCTTTCCAGGCATATCAAGAACCTGCTCAGGCGAGGGCAACCCAACAGCTCAAGTCAGAAGAGCAAGAGTTCAAGCGGCAGCAAGTCGCTATCCAGCGAAGCCCCTGCGCTCCAGGGCTTGGGGCCTTGCAAAATATCCCTCTTGCGCAGAGGAATCGACCGCATCAAGCTCGTATTATGCCGCGCCCTGGGGGTCGTTCCGATTCATGGCGACGAATCCGTCTACATTCCTGCCATCGAGTCCATCATCGAGGCTGCCGCTGTTCACGGCACATTGCCTGTCATCCTGTCTCCGTTCCCGCACGGAGATCCGGTCAGCAATTCCTGGGCAGAGAAATATTCCAGACTCTTGAAGGATCTTTGCGCCCGAAAGGGTGCGATCTTCGTGGACACCTTCCACTGCCTAGAAGACATCCCCAAATACGAGTTGCTGCTTTCCGACCGTCTTCACCTCAGTCGCCTTGGTCACCAGAAGGTCGCAGCACTGATCGACGAAACACTGGCTCATCGCTCCGCGCAGATGGCGGCAGCTTAATCCCGATCGCAAACGACGACGGAAGCCTTCACTTCCCACCGGAGCATACCGCCCGCCAAGTCCGACAACGAACAAGCATTCGATGAATCACCGCATGCCCCGCGTTGTCCAGATGTACGGCATCGCCGGCAGCGAACGCACTTTTCACTCGCAACGAATCCATCGCCAGCGTATCCCACACGTCGACCCGGCTGGTGGAATCCACAAGCTTCGTCAGGGAATCCCTAAGCGTGAGCATCTGCCTTGCGGTTCCGTACTGGAGGTAGCGAGGAAACGGGCCGACCTCGATCACATGGACACCATGCGACCTCAAGGAATCAAGAATGATTCGATGGTTGGCCAAGATCTCCGTAGGCGAGTAGCCATTGGCCGGGTCATTGCTATTGATCTGCAAGATCACCAGACGCGGATCGAGCTTCAAGGCCCGTTCAACCCCCACATTCGAGTCCGATGCCGGGCGCCCCACCGGACGGGGAATGCCCCTTGGCACGAAATGCCATGACGAATAGCCAGAGACTCCCAGTACCGACAGTTTCCGATCCGGGCAGGCAGAACCAATCGTCTGAGCCAATCGGCCGACCCAGCTCGAATCGTGGACACTAGCACCTGCACCGACCACGGTCGAAGAACCCATCACGACAATGCCTCCGGAGGCCTCGGATTCTGACGGACCACTATCCGTGGATTGGGGCAGTTCGCTTTTTGTGACTTGGCAGCCAGCCAATAGGCCAAGCAGCAACAGACAACGTCTCATTCACGCCTCACGTGCAACGGCCTCGCAGAACGTTCTGGCGTGGCGGAGGAAATGTACCTCATTTCCGTGCCGTGCAAGCCTGTTACGTTCTTCCTACCTCAGCGTCTTGAGCAACTGCTCGATCTCCTGGCGGAACGCTTGCGCCTCCTGCATCGACTTTTCCGTGATGCGGATGGCGTGGATCACCGTGGAGTGGTCGCGGTTGCCAAAATGGGTACCGATGGCCTTAAGCGAGAGGTCCGTGAGCTGTTTGGCTAGGTACATGGCGATCTGGCGGGCCTTGGCCACGTCCTTGGTTCCGCGCCCTTCGCGCATGAGCGATTCCACGTCCACCTGGTAGAACTCCGAGACCGTCGTCAGGACGTCGGTCACGCGGATGCGCTTGCTGGCAGGGCGCTGCGTGAGCGCCGAGACCACGCGGTGCGCCAGTTCCACCGTGATGTCACCACCCATGGCCTCCACGATCAGGCGGCGGATGATGCCTTCCATCTCGCGGATGTTGGTGGTTACGGCCTCGGCGATGTACTCGATGATGTCGTCCGACAGGTCGAGCTTTTCCTCGATGGCCTTGTTGCGCAGGATGGCTTCGCGGGTGTCGCGATCGGGGGGCTGGATGTCCACCGAAAGACCCCACTGGAAGCGGCTCACCAGGCGGTCTTCAAGGCCGCGCAGCTCGCCGGGAGGACAGTCGGAAGTCATCACGATCTGACGGTTGCTCTGGTGGAAGGCGTTGAACAGGTGGAAGAACTCCTCCTGCAGCGCTTCGCGGGCCACCAGCGACTGGATGTCATCCATCAAGAGGACATCCACCTCCTCGCGGTACCAGCGGCTGAACTCGTTGATCTGGTTGCGCTGGACCGCCGTGATGTATTCGTTCTTGAAGAACTCGGTCGGGATGAAGCGCACGCGGATACCCGGCGACTGGGCGCGGATGCGGTGACCGATGGCCTGCAGCAGGTGGGTCTTGCCAAGGCCCGAGCCGCCGTAGATCAGAAGCGGGTTGAAGAGCGTCTTGCCCGGCGCGTCGGCCACGGCTCGCGCGGCCGAATGGGCGAACTGGCTGTTGCCGCCCACCACGAAGGCCTCGAAGGTGTAGCGCGGCGAGAGCTCGATCATCTGGATGCTGGGAGGCAATCGACGGATCGTGGCCTCCCCACCCCGCGCCTGGGCGAACTTGACTTCCAAGGAACGGCCAGCGGCACGTTCCACGGCGTGTTCGAGCAATCCCTGGAACCCCTTCTTCAAGGCCTCCACCGGAAGGTGCGACGGCACTTCCAACACCAGCTCCACAGCGGTCATCTCCAGAGGAGATAGCGGTGCGATCTGGCGCGTGAATACGTCGACGCTCAGGATTTCCCGCAGGAATCCTTTCGCGTTTTCCCAGATGCGGGAAATGTCATTGACTGAGGGCGAGCTGTTCACAGACTGCGGAAACATAAACCCACTCCGCGAGAGTTACCGCGTTAAATTGTATTTCTGGACACAACGTTTCAGGGGAAAGCAGGCAACATGGCCAAGGCAGACAAGAAGGCAGACAAGAAGAGCGCCAAGGTGAAAGCCAAGGCAGCCGTCGTCGTGACGGCCAAACCAGTCAAGCCCGCTGCCAAGAAAGCCGTGCAACCAAAGACGCTTCCGGCCAAGCCTGCTGCGAAACCCGTCGCAAAGGCCTCCGCCAAGTTGCAAGCAGCCAAGCCCGTTGCGGCTCCTGCCAAGGCCGTGAAGATCGCGTCCAAGCCGATCGCCAAGCCGACTCCTGTCGCACCCAAGGCACCAGCCAAGACCAAGGTGGCGGCACCCGTCGTCGCCAAGACGGCCGCCAAAACAAAACCTGCACCCAAGGCTCCTGTGCCCAAGATCACGGCCAAGCCGACGCCTGTCAAGGCAGCCAAGAGCCAGCCGACGGCACCTGCCAAGGGCAGCAAGCCTACCCCAGTTGCAGCTCCCGTCAAGGCCCAAGCCAAGGCTGCTTCCCCGGCCAAGGTCGCCGTCAGCAAGCCGGAAGCCAAGTCTCCGGCCAAAGCGTCAGCCAAAGCACCGGTCAAGGTGACGCCTTCCAAGGCTGCCGCCAAGCCAATCCCTGTCGCCAAGCCTTCCAAGCCCGAAAAGGCACCCAAGGGCAAGGCCACTCAGAACTCCGCCCCCGTCGAGAGCGCGCCAGCCCCTGAAAAGGAGCGCAAAGGCAAGCACAAGGAAGCTGAAAAGGCTGTAGAACTGTTTAAGGGCAGCTTCTTCTTCGAGGTCGCCGTCGGATCGGCCACCGTCCGCAAGGTCAAGACCTCCATCGTCCAGGCGGCGCCCACCTCCAAGAAGGCCGCCAAGGACGAGGAAACCCACGACGAGCTGCTGGCCCGCATCGAACGCGACCTCCAGAAAGCCCGTGTGATCGTCCGCAAGGTTCCTCGCAGCATGGTCTGCACCAAGTGCTGCATCATGCCGGTAGACGAAATGTTCATCGTCGACCGCGACACGGCCTACTGCACCGAATGCGCTCTGATGCTGGGCTTGGGCCACACCCGTGAGGCCCGACACCAGAACTTCCATCCGTCCCTGATGAAGGGCGAAGAAGCCGAAGAAGAGTGAACGGTGCGCGACTGAAGGTCCTGATCCCGCTGATCATGGCCTCCAGCCCGCTCCTGCCGGCCAGCGATCCGTTCGGTCTGCGCATTTTCCCCGGTGGCTCGCTCCTGGTGGGGATGTTCACATTTGCCCTCCTGTCTGCCATGGGCACCTACTTGGCTTGGCACCGCTACGGGCGCTGGTGGGGACTTGCCGCCACGCTGCTGGCAGGCATGAGCCTTGCGCTTTCCTTGACCACTCTCCAGTTCCTCGCTGTCCTCTGGCGATGAGCGATTTTCTCGGCCCCATGTTCCAAGCACCTTGTCAGCCTGCGCATGGTTGCTATGATGGACGCATGGATCAGATGCCGGAAGACATCGGCAGCCAAGATGCCGCAGACGTGCACGAGAAGATGTTGCGGGAACTGCACATCATCCTCGAGTCGTCGCGCCAGCCGCTGGAACGAATCGGGCGCTGGCTGCTGGGACGGCACAGCATCTTCGGGCACGAGCACATCTCAGCTTGGGACTCCAAGAGCGGCTGCTGGATCGTGGAACGCCTCACCAACGCACCCGATGCCGTCTACGCCATCGGACCCAAGCTGCCCATCAAGCACTGTTCCTCCTGGACGGAGGCGCGCCTGTTCGTCCTGGTCAGCGGTGCCGCTGCGGAAGTGCCCGGCAACCACGACATCCTTCCGTATCGGCTGCAGATCCAGGCAGGAACCGCTGCACACTGATTTCGCGACGAACGTGCAGATCTAGCAGCACATGGCATCAAATTATGGCATATTAAAGACTCATACGGGGGATTCCTCATGCTCGCATCGCTTCTCGCATCCATTGCCTTCCTTGCTCCGTCGGGCAAAGCCTCGAACGCATCCTCCAGCAACTGCCCCGAATCCGGTCAGGTGGAGCTCTCCGTCGCTGCGCCGTCGCTTGAAGGCACAATTTCCCGCCTGAGCATGTCGTGGTTCAATGTGGAGCAGGACGGCACCTCGCCGATCTTCTTCACGGCCACGCTCAAGAACAACCTGGCGACCGAAGCAAAGGTCCGTCTGCTCGTGGGCATTCAGGTGACGCCCACCGACTCGCGTCTGACGGCGAAGTACTGCACCGGCGGGACCTGCTGGGCCGAAAAGGAAGTCACTTGGCCCATCACGGTGCCGGCTGGCGGCATCAAGGTCCTCAACTCCAACACGCTCTATTCCACCTCGTTCGAGCCGGGTGGCATCGACCCGTCCAACTCCCCCTTCCGCAACCTGATCAACGGCATCGGACGTCTCCCTCAAGGGCAGGTTAAGATGCAGTTCGCACTCCTGTGCGCCAAAAACAGCTCTGCCGGCAAGATCAAGAGCAGCGACCTTTCGTCCTTGGCCAGCTTCGACGGCTTTGGCGCCCCAGTGGTCATCTCCACCGATTACCGCCCCGTCAACGGCGTGAACCTGTTGCAGCCCGGCGCTCCCGGCGAGTTCCCCGACATCTTCACTTCCAGCCCAACCTTCAATTTCCAATCGGACCTGGCCAGCAGCGCGAACTTCGACTACAAGGGCGAGCCACGCTTCCTGTTGGAGCTCTGGCAACTCAAGCATGGCGAGAGCTTCGCTCAGTGTCTGCAACGCCGCCCCGAGCAGTCCACCACACTTGATCAACCCACGGCGGCATTCCCGGCCAACTGGGCGCCTCTCCAGACCAGCGAACGCTACGTCTGGCGCGTCCGCGCCCGCGAGCGCGGCCCCATCGCCAGTTGGATCGATGCCGAAGCCTTTGGATTCCGCCTGGCACCGCTTTCGTCAGTGACCGACCCCGACTGGATGAACGGCAAAAACCTCACCGAAGACCAGAAGCGTCTCTTACGCCTCCTGGCCCGCATCCTTGGATCCCGCGCAGAGACCTTGATCACCTTGAGCCAGGACGGCACACCCACGGTCGCAAGCCTTCGCCAGGATGGTAAGCCCATGACCCTCGAAGCTTTGGAAGAACTGGCCCGCGCCTTCGAAGAGGGCAAGAACACCGTGACTGACGAGGGAACCCGATGAACATCCGGCTCTTGACCCTGTCCCTTGGCCTTGGGGCCATCCTTTCCGTTTCCGCCGTCGCCGACCCCATGGCCGTGGTCGTCCGCACCAAGGGAAGCGTCCAGATCGGCCCCGAGGGGAAGACCGTCGCAGCGAAGTCGGGCGACATCCTCCAGACCGGCTGGCAGCTGTCCACCGGAGGCGATGGCCGCGCCCTCATCCGCTTCCTGGCCGACCAGAGCATCGCCGAGGTCAAGCCCGGATCGGTGATCGAACTGTCCAAGCGAGTACGCGAAGACGACGTCACCCTGCGCCGCGTATTCATCCGCGCCGGTGAAGCCGCCTTCGGGATCACTCCGGGCAAGGGCAAGGACCTGCGCTTCGAGAGCGCCACCACCGTGGCATCGGTGCGCGGCACCCAGTTCAAGATGAAGGTTGACGGCGACACCACTCGCCTGGGCGTGAACGAAGGCGTGGTGCGCGTATGCCACAGCTCCATCGGCAAGACCGTGCACGTGGGCGCCGGCAGCGCCGTGGCCGTGACGGATGCGGGCATCGGACTCACGCAGGGATCTTTCAAGGACGCGTCGGATTCCGCCAAAGTTGCAACTCCGGGAAAGCACCTGCTGACGGTCGACTTCACCACGGCGGGCGGCAGCAAGACCCTCGGCATCGACTGGGAAGGCGGAACCGACAATTCCGCGCGCAAATTCGATCCGGCGCTGTTTGAACTCCTGAACAAGTGAGGCCAAAGTTGCGTCAAGCGCTTGTGCTTGCCGCGCTGGCCTCATCGGTTGCGCGTGCAGAGTTCGTACTGCCCATCGCCGGAGAGGAAGTGTCTCTGGACCCGATGGGCGTGGTGTTCCAGTCGGCAGGCCCTGCCGCCAGCGTGGAGCTGCGCTTGGTCGGCCCCACCGGCGGAACCGTCCAGGCCCGTCTGCAGGGAGACGACATCTGGCGCGCCCAAATTCCCGGTTTCCGCAACGGCTCATATCAGCTCACGGCCACCGTCAAGGATTCCTCCGGCAAGGTCACCACGGAATCCATCCGTTTCCGGGCCGGTAGCCCCGAACTGAGCGCAGAGGCGGCCACGACCGGACGCTGGAACCAGAACCTGTTCTTGGGTGGCGGCGGCGGTTGGCGGCAAGGCCTTTCCGAAGGCACGACCAAGGAGCGCCACAGCCTGGATCGCCAAGACGGCACGCTGGTGCGCGGCGGTTCCTCCACTCCTCTGGACAACCAGTGGAGCGGGAATGCCCACGCCCTGTACATGCTCGACAACGGTCCCTTCACGGCCCGGTTCCGCATCGAAGGCGACCTCCGGGAAAACCAGTACGAACAGGGAGCCAACCAGTACTCCGCCGACCTCGGCTACGGTTCCTGGTCCAGCCTGCACCTGGGCGACCAGACTCCCAGCTGGGATCCGCTTCTGGTGGACGGCACCCGCATGCGTGGCGTGGGACTGGATCTTTCCTGGATCAAGGAAGAGACAAATCTCGTGCATGGCCGCTTCGCCTACGGACTGTTGCGCCGCTCCACCCCCGGTTGGGAAGGCATCACGACCTCCGGCGACACGTCCCTCAATCCCGGCACCTGGGAACGCCACCTGTTGGCTGGCCAGATCGGCTTCGGCAGTGGCGAGCAGTTCCTGCTCAACATCACAGCCCTGAGTTCCTGGGACAAGAGCGACGCCGTCAACCATGCCCTCCAAGACACCCTGCAAGCTCCTCCGCCGGCAGAGAACGTCGGCATCGGCATCGACCTGCACTGGTGGTTTTCCAAGCGCCACTTCGAGGCCTTCGCCAGCGCCGCTGCCAGCGCCGTGACGGAAAACCGCGAGACCCGCAGTTTCTCCGATTCCACCCAGGAGAATCTGGGGATCTCGATTCCCGGCATGGTCACCAGCATCCTGCCCGTGAACAGCACCGTCCGCGGCTCCGAAAAGCTCATGAACGACGCCTCCAGTTGGGTCGACGCCAACAGCGCCTGGAAGCTGGGACTGCGCTACCGCGAAAGCTTCGGGCAGGACTTTTCGATCCGGGAAGAAGTCAAGGGAATCCACAAGGGAGCCGACTTCGAGTCCTTCGCCCGCACCCTGAACGAGGCGACCCGGACCGGGGCCGAATGGAGCCAGAGTTTCGGCTTCTTGGCCCGCCAACTGAACATCTCCAGCACCTTGGGATGGTACGTCATCCCCGACGTGCTGGGAGGCGACCGCGACGAGTTCGCAGGATCGCTGGCGCTGGTCTACGCCAACGCACTGGGATCCTATTACATCAATGGCCAGATGCGGGAACAAACATCCGACAGCGGCAATGGCTACACCTCGCAGGGCATGAACACCGGTGTGACCCATTCGTGGAGCCCGAGCCTGGGGACCGTCGTCACGCGGATCGGCTACGGCCTGCAGAACACCGAAAGCCGCACCTCCGACAGCAAGGTCGGCATCCTGCAGAACAGCGTCGATGCCCAGGTCCGCGTGCGACCGGGCAATGGGAACTGGGAACCCCGCGTGACCTACCAGTTCATCCATCAGGACTTCGGGAACATCCAGAGCCACCGCATGCTCGGCGGCTTCGCAGCCCGACTCCTGCAGCGCCGACTGGACCTGCAGTTCGATGCCGGAGCCACCCAGGTCACGAATCCCTCCAGTACCCGCTGGGCCCGTATTGACGAATCCGGATCCGTGGGCCTCTCTGTAGGCGAGGCCACCACGCTGCGCCTGTCCCAGCAGACCGCCTGGATGGACCCACGGGGCGATGCCCGCGTGGACCTGACCTGGGAGACCATCTTCTGAAGGCTCGCATCTGGGTCGGGCCCCTGTGCATCCTGGCCCTGGCGTTCTTCTCCCAGCTCTTCGAGGTTTTCACCATTTGGGACGAACAGGTCACCGATGCCTTCGCCCGCCTGAAAGCCCCTGATCCGTCCCGGCTGCCGCTGTGCGTAGTGGACATCTCCGATGCCACCATCCAAGAGATGGGGTATCCCGTCTCGCGCAAGGCCTATGCCCACCTGCTGGACGTGCTGGCCCGGGGAGGCGCCCGCTGGGTGGTGCTGGACATCGTCTTCGACACCCCCTCTCCCGACACGGGGGCAGACTCAGCCCTGGCTCGTGCCTTGCGTCGCCATCCTAACACCACGCTGTCCGGCCAATTGTCCGATCCGGACTTGGCAACCAACCGCACATCAAGCCTCAAGGTCCTGAAGACCCGCGAATCGGTGCGGCCCATGGACGCGTTCCTGACCAGCACCCCCCGGTGGGGCGTCGTACTCAACAAGCAAGAGGCCGACGGCGTGGTGCGCCGCTACCGTCCGTCCTGGCCCGATCTGGCTGGCCGACCGCGTCTGGCGCTTGGCATCCGGGCCTTGACGGACGCCGGTTGGCTCGACAGCACGATCCTCCTCACCCGCCCCTGGAATCATTCGGAGGGCTTTCGCATTCGCTTCTGCGGCACCTCGCACAGTTTCCCGTACCACGCCTTGGAAACGGTCTTGGACGATTCGGCCTGGACCTCGCGCAGCGAGGAGGACTGGGGCGAGCACCTGGACCTGGGAGATTCCCTGGTCCGGGCTGGCGTCTTCAAGGACCGCATCGTACTGGTGGGCGCCAGCGCCAAGACCCTGCAGGACATCTACAAGATCCCCGGGCGCGGCAACCTCTCGATGCCGGGAGTGGAGCTACACGCCCACGCCATGGCCACCCTCCTGACCCGATCGAGCCTGCAGGACCTGCCCCGCAGCGTCTTGTGGCTGCTTTTCCTGGCCTGGACCGCACTGGTGCTCTGGCGATTGCGGCGATTGCGGGAATGGTGGCAGCAGCCCGTCGTCACCGTCCTGTTCGGACTGGCCTGGAGCGCCCTTGCCGTTGCCTGCGTCCTGTCCGTCCAGGTCATCTTGCCAGTGGCCTTGGGCTGGCTGGCCTGCACCGGATCGCTCCTGGTCGCCAGCACCGAACGCTACCTGGACGAAGCTGACCGCAAGCGGGAGATCACCCGCACCTTCGGGCAGTACGTCTCTCCTGATGTGGTAAAGATGATGATCGCCGACCCCAGCAAGGTCGTGATGGGCGGCAGCCGCGCCGAGATCTCGGTGCTCTTCTCAGACTTTCAGGGATTCACCGGCATCTCGGAACGACAGGAACCCGAACGACTGGTGCAGCAGTTGGGGGATGCCCTGACGCAGCTTTCCCAACGGATCCTCGATGCCGGCGGGACCTTGGACAAGTTCATGGGCGATGCCATCATGGCCGAGTTCGGCATGCCCCTGCCGCAGGCCGACAAAGCCCTGCGCGCCTGCAAGGCCGCTCTGGACATGCAGGCAGAGCTCGTGCGCCTTCGACCGCAGTGGCAGCGCGAAGGCCTGGCTGAACTGCACATGCGCATCGGGGTTGCCACCGGCCCGGCCATCTTTGGAAACCTGGGAAGCCGCCAGAAGTTCGACTTCACCGCCCTGGGGGACACCGTCAACCTGAGCTCACGCTTGGAAGGCCTGAACAAGCGCTTCGGGACTAGCATCTTGATCGATTCCAACACTCGGGAACAGGCAGGAGAGGCCATTCGCGTCCGGTCGCTGGGAGCGGTCGCGGTCCCCGGCAAGCAGGAACCGGTGGAGGTGTGGGAACTGCTAAGCCTCAGCTGACCAGCGGCAGGCGCAGGCGAAAGCGCGAACCCACGCCGAGATCAGATTCCACCTCGGCCGTGCCCCCGTGCAGTTCAGCCACTTCGCGCACGATGGCAAGCCCCAAGCCCGTTCCGCCCATCTCGCGCGAACGTCCTTCATCCACCCGAAAGAAACGCTCGAACAGGTTCCCCAGGCTTTCCCGAGGAATGCCCGGCCCCTGGTCCACGACGGTGATCACGGCATGTTCCCCTTCGCGGCACACCTCCAGACGGACCTCGGCCATCGACGGCCCGTACTTCACCCCATTGGAGAGCAGGTTCAGCACCGCCCGCATGAGCTTGTGGGCATCGCCGCGCACCACCAGTGGTTCCTCCTGCACAAACACCAGAGCCACGGCCTTGCTGCGAGCCTGCGCCTCCACCGTGGCCAACGCCTGGCGACAGACCAGGTCCAGCTGGACCGGATCGTTCGCACGTTTCAAGCGACCCGATTCTCCCAGGTGACCTAGATCCAGCAGGTCCCCCACCATCTCCTCCAGCTGGGACGTTCCCGACAGGATCCGGTTCAGGAATTTGGCCTTCACGGGATCGAGCAGTTCGTCGTCCTCCAACTCCTCCTCCAACATCTCGGCGTAGCCCCGGATGGAGGTCAGCGGAGTCTTGAACTCGTGCGAGACGTTGGAGATGAAGCGCTGCTGCAGGCGCTCGGCCACCTTGCGGGAGGTGATGTCGAAGATGGTCAGAAGCCAACCCGTGCGGCGCCAGTCGATGTGCGCCTCCGAGAGCCTGGCCGAGAGGTGGTGCACATCCTCGCCACCGGCCTCGAACTCGAACTCGCGCCCCCCGGTTCCGGCAAAGCCCGAGCGCAGGCGATCGAGGAAGTCGAGATCGGGGGCCAGCGTAAAAAGCGAATGGCTGCGCACCGAACGGGCGATAGATTGCCCGGCCGACGGGTCACGGCCGATGCGGGCCAAGCCGATGTCCAGGCGCAACATGAGCGCCGCTTGGCGGTTGCAGAGCACGATACGCCCTTGGCTGTCCAGCAGCAGCACGCCTTCGCGCGTGGCGTCCAACAGACGCTGCAGGCGACGTTCCTCGGAGTGCAGCAGCACGCGCAGTCGGCGCACCTCGGCGCCCAGATCGTGGGCCAGCCGCACTTCCTCCTCCAGCCCCCAACGCACGTCCAGCCCTTCCTCGGGCGGGCGCCGTCCGGCCTCGGCCGCCCGGGCCGTGTCGGTGAGTAGGTTGATCCGCCGCCGCTCACCTCGCAGTTGCAGCCACAGGAGCCACAGCGGCGCCGCGCTCCCCAGCGCCAGGAACAAAAGCGCCAGTCCCCACGTCCGTCCGGACGTGGCACGCACATCCTTGATCCGGCGCGAGAGCCGCACCACGCGTCCTCCGGGCAGGGGCTTTTCCACCAGCAGGGCAGGACACTCCAAGGTCGGGGAAAATCGCCTCTGGGGAGTGAGCGGATGCGCCAGCATCCGACGCGAGGAGTCCATCACCTCCACCCGCACTTGACGTCCCAGCCAGAGGCTGTCACGTCCCGTCGCGACAGAATCTGTCCAATTGGCGATGCTGGCCCGCAGCCAATCCGACTCGTCGCTTTCCCTGATGTCGCCCCAGCGGCGATCGAGGATGCCAAACGCCCCCAGCCAACCCACCGCCAGGAGCAGACCACCGGCGCCGACCGGAAGAAACCTCTGCAAGGCGGTCTTGCGCACGGCCGTTCCTACCTGTACCAGCCGCCTGTGGCGTCCAGGATCCGGCAGTAGCTCTCGATCCCCTCCTCCAGGCTCAGGAACTCCCGGCCGTAACCGGCGGCACGCAGGCGCGCGAGGTCGGCCCGGGTGAAGGCCTGGTACTTGCCGCGCAGGTGGTCGGGAAACGGGATGGTCTCGATGCGACTGCCGGGAAAGCGTTTGGACAGGATCTGTCCCACGTCCAGGAAGCTGCGATCCACGCCGGTGCCGACGTTGAAGACCTCGAAGCCTCGGAAGTTCTCCCAGAGCCAGAGGTTGACCTCCACGCAGTCGTCCACGTGAACGAAGTCGCGGCGGAAAGCGTCGCTGCCCTCGAACAGCTTGAGCACGCCCTCGTCGCGCAGCTGGCCATGGAAGCGGAAGATGGGACTGACCATGCCGCCCTTGTGGTTCTCCTGAGGCCCGTAGACGTTGAACCAGCGCAGGCCCGCCACCGGCGCCTTGAAGGAGCCCGCGTTGCGGCGCGCCCACTGGTCGAAGGCGAACTTGCTCCAAGCGTAGCCGTTGATGGGCCACTCGCAGGCTTCCTCCTCGCGAAAGCCGTCCAACCCCTCGCCGTAGGTGGACGCCGAGGAGGCGTAGAGGAACGGAACGTTCTCGCGCTGGCACCACAGACACAGGTCGCGGGTGGTCTCGTAGTTGTTGTGCAGCAGGTAGGTGCCGTCGGTCTCTGTGGTGGCCGAGCAGGCACCCTGATGAAAGACCGCTTCCACCTTGCCCGACAGCTTGGACAGGAGCGCCGTCAGATCTGCCTTGTCGGCGATGTCCGAGAAGCGCAGCCGGTTGAGGTTGCGGTGCTTGTCCACGTTCTTGAGGTTGTCCACGACCAGGATGTCGTCGAAGCCGCGCCGGTTCAGGCCGCGCACCAGGTTCGAACCGATGAAGCCGGCTCCTCCCGTGACCAAGATCATGGCAGCACCTTTCCGAAGAACTTCGCGATCTCGCCCGCCACGGTTTCCGGCGTGGGCTGGAATCCGCATTCGTCCAACACGATGGCCTGGGCACCGTGGGGGTTCCAGGTATGCTCGTACTTGATGCGGTTCGTGAGGCCGCGGGCATAGCGGCAGCGGTCGGTCCACACCAGATGCGCCGTGCCGCACAGCGAGGCCAGATGCATGGGGCCGGAAGAGGGACCGACCACCAGGCCCGTGGAAGCGATGAGGTCCAGCGACTCCGACAGTGGGCGGTCACGGAACTCGACGAAATCGCCCACCAGTTCCTGGGTGGCGCTGGTGAGCCCGATGCAGCCGACCTTGAGACCCAGCGGGCGGATCAAGCCCAGCAGACGTTCCCAGTTCTCGCGGCTCCAGTTGCGGTCGCTGCCGTGCCCGCGCCCGCGTGGATGGAAGAGCAGGTCGGTGGCGATCTCCTCGCGCCGTTCCCCGAAGCGCCGGAAGACCTGCCGCTCGTGGGGCTGTGCGCCCAGCGGGCGCAGATGGTCGGCGCCAGGTGGGACCAGCGTCAGCACCCGCGCCAGCTCCTCGGGGTTGTCCACAGTCAAAAGGCGGTTGCAGTCGGCGGTGCCGCGCACATCGTGGAGCACGAACTCGTGCGCGAAGTCGCTATACAAGGCCTCCTGACCGGCCCGGCAGCACACGATCACCTTTTCGTAGTTCGGAGCGAGCTTGCGCAGGAAACCCTGCCAATGCATGAGTTCCCAACCGAACTCACCCACCCAGGGACCTGCGAACAGCACCTTGGAGGCCTTGCCCCAAGGCTGCAGGAAGGAGGGACGGAACCACCAGCTGAGGAAATCGCGACGAATCATTTGTTCCCAAAGATAGACGCACGGCGCAGCTGCACGCGGCTTGCCGGCAGCGGAATCCGCAGTCCCGACCAGTCGCCCAGTTCCAGGCAGCCGGACAGATCGAACTCCAAGCGGACCAGTTCGGCGCCGGAGCGTTCCGCAAGCCACTCTGCACCTGGCTTTTCCTGGCCCGCCGGCCCCTTGGGGCCGTCCAAGGCCATGATCACCGTACCGCCCTGCCGCAGGTGCCGAAGCAAACCCCGGCTGGCCTGCGTCCCGCGCGAAGAGGACCCCCGCACCGTTCGCACTGCCGTAGGGGCAAGCAGGGCGCAGAGGAAGTCCGCATCGCGGCTTTGGCTGACCAAGGCAAGCGAGGGGATGTGGCGCGCCACCGCGTACATGGGCAGCAGGTCCCGGTGCCAGCACGCAAGCACCGTGGCCCCTCGCGGCAGCTCCAGCCGGGGCGCCCGCACCAGCGCCATCCAGCACCTCAACGCGCCTGCGGCCACGCGGGCCCAGAACGAAAAAATCCCCTCCGGAACGGTTCCGGAAGGGATTCCTGTTTTCACAGAATCCGTCAAATCACTTCTTGATCTTGGAGATCAGGCCAGGCTGCTTGCCCTCGGACTTGCCGTGAGCCTCGCCCTTGGCGCCCTTCTTGTCGCTGCCGAACAGGTCGGGGGACCGGTAGTCGGCGTTCACGAAGGTGATGTTGGAGCGCTTGAGCAGCCCGCGCATGAAGTCTTCAGCCAGCTGGCCCTTGCGCATGCCCTGGATCTGTTCGACGATTTTGGGCTTGAGCGTGTCGAGCTTGACTTCCTTGCCTTCGCGCTTCTCGTCGAGCTTGATGATGTGGTAGCCGAACTGGCTGCGCACGATGCCCGACACCTCGCCGGCCTTGAGGGCGACGGCAGCGGCCGAGAACTCGGGGACCATGTCCTTGGGATCAAACCAGCCCAGGTCACCACCCTTGGCGGCGGATGCCGGATCCTGCGACTCGGTCTTGGCGATGGCGGAGAAGTCGCCGCCGGCCAGCTTCTTCTGCACGGCCAGGATGGCGGCATAGGCCTCTGCGGTGTCGGTGGGGCTCTTGGTCAGCTTGAGGATGTGGCGCGCCTTGATCTGGCCGCCGACGCCGAACTGGGCCTTGTTGGCCTCAAAGTAGGCCTGGACCTCGTCGTCCGAGACCTTGAGCGAATCCGCCAGGGCCGCATCCAGCAGCACGTCAGCCTTGACCTGCTCGGCAAGCTTTGCCTTCACACCCTCGACGGTCTGGCCGTTCTTCTGCAGGAACTGGTTGAAGGCGTTGGTGTCAGGGAACTGCTTGTGGAACTGAGCGAAGACCGAGTCCACCTTGGCGGCCGGGGCCTTCACGCCCTTCTTCTCCACTTCCATGGCCAGGATGTGCTGGAGCAGGATCTGGGCAACCACCTTCTGACGGGCGTCCTTGAGCACGACGTCGATCTCGCCGCCCATGTACTGGGCCTGCTGGGCGATCTGGGGAAGCGACCCGGCCAGGGCGCGGTTGACCATGCCCTTGGTGACGGCGAAGGTGTCCACTCCGGCCACGACCTCGGTGGTGTCGCCGAGCGGCGCCTTGAACTTGCCGCCGTTGGCGGAAGCGGTGCCGCCCTTCTTGCAGGCTCCCAGAACCAGAGCAGCCGAAGCGATGAGAACGCGTTTGCGCATCGTGAACCTTTCCCAGAGTTGTTGTTGGAACGTGACAAGCTAATCAACGACGGGGCGGTTGGTCCAGCCATCCGCGACACCGTGACAATACTGTTGCAAACCTGCATTTCCTGGCCGCCTGCGCGGAGGGAAAACTGCAGCGTTCAAGCCTCAGCGGCGTGCGTCCCGTAGTCCTTGAGCTTGCGGTAGAGCGTGGCTTCGCCGATGCCTAGGATACGGGCAGCTTGGCGGCGGCTCCCACCGGTGCGGCGCAGCGCCTCCAGGATAGCATGTTTCTCTATGTCCACCAGCTTGAGCGCTGAGGTGGCGGTCCCGCTGTTGCCGCCGCCCGGAGGGGGCGAGGATTCCATGGGCAGCTCCGACGGCGGCTCGTCGTTCCAGTCCTCCGGCAGGATGTCCTCGGCCCGCAGACGGGAACTGTCGGCCAGGTTCACCGCCCGTTCGATGGCGTTCTCCAGTTCCCGCACGTTGCCGGGCCAGCGGTACTGCGTGAGCTTGCGCAGCTCGGAATCCGTGATGGTGGGCTCAGGGCGACCGGGCAGGGCATGCTTGACCAGGAAGTGCTGGATCAGGATCGGGAGGTCCTCCAGACGCTTGCGCAGCGGCGGCATTTCCAGGCGAACCACGTTCAGGCGATAGAACAGGTCTTGGCGGAAGCGACCGGCCCGGACCTCCTCGGCCAGATCACGGTTGGTGGCGGCCACCACGCGCGACTCCAGCGGGAACCAGGCTTCCATGCCCACCGGACGCACCTGGCGCTCCTGCAGCACACGCAGAAGCTTGGCCTGCACCTCCAGCGGCAGTTCGCCGATCTCGTCCAGGAACACCGTCCCTTTGCCGGCCGACAGGAAAAGGCCCGCCTTGCGGGCGTGGGCGCCGGTGAACGAACCGCGTTCGTGCCCGAACAGTTCCGACTCGATGACGGTAGGCGTGAGCGCTCCGCAGTCGACCACCGCAAACGGCTCGGCGGCGCGAGGCCCCAGCGAATGAAGTGCGCGGGCGGCCATTTCCTTACCGGTGCCGGATTCGCCGTTGACCAGGACCGTGGCGGGCGAGGAGGCGAGCTTTTGCAAAGATGGCAGCAGTTGGCGCATGGCCAGCGAATTGCCCAAGAGGGAAAACGGCGCCAGGCCTCCGCTCAGGAGGTTACGCAGGCGCTGATTCTCGCTGCGGGTGGCGCGGTCGGCCAGGATCGAGCGCACCTTGCGCAGCACGATCTCGGGCTGGAAGGGCTTGGGGACGAAGTCGACGGCACCCAGGCGCATGGCATCCACCACCGCCGAGAGGTCGGGATCTCCGGAGATCACCAGCACCGGAACCTCGCAGCCCCGAGTGCGTAGGCGGGACAATAGCTCCTGGCCGCCCATGCCGGGCATGTTGAGGTCCAGGAAAATCATGGCGACGTCGGGTTCCTGGGACAGCTGAGACAACGCCTCGGCGCCGTCTCCGGCTTCCAGGAATTGGTCGAACTCCCCCTCGAGCAGAGAGGCAATCGCTTGGCGGACGGTTTCGTGGTCGTCGACGACCAGCGCGATCCGAGTGGTAGCGGACAGGGGCATGGCAACATCCTACCATACCCGAATCGCAGATGCAAACCCTGGAATGGATATGCATGAAACAGATGTCGGGGTGGAGGCGCCCGAATGTTCCACTTACTTAATGCGATTGGGATTTTCGGACGCAGGGACATACCTTTGCCCCGGTGAACAACGACACCAACGACCATTCTGCCTGGTTCCAGGCCAATCGGCACCATCTCACCGGCGCAGGCCTTTGGCTTGCGGGCATGGAGCCGGGACGCTTGCCACCCGAGGTCTGGGCAGAACGTCCGTTCCGGGTCCTGATCACCCGCCTTTCGTCGTGGCAGGACACCTTGGAGTCCTTCACCCACTCGCTCATGTACAGCATCCTGGCCGGCATCGACGGCTGCTGCCCCGACTTGGCCTGGCTCCCTCCGGTGCACGACGGGCAGGTGCTGACCGACGCCGGACTCCCCTGGCTCATGGGCGGAACCCACCACGGCGCCATGGCCTTCGACGTGCTGGCCGTGTCGAATTCGCTGATCCAGGAGCTGGTGAACCTGCCTTTGATGCTGCAGAAAAGCGGCATTCCCGTGAAGCTTTCCGAACGGCTGGAACGGGAAGACATCCCGCTGGTCGTGATGGGTGGAGCCAACGCGCTGCAGTCCAGCGCCGTCTGGGGACCTGAAGCCTTGATTGACGTGGTGTTCCTGGGCGAGGAGCCCAGCACCATCCAGGACTTCTTTGCCTGTATCCGAGACGCCCGCAAGCGCGGCGAATCGAAGAAGGTCATTCGGGAGCTGTTGCGCGCCATTCCCGGCGTGTTCCTGCCCGACGACGAAAAGCCCGTGGCCCGCAAATACCACCAGCGGACCCCCGACCTGAACCGCTTCCTGCCCAGCGCCCCGGTGCCCATGGCCAACGGCGTGGCCGGCAACGGCACCCTGCAGATCTCCGAAGGCTGCCCGTGGTTCTGCTCCTTCTGCGCCGAAAGCTGGTCGCGCAAGCCCTACCGCGAAGTGCCGCAAGCTGACGTGATCACCCAGGCCCGCGTGCTCAAGCGCGAGCTGGGGCTCTCGAAGCTCGACCTCTACAGCTTCAACTTCAACACCTACGGCCCCATCCGGCCGCTGCTGGGCAAGCTCCTGGAGGAGTTCTCGAGCATCGGGCTCAAGAGCCAGCGTTTTGATGGCCTGGCCCGCGACAACGCCTTCATCGAGCTGTTGCGCATCGCCGGCAAGACCTCCATCACCTGCGCCCTGGAAGGCATCAGCCCCCGGATGCGCTCCTTCCTGCAGAAGGACCTTTCGGACAAGGACCTGGAGAAGTCGTTTGATGTGCTCCTGCGCACCCGCTTGCGCGAGCTGAAGATCTTCGTGATCGCCACCGGCCACGAGACCGACGAGGACTACGCCGAGTTCCGCAAGACCCTCGGGATCCTGCGCGAGATGCTCTCGCGCTCCCCCAACCGGCCCCGCATCGTGGTCTCGGCCACCCCACTGGTGCGCTTCCCGTGGACGCCGCTGGAATTCGACACCATGCCCGATTCCAAGACGCTCTCGCGCTCCGTGGGATTCATCAAGAACGTGGCCGTACAGGCCGGCTTCGAGTACCGCGGCGCCGCCGAGATCCCGGAGGCCTGGATGAGCCAGGTGCTGGTGCGCGCCCGCACCCCGGAGGTCTTCGAGGCCGCCTGGGCCGCCTGTGAAAAGACGGGATTTGTCTTTCGCAACGGCGTCACCGAGGAGTACATGGAAGCACTGCGCGCCGAGCTCGTGGAGCGCGGCATCGAGGAAAGCGAACTGCTGCGCGGCATCGAGCCGGGCGAGACCGTGCCCTGGGGAGCCCTGGAGCCTGGCGTGGACCGCAGCTTCGTGCTCAAGCAGTGGTTCGACTGCAAGGAGTTCCTGCAGATCGCGGTGTGCATGGGCCTGGAGGGGAAGGTGGGCCACTGCCACTCCTGCGGCTCGTGCGACAAGGACGAGCGCAAGTTCCTGCTCACACATGTCGACGACCCTATGCCCGACCTGGTGAAACTGGCCGCGCGCATCAAGGACATCCGCCAGTCCGAGACGGTTCAGCCCTTGCAGGTGGAGATCGCCGACGAGTGTCTGCACATGCCGATGGACCTGATCCATTCGCAACTGGCCCGCGCCTTCATGATGGCCTTCCCCGAGCTCACGCCCCTGTATCGCCGCTTCGAGGCGCATGGCCGTACCGAAGACGCCGACGAATGCATGGCCACCGGCCTCGAGACCCTGCGTCCGATCTTCCTGCCCGAAGGCGCCCGTCGTGTGCGACAGATCCTGTCAAACCCGGAAGAGCTGGCCCAGGTGCAGAGCTACTTCGGACGCTACGGCCGCGTGGTCGCCGAAGGCGAGGCCACGAGCGAGTCCTCCAGCTGGGAGTTCCGGCTGCCTTTCCGTCCGGAGCTGGGCAAGTACCTCTCGACCTTCGGGCTCAAGCACATCCTGCGCCGCGACGGCGCCGCCCAGGTGTTCGAGATGCCCAAGGAATCGCTCAAGAAGAAGCTCGTGCTCTCGCTTCGCTGCGAGGAGATCGAAGGCCGCTGGATCGTGTGTCTGGACGGCGGGCCCAAGTTCAACCTCAAGGAGTTCCTGAAGCAGTCCTGCATGGGCAGCGAGTACTCCGACCGTTACCGCATCCATCCGGTGCGCCTGGCATGAGCTGCACCGACAATTCCTGACAAATCAACAGTCCCCGAGCCGACAGCTTCGGGGACATTTTTGCTCCTGGGCGATTTGACTAACTTGACATACCTATGCTGCGTCGCTCCCTTCTGCTGGTCTGGCTGCTCCCGATGGCCGTCGCGGTCAGCGTCGGCCTGTCGCTCACACCCGTCTCGATGTCATTGTATCCCGGCAAGGCCCAGGCCTTCAGCGGCTACGGGGATGCGATGGACGGTGGCCGCTCCGATACCCGACTGATTCACCGGCAGGACGGCTTGCTTGCGGTGATGGATCTCGAGCACGGCCATCCGACGCCCTACGCCGGTTTCGGCGTCGTCCTAGCCGATGCCGCCCACCCCAAGGGCATGGACTTCACCGCCTACGACGGCTTCGAAATCGAGATGCGCTCCCCCACCATGCGCAACGTGGGATTCCAGATCATCACCTGGGTCGACGGCTTCCCCCGCAGCGAGGGAGGCCTGCCCGGCATGTACCAGGACTTGGCCCTGCCGGTCACCGGCAGCTTTTCCCGCACCCGCGTCGCCTTCTCGCAGTTCTCCCCCAGTTCCTGGTGGCCCCAGACCGCAGGCATGGAAGCCAACGCCGTCCCCATCCGGATGGACCTGGTGAGAAACTTCGAGCTGCGCATCCCCATCGGCGCCCAACCCGTGCGCCACGACAGCCTGGAGATCCGCTCCATCCGGCTGGTCGGCAGGAGCTACCGCCCGCTGGCCGCCCTGGCCCTTCTGGCCTTGATCGTTTCCTCCGCCTGGGCCTACCGCAGCCGCAAGCGCAGCCAAACCGCACCGTCCGCCCTCTTCCCGGACGCCGCAGCAAGCCCGTCGGCAGCGATTCCTCCCGCCGAACCGGATATGGCCCGGGTGGATCTTCCCAACCGCAGCGACCTGGAACTTCAGGCGCTGCTGCAGTGGATCGGGCAGAACTACCACCGCGAATCCATTCTGGTCGAGGAGGCCGCCCGAGGCTGCGGGCTCCCCGTCCGCCGCATTCCCCAGCTCCTCAAGGAGCATTGCGGCAAGACCTTCCCGGCCTACGTCTCATCCCTGCGCATCGCCCAGGCCTGCCGCCTGCTGCGCGAGACCGACCGTCAGGTTAGCGAGATCGGCCTGGCCGTGGGCTTCTCCAACACCGGGAACTTCCACCGCGTGTTCAAGAACGAGACCGGGGAATCCCCCGCCTCCTGGCGGGAAAAGGCCACGAAGACCCCTGGGGCACCTCCGCAAGACTGACAATTTCCGTCCAAACGCCTCTCATCTTCCGCATCAGCGGGGATTGGCAGCACATCGAACGGCATCCGCGACGTCTGAGAGAGAACCACGCCCTAACCTGGGGACATGTTCTCCACGGCCGTCCTGATTCGCCTCTGCCTTCTGGCGCTGCCGTACCTGGCCTCGTCTGACGAGCGTCCCGGAGATCCGCCGCCCAAGCCAATGACGTCACGTCCGGTGCACGGAACCCTTGTCGACCCGCGCGACAGCAAGACCTACCCGACGGTGCAGATTGACGGCCGGACCTGGATGGCCGCCAACCTCGATTTCGCCGCCATCGCCTCCCGATGCTACGACGACCGGCCGGAGCACTGCCGCAGGTTCGGTCGCCTCTACGACTGGGATGGCGCCCTCAAGGCCTGCCCCGTCGGATGGCACCTGCCTGGCGACGAAGAATGGCGTCGGCTCGAGACCCATGTTGGAGGCCGCGCCCACGCTGGCCTAGCCCTGAAGTCCTCCGAACTTTGGAGCTTCACGGGAGCAGGCCAGGACCCTTGGGGGTTCTCCGTCCTGCCCGCCGGCTACTGCATCGAAGAAGGCTCCTGCGTCTTCCAGGGGGACGATGCCGACTTTTGGACCGCCACGGCGTACGACGAAGGGGGGGCATGGCACCGCGGCTTCGGCTACGGCGGCCCCGATGCCGACCGCGACGTCTACTACAAGACATCCCTCTTCAGCGTGCGCTGCGTGAGAAACGATCCCCCTTCGAAAGACCAACAATGAGACACCTTCTGCATCTGGCCCTCCTGACCGGAGCCGCCTGCACCGCCGCCACCCTGGACCACACCGGGTGGTTCCCCTTCCCGATGGCCTGGAACGACACTGCCCACAACGTGACCGACCAAGCCTGGTCAGTGGACGCCCCGGCCGGAAAGTACGGCTTCCTGCAGACCACTCCGGAAGGACATTTCCGCTTCGAGAAGAGCCCTGACCGGGTGCGGTTCACGGGATTCGTCAACGTGACCAGTTCCAACTTCCCCGACAGCGCAGATGCCCCGCTGATGGCCAAGCGCCTGCGCAAGTTGGGGACCAACCTGCTGCGCATCCATCTGGTGGACAACGACTGGGGCACCGCACTTTACCCCGACCGAGGCACCACCTTGGCCTTCGATCCCGTGCGCCTGCGCAAGCTCGACTGGTTCGTGAAGTGCCTGCGCGACCAGGGCATCTACTACAACTTCTGCGTCCAGTCCGCGCGCATCAGTCGTGCCGAGGACGGCATCTCCGCCCCGGTGACCAACTTCGCCGGCAAGATCGTCACGCTCTTCGATCCGCGCCTGATCGCCGTCCAGAAGACCTGGGCCAAGATGCTGGCCCGCCATGTCAATCCCTACACCCGGCTTGCCTACGGCGCGGATCCCGCCTTGGTCACCTGGGAGCTGACCAACGAGAACCAGTTCTTCCTGGCATGGCTCTCCTGGGCGGCTGTCGACCAATGGGACTCGCTCTCGCCCGGCGTGAAGGCCGGGATGCACCCATGGTACCACCGGCAGCTGGACACGCTTTGGAACCGCTGGCTACACACCCGATACGGCGGCGATGCGGCCTTGCGCAAGTCCTGGGAGGGGAGCCGAAGCCAGGGCAAGGAGCAGATCGCCAACGGCTCCTTCGAGAAGGACCTGCGCGGCTGGGGTCTCTGGAACAATCCCGCGTCCGCCGCCCGCATCGAGATGATCGCAGCTCCGGGAGGCAAGGACGGCAAGAAGGCGATGGCCGTGACGATCGCTTCAGGCGGCACCAACAGCTGGGATGCCAGCATCAACCACCCCAGCCTCTTCTGTACGGCAGGCAAAGGCTACCGCCTGCGCTTCCTGGTCAAGGGAAGCCAGCCCACCTCCATCAAGGCCGAGTACCTGCAGGAACGCACCTGGACCTGGTACGGCGCCAGCGAATGCCAGGTGGGCACGCGATGGAGCGTGTGCGAGGCGCCCTTCAGTGCCCCGGCCACCCGCCAAGGCGACCTGCGCGTGCAGATCGACTTCGGGAATTCCCAAGGCCGGGTCCTGATCGACTCGGTCTCGTTCCGGGAGACCAGCGGCAGTGGACTGGCCGACGACGAGAGCCTGGAGCGATTCTCTGTGCGCCGTTCCCGCCGCGCCACCGTAGCAGGCCTCACCGACGCGCGCGCCGCCGACGAGGCGCGATTCTACCTGGATCTGGAGGCTCGCTACAGCGGGGAGATGACGGCCTACCTGCGCGACTCGCTGCGGATCCGTGTCCCCATCACCTTCTCGAACAACTGGTTCGGCCTGCCCTCCATCGCGAGTCAGGCCCGTGCCGACTACCTCGACGGACACGCCTACTGGGACCATCCCGATTTCTCGAACGGCTGGTCGGAATACGGCTTCTCCATGAAGAACACCCCAATGGTCAAGGATCCGGGCTGGGGCACCATCCCCTCCCTGATGTGGAACCGTGTGCTCGGCAAGCCCTTCGTGGCCAGCGAGTACAACCACCCCTGGCCCAACCAGTACCTGTGCGAGGCACCGGCCTTCCTCTACGCCTACATGGGTTTCCTGGACGCCGATGGCGCCCTGCTCCACGCCTACTACGACGGAGCGGAGTACTTCAAGGAACCCTCCTACCGGATGTTCTTCAATTCCGGCATGAATCCCGTGCTCCTGGTTCAGCAGCATCTGGCGCGGCTCTTCCGCACCGGCGCCGTCGCTCCGACTCGGCAGGTCGTGCCGCTGGACGTGACGGAACCAGACATGGCCGCCTCGGCCAAGCGTCGTGACGGCTCTCCCTACACCGGCTCGGTGGGCGCGGCCCTGCAGACGCCCACTATCTGGCGCAACCTCGCGGCAGCCCACACGACCAAGACAGATTTTGTCGATCCCGGCGCACGGGTAATCTCCAACACCGGAGAGATCGCCTGGGACCGCGGGCTGGGCGTGCTCTCGGTGGACAACCCGCACTGGCAGGGGCTGGTGGGTGCCATGTCCGCAGAGCCCCACATCTCCCGGCTAGGTGCCGTGGGGCTTGCGACCACCGGCGGGCGCGACTTCGCCGCCGTCCACCTGGTGAGCGCCGACACCCAGCCGATCGCCAGCGCTTCCCGGCTACTGCTCTTGACCACAGCTCGAATGGAGAACTCCGGCACCGTCTGGGCCGAAGACTTCCGCCGCATCGTCAAAGCCGGGAACGCCCATGACACGGTACTGTGCGAGCCGGTGACAGGATCTGTCTGGATGCTTCCCGGAGCACACGACTCGGTGAGCGCCTTCGCGCTCGACCCCACCGGCAAGCGCCGGGCTCCGCTGCCCGTGCGCTGGGCGGGCGACACGCTCCGCTTGGAGCTCCCCGGCACCACGCTCTGGTACGAGATCGCCAAGCACGAGGCCACATCTCCCGGAGCGGTCCGGGCCAGGTCCTCCACCTCGTCCCGTTAACCGACATCCCGTCCACATCCCGATCAAGCACAGGAACCGTCCATGAGACCCGTCCTCTTCACCGCCACGCTGGCCGTCGGCTTTGCCACCGCGCTTCATGCCGCGCCCCGCTTTCCCTTCCCCCGCAACGGCACCTACCGCTACGGCACCAAGGTGTCGGCATCTGCGATGACCGTCACAGGCAGCGAGGTCCAAGCGGCCTTCGGCGCATGGAAGGCGAGTCAGCTTGATTCCAGCGGCATCTACATGCGCGTCACGTTTGACGACCCAGCCACGACCGTGTCCGAAGGGATCGGCTACGGCATGCTCATCCTGGTCTACATGGACAATGCGACCAACAACACCAAAGGGCAGTTCGACAAGATGTGGGCGTATTACCACAAGTGGTCCAACATTCGCGGAGTCATGCACTGGAAGATCAACGGCTTCAGTTCCGTCGCAGGCCAGAACGGCGCCACCGACGCCGAACTGGACGTGGCGCTGGCGCTCCTGATGGCCTACAAACAGTGGGGAGACGAGTCCTACCTGACCAACGCCAAGACCCTGATCGCCGCCATCTGGAACAGCGAGGTGGACAAGACGGCTCGTCGTCTCAAGCCGGGGGATGCCTGGGACGCCTTCAAGAATCCATCCTACATCAGCCCCGCCGCGTTCGAGCTGTTCCGCCAAGTGGACTCGAACGCCTGGGGCGAACTGATCGCCAACGAGTACACCATGCTCGACGCCAACACCTCGAAACAGTCCTCGGGACTTCCCTCAGACTGGTGCGATGCCGCAGGCAATCCCGTGGGCGGCAACAGCTCGCTCCAGTTCGGATACGACGCCATCCGCACCCCGTGGCGCCTGGCCCTGGGTTATTCCTGGTTCGGACATCCCCAAGCCAAGACCATCGAGGCCCGCCTCCTGGGCTGGATCGCCAATGCCCCGATCTCATCCAAGCCGGCCAGCATCGTGGACGGCTACAACCTGGACGGAAGCGCCAAGGGATCGTGGAATGTGGCCACCTACGTGGGCGCGCTCGGATCGGCCGGAATGACGGATTCCGTCAAATCCCAGGCGTGGGTGGACGGCTGCTACACCCGGCTTCGCAAGGGCGCCGACGGCACGGGCTACTTCCATTCCTCCCTCAAGGTGCTCTACCTGCTGCACATGGGCGGCAACCTAAACAACCTCTGGGAGGCCCCTGTGGCCACCGGCATCGCCCAGGAGAGGTCCGTCGCTACAGTTCATCAGGCGAATCGGCACCTGGAGATCTTCCCTGCGGGGGATTCCTGGCTGCGGGCCGAGGTGGTCGATCTCCAGGGCCGCATTCGCAAGACCGCACGATCCGCCCAAGGGAAGCTGGAAATGGAACTGGGCCACCTTCCGCAGGGAACCTACCTGCTGCGGCTGACCTCCCGCGAAGGCCGCCAGGAACGGACCTTCGCCCTGTTCGGCAACTGAACCATCCCGACATGACACGCACTCACGAGACCACCGACATGCGCACCATTTTGACCCGTTCTCTTCTGTCGCTTTCCCTCCTGGCCCTTGGCGGCTGCTTCTTCAATGACGACTCCGGCCCAGCCACGGCATCCGGCCCAGCCGAGGGGGCGTCGAGCTTCGGAGACTGGGACACGACCTTCACCGACCCCGTCATGAGTTTGAACGACTCCCAGGTCGTGATCTCTGTCCCACAGGTCATCGAAGCCTATTGCAGCAAGTCGTCCGGGACGACCGTCCTGAAGTACGACACGGCGAAGGCGCATCAGGAGACGATCCAATACCGGCTGGACGGCGATCTGCTGCTGTTCTTCGGCGGCACCACGGACATCCCTCCTGACGGCAAGGCAATGCAGTACACCCTCTTCAAGCGGGTATCCGGATCTGCAGGGAGCGTCGTCGGTACATGGTCCAGCACCTTCCAGGACAGCCTCCAGCCGCTTGATGTTCCGGAGACAGATTCTGTCCTGATCGCTATCAGGATTCGTAAGGCTGCGCGAGCCAAGAGACTGCAGGATGCCGGTGCGGCACATCAGATCACCATCTCCCAAGACAGCATCACGCTGCGCGAGAAGGACGGAAACTGGGCAAAGCAGGAGCTGATGGAGTGGAACGACTACGACGCAGGACACTTCTCCGTGACCGTGGGAATTGTTGATGCGAACACCGTGACATATTCTGGAAAGACAGAAACTGTCACCATCAAGCGGCTGGACAGAAGCCGTACGCAGTATTTCAGCACCAACAGCGCACACCCGGCCTACATCCGCCAGACGAACCCCGGCTCGATCGCCCAATGCCCCGACGAGTGGCTCAGCGAATTCCTCACGGCCAACTACCTGGGCAGCGGCTCCACCCTCGGGCGCATCGCCTCGGAATCTCCGTCTGCATCCAGAGCATCGCACCGGCACTGATCCTTCCCTGAAACCGCCCATCTCCTTTCCCGAACATGAGGCATCCGCCATGCGCACCGTCTTAACCCTTTCCATCCTGTCGCTTTCCATCCTGGCCCTGGGCGGCTGCTTCTTCGATGACGACTCCAACCCTGCCACGGCCGGCGGCACCGCAAGCAACGGCGATTGGGACACGGTGTTCAGCGTTCCGACCGTCCAGTTGACGGCCAGCCAGGTCGTGAGCGCCTACCCACAGGCGACCAACACGTACTGCGACAATTCCTCCGGGACGACGCTTCTGAGATCGAACACCGTCAAAGCCCATCTGGACACGGTTCCCTACCGGATCGTCGGAGACCGCTTGATGGAGCTCAAGGACGACACGCTGCGGATCGGCACCACCGGAAGAGCCCTGCAATACGCCATCTACGACCGCATCTCCGGATCGGCTGGAAGCATCCTCGGGACATGGGCCTTGTCCTTCCAGGACAGTCTCCAGCCACTCAACATCTCGGAGACGGATTCCGCCTTCTTGGCTCGCAAGGTCAACATTGCCGCGAAGAATGCCGCCCTGAAGGATGCCGGATTGGCAGGCCAGATGACTTTCACCCAGGACCAAATCACCTTCCGGCTGCGCAGCGGCAACTGGGCCAAGCAGTATCTGCTGGCCTGGAGAGACTACGATGCAGGGCGTTATTTCCTGACCGTGGCCGCCATCGATGCGAACACCGTGACCATCGCAAGCAGCACGGAAACTGTCACCATGAGAAAGCTCGACGGAGACCGCGTCCAGTACTCGAGCACCGACAGGCAGCACCCCACCTACGTCCACAACGATCATCCCGGTTCGGTCGCCCAATGCCCGGAGGAATGGTTCGGCGCCTTCCTTCAGGCAAACATCAGAGGCATCATCTGATGGCGACGGAACTGGCAGCGCACAGCATGGAAAAGACTCCCATCGCAGTGTTCCTTGTCGCGCTGGCCTTCGGCTTGACGTCAGCCCAAATCCATCTGGACGGAACCGTGCGCCGCGCTTCAGGAATCCCTGCCGCAGGCGTCTCCGTGGCGCTTGCGGTGGCGCAGAACAGCACCACGACCGATTCCTCGGGACGATGGGAAATGGAGCAGGGCACAGGAATTTGTCAGAAATTGTCTTTGGCTCGGAATGCCTCCGGATTGCAGCTAGAGGGACGCCGTCTTCTGGTGGACGGGCACGACATCTCCGGGAGGATGCAAGCACCGGCACGCGGCGACTCCGCATCCAAGCGGGGCATGGCGCCGCGTTCCCAGGCCGTCGCCGACACTCTTCTGTTCTCTTGGAAGGGCAGCATCCGCATCCGACTCCCCGTCGCAAGCTACAGCCAGACGGGCATCGTGACGGTGCTGCCGTCCGACACGGCGGCAGGCACGCACAACGGGCGCATGGTCTACACGCCCACCGGTCTGTGGGCCGACACCACCGAAGTCACACGCAGCGCCTATGAGGCGGTGACAGGACTGAAGCCGTCGTACTTCGCGCTGGTGAACACTTCGCCGTGTCCACGGTGTCCTGTGGAGAACATCACCGCGCAGGAGGCGATGCTGTACGCGAACGCCCTGACAAGGAAGGAGATGTCTCCGGACGACACCGTATACGCTTACACCGGCATCACGTGGACCGTTCCTGTGAAGGGCTCGACTGCCGCCTACACGAAGACGAAGGAAGCGCAGGGCCTGACGCAACTGACCATACGTCCTGGTGCCAAGGGATACCGCTTGCCTACCGAGGCCGAATGGAAGCGGCTCGCCGCAGCCGGAGGCGCGCAGAACAACGTGTATTGGTACTCCTACTACAAGTCTCCTTACGAAGCCTTTGACAGCTCGGGTCTATACGCTTGGTACAAGAACAATGCCGCAGGCATGCCAAAAGCGGTGGCGCAGAAGATCCCCAACAAGTACGGACTCTACGACCTCATGGGCAACGTCGAGGAGTACACCTCGACCCCCGACGGGAACGACTACGTTTCGAAAGGCGTGGCCGCCGACGCCACCCAGGGTTCGCTGAACATGATGATGGCCGCCCAGGCGCAATGGCTCACCGGAATGCGCCTGGTCCGGGAGGCCAGGGATTGAACGGATCCCAAGCGCAATGCCAACTCGATCTTCCCTACGCAGCCCTGGAGACGACAGGCCACCGTATGGGTTTCGGGGAGCTGCGATCGGTGCGGCCGCTAGGGACCGGTGCGGCCAACGAATCCTTCCGCATCGAATTCTCCCGCTGGACCCTCGTCTACAAGCGGGCCCTGGACGGCCACAATCCCCGGCTGCACCAGGAGTTTGACCTGCTCCACCATCCCCGCAACGTCTGGGGTCCTCGGGCCTGGAGCCATTTCGAGACTCCCGACGGCCTGCTGGAAGACCTCGTCCCAGGCAAGCATCTCTTCGTCCTCACAACCCAACAAGCCTTTGCGCTCGGGCGACATCTGCACCGTCTGCACACGGCGGATGCCAGCGGCCTTCCACACCTGGATGCCCCCGGCTGCAAGGCCTATCTGGCGCATCGGCTCCTGCCGCAATGGGAGGAGCTGTGGCCACTCGCACCATTGGAGGTGCTGCGCAGGGTGGAGCGCGCCTTGCTGACGTTTGAAGCCGAGGCGCCGTACTGGGACGAGTGCAGCTCGGAGCGAAGCCATGTGCTGGTCCACACGGACCTTATCCCGCTGAACATCCTCTTCCAGAACTCCGATCGTTGCAGCTTCCTGGACTGGGAATGGGCCCGGATGGACGTGCCAGAATGGGACCTTGCCTCGCTTCTGAAAGCCTTCCGCTTTGAGCCGTCGGCATTAGCCGCCTTCTGGGAAGGCTATGCCCTTCCGTTCGATCCCGGGAGATTGCGGGCGGTTTCCGCCATGCACTGCTGCAACGTGGCGCTCTGGAGACTGCGGTGTCTCCATGTGCGGCACGAACACCAGGATTCACCGCTTTTCCGGAAAGAGCTGGAAGAGGAGTTGGGTTGGCTGGATCGGAACCTGGAACTCAGGAGGCTGTAGCCTTCGGCCCTTCCGTCGGTGCGCTGCAACCCATCAGGAGCACGCCCAGGATCGTGAGGAGCGCGGCCACGCCCACCAGCGGGGAAGGACTCTCGGAGAAAACCCAGATCCCGGCGGGCAGCGGAAAGAGCGCGGCAAGCGATGCGGCCAAGGCGTTGGCAGTGCCAGCATCGGTGCGACGGAAGGCGCCCTGCAGGAAGAAAAATCCCCCGACGAAACCTGCCGAGAAAGCTGCCATGAGCAGGAACCAGCCGGGAGTCCAGGGAGCCAGCGCCATGCCCGCCTTCCAAAGGACGGCCGACAGGCCGTAGCACAGGCCCGCGCGCAGGGCCGGCCAGAAGTCCCGCAGACGGAATGGCGAGGGCAGTAGGATGGGGGCGGCACCCAAGGCGGTCAGCACTGCGAGGTTGCGCCAGTGCACCGGCGGCGTGACGTGCTCCAGATCCACCAAGGCCAGCACCACCGTGCCCGCCACGCAAAGGCCCAGAGCGATGCGCTCGCGGATGCGCACCCGACGGCCGCGCCAGGAAAGTAGCGCTGTGAAGGCCACATGCAGGCTGGAAAGCGGCTGCACCAAGGTGAGTTCGGCCAGCAGGATGGCCTTGTGGTAGGCCAAGGTTCCCAAGGCGCTGGCGGCCATGCCGCCCAGCCAGGAGGTGTTGCGCACCAAGGCCAGGACGGACAGCTTCTGTCCTTGCATCCGCAGGCCCCGCCACTGGAGCCATCCCCCCAGCGCCAGGAGGACCGAGGAGAGAAGCGCAAGCGCCACGCCCAAACTGTTCAAGGAACGCCCCACAGCGCCTGGTAGGTCCACCAGTTGCCCATGACCTTCTTGACGTAACCACGCGTCTCCCAGTAGGTGATCTCCTCCACCGCCTCGTCCAGGGGCAAGCGATCGAAGGCGCCCTTCCAGTCCTGGCAGGGCAGGGGGCCCGCGTTGTAGTTGGCCAGCACCAGGGCCGGGCGGTTGCCCCAGGCCCGGGAGATGTCGCGCAGGTAGGCCACGCCCAGCCGCAGGTTCACCAGCGGGTCGGTCAACTGCGCCACATCAAAGTTCGCAAGGCCTTGGCGGCGTGCCATTTCCTTTCCCGTGGAGGGCATCAGCTGCAGGAGTCCCAAAGCGCCCACCGGCGAGCGGGCATTAGGGTCGTAGCCGCTTTCCTGCCGCATGACTGCATGCACGAAGGCCGGATCGATGAGCGCATTGCCCGCGCAGGCCTTGGTGGCTTCGGCCTTCCAGGGCATCGGGAAGAAACGCTTGAGCAGACCCTTGGAGGCCTTGGCAAAGCCGTCGGAGGAGAGGTCGCCCGAGAGCTTGCGCCAGCGGATCTGAGCCCCCTGCAGAAGGCCAGTCTCCTCCAGCCAGACGCACAGACGCACTCGGCCGGCATGCGACTTGGCCACCCGATCGTCGAGATTTGACAGTTCTTGTCGCGACAGCCAAGAAAGCTTCGCGTGTTCGGCAAGGCCTGCGCGCACCATCCTGAGGGTGTCGTCTCGGCGGAACGCGAAGGGCTGGCCGTCCAACGACGGGGGCAGCTCCGGCAACCGGGCCAACGAATCCCGAAAGGCCTGATCGGTGATGCCCAGGGCCTTGCGGGCCAGGTGGCCGTGGAAGCTCCAGGGACGGGTGCGGGCCAGCTTGGCCAGCACCGTCGTGGCCTCGTCGTGCTTGGCGGCGCGTTCCAAAGCCTTGGCCTGGAACCATGCGGCCGCCTCGCCCACCGAGGATTCCCCGCGCGCCTCGGGAGCCAGCAGGGTCGCCGCCCGGTCCCATTCCCCGGCCTTGTACCAGCAGTATCCGATGCGCGTGCGGGCCCAGTCCGATCGAGGTCCGCGCGCGTCCGCGACCTTGCGATAAAAGGCCGAGGCCTCGTCGCACTTTCCCTTGCCTTCGGCCTCCAGGCCGCGGCTCCAGAAGATCTCCTGCCCCTTGACCGAACCGGGCTTGAGCTGGGCGAACTGGTCTTGCGCCTCCTTGGCGGCGACTTCCCGCCCTTGCGCTTGCAAGGCACGCGCCAGCCACAAGAGCCCGTCTTCCTTGGTCCCCAGCCGATGGAACGCCTCCTCCGCATCCTTGGTGCGCCCTTGCTTGAGCAGAGCGCGGCCCTTCAGTTCGAGGAGTTCGGGAGTCATCCCCAGGCGGGGGATCGCTTCGATACGGCGCAGGCAGGAAGCCATGTCCTCTTGATCGAAGTGCCAACGCGCCATGGCACCCAGCACCACCGGGTCCTGAATCGCCATCCCCCGTTCAAGGATGTTCGAGGCCCTGCGCATGAGCTCGGCCGGGGGCTTCTGCGACAGGAATTGTCCGAAGAGAGCAAGCGCCTGCGCCCGCTCCCCGCGCAAGGCCAGGCGCTCGATGCGATCTAGCAGCGCCCGTGTCCGGGCGGTGCGCGTGAGCTCACGAGGCAGAAGGGAATCCACCCAGCCCGAAGCCCTCAGGCCGTCGTGGGCCAGCCGCTGCTCCAGCAGATATTGCCGAGCCAGCTGTGCCTCAGGACGCACTCCGCCGGTGCGATCCAGCGTGTCCCAGGCGCGGATAGCCGCTGCGGTATCGCGGGCAGCCAGCCAAGCGAAGCCTTCCAGCAGGTACGAGTACCCGGCGATCCAGTCGTCATCCGCAGCCGGGGTCCGCAACGAACGAAAAGACCGGGCAGACTCTGCCGATCTTCCGGACTGCTTCAATGCCAATGCGGCATCGAAGCGGTTGGCCAGCTCCTGCGGGGTGGAGCCAAAGGCCGCAATTCCACAAAGGATCGGGACGGCAAAAGCCGCCCGACAAGCCTTCAGAGGATTTCCTCTCCCGATTCACCGGTACGGATGCGCCAAGCCTGGTCCAACGACACGATCATGATCTTGCCGTCGCCGATTTTTCCGGTGCGGGCAGCTTCCATGATGGTGCGCACGACCTTCTCCACCAGCGAGTCGGCCACAGCCACTTCCAGCTTCACCTTGGGGATGAAGTCGATGTGGTACTCGGCTCCGCGATAGAGCTCGGTGTGACCCTTCTGGCGTCCGAAGCCCTTGACTTCGGCGATGGTCATGCCCTGGACACCGATCTTGAGCAGAGCATCCTGGACCTCTGAGATCTTGAACGGCTTGATGTAGGCTTCCACACGCTTCATGAATCCCGTCTCCTCGTTCCATCGACCAAGCACTTCTTGCCGACGCTGACGCCCCAAAGATACACCTCTGCGACGATTTGCGCCCTATCCGTTCGCATGCTGGTGCCGGGAGAGGAAAAGCTGCAGCACAGCCACGTCGGCCGGACGCACGGCGGCGAGCTTGGCCGCCTGCCCGACGGTGAGGGGGCGTTCCCTCTGCAAGGCCTCGCGCGCCTCAATGGAAATGCCCTGGACAGCCCTCCAGTCCACATCCTCGGGCAGCAGACTGCCCGACATCCGACGCACCCGTTCCATGTCCCGGGCCTCGCGCTCGCGGAACCCGGCGTAGGCCAGCTCGCTCTGGAGGCAGAGGGTTCCCTCGCGCCCCAGAGCCTCCAGCTCTTCCTGTCCGACACCCGCCAAGGCACACACCTCGGACAGGCGTGCCTCCGGGCGCCGCACCAGCTCGCTTGCGTGCACCGTCTGCAACAGCGGCGGCTCGTCGCGTCCGGCCAGCCACTGCGCGGCCATCTCCGGACGCACCTTCGTCTCGGACAATTTCTGTCGCAGACGATCGCTGGCCCCCTTACGGACCTCGAAGCGCCCCCACGTCTCGTTGTCCAGCAGACCTGTCTGGCGAGCCAGCGGCATGAGGCGCTCCTCGGCATTGTCGGCGCGCAAGTGGAGGCGGAACTCGGCCCGACTGGTGAACAGGCGGTACGGCTCGTCCATGCGGGTGCCGGCGAGGTCGTCCAGCATCACCCCGAGGTAGGAGCTGGCGCGATCCAGGAGCAGCGGCTCGCGCCCCAGCGCCTTGAGCGCGGCGTTCGCCCCGGCCACCAGCCCCTGTCCTGCGGCTTCCTCGTAGCCGGAGGTCCCGTTGGTCTGCCCCGCCAGGTAAAGTCCCGGGTTGCCGCGCGACTCAAGCGTCGGATGCAACTGGGTCGCGTCGACGGCATCGTACTCCACCGCATAGCCGTACCGGATCACTTCGCAGCTGGAAAGAGCCGGGATTGAGCGCAGCGCTGCGTCCTGGACCTCGTCGGGAAGCGAGGACGAGAACCCGTTCACGTAGATGCGGTCGTTGCCGAGCCCTTCGGGCTCCAGGAAGAGCTGGTGGCTTTCCCGCTCGGCAAAGCGCGAGACCTTGTCCTCGATGGAGGGGCAGTAGCGCGGGCCGCTTCCCGTGATGCGCCCAGTGAAGAGCGGACTGCGGGCGAAGCCCTCTCGCAGGAGCTCGTGGGTGCGGCCGCTGGTGCGGACGATGTGGCAGGAGATGCGGTTGCGCACTGGCTCGCGGGTGCGGAAGGAAAAGGCCCAGGGATCCTCGTCGCCGGGCTGTTCCTCGGCCAGGCTCCAGTCGATGCTGTCGCGTCGCAGGCGCGCGGGTGTTCCGGTCTTGAGGCGCCGCAGCCGCAGTCCCAGGGCAGCCAATCCCCCCGAGACCTCGCGGGCAGGCGCCTCGCCGATGCGGCCGCCTTCCCAGGTGGCCTCGCCCCGGTGTAGGACGCCACCTGCAAAGGTGCCCGTGGTCACGACCAGGGTGCGGCAGCGGACCTCGCCGCCGCCGACCAGGGGCAGACGCCAACCGCCTCCGATGGACAGAATTTGTCCGACCTCGCCCTCGAGCAGTTCCAGATGGGGCTGCATGCCCAGCTGTTTCTGCATCCACAGCGAGTAGGCGTCCATGTCCTGCTGGGCGCGAGGCCCCCGCACGGCAGCGCCGCGCGAGGAGTTGAGCATGCGGAAATGGATGCCGTTGACGTCAGCAGCCCGCCCCATCATCCCCCCCAGGGCATCGATCTCGCGCACCAGCTGTCCCTTGGCCACTCCCCCGATAGCGGGATTGCAGCTCATGCGGCCGACTGCCTCCAGGGACTGCGTCACCAGGACCGTATCGCAGCCCAGCCGTGCCGAGGCCGCGGCGGCCTCGATCCCGGCATGACCGCCGCCCACCACACACACCATGCAATCGTGAATCATCGTGGGCGCAACCTAGCAAACCGAGTCAGCTCGGCACGGACACCTTCGTCGGGCTCCCCAGCTCCTGTGCGGCCCGCAACAGCTCGGCCTGGGACGAGATGCCCAGCTTCTCGAAAAGGCGACGCTTGTAGCTTTGAATGGCGGCCTGGGAAACGCCCAGGCGATTGGCCAAGGCTTGAGGCCCGACGCCTTCTAACAGCGCATCGAGAACCGTCTGCTCCCGCGCGGAAAGGCGCAGCGCCTCTCCCGCGCTGTCGAACAGTCCGGGGAAATGAAGGTTGCCCGCAAGGACCTGTTCCACCGCCTCGACCAGTTCGTCGGGCGAACAGGACTTGCACACGAACCCGCTGGCCCCCAGACTGTAGGCCGACTGTCGCAGGGCCCATCCACCGAACATGGTCACCACGATCATCGGCGGGAGTTCGGGATTGCCGTCCAGGAGCTCGGTGCCGTTGCCGTCGGAAAGCTGCAGGTCCAGCAGCGCCAGATCCCATCCCCCTCGAGCCAAGGCAGAACGTCCCTCCTTGACCGTGCGGGCCTCCTGCGCCTCCATGTCCGGCCAACGGCGGCGCAGCAGGTCAATCATGCCCGCCGACAGCAGCGCATGATCGTCCACCAGCAGGATCCGCAAGGGCCTACCCCTCCTCATGCCTCGTCCTCCCCGTGGAATCGCTCTCCGCCGCCATGCCCCATCGAGCCGGCCGGGACCGCAACCGCAAGGACCGTCCCCTTCCCCGGTCGAGAAAGGATCTCCTGCTTCCCGCCCATGGCCAGCACCCGGGAACGGATCCCTGCCAGGCCAAGGCCTTCCTTGATGGCCTCCGGGTCCATCCCGACGCCATCGTCGCACACCTCCATCCGGATGCGGCCGATCGCATCGATGTCCACCAGGACGCGAATTTCCTTGGCCGCACCATGAGAAATGGCGTTGGCAAGCGCTTCCTGGGCGATCCGGAAAAGGTGGATCGCCTTGGCCGGAGCCACCAGCTTGTCGTCACCGGAGGACTGGAACGTCACCTTGCGGCCTGCACGTTCCAGGTCGTAGCAGAGCCCTCGCACGTTCAGCAGGAACTCCCCGCGTTCCAGCAGAGGAGGCAGAAGCCGGTGCGCATTCTCGCGCAGGCTCTCGATCAGCTCCTTGAACTGCTCGTCCACCTCGTGGCGGCTGCTGGGCGCAGCGGTGCCCAAGTGCTTGTGGACGTTCAGACGCAGGAGGAGCGCCTTGTGCCCCAGGTTGTCGTGGAGGTCATGCGCAAGCCCCTGACAGAAACTGTCAAAACGTTCCGTCAGGCGCAAGTGGAAGTCCCTCTCCAGGTTCAGGCGCGCCAGCTCCCGCCGCCGGAGCTCGCCGACCAGGACCAGCGTGGTCAGGAGATTTTCCAGCATCCCAGCGCTCATCACTAGCAGCACCTTCACTCCGGGCAGCATAGCGATGACCCCCAGCTCGCTTGCCGTACCTAAGAAGCTGGCTATCGCCAGCGGGGTAAAGGTCAGCAGGAAAATCCGTGCGAGGATGTCGCGGGCCATTGCACGCCCCACCAGGATGGCCACGCCAAGCACCAGCACAGCCACCTGCAGGAGGATCTGGAACTGCTCCACCACCTCGAACCAGTCGTCGTGCACGAAGGAGGCCACCACGCAAACCGGGCCCGAGCACAACAGCAGCACAGCGCTCCAGCGCAGCAACATTCCCAGGCGCGGCGCCTTCTGTGCGACCCCGAGGATGCTGTCCAGGAACAGCATAAAGCTGGCCACCGCCAAGGAAGAAAGGCTAACGGCGGCCGCAGGGTTCAAGGCTGGGCTGTCGGGCCAGAACCATTCGAAGGCTGTCCCCCGCTTGGTCGCGATCCAGGCGACCGATCCCAGCACGTAGAGGCAGTACCACCCGAAGGCACGCTCACGCATGATCCCCCAGAGGTAGATCGAGAACAGGAATACCAGGCAGAGGAAGCCGATCACACCGGCATCGAGCCAGGCCCTTTCCTTCATCTCGGCGGGCAGTTGCGCATCGGCGACCAGATGGCTTTGCAGTACGTTCCGACCGAAGCTTTCCTGGACCCGGAGCACCAAGGTATCCCGTCCTGCATGCAAATCCAGGGGCACAGCCAGAACCGTCGTCGCCAGCGGCCGTTGCGAGAACGGATAGGCCGAACCGAATTCCCCCAGCCAGCGGCCGTTGCATTCGATCCCGATGCGCCCGGGGGTGCGTCCCTCCGACACGAACCACCAGCGTCCAGCCTGCTTGGCCTCCAAAACGACCCGCAACAGCCGAGTCGCATCGCTCTTGCCAAGATCCACGCGTTTGCCCGACAGGCCGCGAAAATCCCGCTCGGACAGGATGTTCCAGGGACGCGCCGCCGAATCCGCCGTGAAGACGGCCACCACCGACGGCACGATGTCGACGCTCCCGGCCGCAGACAGCGGCAAGGAGTTCGCGCTGGCTCCAACAAGCCACATCCAGATCAAGGACACCAGTATCAGGGGATGCTCTCCATGTTCGTGCGGGTTCGAATCACATCAGGCCGCCCCGCTAGGTAGAAAGTTTTTCAGTCCACTGCAAATGCCAAACACTTCAGGTATTCGGTTTCCGGCATGGACGGATGCGCGGGGTGGTCAAGACCAGCACCGCTCTCGCGCAGCAGGCGCAAGCTCCGCCGGGCCTGCCTTGCGCCGCGCAGCACCGCGAGCCGGAAGTCCTGGCGCTCCACCAATCCGGTGCAGGAGCAGGTAACGAGCAGCCCGCCCGGCGCCACCAGGGACGCGCCCAGCTTGTTCAGTCGCTGGTATCCGGCCAAGGCGTTCTCCACGTTCTTGCGACTCTTGGCAAAGGCCGGCGGATCCAGCACGACGACATCGAACTGCCGCTGCGCCTTGCCCAGCATCTGCAGCATCTCGAAGGCGTCTCCCAGCAGGAGCTCGGGATCGCCCGGAAGCGCCGCTTCGTGCCAGCCCTTGTCGCAAAGTCCCAGCGCGGAAGCGTCGCGATCGCAGAACGCCACGTGCGAAGCGCCTTCGGCGGCGAAGGCCAGCCCCCAGCCGCCGGTGTAGCTGCAGACGTCCAGCACCGACTTGCCCTTGCCGAACGGAGCCAAGAAGCGGCGATTGGCATCTTGGTCCAGAAAGAAGCCCGTCTTCTGACGCCCCAGCAGGGCGGCAGCAGACGCCTTGGCGTGCACCGGCACCCAAGCCTCCTCCAAGGACTCGCCTTCCCACACATCCTCCCGAGAAAGGCCTTCCAACTCGCGAGCCCAAGTGTCGTTCAGGCGCAGCACGCCCTTGTAGCCCAATCCAAGCAAAGCCGGGACGATGGCCGACATGCGCCGCTCCATCCCCGCCGTTTGGGCCGAGACCACCACATGCGAGCCGTAGTCGTCGATGGTCAGGCCCGGAACCTGGTCGCCATCGGAGTTGAGCAGGCGGAAGAAGCCCTGACGCCCGCACCACAGGCGCCGCTCGGCCCGGCGAGCATCCAGGAAGGACTGCCACCAGGAGGCGTCCGGATCGGCCGAAGGCAGCAGCGGCTGCACCCGAGCCGCGATCAGGGTGCCCGGATGGACATCGGCCACGCCCAGCTTCTGACCGCGCTGCGAGAGCAGGATGCGCGATTCGCCGGCCAGGGGCCGCGAAGCCTTGTCCCAGGCGATCTCGTTCGAGAACGCCCACAGGTGCCCGGAAAGGAGACGCCGCTCCTCCCGGTTCTTCAGATGCAAGACTTCACTCAATGGAACCTCCAATGGCCTTCAAAGCCGCAAAGATAGGCCAGATGCACGCTCCGGCCCGGATGCCGCCCGTCCAATGGATATGCCGCCCCTCACCAGCTCAGGGCCACCACCGTCCCCGCGAACGCGGCGAATACGCCCAGCAGCAGCACACGGCGCCACAGCGGGGATTCCTGGTGGGCGCTCTCTGTCTCCATGTCCTTGATGCCGAACAGCTGGCTCGCTGCCATGCGCGAGAAGCGCGGCACCTGGTTGGCTTCCCGATGATAACCGACCACCTCGGACTGCCGAGTGACGACGGACGAACGCACGGAGGTCGTCTTGGCCGAGTAGATGAGGGTGTCTCCCGAGTAGCGCAGAATTCCCGTCAGCACTTGACCAGCACCCTTGCGGCGGGCGATCGCGTCCCAGCACTCGGGCTGGATGCAGCGACGCTCGGCGCCTTTGGGCTCCCACAGCTCCAGCTTGCCGTACAGTACGGCACTCTGGAAGAGGCTCTTGGACAGCTCGCGCGCCAGCGTGGAGTCCTCTGGATGCCTGACGGTGTCGTAGGAAACCGGCAGAAACAGCACGAAGCCGCTGTCGGACGCCGTGGCCTTGCGGAGGCTGTCAAGGATGCGGAGACTGTCCTTCTGGCGGTTCAGCAGGATCTGGAAGTCCGATGCCACCCGCTTGGTGCTGTCCAGTACCTTGGCAAGGGCTTGGCTACGCAGCCGCTCCCCAGCCACCACGCTGTCGCAGGACTGCAAACGCAGCAGGCAACCACTCACCGCGCCGCGCAGCGAGTCCAGACGAGCACTTGCGGCGCTGTCCTGCACCTTCAGGGTGTCCTGCTTTTTGACGGTATCGATCTTGGTCAAGGTGTCGGTGCGCACGATGACCTTGGGCCCTTTTCCCTTGGCCTTCTTGCCAGCGGCCTTGACCGGAGCCTTGGCAGGTGCGGCGATGACTCCCTGGGCAGTCAGGAACGAGACGATCAGTGCCAGACAGACAGAAATTGTGCGCATGTTGCCTCTCTTGTTGGGACGACGTTGCTCTGAGTATAGATCTTGGCCGCAGCACTGCGGGGCATCTGCGGAACGGTTCATTCCTGGACCACGCCAGGCAGCTCGATCCTCACGCTGCAGCCCTTGCCCGGGGAACTGATCACATCGATCCGCCCCCCCAGTCGACGCGTCACCAGGGAATGCACCAGATGCGCCCCCAGCCCGACGTTGCCGCGCCCGCGACGCGTCGTGAAGAACGGCTCAAAGAGCTTGTCGAGAATCTCCGGACTCATGCCTTCCCCGTCGTCCACGACCTCCAGCACCAGACCTCCGTCCAGCACCGTCGCATTCAAGGCGATCGTGCCCTCCACGCCTTCGCTCAGGCCGTGGGCCTGGGCGTTGCGCAGCAGCTGGTTGAGGATCTGAACCAGTGTCATGCGGGGCAGGAACACCCGCAGGTCTTCAGGGCAATTCAATACCATAGCGTGCTCCGGCCGCCGACCGTGCTCCGTCATCCGCAGCACCTGTTCCAAGAAGGGATGCATGTGGAGGTACACGGACGGCTCCAGCGTCTGCTCCACCGCCACCTGCTTGAACGACCGCACCAGCTCCGCAGACCGCTCCAGACTCGCCCCGACGATCTCGAAGCCCTGCTCCAGCGTGTGCATGAACTTTTCCAAAGCCGCCTTGGAAAGGGTGTCGCCGCTGATGCGCATCCGAAAGCCCGACAGCTGGGCGCTCATGTTGCTCGAAGCCGTCAGCGCATTGCCCAATGGGGTATTGAGTTCGTGCGCCACCCCTGCCACCAGGCTTCCTAGCGCCGAGAGCTTGCCGTTTTCCACCAGATGCGCCTGAGCCGAGCGCAGATCGGCCAAGGCCTGTTCCTTCAGCTTCAGGGACTTGTGCGCATCGGTCGCAAAGAGCACCAGCCGCACCAGCACCGAAACGAGCGTGAGAAGCAGCGCGATGACCACCTGTCCCGGCTGGGCCATGCCCGTCATCCAGAAGACCCCCAGGAACAGGAGCGGCACCAGCAGCAGCAGCTGCGGAAGGATCAGCTGATCGAAGAAGGTGGAGCGGTAGGCCTCGTAGTCGTCACCATCGCGTTCCGACAACATCCAGGACGACATGCTGGTTCCCAACGAGACCATCACCAGGATCCAATGCCGAAAGGAGAAGACCGTGCCGTTGTCGTGGAGCGCCAACACATTGTAGCAGGCGTCGCTCATCAGGTTCCAGATCGAAGCCAAGGCCAGGAGGCGCAACGCCAGCTCCTGCCTGCCCGTCTGGCGCTTGCGCACCACGGCATCGGCCGTGGCGAACGACAGCAGCAGCGTGACCAGAGGCGTGACGGCCAGAAGGAAATTCCCCCGCCACCCTTCCGCAGCGATCCGCTCGATCCTGGGAAAGAAGTTCACCGCCAGCTGCAGGAACGCGATCCCCGAGATCTGGCTGAAGTAGTCCAACTGAAAACGCACCATCGAGTGCATCCGGACCTTCCATTCGTTGACCGTCGGCAGGAAGACGATCCCCATGCCGCAGACGCAGAACGACAGGAGGAAATATCCTTCCCATCCTTCCCCCTTGAACTCCCTCCCCAGCAGCAGCTCCAGCGCCTGCCGCATCATCACTCCGCCCAGCCCCATCAGGATCCCGAAGGCGGCCACCACCCACGAGGATCGTTCTTTCCAGCCCATCCAGGCCAGCTTGCTCTGGCCCACGAATCCCAGCACAAGGCTCAAGGTCGCCATCGCCTCGAAGCCCCCGCGCAACCATCGGCTTTGCGCAAGAAACGGCAGCAGCAAGAGCATCAGCACGGCAATCGCCATCTGAACCCGCGTCCAGCGCCCTCCCGGGACTCTTTCCAGGAAATTCCGCATCATCGTCAGGCGAGTCTATCACTTCGAGCCGACAAATGGTAGTGGCTCGCGCAGAACGCCGCCTTTCGCACCCACTTGACCTGCAACGCAACCTTAGAGAGGGTATTTTCAGGTTCGCATGAACCACCTGGACAGCAACCTTTGGCGCCCGACCGCCTCCATCCCATCCCTGCACGTTCGAGCAGATGCCCTGCGCTCGATCCGCTCGTTCTTCGATGCCCGCAGCGTGCTGGAAGTCGAGACGCCGCTCCTGGCCCCCTTCGGGACGGTGGACCTCTGGATCGATTCCTTTGAGGTCAAATCGCAATTCTCGCGCGACCCGCTCTGGCTCCAGACCTCGCCCGAATTCTTCATGAAGCGCCTGCTGGCGGCCGGCTCCGGTCCCATCTGGCAACTGTGCAAGGCCTTCCGCGACGAAGGAGAAGGTGCCCGCCACGTGCGCGAGTTCACCATCCTGGAATGGTATCGGCCGGGGTTTGCGCTGGAGGAACTCTGCCGCGAGGTCGAGGATCTCTGCCGCGTCCTGATTCCCACGCTTCCCAAGGCGCGCTTGGCCACCTTCGCCAGCCTCTTCCAAGACGTCTGCGGGGTGGATCCCTTCCACGCTCCGGTGACCGAGCTGCGCGAAGCCGTCCTCGAGGTCTCGCCCATCATTCCCGAACTGTCGCTGAACGACCGCGACGGCTGGCTCGACCTGCTCTTCGTGACGGCGATCGAACCCTTCCTGGGAATGGATGTGCCGGTCTTCGTCACCAACTACCCGGTGTCCCGCGCCGCCCTGGCCAAAGCCATTCCCGGCGATCCGCCCACGGCAGCCCGCGCCGAGCTGTACTGGCAGGGCATCGAGCTGTGCAACGCCTACGACGAGCTGGCCGACGCCGGCGAGCTACTCGCCCGCTTCGAGGAGGACGTGCAGGGGCGCAAAGCGATGGCCAAGGACTCGCCCGGCATCGACCGGGGCCTGATCGAGGCGCACCGAGTGGGGATCCCGCCCACCAGCGGCGTGGCGCTGGGATTCGATCGGCTCTTGATGCTGGCCACGAAGCAGGAACATATCCGGGACGTGATCGCGTTCGGGTAGTCCTTGGGCCCCATTCCCGCCCTATTCGCTTTGCTCACCAAGCCTCCTCGCACCTCACCCCGCCACCTTTGGCGGCTGCCCCTCTCCGAAAATCCATGTCGTTACCCACAAGTCGGTCGGATCTAGAATTGTGTGATGGACACCGATCAGAACTGGGCCTTGGATGAATTTGGACTTGCGGACTTGGGCGATGCTCGCCGGACCTCGCGTCTGGTTCGTTTGGCGCAAGAGTTTGGTTCACAGCCCAGTCTTAGCATTCCGGAAGCCAGCGGTAGCCTTGCGATGAGCAAAGCCGCCTATCGATTTTTCTCAAACCAAGACATTCGTAGTCAGGCCATTCTCGATAGCCACATAGCCTCAAGCATCCAGCGCATGCAAGGACAGTCGGTCATTTTGGCCGTTCAAGATTCAACCAGCTTGGACTGGAGCCATCACCCTGCCACCCAAGATCTTGGCCGAATCGAATCGAAGTTCACGCAAGGACTGATGGTCCACACCACTCTGGCTCTGACTCCAGAGCAGGTTCCGTTGGGAATCCTGGAGCAACAGGTCTGGACTCGCCCGGATGAATTGCAAGCCAAGGAGCGCACCAAGCGACCTGTCCAGCAGAAGGAAAGTCGGAAGTGGCTTCAAAGCTTGAGCGCCGTGGCGGCGTTGCGCGCAGCCTGTCCACAGACCTGCTTTGTCAGTGTCGGCGATCGAGAAGCTGACGTGTACGACTTGTTCTTGGCCCCACGCCCCGAGGGCGTCGAGCTTCTTGTGCGAGCCGCCCAAGACCGCAAGACAACGCACGAATGTCTCTATCTCTGGGCTGCCATGGAAAGTCTGCCCAAGGCAGCAAGCATGAGCGTATCCATGGGCGCGCGGGGCAAGTTGAAGGCCCGACAAGTCGACCTGGAAATTCGCTTCCAGTCCATCCGCTTACAGAGGCCTCGCAAGCGCTCGGTGAAGCTTCCTGAAATCGAACTTTGGGCGGTCTGGGCCATAGAGGCAAACCCTCCCGAAGGAATCGAGCCGGTGGAATGGATGCTGCTGACCACCATGCCGGTCAATGATGCTGATGACGCCAAGGAGCGCCTGTCTTGGTACGCGGCCCGCTGGGGCATCGAAGTCTGGCACAAGGTGCTCAAGAGCGGATGCCAGATCGAAAGTCGGCAGTTGGCCAAGGCGGATCGCCTCGAGCGCTGCCTTGCGCTATACAGCGTGATTGCTTGGAGGATTCTCTATGCAACCATGCTTGCAAGGGCAGCGCCAGAAGTCCCATGCACCGTATTGCTTGAGCCCGAGGAATGGCAAGGCCTGTACTGCCGGGTGCATCGCATTCCGGTTCCTATCAAAGAACCTCCGACGTTGAAGCAAGCCATCCGATGGATCGCTCAACTGGGAGGATTCCTTGGAAGAAAGAACGATGGGGAGCCGGGAGTCACTGTCATATGGAAAGGATTCCAACACCTCGTCGACATTGCGGCCATGTTCAAAATCTTCTGTCCAAGAAAATGAAATTGTGGGTAAGGGTATGGAAAATCAGAGAGGGGCGGTTCAGCACTGCGGGGTCTTGGCCCATTCGGGTGACGGTCGGGGGGAAGGCTTGCGTTACTTTTCCACCGTTCGTGCTGACTCTGACTTCCCGTTCGTGCTGAGCCTGTCGAAGCATGACGATTCTTCAAACTTCTTTCTTTTGAAGCCGTTGTTCTGGGCATCCAGCCCAGGCCTGGCCCAAGGTGGTCCGGGCCACCTTGGAGAACCCCCGCCAGCCGTTCCGCCGGCTGGGCCACGGACTTCGCACTCTTGTGCCGGCTTCGTGCATTCTCCGCTCAGCAACCTAACGCGAGAAGCTGTGACAGTGCACCCCACGCGATCAGGATCGCAACATGGGGCCCCAAAAGGGTTTATGCAGGCATTAATTATTTCAAATCCAAGGATTTGTTGCCATTCTCATCGATAAATATCTTCGATGATCCTGTGCGTAAGCGTCCATCAATACGCACCGCATCACGCCTGACCCAATGTTTGGCACGCGCCTTATCACGATTGATTGCCGTTGTGGATTGAATTTGAAATGGCAAAGCCGATACAGACAGAATAAAGGTCGAGTCATCCACGATAGACTTTACGCGAGTAAAAATACTATCCACCTTTGTTGTGCCATCATAGTGCAAATGCTTCAAGTATCTCGCACCCAGTGGCTTGATCTCTCGACCAAATAGCTGGTAATTGCAAAAATACACCACGACTGTTTGTGCAGTATAGGAGCTATCACCAAACACTGTGGTGAAATTGATTGGCCATCCTGTTTTCGGGCGAAGTTCAAAATCTCCGACGACAATGCGATTCGGACACTCTGCAGTCTTGGTAAGCGTATACGACAACTCAAAGCCGGTATTGCGAAGCTTTATGAACGTGGAATCCGTACTATTTGATGTGTACGTCTTGACCCGCACCGTTGTGTCAAAATCCTGAAAGGATGCCTGTGCGGAATTTAAGCCAAGGCTCAGCAAGAACATGGGAATCATCATTTATCTATTCCTTTTCACGAAGTTCACGGCACGCCTTTAGGCGGCGTCGCCCAGAAATCATCGACCTTGGGAGCCTTGTCGGTACGGAAGACTCGCGGTAGAAAATGCTGCCCGCGTGGCAAGAACCAGCCAGTCTTCTTGCCTCTGACTTCCCAAGTCATACGACCCCAAGGCGTGATCTTCTGCCCAGACTGTTGTTTGACCGCCACTGATTTGTATTCAAGAATGGGCGAGGCAGGGAAATCGCCGCAAGCTTCGTAGTACCAGCCCCCGAGACTGTCTGCAAAACAAGAGCCATGCTTGCTCCTTGGAACAAGGTATCCTGCATCCGCCAGTCTTTTTCGCGCGATTTTATCCACGTCAGAATTCGCAATATCCCAAAGATTTTCCTTACTGGATATTCGAAGGAATGCCACGCCATCCCATCCTATAGGATAGATCTCCTTAATCGCCACATCCATGGGCGCCCATGCACTCCATCCAGCATTTCGTTGTCGCCAAAAAATAGCGCCTTGCACGTGGCCATTCAAACGATTCAAGACATCAAATCGAAGTTGCAAATCTTTGTACGCTGTAACATCAGGTATTTTCCCGTACAAAAGAGCAGGAAAGCCTAAGAATGTCTCGCTATTAATCACAATCTTTTTTGAAAGATCCATCCCCTTCAGCTTGATTTTATCTGGGAAGTCAACAGGCACATTTGGCCGCAAACGAAGTCGCGGGCCAGATTCAATCAATGTACCATACTCCCACCAAAGCCTAGGATGGTCAGTAAACCTAAATCCATAGCTATAACAATTATACTCGCTAATCTTTGAATGAAGATACACCTCATTCCGCGGAATTTCCTTGTGCGGAATCGTAAAGTATATTCCTACAGGGAAATCATTAACATAAGATTTTGAATCCAGAATAAGCTCTTTTACACCAACCGCACATCCATCCCAAAACGGATGAATAAACGAATAAGTTCCACCAGTCCTTAGGTCCTTTACTAGCTCTATATCAATACGCCATCCTTCCACTCCAAAAGAGAGTGAAAGGATGGCTAGAATTCCCACTAAACTCAAAGTCCCCTCAGAAGCAGCAAATGCCCATTACCTGCGGATATCGATTTGTATCGTCCAGTCAAGGCTATCGGTGTTGTTTGATTCTTGGTATGGCCAAGCCCCAATTGGCCTTCGCGAGTATGCATGGCGCTAAAGTTAACTCTTCTCACGGCACGCCTTTAGGCGGCGTCGCCCAGAAATCATCGACCTTTGGAGCCTTGTCGGTACGGAAGACTCGCGGTAGAAAATGCTGCCCGCGAGGCAAGAACCAGCCAGTCTTCTTGCCTCTGGCCTCCCAAGTCATACGACCCCAAGGCGTGATCTTCTGCCCAGACTGTTGTTTGACCGCCACTGATTTGTATTCAAGAATGGGCGAGGCAGGGAAATCGCCGCAAGCTTCGTAGTACCAGCCCCCGAGACTGTCGGCAAGACAAGAGCCATGATTGCTCCTTGGAACAAGGTACCCTGCAGCTTTCATTCGAGCCAATACGCCTTTTTTTACTTCCTGCTCGCTGATTCTCCACAGATTTCCGTCATTCCCTGCCACCTTAGAAAAGACAATATCTTTTTGCTGACGTGGAGTAACCGAGCTTAGACAGTCGCCAAATGTTTCCCACTTGAGCCATTCTGTATGCAACATTTGCTGACAGAAAATACGCCCATACACATAGCCATCTAGACGTTTCAAAGCATCAAAACGAAACCGCAACCGAGCATAAGCATTGACATTCGCACATTTATTCGAAAATTCACGAGGCGAAACTTCGAAAGTATCAGAGCCACGGAAAAAATTGCGCTCAATTCTGGCATTCTTTATCTTGAATATTCCATCAAATTCTTCTGGCCTGCCACTATTCCTCTCCGAGTAGAATGACTTTGAATTCGTGCAACTCCCCAAACGATTCCAAGTTACCGGCTGCATATAGAACGTACCCAAAACATCACCTACACCAAAGTCGCCAATCCTTGAAAGCCTATACATACTTTTTCCACTCTCACGACTCATTACAGAAACCGGCCGATACGTATATGATCGCGAATCCATTACAAACGCAGCCAATTCAATATATATGCCGCTCCAATACGCTTGGATGCCACTGTATTCAAAATCCGTCCGAGAAGACACAATCTTCGCAGCTTCAAAACGCCACCCTTCCACTCCAAAAGAGAGTGAAAGGATGGCTAGAATTCCCACTAAACTCAAAGTCCCCTCAAGAGCGGCAAATGCCCATTGCCTGCGGATATCGACTGGTATCGTCCAGTCAAAGCAATCGGAGTCGTTTGATTCTTGGTATGGCCAAGTCCCAATTGGTCTTCATAAATTTGCATAGCACTGAAGTTAACTCTTCTCACGGCACGCCTTTGGGTGGTGTGGCCCAGAAATCATCGACTTTTGGAGCCTTGTCGGTATGGAAGACTCGCGGTAGAAAATGTTGCCCGCGTGGCAAGAACCAGCCAACCTTCTTGCCTCGGGTTGACAAGTCATGCGCCCCCACACATAAGCATTTCCATCCACATCCAAGGCAACACAAAGTACGGCATTAACCTCTATCATAATTCTGAATCTAAAGCCAAATTGACTGGCACGTACCAAATGGCTTCTTCGGTCGCACCACAACATAAGACCTAGGACGATTCACTTTAGGATCCCGGTTCACATAGCCGTCCATGAAATGCTTATTTCTGACATACGCCCTATCGCGGCCAACCGTCAAGTCAAAATCAATTTCGTCACGATCATCACGCCAAATGATTGTAGTGATTCTTTTCGTTATGACTTTAATATGAATATCGCCACCCATTGCTCCTGAACTAGCCTTGCCCGGTCCCGTTGTTTTTGATTTCACAAAAAGACTATCGCCACGTTCAGTCACCACAAGCGCTTTTAAGTTCGCAAAAAAGAAGATAGCAATAAATCCGTTATCCGACCAATCCAATTCGATTGCGCTACGGTTAGATTTCACAGGTAGATAGCACATTTTCTCAAGGGTTAGCTGCGAATTTCCAGCCAATAGCACCGAATCTCCTGGCGTATCAAATCGCATAATTCCCCACAGCCTCTCTAACGGCCGTTTTGCCTCAATAGAAATGGGAAGTATGGCAAGAAACACAATCGCCGTCTTTGCGATCATCGCGGAATAGCCAAAATATGCGCGGTTCCTGCCGTAATGTCAGAATACTTTCCAGGGAGTTTCTGGGGCGTCAATACATCTCTGCGATGCCCAAGTCCCAATTGGCCTTGATCGTTCCTCCCCCAGACATAAGCATTGCCATCAACATCCAAGGCGGCACTAAAGCCATCACCGGCAGACACCTTGACAAAGGTTCCATCCAAAGGCAGCCGCGTTGGCTTGATGAAGCCGATCCCTAATCGGCTCATCGCGGCGCTAATTCCTGGCAAGCCGATGGCACCATTCATATTCATTCCGAATCCCCAAATTTTCCCATTTCTGTCCAGTGCCAAAGTGTGCCAAGATCCTGCGCTGATGGCTTTCAATCCCTTGCCACTCAAGGGACCTACCTCCAATGCACATCCTGAAATTCCATAAGTGTCGTTCCATTCAATCCCCGCTTGATAATAACGATTATCTCCCCAGGCGTAGACGATGTCATCCGCTGAAATGGCGAAAGAAATGTACCCACCAGCGCCTACATATGAAATGCCATGAAGAATGCGATTTTGCGTACCAGCTTCTGGACAGGTAAGACCAACATTTCGCAACACAACTTGGCCTGTCCCCTGCTTTTGCGTCTCAATTGTATTCCCATTAGACGATACACCTAAACCAATGCCAAGCCCATATCCATAGCCGCCGACGGTGCCATCCGAAAACAAGACGACGCCATGCGTGGTGCCTGTCTCAATTTGGGTGCCAATAAGTCCAGAGCCAAAGATACTTTTGGCACGAGGAGTCGCGAGAGATGATGCTAACCCTGTTTGCCCGAGGTCATTTTTTCCCCATGTCCACACTTTCCCCGAAGAATCGAGAGCAACAAAACGCCCATCATCCTGCAATCTTGCTGTTGCTGGGCCAAAATTTTCACCTCGAATCGATCGAATTCCTGGTAGTGACTTGATCATGCCGCCAGACATATATACCACTGTGTCCGGCCGCAGCCGAATCTTGATTGTCGTATCATTATTGCCTAATTCGCCGTTGTTGTTGCTGCCCCAGGTCAGCACTTTTCCGCTGGCAAGCAATCCAGCAGATGCGGCGTGGCTGGCTGCAACAGAAATCATATCCCCTGAATTTTGAACACTGACTAGGCTCGCTGTATCTACACGATTTCCAGTACCCAATTGGCCCCAGGAATTATTTCCTGCAGCCTTGATTGAAGGAATCAGCGTGAAGGAACTATCGCCGTAGTATCGCAATTGAACATCAAACGTATAGGCATGGGATGGTATCGAATCAGGGTAAAATATTCCTTTCCAAGAAAGAAATCTACCATTCGTATGTTTTACTGCATCGAAGCAATTTCTCGCGCTGCTTGTAGCACAACTTACTCCAAGCTGAGTCAGCGCCTTGGTGTTGTACAAGGAATCCATAGCAGACTTCAAATCAATCCCTTTACGAAGCTGCTTCATCAGTTCAAGGCCAGCCAAACGCACAACATATCCCGGCACCCAATCCGTGAATCCAACCAATGCCGCCCGTTTCCCACCGAATCTCCCCGAGGTGACTTCATTGGCAAAAGTGAAAACATCTTTAGTTGTAATAACTTTCCCACTTTTCAATACGCGCGATATTTGATTCAATCCACCCTGGCATGAACCTAAATACAGCAGAGTACCATCTAGCTTCCGCGAATACTGGCTCTTAAAATATTCCGCCGTAAGTCCAATCCGCCCTTTTGTGCAAAATACATATTTGGGGAATTTTTTGCCGTCTTCGCTTCGAAATCCATCTTTATTTCTTCTAGAAATAAACGAATCAATCAGGCCACTCACCAAAAAATTCCCATAAATAGGCTTTGAAGTATTTTCGCCAAGATCGTATGCCCTTTGAGCACCCAAACCCCAAACCGCACCATGAGCAGCCAAGAAGACAGCTTTACGATCTTCCCAATCATTCCATCCAGCCAAGCTCTTTGCAGCAGTTAGGCTATCTGTTTGTGAAGTAATGTTCCAAATCTGTGGCTCCGCAGCTTCCCAAGTATTCAATGTGTCTCGCCATTCTTTGGCGAAATTAAGGGATTCCTGTATCGCCCCCAAGGCCTTCACGCCAATTTTTCCCATCATTCCTTCTGGCGCGCGCACAATCGCAGCATACACACCACTTTGATGAATCCAAGAAAGGCTCATTCCATCAGGAGATGTTCCAGCCGCCCTCACACCGCTATGACTCTTCAACCACGTAAGTACGCTATCCTTCGCTGTTGCAATACCAATACGCGCTTCAAGAGAAGAATACAACGCATCTGTTGAATCATTGAGTAAGCCAACCCGATCTAGGTGTGCCTGCGTAATTTCTGGCTGACTGACCCAAGAGCGAATTTGTGATTCATACATTCCAGTCGAATAGGTTGCTCGGATCCGCAAGTATATAGTTTCTCCAGTATCCGCTTGAAACTGGAAGGAACCACTCCAAATTCCGTCATCGGCAATCGAATCACTTAAATTCCCTGCGTCATTCAGCTGGGTCAAGACTTGATTGCCATTTACAGTCACTTGAACCAATTCCAAACGTTGCAAACCAGATTCAAATTGACCACGTACTCGCACTTGGTGGGTGAGATTTTGACCCGAATAGAAGTGTTCTGGAGAAATTGCTATTTCGGTAATGAAGATCGAGTCCCAATACGTTGCAAGTGCATGAGTGACCGCCATTTTTCCGGAATCATCTTGGTAGGTGTAACGCAGCAGGTTATCACCCTTGTTCAAAACCAAGTCAGGATGCAGCCATTCACGATTGGGCGCGGTCACAAATCCCGCCTTTCCTCCTGTACGACTCCAACTGATCTGACGCGCAAGACTGTCCAGGTCTACGACTCCCGACAAAGCTATAGTATCCGTCGCTACAGCAAAGGACCAGTCCCCGCTTGGATCGGTGATGGAAATGGAATGATTGCCTTCGGAATGATTCTGCCCATTTTGCAATACCTGGAGCTTTTCCCACAGCGTCACGGGCTCACGAACAACCAAAGACACAGTATCCTTTGATGACGCAAAACGACCCGCAGAATCGGCCAACGTCAATTCAAACACCAAAGTGTCCGGTGTCTTTGCCAAGAAGTCGTATCGACCATCTTCACCGCTTATGCGTACCGACGCACCACCAATCTGCTGCAAAGAATAGAGCGGAGTCACACCGACAGGTACCAAGGAACCAGCGCCTGAAATTGTCACGTTGGTGTAAGCGAAAATCACCCTCGGTGCCACAGCCAGTGCAGCCAAGGCACTGCCCGAGGTGCGAATGATCTTAATGGAATCCTGCACCCCATTGCGAGATACCACAATACGATTGGCACCCACAGTAAGCGCAACGATTGTGTCATACGAAACACCATTTGCCAAATACCGCACAACAATGTTACTCGCAGTCACTACCGTATCACGGCTCGGACTCACGATATGCAAAACAGCCTTTGCCGTATCGGCATAAACTTGAATCGATGCGCTCCCCACTTCACCGGTCGATTTGGTAAAGGTTCGCTGGATGCGATTCCAACCAAGGGTCAGTGTTTCTTGGGTTCCTGCTGTTTGATTCACGCCATCGGCAGTCCATGCAACCGGAGTGACCAATGCGGTGATTTTAGCACCATCCACCGGTGAAACAATATTCACAATCGGAGGATTACGGCTTTCAGAAAGCTTTGTGGCCACACCCGCCGCACCAAAGGCACCGCCCCATGCGTACACCGAATCATTGACTCGATTGACGGCAACAGAAAACCCATCGCCTGCAGCCATGAGTACAGACTCAAGGTTCCGCCTCGTTCCTGGAAGCAAGATATTTTTCCACGAAACTTTGGCTTTCCCTAATGAATCTGGCCCGGATTCACCATTCAAGTTCGATCCCTGCGCCATAACCGCATAGATAAACCTGCCACCAATCGTTGTATCGAAGTAGGTGAAGCCGCGATCTTCGGAGCGGACAGTGTGATTCATGCCAAAGACACCAATATCATGTGCACTTGAAAATATCGTTTTTGGCGCCAACAGAATAGATGAATCAATAGATGGAGAAATTTGCCCCTTCGCATTATCACCCCAACCAATCACCGGAGCCATATATCCTCGAGTATTTGGCGCAGGGCAACGAACTGCACTGTAACTTCCTGACGCATAAGCTTCAGATGGAGGATTCAAATATGGAATATCAAAGTATCCGCCACCTGATCCTTCGCCATTTGGACCACTACCAGAATATGAATATGTAACCCTCTTGTAGCCGAATTCAAGCAGGTTGAATGGAATCTTTACAGGTAAAGTAACAGCATTATTTGACGTCGACCGACGGCCCAATTGAGCCTTTGTATCATCGCCCCAGGCAAAAATATTCCCATCGATCACCGTGACAGCATGCGCGTCACCGGCAGCGAGAATTCGTACACCAGTCAGCGCCAATGCTGTTGGGATGTCGCGGTTGAGTGTATCCCCCAAGCCCAATTGGCCTCGCTGATTGCGGCCCCATGCCACGCAGCGTCCATCTGCAAGCAGCGCATAAGAAGACCAGCCTCCGGCAATGATTGCCACAGCCCCTGTACCTTGTACAGACGCATCCCAGACCTTTACAGGACTAGAAATCGCATTGCGGATGGTATCTGGTGAAATCGCCACACCAATCTGCCCATAAGTGTTGTCACCCCATGCCCAGATGTTTCCAGAGAGATCTAGCGCCAGCGAATGCTGACGGCCAGCAGCCACAGCGGCAATGCCAGAACCAGACAAACGAGAAATCCATTCCAAACGCTGATGCATGGCAGCATCTGTCGATCCGATGCCAAGCTGTCCACGATCATTCCCGCCCATGGACCAAACGGTACCACTCTTATCTACTCCCAGCGCATGCTTGCCATACGCAGAAAGACCAGATATCCGCAATCTGATACCGACAGCAAATGGTGAGAAGGATGTGACATTGGCATAAACCGCACCATTTTCAACTTTGGTGACTGATTCCTTTTTCCATTTTCCATTCACATAATGCAGCAATTGGACATCATAATTGCCTAGCCCCAGTGGAATTTGGTCGGGCAAAGGAAACGCCATTTCCGCAGATGTCCCTGGCAAGAGGCTTCCTTGGATTTCAAGTATTTTGCCAATCCACAGAGCGGTATCGAAAGTTGGCGGGGGCAAAGTGCCCAAATCACGAACAGAAATCGCAGGCACAAGCCCAAGCACAGACCCCGCAGCAAATGTCACAGGCACAGCCGTGCGACTGGAATATCCACCGACTGAGGAAAAATCATAGATAGACGTGTGGCTTGCCGCAGTATCCGACACAATCACATCGGTGATTTTTGCCGCGCCACCGGGGACTGAACCTGCATCATTGGGATCGGAACCAAGCAAGACTTCTAGAGCATTTGCATATCCATCGCCATCCGTGTCAACATTGCCGTCACCGTTCGGGTTCACTGGATATCCAGTAAGTACCATCGCCAACTGGTCATTGATATCGTCCTGCTTGCCAAGTCCGGCATAGCTTGGATCCTGCGCCCAATCCACCGGCGTCCAGTCAGCGGAATGCAATCTGAATTTGATAGTTTTTGTCTCACCAACACCAATGACTTGATTGCCAAAATCAAAAACAACATCCTGTTTCCCGTTTGTCGCTGCTCCCACACGTGCATTCAAGCCCGTGACATCTGACCAATCCACAGAAACCGCACTCGCTGCAGTGCGGCCAGCTGTGGAGGAAATCCACTTGACCAGCACTCTGGTAAGGGGCACTGTCCCGGTATTTGTTACGAACGCGTCAATCCCAAGCGTATTAGATAAATGTTGCTTGACCACTGTTCGTACTTGCAACTCGCGGTGCAAATTCGCCAGATTTGGATTCATAGCATCGGAGCCCCAGATACGCTGCGCCCCAGAGAACAGAGCGACAAAGCCGTTTTCCGATGACCCAAGACCAGCATACGACCAATCATTGTGGACATCAAACTCTGTGTAGTTGTCCATATGGAAGCGCGTATTGAGATGTTTTTCCTGCCCAGGCAACAGAACAAGCCCATTGAGCGAGTACGTGGCTTCTGCGACATAATCATCACGCAATTTGACAGTTTTTGTCACATTAGGGACGTCAGACCAATCAAGTTCCGGCACCAATGCGCCTTTGTGATCCGACCAATCCATAAACCAGACATACTTGAGATCTCTCAAGGTGTCTTTACCCGTGTTCTTGATCACCACATTGACAGACAGGGAATTCGGCCCCTCTGCAAGCTTCTGTGTCTTGATGGAGACCGGCAGAGCATTCTGCGCTTGTGGCTTGCCGCTAAATAGTAGCAGTGCAAAAACTACCGCGAATGCGGCACAAAACTTGCGGGGGGGGTATTCGAGATCAACACAGGCCTCCAGGGAATTGGATTACCTGCCGAATTCTAATTTCAATATTCATATCCGTCAATCAGGTGTTCAGCTCATGCGCCAGGGATGCCGGCCGACAGGCCCAAGACCCAGGCGAAGCCTTGGCTTGGCAGGCAGCCCGTTCCCGCCGGAGGCGGGAGGCGCCCGTTCTTCGGACCTCCACATCTGCTGTTGAAACCTCGCAGCCCGCACGTTCGCAAGCTTGGGGAGGTAGATTGCGCCGATGTACTTGCCGATGACGCGTGAAGAGATGGGAAAGCTTGGCTGGAGCGAACTCGATGTGATCCTGGTCACCGGGGACGCCTACCTCGACAGCCCCTTCTGCGGAGCGGCCATGCTGGGCAAGGTGCTGGTGCAGGCTGGCTACCGCGTGGGCGTGATCGCGCAGCCTCGTTGGGACAGCACGGAGGACATCAAGCGTCTGGGCGAGCCCCGCCTGTGGTGGGGCATCACGGCCGGATGCGTGGACTCGATGGTCGCGAACTACACCGCCACCGGAAAGCGCCGCCACGACGACGACTTCACCCCGGGCGGCGTGAACGACAGCCGCCCCGACCGCGCCATCTTCGTGTACACGGGTCTCGTGCGCCAGGCCTTCAAGAACACCAAGCCCATCGTGATCGGCGGCATCGAGGCATCCCTTCGCCGCGTCACCCACTACGATTTCTGGAGCGACAAGATCCGTCGCTCTGTCCTGTTCGATGCCAAGGCCGACTACCTCGTGTTCGGCATGGGCGAGCGGCTCTCGGTGGAGATCTCCAAGCGCCTCGAGAATGGACAGGATCTGTCAAACCTCAAGGGCCTGTGCTGGAAGTCCAAGACCGTGCCCGAAGGCTACATCGAGCTGCCCTCGCACGAGGAATGCGTGGCGGACAAGCGCAAGTTCATCGAGATGTTCCACGGCTTCTACATGAACCAGGATCCGATCACCGGCAAGGGGATCGCGCAGAAGTCCGATCCGCTCTGGTACCTGGTGCAGAACGTGCCCGACATGCCGTTCTCGGCCGACGAACTTTCGCTCTATCACAACCAGGCCTGGGAGCGCGAAGCGCATCCGCTGCACGCGGCCAAGGGGCCTGTCAAGGCGCTGGAGACCATCCGCTTCTCGGTCCTCTCGCACTACGGCTGCTACGGCGAGTGCAACTTCTGCGCGATCGCCGCGCACCAGGGCCGCATCGTCCAGACCCGCACCGACGAGTCGATCGTCTCCGAGGCCCAGCGCATGACCACCCATGCGAAATGGAAGGGCATCATCTCCGACGTCGGCGGCCCGACGGCCAACATGCTGGGCATCGAGTGCACCAAGAAGCTCAAGCACGGCTCCTGTGCCGACAAGCGCTGCGTGGCGCCCACCTGCCCGGCGCTGCGCCCCAACCATTCGCGCCAGATCAACCTGCTGCGCACCCTGCGCGCGCTCCCGAAGATGCGCAAGGTCTTCGTGGCCAGCGGCATCCGTCCCGACATGCTGATGGACGATTCGAAGTTCGGGGAGGAGTACGTGCGCGAGATCGCCGAGCACCACACCTCCGGCCAGCTGAAGCTCGCCCCCGAGCACACCGACCCCGAGGTGCTGCGCCTGATGGGAAAGTCAGGCATGGAGTCCGTGCACTGGTTCCGCGAGCGCTTCCTCAAAGCATCGGCCAATGCCGACAAAAAACAATTTCTGACATATTACATGATGGCCGCCCATCCGGGCTGCTCGGACGCCGAGATGGATTCGCTGCGCGACACCTGCGCCACGGAGCTTGGCATGATCCCCGAGCAGGTGCAGATCTTCACACCCACCCCGAGCACCTACTCCACGCTGATGTACGCCACCGGCCTGGACCCCTGGACCCTCCAGCCGGTCCACGTAGAAAAGACACTTTCCGGAAAAAATCGCCAGAAGGAGCGCCTGGTGGCCAAGGCCGTGCAACGCCGTTCCTTCGTGCCAAGTCGCAGTCCTTCCCGCCGCAAATGAAGTGGAGAAGGCCCTGTCAATCTGGGCGCCTCCCCGCCATGCGGGGCCGCTCTCCTGCGGGCTGCGCGTTGCGCGCTCGGTGCCTGTCGGCACGGCCTTCGGCCCCCTACGTCCAGCTGGCGCATCTGCCTGCAGTACTTTTCCTGCAGGTCCAATTTCCTTGGCCAGTTCCCGCCCGAATGCGCACATGGCACGCGTATTGATTTGCATGATGCCATGAACGTCCGGCGCCTTCTGGCATCCATCGCCCTCCTTGCCCTGCAGGCCTGCAACAGTCTCAACACAGTCACGACCCATGACACCCTGTTGCGTTCCAGCTCCCGACTTCCCTTACCTCTGGGTCCTGTCCACGTCCCGTCCAAAGGACCAGGTCCACCTTCATGGGTTCCCTTTCCGTCGCGGCGCAATCGGGCTCCGATGTGTCCGTAAAGGTCAGCAAGGACAAGCCTCTGATCCAGGGATCGGACAACCGGCAGACATTCGATGTCACCGGTCCCTCCCAGATCACAGTTCCCGGCATGCAGATCGCCGCCCAGGGCACCATTTTCCTCTCGGAGAACTTCCTGTTCGGTCTCGGCATCGAGGGAACCTCCAAAGAATCAATCAAGTGGTTCGAAGCCGGAGTGCGCTTCGGCAAGGAGATCAGCTTCGCATACACCATGGCCGCTGGCTCCATGCCCCTGCAATCGGACGCCACCTGGAACGTCAAGACTTCCACGTCGTATCGCAACGCCCACAGCGGCAAGATAGACACCACGGTCGTCACGGTCCGCCAACAGGATCTCCATTCGGATGACCACGACATGTTCGTTCGGATAGGAATTCACCTCGCCAGTCGCCAAGGTGGTCCATGGGGAGAACTCCAGTTCATCCGTCCCACGCTGCTGACCGGTTCACCGTCTTGCGACGACAGTTGGTCCGCAAACCTTACGGAACTCGGCGTCGGCTGGTCCGAGCCCACGCGCTTCGGCACCGCCACCGGCTACCTGCGAACCGTCTTCGGCAACGACGAGGTCATCCCCATCGTCGGTTTGCAATGGACGGGCGAGTTTTCCCTTTTCTGACACGCACGCAATCGACCCGATCTGGCTTAGATTGAAGGAAACATGCGATCTCTCCGCCACATTGCCTTTGCCTCGTTCTTGGCGCTCCAGGCCTGCGTCACCAGTCAAGATGTGCTGATGCGTTCCAGTTCGCATCTGCCGCTGCCGTTGGGTACCATCCACGTCCCACCTCAGGATTCGGGCCTGCTGCTGCAGGGCTCCATCGCTGTGAGCGGCCAGTCGAGCAAGGACGTGCCTGCGACCATGACGCTGCAAAACGGCCTGCTGCATGGCAACAACGGCAACTCGTCCCAGGTGTTGGGCCCTTCGTACGTCTCTGCACCCACCATGCAGGTCGCGGCGGAGGGATCCATCTTCATGGGCAACCATCTGCGCCTCGGGCTCGGCCTCGAAGGCACGACCGAGCACATAGCAAACTGGATCGAAGTGGGGATTCGAGGCGGCAGCGACGTCAGCGTAGAGGGCTTCTGGGCCGTCGGATCGGCTCCCGTCCACTCCACAGCCCATTGGCAGATCAAAACCTTCACGCCGCGCTATTCGTCCTTCTCAGGAAACTTGACCGGCAACGACACCACCGTCAGCGAGAAGACCATCGACACCAGTGCCAGCCAAGGCTTCTACCGCGTCGGGCTCCATGTGGCCCGCCGCCAGGGCGGTCCTTGGGCCGAAGTGCAGTTGATCAGCATCGACCTACTGCCCGTCTCGCCTTCCGCCGACGACCAATGGGGAAGCAACATGACCTTGCTGGGCCTGGGCTGGTCCGAGCCGACCCCCTTGGGAACCGCCACGGCCTATGCCCGTGGCCTCGTTTCCAAAGGCAACGTGCACCCTATCTTCGGGCTGCAATGGACCGGGGAGCTGAAGCTAGGGAAGTGACTCAGGCGATGCGCGTGCCGCGCTTGCCGGCCAGGATCTCGGAAAGTGAACCGGGACCCGACCAGCCGGCGATCGACACCGCCCCGACACCCGCAGCGACCGTCTGGGCCGCCGAACGCAGCTTGGGGATCATGCCACCCGAGGCCGTGCCATCCTCCACCAAGGCTTCGATCTGAGCCGCTTCGATGGCCGGGATCACCGTACCGTCCTTGAGCACGCCAGGGACATCAGAAACCATCACAAGGGCCGTGGCCTTGAGCCCGCAGGCCAGGTCCGCAGCTGCCTGATCGGCGTTCACGTTCCAAGAATTGCCGTCAGAGCCCAGGCTCACAGGGCTCACTACCGGCAGGAATCCTCCCGTCCAGAGCGCTTCCAGCACGGACGTGTCCACCTGCTTCACCGCGCCCACGAAGCCCAAGGCTCCATCTTCGCGCAGCGGTTCGCAGCGGAACAGCCCGCCGTCCACACCCGACAGTCCGCAGGCGCGGGCGCCGGCCGACTGGAGCAGACGGACCAGCAGCTTGTTTACGCGGCCCGAGAGGGTCATCTCGACCATGTCCATGGCGGCGGCATCGGTGACGCGCAGGCCTTCCACGAAGCGCCCTTCCTGACCCAACCAGGCCAAGTTGCGGGAGATGTCCTTGCCCCCGCCGTGCACCAGCGCCACGCGACGCCCCGAGCGCTGGAGCCCAGCCAGATCGGCCGCCAGCTGCGAAAGGGCGCTCACATCCTCGGCCATCGAGCCGCCAATCTTCACCACCAGACTGTCCATGTCGCGTCGTTCCCCGTTTCTCACCGGTGATGCATCCCGCTCGGGATGCTTGGCGCGCAAGATAGCTTCGTGGCCAAGCTCAGATCAGCCCCGTGACCTCGGGGAAACCGAACATGGCATTGAAGTTCTGGAGTGCCTGCCCCGAAGCGCCCTTGACCAGATTGTCGATGACGCTCACCAGGATCACCACGTCTTCCTCTACCTGATCCACCACGCCGATGTGGCAGCGGTTGCTGTGGCGCACGTGGCCAGTCGAGGGCAGCCCCTGCTCCAGTGCCAAGACGCGCACCATCGGCTCACCCTCGTAGCGCTCCGACAGGATCTGTCGCACCTGCGCCCCTGTACAGCCCTTGGCCAGCGGCACGTAGAGCGTGGACAGGATGCCGCGCTCCATCGGGACCAGATGCGGAGAGAAGACGAACGGGAAGGCGCCACCCGCCGCGTCGAAGAGCTCCTGGGTCATCTCGCCGGTGTGCTGGTGGCGACGCCCGACCTTGTAGGCCGAGAACGAACCGTCCACCTCGCAGAAGCTGTTGGTCAGGGAGGCCTTGCGGCCTGCGCCCGAGACCCCGCTCTTGGAGTCCGCGACCACTAGGCCCTCGCCCACCACGCCCGCCTCGAACAGGGGCAACAGGGGCAGCAGGACCGAAGTGGGGTAACACCCCGGGTTGGCCACCAAAGCGGCCTTGGGGAGCTCCGCACGGGCATGTTCCGTCAAGCCGTAAAGCGACAGCGGCAGGTAGGCGGGCTGCGGATGCACCTTGCCGTACCACTTCGTGTAGGCTTCCGGAGTCTTGAGCCTGAAATCGGCCGACAGGTCGATGACGCGAGCACCGTTTTTCAGGAAGGCCACGCAGCCTTCGGCGCTTGCGGTGTGGGGCAGGCAGGAGAAGACCGCATCCACCTTGGTGGACTGGCAATCTTGGGCCGTACGCAGCTTCAGTCCCTCGATCTTGGTGCAGCCCGAAACCGAAGGAAAGACGTCCGACAGCTCAAGGCCCGCACTGGCTTCGCTCGAAAGGAAGGCGATCTCCACGCCCGGATGGCGCTCGAGACGGCTCACCAGCTCGACGCCGGTGTAACCTGTAGCGCCGAGGATTCCCACCTTGACCATATTCATTCCTTTCGCGTCTCAGCCACGGACGTAGTCGGCCAGGTTGCCGAACAAGGCGTCTGCCAAAGCGCTCTCGCCCAGTTTCTGGAAGATGCCATACTGGTAGAAGATGATCTTGCCCTTACCGTAGGGCAGGATCTGGATGTCGCCGCGGAAGTTCCAAGCCCCGGTGGCAGCGTGCAGTTCCGCAAAGCCCGCCACGGTGGTCGCACCGGGCACCTTGGACAGGCTCCAGGCAGGCAGGATGTCCGCATAGACTTCCGTGGCCACGGTGTTGACCGGCAGGCGCGCAAGCAAAGGGGATTCCGCCAAGTAGTGGTAGCCTTCGCCACCGGCCGAGGCTCCGGGATGGAGCTCCACCTGGAAGTCCAGGTCGCCGTGTCGGTTCAGGAAACGCGCGTCTTCCGGCGTGAGCGCCGCGAACACCAACGTCAGGCCGGCATAGGCCTCGTCCAGCAGGTCCTTGAGCCGCTTGGCATCAAAGGAGGCCACCTGTTCGATGAGTGCGGCCTTGGCGTGGTCGTCGGAGTAGCGCTGGATCGCAGAGAAGTCGCCCAGCAGGCGGAAGGTGCTGGCAGCGTGGTCCAACTGCACTGCATGGGGAACGTAGAAGGCCTCGACGGTGTGGAACAGGTCGCGGTTGTTGCGCGAGAGCTGCATGTCGAAGCTGAAGCTGCCCTTTTCGTCGCCCACCGGAAATTCGAACTTGCCCAGCGAGGAGATGCCGCGCTCCGAGGAGGCGGGCAACGATTCCTGGTGCCAGATGCGCCCATTATTGCCCTTCACGCGCAGCAGCAGGGCATAGTCGCCGGTGCCGGTCTCGTTGGAGAAGTGGATGCGCACTCCGGCCGACTGCATCGTGTAAGGCGTGCGCACGGCAGCGTCCGCCACCACGCGGGTGTGGCGGTTGTAGCGCTTGAACCAATCAAAGCCCGGCTTGGTCTGACCTGCAAGGCCGACCAGGCCCGAGGAATGCTTGGGCGTGTCGGCCCACTGGTTCATGATCCAACCGGCGCAACGCGGATTGACCATCAGGGCATCGGCCTGGCGAAGGATCGCCTGACCGCCCACCTGCTGACAAGCGGCGGCGAACTGAGTGGCGTTCCAGGTGCTGGACACGCCAGCCTCATTGAGAGCCTTGGTGTGACCGGCCGAGATGGCCTTGTAGGTCTTTTCCTGCTCGACCGTGGGCTTGCTCAAGGCCGCCAAGGTGGCGTCCGGGTCCAGCAGCGAAGGCACGCTGATGCGGGCGGCCAGGAACTTACCGGTCCCCACCTTGGACTTCTGCAGCTTCTTCCAGAAGAGCGAATCGCCCATGCCCAGCGCCACCAGGTCCGAAGGATCCTTGCCGTGCAGGTGGCGGGAGAGGAACGACTGGCGCGCCACCGAGACGGGAGCAGGCAGACGGAAACGATGGATCTCGAGGTTGCCCGGATTCTTGGAACCGGAGGTCACCGCCACCACGGCATCGTGCTGCGGCTGGTGCCCGACTTCCAGGCGCGTGCCGGCACAATGGCTAGCCACCGTCTTGGGCAGATCCTTGCGGACCGTCTTCGGAGTCAGTTCGTTGCGAGCCACCATCAGGTCCTTGAGCCACTCCTTGGCCGAAGCGTCCAGGAAACGGCCCGGAATGTCGGCACCGGCAAAGCCAAGAACATTGGCCTGGAACTCCTGGCGCACCAGGATCCTGGCGCCTTGAGCGACGGCCTCGGAGGCGTGTTCGGGATCGATGCTCCCCAATCCCAAGTTCTGGAGCACGAGCAAGCCGGCCTGCATGGCGGCCAGGATGAACGTCTCGGGAAACGGCGCCGAAGCCGGGAAGACGGCATTGAAGCCGGCATCCTTCATCCGGATGAATTCGGCCTTGGGGTTGCTGCAGCACAGGAATCCGGCCGGCCCGGCGGCATCCCAGCGCACGCCGCGCAGGAAGAGCGGGATGTCGTTGAGCGTGATGCCCTTCTCCACCCATGTAGGTGCAGCAAAGGCGAAGGGAACCTTCCAGACCTGAACACCGTCCAACGAAAGCTCCAACTGGTAGACTTGTGGCTGTTCCGGAGTCCAGGCCACACACTCGGGCACTTCCAGCTCCAATTCATGCCCTGCATTGTCCCCGGAAAGGACGATCTCGCGATTGAAACCGTCCTTTTTGTTGTCGGGACTTTGGAGCTTAAGCGCAAGCTGCGTCTTCTGCCCCTTGGCACCCAGGAAGTCCAGGGAAATGCGCACGCGGTCGGTGTGGTAGTCGGGGCGAACGCAGACGTCGCGCAGCACCACGCCGGGAACCGAAAGCACCTTGGGCGGGATCCACATCACCGGCCCCATGTCCAAGGCCTCGCCCTCGCCAGCGCCCCAGGGAAGCTGGTACCGCCCGGCAGCGCCTTCGACTTCCAGCGTCACGGCCAGCGTGTCACCGACGGCATGGGACGATAGATCCACAATCGTGGGGATCCAAGCGGGAGCTACCGTGACCAATTCCTTGCCAGCCAGAACCCGAACCGGTCCGTTGGTGCAAGGAACACGCAGGAACAAACGCCCTTTCTGATAGTCTTTTCCAGCTTTGAGGGTCGCTGATAGAATGGCAAAGGCCTGGCCCGCATCGGCCAAGGCCGCTGCGGAAGGGAAAGTGGTCGCAGACGCCGAAGTCGTCTTGCCTGAACCGTCGCGGCTGGCGCGGGACCAACCCGAATCCACATCCTGCCAATTCTTCATGGAACTCCCCAGAAAACTGCGAAACATCAAATATTCACAGGATATACACGTCTGGGCAAGGGGTAGATTCGCCCCCGGCGGCCAAAAACGAAAATAAATCACAAACAGACAAGGCCGACAGGCGCTCGCTGGACCTCAGGTCCACTGCGAGTGCCACATCGGCCTTGCAAAGTTGTCCGGTGCTAAGGCACCGGAATCTTATGCCTGATGGACACGCGCCTCGACGCGAGGAGCCGACTTGGGATCTTCCATCCCGGCGGCCCCACGGCGACGCACCCACCACACCACGATGGGCGAGGAGATGGCGATCGAGGAGTAGGTTCCTACCACGATTCCGAAGACCAGTGCCAGCGAGAAGCCGCGAAGGGTCGGTCCGCCCAGAGCCAACAGAGCCACGGCAGCAAGCAAGGTCGCGACCGAAGTCATGATGGTGCGGGACAGTGTCTCGTTGATGGCGTTGTTCACCAGCTTCTCGAAATCTTCCTTGCGGTACTTACCCGCATCCTCGCGGATGCGGTCGAAGATCACGATGGAGTCATTGAGCGAGTAGCCGATGAGGGTCAGGATGGCGGCGATGACCGTCATGTCGACCTCCAGGCCCAGCACGATGAACAGGCCCAACGTGATGATCGAGTCATGGATCAGGGTGAGCACACCCGCGATGCCGAAGCCCAAGCCGTTCTTGCCAAAGCGGAACCACACGTAGACGATGATGACGGCAAGCGACAAAAGCGAAGCCAAGAGCGCATCACGTCGGAGTTCGGAGCCAATCTTGGGACCGATGGTCTCGGTGCCAATGACCTTGACCGCAGGATAGTCCTTGCCCAACACTTCGTGCACGATCCGCTGGGACCGGACCGTGGCCTCCTGGGCCTTCGAGCCGTCGAGTTCGTTGGTCTTGAAGCCGATCGAGTAGGCATTGCCATCACCCGAGCTCAGCGTCTTGACGTTCACGTCCTTGAGACCGGCCGCCGCGAGGGAGGCGATCATCTGGTCCGGATCCATCTTGCCCTTGTAGTCGACGGTCATGTTCACACCGCCGGTGAAGTCGGTGCCCCAGTTGATGCCCATGCGGCTGTCGCGGCCCTTGGGGATGACCATGGAGACGATGATCACGCCCACCACGATGGCCGAAGCCAAGCCGATCTTGCGGGCATTGCCGAGGATGTTGAGCTTGGCGTTCTCGAAGTAGGTGATCGAATGACCGATGGAGATCGCCTTGCGATCCTTCTTGGCGAGCCAAATGTCAAAGACGATTCGGGTGCAGAACACGGCCGTGACCAGCGAGATCAAGCAGGCGATGGTCAGCGTGAGACCGAAGCCCTTGATGGGACCGGTGCCCAGCTGGTACAGCACGAAGGCGGTGAGCACGTTCGTGAAGTGTCCGTCGAAGATCGAGGCGAAGGCGCGCTTGTAGCCCAGGTCGACGGCGGCCTTGATCGACTTGCCGTGGCGCAGTTCCTCGCGGATGCGCTCGTAGATCAGCACGTTGGCGTCCACCGCCATGCCCAAGGCCAGCACCAAGCCCGCGATGCCGGGAAGGGTGAGGGTCGAGCGGAAGCCCGCCATGACGGCCATGGTGAGGAGGCCGTTCAAGATCAGAGCCGCGTTGGCGATGCCACCCACGCCGTGGTAGAAGACGAACATGAACACCATGACGGCCAAGATGCCGAAGATGGCGGCGAAGATGCCCTTGCTGACGTTGTCGGCGCCCAACGAAGCGCCCACCGAGCGTTCCTCGACGATACGCATGGGCGCAGGAAGCGCACCGGCGCGCAGCACGATGGCCAGCTGACGAGCTTCATCGATGCCCTTCATGCCGGTGATGGAAGCGGTTCCACCGGTGATGCGGCCTTGGATGACCGGAGCGCTGAAGACGGCGCCGTCCAGCACCACGGCCAGCTGACGGCCGATGTTGGCGCCAGTGATGCGGGCGAATTCCTTGGGGCCACGCCCCTTGAGCTTGAGTACGACCTCGGCGTCGCCACCCTTCATGCCACCCTGAGAGATCTCGGGGATGGCATCGGCGACGATGTCGCCCTTCATCTCGGCGCGGCGCTTGACCACGTAGATGGAGCGAAGCTTCTTGCCGGCGCCCACGTCGATGGTGTGGCGGCCCCAGACGAATTCCGTCTCGGAAGCGCGGAGAGCACCCTGCACGTCAGCGCGTTTGAGGATAGCGTCCACGGCAGGCTGGTTGGACGATTCAACACCGATGCCGCCCTGGAACGGAACCAGGTAAGAGTAGAAAGCGCGGGCCTTGTAGTCCTTGGCAGTAGCCTTCTTGGTGGTGTCGGCTGCCGGAGTCGCCTTTTCCGTGGAGGAGGTGAACAGCGAACGAGCCGCCTCCGCGGCGCTGTCGCGGCGGACCTTGGAAGTATCCATCGCCAAGGCGCTGGAATCCTTCTTGGCGCTGTCGGCCTTGAGCGAATCCTTGCCGTCGCGATTGCCGCGCGAAAGCACAGCTTCGATGCGATCCAGAGTGGCCTTGACGTCGGCCTGTTCACGCACCAGCTTGAATTCCAGCTGGGCCGTGCTCGAAAGCAGCTCCTTGGCCTGATCCGGGTTCACGCCGGCCAGTTCCACCACCAGGCGGCTGTCGCCGGACTTGCGCACATCGGGCTCGGAGACGCCGAACTGGTCGATGCGGTTGCGCACCACTTCCAGCGAGCGGTCAGCTGCGTCCTTGGCTTCCTCAGGCTTGAGGCCGGTCTTGTCCACTTCCAGCACCAAGTGGGTACCGCCCTGAAGGTCGAGACCCAGCTTGATGGCCTTGGCCGCCACTTCCGGGTTGGCAGCGTCGAACTTGACGCGTTCCGCCAAGCTCATGCCCAGCGTACGGAACGTGGGCACCAAGGTCCACAAGGCGACCAAGGCGGCCGCCACGACCAGGAGAATACGAGAACTATGATGTTTGTTCATGCCAACCTTTTCACAGACAAAGGCAAACGCCCGACACTTGCCGGGACGGAAAGGCGCAAAAGTACGTTGACGCATCCCGTGTGGCAACGCATCGCCACAAGTTCCTGTCACTTCCCAAGTTCATCGCCCCACAGGAGAGCATTCAGAGCACGAACAGGTTGTCGCGGTGCACAGCTTCTTCCGGGCCTTCATGGCCCAGCAGTTCCGTGATTTCGCCGGATTTGTGCCCCAGGATCGCGCCCAGTTCCTCGGCCCCGTAGGCCGCCACGCCGCGCGCGACCGCCGCGCCCTCGAGAGTACAGATGTCCACCACCTGGCCGACGGAGAACTTCCCTTCGAGCTTGCGGATGCCCATGGGGAGGAGCGAGGTGCGGCGTTCGACCACCGCCTTGATGGCGCCCTCGTCGCACAGCAGCTTGCCCGCAGGCTTGCTCACGAAGGCGATCCAGCGCTTCTTGGCACCCATGCGCTTTTCGGCCGGGAGGAAGAGCGTGCCGTGGGCCGCGCCTTCGAGGATGTCGGAGAGGCTCACTTTGAAGCCGTTGGCGATCACGCAGGCGGATCCGCCGCGCGTGACCTGCTTGGCCGCCAGCACCTTGGTGCGCATGCCGCCGGTGGAGGCAACAGATCCTGTCCCGCCCGCCAAGGCCTCGATCTCGGCGGTGACCTTCTGGACCACCGGGATGAGGGCGGCCTCGGGATTGATCTTGGGGTTGTCGGTGAAGAGCCCGTCGATGTCCGAGAGGATGATCAGGAGGTCGGCGCCCAGGAAATGGCAGACGTCGGCCGAGAGTTTGTCGTTGTCGCCCACCTTGATCTCGGCGGTGGCGACGGTGTCGTTCTCATTGACGATGGGCAACACCCCGTGGGCGTGCAGCGCCTCCACGGTGGCCCGGATGTTCTTGAAGCGCTCGGGACTGCGCAGGTCCTCTCCGGAGAGGAGGATCTGGGCCACGGGAATGCCCTTGGCCGCGAAAGCCTCGTCGTAGGCGTGCATCAGGCGGATCTGGCCGACCGCCGCGCAGGCCTGCTTCTCGGCCAGGATCTTGGGCTTGGTGGCGAATCCCAGTACGCCCATGCCGGTGCCGACGGCACCCGACGAGACCAGCACGACCTTGTGGTTTGACAGAATCTGTCCGAGGTTGTCCACCAGGGCCTGCAGCTGCTCCGGGGCGAAGCCGCCCTCCTCGTGCGTGAGCAGGCGCGTTCCCACCTTCACCACGACGGTCTTGGCTTGCGACAGGATCTGTCTTCGGAGGTCACTCATACCGCACTCGCTTCCTGTTTCCGGCAGCAGACTTACTTGCCGTTCGTCCTGAGGAGGCTCGAAGAGCCGTCTCGAAGGATGGACGGCACCGTTCAATCATCGTGCCCGCCCTTCGACAAGCTCAGGACGAACGGAGTCATCACGCTGCGGCTCCGTGCAGGACGGCGGCGCATTCGGCGGAGGTGCAGCGGTTCTCGAAGAGGGCCTTGCCCACGATCACGCCCACGATGCCGGGGTGCGCGGCGGCGCGGATGGCGCGCAGGTCTTCAAGACCCGAGATGCCGCCCGAGACGATGGTGCCCAGGCCCGTGCCTTCGGCAAACGCAGTGGTCTGCGGGAGATTGGGGCCGGTCAGGGTGCCGTCGCGGGAGATGTCAGTATACACACAGGTGGTGATACCCAGGGCGCGCATGCCGCGCCCCAGGTCCTGGGCCTGGAGCTTGGCCCCGTCGACCCAGCCACTGACTTTCACTTCGCCGTCGCGGGCGTCGATGCCCACGATCACACGCTCCGCGCCCCAGCGGGCCAGCATCGCCTCGACGACCTTGGGGTCCTTGGCGGCCACGGTGCCGACGATGATGCGGTCCACGCCCCAGTCCTCGAGCACGCGGGCGGCCGAGTCCATGTCGCGGATGCCTCCGCCCAGCTCCGTGGGGCACTTGGCTTCCTGTACGATGCGCTTGATCGCGACGGCGTTCTGCGAGGAGCCGTCGAAGGCGGCGTCCAGGTCCACGAGATGGATGCGATCGGCACCGCCCTCGCGCCAGGAGGCGGCGATCTCCCAGGGAGCCTGGCTGTAGACGGTCTTCTGGTCGCGCTTGCCCTGGTACAGGCGGACGGCGCAGGCCTCCATCAGATCGATGGCCGGCAGAAATTCGAGTCGTGTGGTCATGAGTCCCGTAAATGGAGCAAAACCCGGCCCGCCAGACGGCCAGGAAATCGCGTCATCCCTTCTCGGTCGCCAATTCCTGGAGGTGACAGCGCAACAACCCCCGCTCCGCGTCCCACAAATGCATCCCGTTGCCCTCGCAGAAGCGATAGTCGGGGCAGGAGGCGCACGGCTCCTGCTTGCGGGTCCAGTCGCGTTGCCGCATGACCTGGTAGCCGCAATCCCAGACGTCCAGGAAGCGATCCTTTTCCAGGTTTCCTTGGATGAATTCCGAGCGCATGCTGGGGCAGGCCGAGAAGCTCCCGTCGGCCAGCACCGAAGCCACCGAGACGCCCGCCCGACAATGGAACAGCCCGTCCCGGGCCCGTCCTTCATACTCCCCCAGGTAGCCCTCGCAGCCGTAGTCCGCGCGGAGGTGGCCCCCTTCCCTGGTCTCCACCAGGAAGTCCATCACGCGACGCAGCTGCCCCGGTCCCAGCTGCAGATCCTCCTGTCCTTGCGCCCGTCCACGGGGAAAGATCGAGAACAGCCGCCAGCGGCGCACGCCCAGGTCGATCAGCCTCTGCCGCAACTCCGGAAGCTCCGCGAGATTCGCCCGATGGACACAGGTCACGACGTCGAACGCAAGGCCTGGCACCGCAGCACAGAGACCGATCGCCGAGGTCGCCCTGCGGAATGCCTCGGGATGGGCGCGCAAACGGTTGTGCGAGGTCTCCAGGCCGTCCAGGCTGATGGTCGCGGCACCCAATCCCGCCGCGCGCAAACGCTCCAGGCGCACCGCATCCAGCAGGAAGCCGTTGCTCACCAGGCCCCACGGGAATCCCCGCGCATGGATGGCCCGCCCGCAGTCGTCCAGGTCGGCGCGCATCAGCGGCTCGCCTCCGGTCACCGCAACGGTCACGGTGGAGGGCACGTAGCGCGTCGCCACATCGTCCAGGACCGCGAGGAACGCCTCCTTGGGCATGTCCCGGGACGCGGTTCCATCGCAAGCGGATCCGCAATGGCCGCAGCGCAGGTTGCAGCGCAGCGTGCATTCCCAGAAGAGGTAGCGCAGGTCGTGGGCCCTGGCCTGCAGGTGCCGGGAGATTCGATGGACTTCCCCTTCGAGCCGTCTCCGCACCCCACGCATCACGGCAATCGGCTCACCTTGAGATCCACCCGACGCTTCGCGCTTCCCTTGTCCCATTCGCCGTCGCCTCCGGAAAGTTCCCGGGTCGTGAGAGTGATCACGCTGTCCCGTTCACGATAGGCTCCGCTCGAATCCGCGATCGTAAGCCGGACCGGATGGTCGTCAGCGTAATCCCTATGCGAGAGGGAATAGCCCCCCGTCGAGTCCGTACGGACCGAATCCGCATGTTCTCCGGAAGCCGTGTCCTTCAAGGACACCAGCAGGCTCGGAACGCCCTTCCCCGAGACGCTGTCCTGCACCGTTCCCGAGACCGTCCAGGTCGCGCAAGGCATCCCGTACATGGTCGACCCGCCAAAGATCTCTCCGGGCGCGCAGGAGGAAAGGCCGACAAGCCCGCAGACGGCGCCCAGGCCGTGCAACAGCAGACGGAGGATCGGCTTCGGCAGTTGGTCCTTCATCGCACGCTCCTCATGCGGCATTCTCGAACATCCAGATGCTGCCGGGCTCCACGCCTTCGAGGTCGCGCACAGCTTCGTAACCGGTCTCGGCCAGACCGAGCCTGGTCGCGCTTCCCCTGGTACAGGCGGACGGCGCAGGCCTCCATCAGGTCGATGGCCGGCAGGAATTCGAGTCGTGTGGTCATGAGTCCCGCAAATGGAACAAAAAAAACGTCACTTCCGCTTCCGCTGTGCCTCTTCGGACTCCAGCAGGGCGCGAGTGGACTTGTAGATGCGGGTCATCAGCGCGTTGGAACGGATGAAATCCAGCCAGACGCCCTGCTCCTTGGCGCCCATGCCGCCCCATAGGTCCGTATCCTGTTGGGGATCCTTTTCGATGTCGAAGAACTTCACGCCTTCCAGGCTCGACAGCACGAACCGCTGATTTCCCTTCACTAGACCAAAGCCTTCGCGATTGCCGGTGTGGATGTCGTTGGCCGAAAGCACCTGGATGGTGCGGTCCGGGGCGACCGGCTCCAGGAGCGATGCGCCCTTCCAGGCGACGAACAGGCTGTCGTTCTTGCGATCGGTCTTCAAGCCGAGCACCTGTGCCAGCATCGGCGCGATGTCGAGATTCTGGACATTGACCTCTCGATTGGCCCGCAGGTTGCGGACGGCCTGCGGGTGCGCGCTGTCCCAACTCTTGGGCGCATGCACCAGGAACGGGATGCGGACGATCTCGTCGTAGTAGTTGTAGATGCGGGCGGGACGGTGGTGCGGATTCTCTATCTCACCGTGGTCCCCCGTCACCACCACCAGCGCCTCCTGCAGGCGGCCACGCTGCTGCAGTGCATCTAGCAGCGTGTCCAGCGCCACGTCCAGGATGTGCTGAGCCTTGTACCAACGACCGCCCTCGATGGTGTCGGTCTTCACGAAGTCGCTCGCCTCCTGGAACGGACCGTGCAGCGAATTGGAGTTCCACACCAGGAAAAGCGGCCTGTCCAGGGGCGTGCGCCGGACCAGATCCACCAGCCTGCGCACCGAGATGTTGTCGTCCACTCCCGCGTCGTTGACCGTCGGAGCACCCAGCGTCTCCATCGACCACAGCTCGTCGATGCCGTGCGGGAACAGGAACTGGTCCATGTGGAGCCACTTCAGCCGCTGCGAGGTGACATAGGAGGCGAGAAAGCCGCGCTTGCGGGCGACGTCCCACGGGAACGGGTAGGCATGGAGTCGATCCCAGCTCTCGTCGGTGCGGCTGCCCGTGAAGATGGAGGGCATGCTCACGTCGGTGGCGGTGGCGTTGGTGAAGGCGTGGGGGAAGGCGACCCAGGCAGAATCGCCGACCACGCGGCGCTCCAGGAGCGTCATGCCATTGCGCTGCGAGCCAGCAAACGCCACACCGCTGGTGCCCCAGGACTCGTTCACCACCAGGAGGATCGTATTGGCCCATGGGGCTTCTGCACCGGCCAGCGAAGGCATGGCACGAGGCACCTTCTGGAGGTGGATACGCTTGACTCCTAGCCGGATCGCCTGCCGGATCGAGCACAGCGCCGCCACGTCAGGCGGCACCTGCAAGGAATCGCGCGACAGCCACGTAACCCCTCCGAGGAACGCGGCCAGGCTCAGGACCAGCGTGGTCAGTCGCCAGCGCTGCCCGGGAAGCTGGTAGCGCGGCACCAGCAGGACCAGGAAGGATCCAACCGCGAGCAGCGCGCCCAGGGCCGACAGCGGGGTCAGGAAGGTGTTGAGGTAGTCGTTGATGTAGGCGGGCTCTGAGACCACGAACAGCACGCCGCCGCCCGTGAAGTACTCGCCGAAGAAGCGGAACAGGTAACCGCTGCCGACCATCACCGAAGCCGCCGTCACGGCGGGAACGACAGTGGCCAGGATCCGCAGGAGGGCCGATTCCACCCGCCCCAGCAGTTCGAGGCACCAGCGCACTCCCAGCCAGGAAAGTACCACTCCCGCCGCATAGAGGGCAGGATCGTAGGCGGTGTTCGAATGCCCGGGGTAGCAGCGGCGGACGGCCAAGTCGAAGCCGATCCAGACCGACACCCAAAGGGTCGCCCGCCAGCCCGGCCCCATCCTGAAGAAACGCATGATCATGGTCGCGAAGTTAGTTCGGCCATGACCATTCCCCCACCTCAGCCGATGCGAAGCACGTGGGCCGGGCACACGTTGGGATCCAGGCGCACGTAGTTCTGGCCCGCGTTCCAGACCCACACCTGCCGTGTGATGAGATCTGTCACATGGTACGGCGCCGACTCGATGCCGAAGGTGCTCCACGGGACGTCCACGAAACCCTCGGCCACGCGGGTCGGATCGCAGTTGACCACGCACAGGAGCCGGTCGTTCCCCAGCACCTTGACGAAGGCCAGGATCTGCGGATCGGAGCAGTCGAGGAACTCGATGTTGTCGTATTCCTGAAGTGCCGGATGCGTGTTGCGCAACCCGTTGAGCAGGCGGATCCAGTCCTTGATGTGGCCGGGGCGGTTCCAGTCCCAGGTCTTGTACTGGTACTTCTCGGAGTCGAGGTACTCCTCCTTGCCCGGGACCGGAGTGGCCTCGCACAGCTCCCAGCCGTTGTAGATGCCGTAGCTGGGCAGGAGCAGCGCGGCCAACGCCGTGCGCACCAGGAAGGCCGGACGTCCGTGGTCCTGGCAGTGGTGCGGGTTGATGTCGGGGGTGTTGGTGAAGAAGTTCCCGCGCATGTAGTCGCTGACAGGCTTTGTCGTCAGCTCGGTGACGTACTCGCGCAGCTCCGCCGCAGACTCGCGCCACACGAAGTAGGTGTAGCTCTGCTGGAAGCCCATCTTGGCCAGGTGCTTCATCACCTTGGGCCGCGTGAAGGCCTCGGCCAGGAACACGGCGTCGGGGCAGCGGCGCTTGACCTCGCGGATCAGCCAGGCCCAGAAGGCGAAGGGCTTGGTGTGGGGATTGTCGATGCGGAAGATGCGGATGCCCTTTTCGATCCAGAACAGGTGCAGGCGCAGGAACTCGCGCCACATCGCCTCGTTGTCCTGGCAGAAGTAGTGGAACGCGTAGATGTCCTCGTACTTCTTCGGGGGGTTCTCGGCGTACTTGATGGTGCCGTCGGCCTCGCGCCAGAACCAGTCAGGATGGTTCTTCGCGTAGGGATGGTCGGGCGATGCGTTCAGGGCGATGTCGATGGCAACCTGCATGCCGTGCTTCCCGCAAGCCGCGATGAAGCGTTCGAAGTCCTCCATGGTGCCCAGCTCGGGATCGACGGCGTCGTGGCCGCCCGATTCGTTCCCGATGGCGTAGGGGCAGCCGGGCTCGCCGGGCTGGGCCTTCACGCTGTTGTTCCTGCCCTTACGATTGGTCTTGCCGATGGGATGGACGGGCGGCACGTAGAGCACGTTGAAGCCCAGCGACTCGATCTCGGGAAGGCGCGCGATGCAATCGTCCCAGGTGGCCGACTTTGTCGGGTCGGTGCCCTGGCTGCGCGGCCACATCTCGTACCAGGATCCGAAGCGAGCGATGACCGGGTCGACCACCAGGTCGTAGACGCCGGAAGTGCCTTCGGCCCCGGTCTGGATGTCAGTGCCGCCGATGCGGAACTCGAAGAGGCCCGGCTCGGTCAGGGGGCAGGAGCCGCCCCAGCGATCGTTCTCGAGGAATTCCAGGTCGTGACGGGCCCACTGGCCGCCGTCGATGCGGATCTCGAACCAGGTGGTGAACTTCTCGTGGAAGTGGCGCAGCACGTCGGCGCGGACCTCGAGCACGTCACCGACCTCGCGCTTGGCGGGAAAGAGGCCCATATCGACCGTCGGCTCGATGTTCTCGAAGACGAACAGCGCTTCGGAGCCGGGGACCGGAGCGGTGGGGCCGATCTCTACGACCGGGCCCTTCGCCGCTTTGACAGGATTTGTCTTCGGAGCCGGGGCGGCCTTCGTGGGCTTGGCGGCGGGAACGGCCGACTTGGCGGGAACCTTGGAGGGAGCCTCAGCCTTCTGGACCGGGGCTTTGGGAGCAATCTTCTTCATGGGTCATCCTTCCTGCTTCCGGTCGACGTCCGGAAGGGCCTCGAACGAGGAGTCGTTGCAAGGGAATCTAGTGTTTCGCGCCCCGCTCCCGAGGATTCCTGCACGGCCTTCGCCCAAAGCGAGTTTCATGTCCTACAGATTAGGCACACCACATGCCTTGCGGAAACAACAGAATCCCCATTATGATTGAAGTATGAGCGAACCGAACATCTACGAATTCATCTCGTTCCGGGATTGGCTGACGCAGTGGCACGCCGCCCGGCAAGCCGACGCCCCCGCGTTCACGCGCACCGAGGTCTCGCACCGGTTGGGGCTGCCCCGCACCCGGGGGTACTTCTCGGACGTGCTGGCGGGCAAGCGCGTCACCGAAACCTTCCTGGAGCGCTTCTGCGAGCTGCTCGACCTCCCGAAGGCCGAGGAACGCTTCTTCCGCACGCTGGTGCGCTTCGACCAGGCCGAGACACCCGAGGAGAAAGAACTCGCGTTGGAGCAACTGGTGGCGCTCAACCGCGCACCGTCCTTCCTGCTGGAACCCGCCGCCTGGAGCTACTACCGCGACTGGCGCCACGGAGCCATCCGCGCATTGCTGGAGACACAGGACCTGGACGAGGCCAGCCTCCCCAAGGCCGCCGCGCGTCTCCAGCCATCCTTCACTCCCGGCCAGGCATTGGAATCCCTGCAGCTGCTGCGGGACCTGGGCCTGGTGACCAAGGACGCTCGGGGCTTCTGGAAGCCCTCGCAAAAGACCATTGCGACGCCGCACTGGGCCCGCGACGAGGTCTTCCGCCTGTTGCAGGCGCAGCAGCTGGACCTGGTGCGCCAGGCCCTGGTGCGCCCCGGCGACGGCAGCCGCGCCGTGGCCACCAACCTCGTGTCGGTCTCTGAGGCCGGATACGACAGGATCCGTCAATCCCTGGAGCGCTTCCGCGACGAGCTGCGCGCCATCGTGCACCGCGACCAGGATCCTGCCGACCGCGTCGTCCTGATCGCAAACGCCCTCCTTCCCCTCCAAGAGGCCCGTCCATGAACCGCCACCTGACACTTTCCGTCTGCCTTGCCGCGCTCCTGTGGGCTGCGACAGCGAGACCGCCACCGTCTCCGGCACCAACGACGAGACCACCACCAGCCTGGGCGTGATCTATCGACCCGACGGCAAGCCAGCCGCAGGCGCACGAGTCATGATCTATGCACCCGGCGACACTCAGGCCACGCCTCGGATCCAGGGTATCGTGGACGATGTCGGCCACGTTTCCCTGAGCGGGACGCTTCCGGCGGGAAGCTGGAACCTGATGGTGCGCGGTAGCGACAACACTGCTCTGCTGCAGGACTCGCTCCCGTGCAACGGCTCCCGTCTCACGATCCTTTCAGACACCCTGCGCCACACTGGCAAGCTGATCGGGCGCGTACAGGTACAGCCGCAGGACAAGCCCACAATCGCCTGGATCCAGCTGCTGGGAGCTGGGCGTTACGTGAACCTCGACGACTCGGGACGCTTCGTGATCGACTCGCTCCCAGCCGGTCGCTACACCCTGGCGGCTCTGACACGTACTGTAGATTACACTCCGACCTTCGCGCCGGTGCGGATAGTCTCGGACAGCAGCCTCGACCTGGGTACGGTCAAGCTGATCTATACTGGTATCCCCATGGTGAGTGGCCTCGCGCTGAGCTGGGACTCGGTGGGAGGTACCGTTCGCCTTGCCTGGGATCCGGTCAGCACCCCAGGACTTCTCGGCTACAGCGTGTATCGCGGCACCAGCAACGATCCTGCTCAGATGAAGAAGATGCGCCTTCAGCCAGGGACAAGTTGGATCGATACGGTCTTCGATAGCGCAGGCGGAAGTGTGGGCAAGACGTACTCGAGCAGCAGCGGGAAAGTGGTCTACAGAGTTGTCGCGGCGACAGCGCAGAGCATGGGGCCTTACTGTCCCGCAGAGTCGACCTATGTCCGCAGTCCTTGGCTAGTGGAGCAATGGAATGCGAATTGGACCGCATACCGCCTTCCCGACACGCTCTTGGCTGCTTGGCTCGGCCTGGGTGCCTATGCCGGAACGCTGGACTCCTTGGGAAGCGAGCTTGCCTTCCTCAGCAAAAAGGACTCCAGCCTGGTTCTGTGGACGAGTGCGGACGGAAATCAGTGGAGTCGCAAGTTGACCCTCGCCGCAAGCTCCTCGCCGGTTTTTTGGAAAGGCGCCTTGTGGTGGACTTCCGCAGGTCCGAAAACCATCGTATACTCGGACTCCTCGCTTCTGAGGATGGGTAGCGGGAATGGCCTGCAGTTGCTCAAGTCCTGCATCGTCCATCGCTTCGATGGGCTCACCGACGATTCCGTACTTGTGCCATTAAGTGGCGATACCGTAAATCGGGCGGCGCTTGTCCCGTCTCGCAACCTACTGGCTTTGCAGGAGGAGCGCAAGATCGTGCTGATGGTGCCACAGTATTGGCCAGGAGCGGTTTGGAGTTCTGCGGACGGGAAGTCCTGGAACCGCGATGCCACAGGCCAAGTCGGCTGGTGGTATGGTGCAGAGCTGACAGTTCACAACAACCAGGATTGGCAAAAGGAATGGATCCGCTGGATGGCGTCTTCGAACGGAACCGTCGTGCTGGATAGCTATTACAGCGGATATTCGTCTGATGGTTCACGAAGCGTGATGTGGAAGGATTCGTCCATGAGTCGTCCGGCATCGTTTCCTCCCGCCGATGCCGTCCAGTGGAGCATGCCCTTTGTCCGTGAAGCCACGAACTTCGGCAGTAGGTTCTTCTATTTGACCGCATCTGCAGAAGTGGTCTGGGCCCCAGCAACTACACCAAATCAATGGCATCGCATTGCCTCACCCTCGCTTGGAGGTCATCAAGCCTTCCCGACGGCTCTCCAGGCCTGGCGCAACCAGCTCCTGGTCTCGGACGGCACCACGCTCTGGATGGCCCCGATCCCGTCCGGCTTCTGAGCTTCCAGACAATTCCTGTCAAAGGCCTCGCCACACTGCGGCGGGGCCTTCTTGTTTGTCGGATTCCGTCAACGAGTCAGAACGGCAGCTGCGGATACAGCAGGCCCGACCAGTAGAACTCGCGCGCGAACGACCCGAAACTGTGCTCCACCCCATCAATCGTGAAGACCGCCCCGCCCGCCAGCGGATCCGGGCGCGGCGGGCAGCGGTTCACGCCCAGGTTGTAGACGGTCATCACGATCTCGGGGCGCTGCGACAGGTCCACCCCCGCCTCCCGCCACTGCCGCAGGATGCACTTCATGTAGAGCGCGGCGTAGAGGTACGACCAGGCGTGGTCGGGTTCCTGCAGGCGGCGACGGATCGTCTCCACCGGCACTGAATCGATGAGCGCCCGGTCGAGGGAGTCGCAGAAGGGCAGCAGGCGGTCGAGCGACTCGGGCTTGATGCCCGTCACGCCCACCGAGACGTTGCTCAGGGGCACGAAGCTCGTGAAGAACTTCTTGTAGGCCTCGCGGAAGGACTCCGCCCGCCGCAGCTGCTCGCAGATGGCCGGAAGCGCCACCAGGCGCGGCGAGACACCCATTCGGCGCGCCGCCGACTCGATGACGGGAAGGTCGCGCCGGACCGCAAGCGCAGTGGAGTCCCACAGCGGGGAACGGGACCACGCGAACGGCACCTGCCCGGAATCGTGCGGCTCGTCGTCCACCGCCAGCATGGTCTGCAGCAGCAGCCCGTCGCCGCTGTCGCCCAGGACCTTCCAGAGCGCCTCGCCCCGCTGGGGCGCAGAGACCAGGATCTCGCCGATGCGCCGGCGCACGCGGATCTGCCGGTCCAGGTCGGCCTCGATGCCGGTCCGGAAGACCAGCCGCACCGGACGCGGCGGCTCGCTTCGGCTGCGTGCATTGGTCCAGCCCATCCGGATGGAAAGGATCGTCCCGACCACTCCCGCAAGCAGCAGGGCCACGGCCACCACACCCAAGAAGGCAACGCGGCGCCCCAGCGGCGCAGCGGCGACCGCAGCCACCTCCGGCGCCCGTCGACGCTCGCGCAGGAGGTGCAGGCCGAGCCAGGCGCGCGCCTTGGGATCCGGAACGTCCTCCAGCTGCTGCAGGAACCCGATCAACGGCGCATCGACACTTCCCTTGCGGCGCAGTTCCCGCAGGCGGCTGCCGTCGCAGGCGGTCCGGACGGCCCGGGTCGCCGCCTCGGAAGCGGGCCCCGCGAAGAACTCCTCGAAGTGCCCGTGCAGGGCCTCCAGGGAGGGCGGCAGTCGCGTGATCAAGCCCTGGCCGTCACGCCCCGACCAGCCCGTCCCTGACGATCCGGCGCACCGAGAGCAGATCGGTCTTGCCGGTCGGCAGCAGCGGCAGCGCCTCGCAGCTCAGGAACATGCTGGGCTTGGGACGCCACAGCGGCGGCAGGGGGCTGCCATGGTTCATGCGATCGAACAGCTCCGACAGTTCCTGTCCCGGCAGCGTCGTCAGGACGGCCAGCTGCTCGCCCTTGGACACATGGGGCAGCCCGACGACCGCGAAGGAACGCTCCTCGCGCCGCGTGAGCGCCTGCAGCTCTTCCTCCACCCGCATGTGCGGCACCATCTCCCCGCCGATCTTCGAGAAGCGCGAGATGCGGTCGGTGATCTGGATGAAGCCCTGGGCGTTCAGCCGCGCGATGTCCCCGGTGACGTACCAGCCCTCGTGGAAGGCCTTGGCGGTGGCCACCGGGTCGTCCAGGTAGCCCTTCATGACGATGCCACCCTTCACCAGCAGCATGCCTTCCTCGTCGGGTGGCAGCGTCCGGGAGTAGTCGTCCCGGTCCACGATCTTGACCGCCACCCCGGGAACCGGCATTCCCACCGCCCGTTCGAAGCTGCCCCGCTGCACCGAGCGCTGCCCTGCCATGTCCAGTCCTTCCCAGTCGGGACTGTTCACCGCGATGATGGGCGAGCACTCCGTGGCCCCGTAGCCCTCGCGGATCGGCCGCCCCTGCATCTCGTTCCACAGCTTGCGCAGCGGGTCACCCAGCTTCTCTGCCCCGCTGATGATGTGGCGCAGGCTGCCCAGCTTCTCGCGGGGATTGCGCCGCAGGTAGTTTTCCAGGAAGGTGGGGGTGCTGATGAGGATGGTCCCGTGCGAGGCCTCGATCAGGTCCCCGACGGCCTTGGCCTCGGTGGGGTTGGGATGGTAGGCCGCCGACAGGTGGTCCACGATGGGAAGCCACAGCGTGCCGGTGAAGCCGTAGGCGTGGAAGAACGGCAGCACCCCGACCATCACGTCGTCGTCCAAGAAGAGGTAGATGCGCCGCAGCCCCTCGATGTCGGCCAGGATGTTCTCGTGGGTGAGGGGGATGCCCTTGGGGGTTCCCGTGGACCCCGACGAGAACACCACCGTGGCCACGTCCTGCTTGGTCAGCTTCCGTCCCGCGAAGTGCCTAAGCGCCCAGCGGGGCCAGGCGATCCGCCCGAAGAAGAAGGCCTTGAGCTTGTGCGCCGTCCCGATCTGCGCGGCCAGCTCCTCCACGAAGACCATGCCCGGACGCGCTTCCCAGCCCAGCCGTTCCAGGAAGGCCCGCGAAGTGAGGATGGTGCGGATCCCGGCCTTTTCCAGCGCCAGCGCGAAGGACTCGGCGGAGGCGGTGTAGTTGAGGTTCACCGGCACGCGCCCCGCCAGCGTGAGCGAGGTGTTCATGACCGCGTTGGCCACCATGGTGGGAAGCAGGATGCCCACGCGTTCGCCCGGGGCGAAGCGCTCCCGCCACAGCTCGGCCAGGCCCGCCGACTTGAGCAGGGCCTCGCCCCGCGTGAGCTTGGCCCCGGTGGAATCGCGCAGCAGGAGGCGCTTGCGGCGGCTCCTGGTCACGTCGAGGAAGACGCGCGCCATCGTGAAGTCCTCGGGCAACCGGTCCACGAAGGCCTGCGCTCCCAGTTCCTGCACCGCCTGCCGCACCTGCCAGGCCTCGGGAGAGGCCATCGGATCGCCAAAGCGCATTTCCACGTGGCGGCGCCAGTTGGCCAGCGTGGGCAGCTGCAGTCGACCGCCGGGGAAGCTGAACGGCGCCCCCATCACCCCGTCCATGCACAGCGGGACGACCGGCACGTCCAAGCCCTTGAGCACCATCTCCAGGCCCCGCTGGAACTCGCCCATGTTGCCGGTGCGCGTGAGCTGGCCCTCGGCGAACAGGCAGACCACCTGTCCCCTCTCCAAGCGTTCCCGACAGTTCTTGACGAATTCGGCCACCGAGCGCAGGCTGCCCGGAGACACCGGGATCACCCCCATCATCCGGAAGAACCAGTTGGCCAGCGGTGTGGCCCAGATCTCGTGCAGGAGCACGAAGCGCACCCCGCGCGGCACGGCGGCCTGCACCAGGAAGGCGTCCAGGAGCGACACGTGGTTGCACACCACCAGCGCCCCTCGGTAGGCCGGGATCTTGTCGGCCCCGCGCACCCGGAACTTGAAGAGCACGTGCACCAGCGTCTGCGCCACCACCCGGGTGGCCACGTTGGGCAGGTTGCGGAAGGCCAGGACCGTGACGAACCAGGCCCATCCCGCCGCCATGAACAGAGCCCCGCGCGAGCTGGGCCAACCCATCCACTCGGCGCCCCAGGTCCCCAGCCGGTACAATCCGCTGGCCAGGAACATCCCGATGAAGTTCACCATGTTCAGGTAGGCAAGCAGCGGTCCCACCGCGCGCCCCTTCAGGCGCCCCTGGATCCAGGCGCCCAGCGGCACCTTGTAGAAGCCGCCCAGGAAGGCCGTGACTCCCAGCACCGCAGTGAAGGCCGTGCCGCCCAGCGGGAAGACCGCAAGGACGGTGAGTCCCGTGGCCAGGCCCGCGCCGCCCAGCGGCACCAGCGCAAGCTCGATGCGGCCGCGCGACAGGAGGCTCGAACTCACGCAGCCCAGGCCGATGCCCACCGCCAGGACGGCCGTGGTGACGCTGGTCTGCAGGATGCTCATGTGCAGCACATCGGGGCAGTGCCGCGCCAGCAGCACGATGAGCAGTTGCCCGATCATCCAGAAGGCCGAGGCCCCCATCACCGCCAGGTTCAGTCCGTGGTACTGGCTGGCGTGCCGCCACGAGTCGCGCACGTAGCGGATCGGGTTCCACTCGACCGCCACGTTCCGGTCCACCTCAGGCTCCCAGGCCCGGATCCGCAGCGAGGCCAGCCATCCGGCCACCGCCAGCGCGTATCCCACCCAGATCAGGTGCCCCAGCAGCGCCGATCCGGAAGCGCCCACCACGCCGGCAAGCAGGGTGCCCAGCACCACCGCCGTGAACGCGAGCATCTCCATCACGCCGTTCCCGAAGGTCAGGCCCCGCAGTCCGCCGATGTCGGAGATCAGGGAATACTTGGAGGGACCGTAGAGCGTGGAGTGCAGTCCCATCAGGAACACCACCACACCGGCCAGCGCCAGCTGGTGCCAGGCGAAGGCCATCACCGCCACCGTCACGATCACAAGTTCCGAGGCCTTGGCCCAGCGCACCACGGTCTGCTTGAGGCACACCCGCGAGAGCCAGCCGGCAAAGGGCGAGAACAGCACAAACGGCGCGTTGAAGATCGCCGTCACGGCCGTGATCAGCCAATCCTTCATCTCGGGGGCCGCCCACTTGATGGCCACGAACAGGATCATGTTCTTGATGAAGTTGTCGTTCAGCACGCCCAGGAACTGGACGAGGAACAGGCCGTGCCACGAGGGCTTGGAAGATTCAGAGACGTTGGTCTGATTCATGCGTTGGACAAATTGCAATTCGCAGCGCCCCCCAAGCTCGGGCATTTCGGCCGTCATCCCGCGACGCTGCTGAGCTGGGTTCGTCAGTACGAGCGGGACGGCGGCCGCCGTGAAGGTGCCCGACCCGTGCGGAGGCGCAGCGCATAAGAAAGAGCCTAACGAGAATCTCCGAGGTACACCCCCCTACCTCGGAGGTACCCCCCGCCACCTCAGACATCCGAATTCCTCCCTCCGAACCTCGGCACCGAAGCGCAAAGCTGCGCCATCGTTCCTCCAAAGCCCGATGCCGCACGCCACAGATCCGAAACCGCAGGCCAAAGCTCCAATGGCAGAGCTTTGAAGTCGGGATCCGGCGTTCAGACGTTCGACGCCAGAGCTACGACCCAACCACTCGCACCCCATCCGTGGGGCCCCCACTTTGCGAGCTTGCTCGCGTGGGGCAAAGCTGCCGCCGGTATGCCCGCGAGGTTGCTGATCGAAGAATGAGCGGGGCACGGCACCAGAGTGCGAAGTCCGGGGCACGGGGGTGGAACCCCCCGACAAGGACACGGATCCAAGGGCCAGTCAGCGGCCCTTGGCGCAGTCTGGGGCGCGCAGCCCCAGTACAACGGCATACAAAAACATTTGCTCAATTGTTCACTTTTCGATAGATTGGAGTCATGAGCACTGAGCCATTCTCCCATGACCAAGCGGTCAAAAACCTGCTCAAGGATTACCCGGCCGAAGCCTTGGAATTCCTCGCCGAGGATGTCATCCAGATGCATGGCCAGCCCGTGGAGATCGAGTTCCTCGACACGGCCGTAGCCAAGGACGATGTGGCGGAACCGGGACCTGGTCAAGCGATGGATCTTGCGATCCGCTACCGCTTCGACGATGGGGAAGCTGCGATTCTGGTGCTGGTGGAGCACTGGTCCGATGCTGGGAGGTTGGACCTCCTGCGGACTGCGGCTTATTTCCTGGACTTGTGCCGCCGCTTTCCCGAAGAGGAGATTCTTCCCGTAGCCTTGGTGGACGATGATCGTCCGAGAGCACTGGCAGATACCGTGGAGCGCAGTGCAATGAGCACGCGTCACTTCCTGTTCCATACCCGCATCGTCCAGGTGCCATCCTTGGATCTGGAACGATTTCGGCATACGGCCAACCGGGTCGCGCTTTCCTTTTCACCGAACATGGCGGGGAACTTCGACCGGGTCGATCAGGTGATGCGGGTGGCCTTCGCCTTCCGGGATTGCGGCGACATGGCGGGCTTCCGCAAGTTCTTTGCATTCTGGATCGTGGAGGGTAGATTGAAGCTGGAAGAACAACGGGAAGTGAAGCTTCGCCTCAAGGAGGAGGACATGCCGGAAATCATGGAGTGGTTCAAACAGGAAGGCCGAGTCGAAGGCGCCCATGCCAAAGCGCTTGAATCCGCCCGCAAGATGCGCGAGCACGGCATCGAATGGGCCATCGTGACCGATGTGACTGGAATCAAGCCCGAGGACCTGTTCGAAGGCTAAAGCCTAGGATGGAAACAGGATCGTTCTAGCAAGAGGTACCTTTCCGGGCATGCTCGCCAAACGCATCATCGTCTGTCTCGACGTCCGCAACGGAAAAGTCACCAAGGGCGTCAAGTTCGAGGGGAACCGCGACCTCGGGGACCCGGTGGAAATGGGCGCCGAATACTACCGCCAAGGCGTCGACGAACTGGTGTTCTACGACATCACGGCATCCAGCGAAGGGCGCGGCATCGACCTGGAGATGGTGCGCGGCGTGGCCAAGCACGTCTTCATCCCCTTCTCGGTGGGCGGCGGCATCCGCAACCTCGAGGACATGCGCGCCGTGCTGCTTGCCGGTGCCGAGAAGGTCTCCGTGAACTCCCTGGCCGTCAAGGATCCCGACATCATCCGCCAAGGCGCCAAGGCCTTTGGGAATCAGTGCATCGTGCTGGGCATGGACGTGCTCAAGGTGCCCGTGACGGAATCCGTCCCGTCGGGCTACGAGGTGGTGGTCAAGGGCGGGCGCGAGCGCACCGGCCTTGACGCCGTGGCCTGGGCCCGCAAGGCCGAGGCCCTGGGCGCGGGCGAGATCTGCGTGAACTCCATCGACGCCGATGGCACCAAGGCCGGTTTCGAGCTCGAGATCACCGGCAAGATCGTGGCCGCCGTGGGCATCCCCGTGATCGCCTCGGGCGGCGCGGGCAAGCCCGAGCACCTGGCCGAGGTCCTGATGCCCGAAGTCGGGGCCGATGCCGCCCTGGTGGCAAGCCTCACCCACATCGACGGCTACACCGTGGCCCAGCTCAAGGACGCCGTGCGCGCCCAAGGGATCCTGGTCCGCTGATGCGTCGGCACTTCGCAGGCGTGGGCGGCAGCGGCATGAGCGCCTTGGCGCTGTACCTCGCCGAGCGCGGCCACGAGGTGTCGGGCTCCGACCGCCTGTTCGACCAGGGCGGCGGCCAGGAGATCCGCCCCTACCTCGAGCGCGCCGGCATCCGCATCTTCCCGCAGGACGGTTCGGGACTGGACAGGAACTGCCAATTGGTCGTGTCCACCGCCATCGAGGGCGACACCCCCGAGGTGGTGCGCGCCCGAGAGCTCGGGATAGGGATCCTGCACCGCAGCGAGATCCTGGCCGAGGCCTGCCGCCAAGGGCGCGGCATCGCGATCTCGGGCACCAGCGGCAAGTCCACCGTCACCGCCATGGTCTACGCCTGCCTGCGCGAGGCGGGCCTTGCGCCCTCCGTGGTCTCGGGCGCTCCGCTCCTGGAACTGCGGGCCCAAGGCCTCTGGGGCAACGCCTGCGGCGGCAAGGGCGATTGGGTGGTCTTCGAGGCCGACGAGTCGGACGGCACCCTGGTGCGCTACCACCCCGAGATCGGCCTGCTCCTGAACCTCGACCGCGACCACAAGGAGACGGCCGAGTTGGAAGAGATCTTCCGCACCTTCCGCAAGCAAGTGAGCGGCGCCTTCGTGACCCACGCCCACCGCCCGGAATGCGTGGCCATCGCCGGTCCCGAGGGCCTCCTCTTCGGGGAGTGCCAGGACGCCAGCCTGAACCGCAATTCCGTGAGCTTCACGCTAGAAGGGACGGAATTCGTCGTCCCCTTCCCGGGTGCCCACATGATCGAGAACGCCTTGGCCGCCGCCGTCACGGCCCGCGCCGCCGGGGTTCCCTTGGCGACCTCGGCCCGTGCGCTGGCCAAGTTCGCCGGCGTCCATCGCCGCCACGAACGCATCGGCGCGGCCAACGGCATCACGGTCTTCGACGACTTCGCCCACAACCCCGCCAAGGTGGCCGCCGCCCTGCGCGCCTTCCAGGCCACCGCCCCCGACGGCCGCGTGGTCGCGCTCTTCCAGCCCCACGGCTACGGCCCCCTACGCTTCCTGCTGCAGGACTTCGCCCAAAGCTTCCGCGAGGCACTGCGCCCTCAGGACGCGCTATTGATCCTGCCGGTCTACGACGCCGGCGGCACCGCCGACCGCAGCATCACGAGCCAGGACCTGGCCCGTCTGCTGGAAGGCTGCGGTCTGCAGATCCACGTTCCCAGCCGTGCCGACGCGCCCGTCCTGGCCGCGAGCCTGGCCCGTCCCGGCGACGTGATCGCCTCCATGGGCGCCCGCGATCCGGGCCTGCCCGCGTTCGCGCAGGGACTGCTCGCGGCGCTGGGCTAGGCCGCCCGCGCCAGCCGTTCCAGCTCGCCCGGCCGCAGCGGACGTCCCAAGCGTTCGGCGGCACGGCGCACCTTCGTGACCAGCTCCCCGTCCACCTCGACCGGAACCGTGGAACTCGACAAGATCTGTCGCAGGCCTGCGATGCCGATCTTGCCGCCCGCCTGCAGTTCGCGGGTCGCCCCCACCAGCTCCGGCGGGAACGGCTCGTAGAGCGATGGCTGCTGGGCGATGGCCGCCACGTGCAGACCCGTCTCGCAGCGAAAGATGGCCTTGCCCACCACCGGCGCGTGGTCGGGGATCTCGATCCCGCCCCGCCCCGCCAGGTCGCGGGCCGCCTGACAGATCCTGTCCAACGCAAACGGCGCCCCGCGCCTGGCCACTAGGAAGGCCGCCAAGCGCTCGGTGCCGGTGATCCCTGCCCGTTCGCCCCAGCCCAGGAGCGAGGCGTCCACCGCCGAGGCTCCGGCATCCAGGGCCGCCAAGGCGTTGGCCGTGGCCATGCCGAAGTCGTCGTGCCCGTGGAATCCAACCTCCAGGCCGACCGATCGAATGGCGGCCACCAGCTCGGCCACCTCCCCGGGAGAGAGTACGCCCACCGTGTCGGCGATCCGCACCCGCATGGCCCCGGCGGACCTGGCCGCACCGGCATACCGCAGAAGGTCTTCCGCACTGGCGCGCGAGGCGTCCTCCAGCCCCACCGAAACCTCCAGCCCCAGCTGCACTCCCCGCGTCACCGCCCGGAAGATCCGCTCGGGAAGCTCCTCGGGCCTCCAGCCCAGGCGGACCCGCAGATGGTCGGCCGTGGCCGGTGCGCACAATGCCACCGAACGAGCTCCCATCGAGGCCGCCAGCTCCGCATCCTCGGGACGCAACCGTCCCCACACCCACAACCGCGCAGACGTCTGCGGCAGCAGCCCTTGCAGCAGGCGTTCCAGCGTCCCGTCCCGCCCCAGCACACCCAGCTCCAGCTCGGGAATGCCCGCAGCCAGCAACGCCTCGGCCAGAGCCAAGCGATCGCGCAGCGGAAGGTAGACGCCCACCCGCTGCAGGCCTTCGCGAAGGGTGGTGTCGAGGATCATTCCGGGGATTCCCTCAGGGTCCAAGCCAGTTCCGGCTTGAGCCGCTGGTTGAGCTCCTGGAGCCATGCCTGGTGGTCGCGGGATGCCTGGCTGTAGATGTCCAGGATCTTGCTGCCCAGCGGAGTGAGCTGCGTGCTGCCGCCCCCCGCGCCGCCCTGATGGGATTCCACCAGGGAACGGCCTGCCCAGTTGTTGATGGTCCGCACATGGTCCAAGGCCTGGCGGTAGCCGACTCCGGCGATGCTCGCGGCACATTGCAGCGAATGCGTCAATCGCACCTGCGCCAATAGCACCGCATCCTTGCGGGCGAGGAAGGTGTCTAGGCCTCCTACCAAGCGCAGGTCGGCGGCCGCTTCGAGTCTTGGCGGTGTTTGCATCGGTTGGGTCTCCTTGACCTCACCTCAAAGCAATCCTCGGGCCGATCCGAAAAGCACGACAAGAACGCCATCCGAGCAAGGCCGCCATCACGGCAGTCTGACAGTGACACATTTTGTCATGTGCACTTTGTCAACACGCACCCATCACGGCACGGCCCGGTGACGGAACGCCAAAGTGAGCGCGATGTCCGCCTGCCGCACCAGCAGACGGAAGTTGTCCCACAAGGCCTGGTCCACTTCGCGCCCCGTCGAGTGACGATCCGCCACAAAGAGCCCCAAAGGCCGACCGTTCACCGCGACGGCCTGGGCCAGGAACTTCTTGCCCGCAAACGTCTCGTACAGCACATGATCCAGCGTCTCCCCAGGCCGCAAGGCCGAAGGATCCACCAAGCGCGATTCGCACTTGGCCAGCAGATCCGTGAGGACATGCGATGCGTTGCCCTTCAGCGGGAAGTTCAGCGCATCCATCAATTGCCGGCGATGGACCCCCAGGGCCAGCTTCGCCCGCACCTCTCCCGAGCGCGGATCCACGATGGCCAAGGCCGTGCGGTCCATCCCGACCCCGCGATGGATCCCTTCCAACACCATCTGGAAGATCGAGTTCACGTCCAACCGCTCCAGCAGGTTGCTCGTGATCTCCTGCAGCACCTGCAGTTCCGCGCGCGCATCCGTCTCCCCGAAGCTCGACAGATCCTCATCCGCCACCGCCAAGTCGTCCAGCTGCACCGGAATGCGCTCGGCCACTTCGCTCGAGCCCAAGGCCAGCGAAAACTCGGCGGCATCGTGGGCCAGACCTTGGAGGGTCTGCAGCGCCGTGGGCTCGTCGCAGGAAAGCAGCCAGGCCACATCCCGCACCAGCGGCTTGAGCTGCGCGCTCTGCCAGCCCCGCCGCGACTCCTCCGCCACCTTCCAACCGAGTCTCAAGAGGCCTCTGCGCGGAGAATGCCGTTCGTCCTTCGCTTCCGACAGCACCGGCAAGCGCCAGGTCTGCACCAGCGCCTCCGTGAGGCTGGCCAGAGAAAAGCCCAGCACCGCGAGGTCGTGGCTGTCGGTGCGGCGCACATCCCCCTCGATGGCCTTGTCCAGCTCCAGGCATTCCTCCCCGCCCAGGCTCCAGAACACCATCGGCCCCAGCCGTTCCAAGAGGGCTGCCACGAAGATCTCTTCCGGGGCCAGATCGTGGCGATGCTGCGCCAGGAAACGTGCGATCACGGCGGCATGGATGGCTTGGCCGATCTCGTCCAGCAACCGCTCGCGCATCGCGCCCGGCAGCAGCGCATCCAGGATCGCGATCGACGTGCAGATGGAACGGACCGTCTCGAAGCCGAGGATCATCACGGCGCGGGACACGGTGGAGATGGACTTGCACGAAGGATTGTAGAAGAGCGTGTTGGTGACCTTGAGCACCTTGGTCGTCAGCGGCGGATCCTGGAGCACCACCCGGGCCAGCGCGAAGGCCGAGTACTCCTCGTGCGAGAGCACGCGATCGATCTCGCCCAAGGTCCCGGAGAGGACAGGCAGTTCCTTCTCGCAGGCTCTTTCGACCCACTTCCTGATCGCCGGATTCTCTGACCAGTGCATGCATCCCCCGTTTCTGCGCAATGCCCAGTCTAGCGCATCGCAAGGGGCAATGCCAGAAGCGACTCAAGGCCCGTCAGATCACGGGGATCGGGGCCAGGCCCTTGGAGGTCCTCTCCCCGCCCGGGTCCAGGTCGTAGACCCGCAGCACCGGTCCCGTGATCACCGGACCCGGATGCGACCGCCGCCAGCGCCACCAGCCGACCCAATCGCGCGCCAGCTCCCAGTCGGCGGCGCTGCCCGATCCCCAGGGGATCTCGTCTGGCTTCAGTTCCAGGACCAACGGGCGCCGGAACAGGCTGCGGTAGAAGCGCGTTTCCCTCGGGTAGCGGTCGGCCTCGGCCAGGAAGCGGCCGTACATGCTCTCGGAGCAGAAGGCGAAGCGTCGTCCGCGCAGAACCTCGCTGTCGGTGGCGGCGGCCACGAAATCGAAGCCCGGCTTCCAGGCCGGAGCCAGGCTCGTGTACTGGCTTACCACGGTGTTGCCTTCGTTCAAGCCCAATCGGGACACCGGCCCCAATCCGGCCACGCGGGTGTCAGTGGAACCCAGCCGCAGCATCATCATCTCGCAGCGGAACGCTTGCCCCGCCAGCAACAGCCCGACTCCCAGGGAAAAGGGAAGCATCCAGACCAGCCGCGAGCGCCTCGAGACGATCCACTGCGTCGTGGCCCCCAGCGCCAGCGCCGAAAGCAGGAGCGGACTGATCACCATCGGCAGGCTCCAGCGCTCCCAATGCAGCGGCAGCCGCGAGACCACGATCCAGTAGAAGATGCCGCTGAGGATCGGCAGCGATTCCAGTCCCCGGCGGCGCCAAGCCACCCAAAGCCCCGCCACCGCCAGCAGCGCCAGCAGCCAGGAGGATTGCCCCATGTGGATGCGCAGGTAGTAGGCGAGGTTCCCGCCCCACGACAGCCCGTCCGAGCCCAAGTGGGTGGGACGCGATTCGGAGATCAGGTTCAGGAGCACCATGTGCGCCTTCAGGAACACGTACGGCGCACAGAGGAAGAGCCCTGCGGCATAGAGGATTTCCAGCCGCACCAGCGTCCGCACCGCCTGTCCCCAGGAGCGGCGGTGGACCCACAGCACTGCGGCCACGGGAACCACCAGGTAGAGGATGCCAGGATACTTCTCGCCCGAGGCCAGCGACACCCAAAGGACACTCGGCGCCAGGTCCCGCCAGGACTGGCTTCTCAGGTAGCGCAGGCTCAGCCAGATGGAGAGGAGCTGCATCGCCGTCATGGGGACGTCGGGGGTCGCGTAATGGGAATGCTCCAGGAATCCCGGATGGACGGCAAAGAGCAGTGCCGCCCACAGTCCCGCCAGCGGATGGAACTGCCGGCCCACCAGCCAGCAGGCCACCAACGCGACCAGTGCCCAGATCGTCACGATCCAGCGCGACAGCAGGTGGAAGAAGAAGGCGTGGGCCGCGAAGGCCTGCGGCAGGTCCTGCCCGAACACCAGGCGCGAGGCCACCCCGTAGGCCATCGAGTTGGTGTAGATGCTGGGATGGTTGGGACGCTCGAAGTCCAGGGGATCCAACGAGTTGGTCTCGGCCATCTTCGGGGGAAAGCTCGTGAAGGCGTACTCGTCGGGGTGCATGAGAAGCGGCGCCCCCCAGTCGAGGTGCGCCACGCGCGGCACCATCCCCGCCAGCAGGATCGCGGCCAGCACCAGCAGCTCGCGGCCGGCGGGCTTCTCGCGGCCAGCCGGGGCTTCCGGCATCCAGGTCCTCCAGGCCAGCCATAAGCACAGGCTCCAGAACCCGAACCAAAGGAACACCACGTTGTGGAAGAGCGGAAGACAGTAGAGGACCAGGCCCACCACAGAGATGACAGAAATTGTCAGCCAAGCCTTCCGGTCCGGTGCGCGGCAAATCGAAGGCATCAGCAACGACTTCGCATGCCGTCGCAGGTACACAGCATGGAACACCAGGAACGCGGCCAGGAGAAGCGCTTCCAGGAACAGCTCGGCTCTCAGGGATGCCCTGAGGTATCCGGGCCAATCCGCCCATTGGATCACCAGGAGGTCCGGGACCAGCCCGGCGCGCACCCAATCCGCATCGTCCTTGAGGCGACTGGAAAAGACGAACGTGACGATCCGCTTCCCGGGCGTTCCCCCATGCACCTCCACGGCACGCCCTTCCCCAAGCCCGTGCGACACAAGCCCGTATCGGGCGCCTGCCACCGTCAGCGCTGCGCGGTAGTCGTCCTTGCCCACGCGCCTGCGCAGGCCAAGATCCCATATCAGGAAGAGCTCTTTCCCAACCTGCGGAAGCAGCGTGTCCTGATCGCGCGGCGCGCCCGAGAAGACCCGCAGCTTTCCCGCCTCGCGCACGCCCTCCACCACCAGTTCGGACTTCCCCCGTTCGATCCGGTACCCCAGCTCCCGCACCAGGCTGAAGCTCCAGAGGAACAGGAAGATCGATACGGCCAGCATCAAGGTCGTTGCGGCCAGGGACCATACTTTTCGACCCGCGAGAGCCTTCATGGCATCGCTTTCATTTGACATTTTCCGTCATTCTTCCACCGCCGTGCCGCGCAGGATCTTCCTCACGGTGTACTGGGGCTTGCGATTGATGTTAAGGTAGGCCCGGCCCACGTACTCGCCCACGATCCCGATCCCGAAGAGCTGCAGGCCGCCCAGGAAGGAGACCACCACCAAGATGGAGGTCCAGCCCTCCACCTCACCGTGGACCAGGAACCAGCGCACGATCAGGAACAGACCGAAGAGGAAGGCGAGAAGCGAGGTGCCCAGGCCGGCGAAGGAGGCCAGCCGCAGCGGACGAACCGAGAAGCCGGTGGCCAGCTTCAGCCACACCGCCACGCTGCGCACCAGGTCGTAGTTGCTCGACCCCGCCGCGCGGGCGTGGTGGGTCGCGTCGATCCGGGCAAAGCGGGACGTGACCGACAGGATCAGGCCGTCCACGTAGGGGTACGGGCCGTCGTAGCGGATCACCTCGTCCACCACCCCCCGGGAGACGGCCTTGAAGGGGGACAGGTACACGTCGCGCGGCTTGTCGATGACGGCACGGGCCACCCAGCCGTTGAAGGCGCTGCCCAGGTTCTTCCACCACGCCTGCTTCTTGGTCTCGAAGTCGGCGAAGCACACGTCCCAGCCGTCCCGCACCCGGGCCACCAGCCGGGGCACGTCGCGCGGGTCGTGCTGCAGGTCGTCGTCCATGATCACCACGACCTCGCCTCGGCTCAGGCGCAGTCCGGCCATCAGGGCGTTGTCCTGCCCGCGGTTCCTGCGCAGGTCGGCCGCCACCAGGAACGGATAGCGGCCGACCAGGCCTTCCAGTATCTGCCAGCTGTGGTCGGGCGAGCCGTCGTTCACCAGCACCGCCTCCCAGCTCGAGAAGCTATTTGACAGATCCTGACGCAAGCGCTCCAGCAGCAGCGGGAGCCCCTCGGCGCTGCGGTAGACCGGGATCACCACGGAAAGCTCGATGCTCATGCGGCGTAGAACCCGTTCACCGCCTGGGCGGCCCAGCGGGCGTCGTCCTCCTGCATTCCGGCCCACAGCGGCAACCGCACCAGCCGCCCGGCGAGCGACTCCGTCACCGGAAGCTGCCCTTCGCGGCCGCCGTAGCGGCGCCCCATCGGCGAGAGGTGCAGCGGCACGTAGTGGAAGCAGGCAGCCACGCCCCGCTGCCGCAGGTGCTCGATGAGCCGGTCCCTCTCGGTCGCGTCGCTTGCCAACATCCAGAAGATGTGGCCGTTGCCCTCCTCCTGCAGCTGCGGATCGGGCAGGAACAGATGGCCCTTGCGCGCCAGCGGCGACAGTTCCTCGTGGTAGGCCTGCCACAGGCGACGGCGGCTGGCGGTGACGAGTTCCAGCTCCTCCAGCTGCGAGAGCAGCAAGGCCGCCAGCAGGTCCGACGAGAGGAAGGACGAACCCACGTCCACCCAGGTGTACTTGTCCACCATGCCGCGCAGGAACTGGCTGCGGTTGGTTCCCTTCTCGCGCAGCACCAGCGCCCGCTCCACCAGGTAGACGTCGTTCACCAGCAGCGCCCCGCCCTCCCCGCACCCGATGTTCTTGGTCTCGTGGAACGAGATCGCACCCAGCGCACCTTCGCTCCCCAAGGCCCGGCCCTTGCGCGTCGCGCCGATTCCCTGGGCGGCATCCTCCACCACGGCGATGCCTGCCCCTCGCGAGAAGGCCAGCAGCTGGTCCATCGAGCAGCCCACGCCACCGTAGTGAACCGGGACGAAGGCCCGCGTCCGGTCGGTGACCAGGGAGAGCGCATGCCTAGGATCCATGTTCATGGTGGCCGGATCGATGTCGGCAAACACCGGAACGGCCCCGCGCAGGCAGAACGGATTGGCCGTGGAGACGAAGGTGTAGGACGGCAGGATCACCTCGTCCTCCGGCTGCAGGTTCAAAAGCAGCGCGGCAAGTTCCAGCGCGCTGGTGCAGGAGGTGGTCAGGAGGACCGCAGGGGCTCCCGTGAGCGCCTCGAGCCAGGTGCGCACCTGCTGCGTGAACGGCCCGTCCCCGGAGAGCTTCCCCGACGCTAGGCATTCCTGGATCCGCAGCGATTCGCGGCTCGCCCTCCAGGGGCGATTGAACGACAGGGTGCGCTGGCCAAGATCGAGCACGGTCCACTCCCCTCCGCCGTCATCGCGCTGGAACGCCCAGATTCCCGATGCATCAGCGGAACTGACCACACAAGGTCTTCACGCGGCATTTCAACCGCGCTTCAGCTTCCCGACGGAGCGATTGCAGGCCGACTTCGATGTCGTCCCGTCAATGCGACTTGAGCAGCTCTCCGTTGCCCTTGGGCGCCAAGGCGTCGCGCTGGAGCACAGCTTCCAGCAGCCGGCTTTCCTGACGAGCCGCTTCGAGGGCCTTCGCCCTTGCGGCCGAGTCCGCCACGATCCCTGCCGTCTCGCGGATGTCGGCGGTCGCGAACGTCTCGGCTCCGCGTTCCCTAGCGCCTCCTGACAGCGAGCCGTGGAACCGGCCTTGGGATGTGACCGCCAGCAGCTCGTCCCCCTGCGTGGTCGTGCGCACCAGACCATCTGGAGCCGGTGCCAGTAGGTCGCGGCCCGTGAAGTGGTTGGCCGCCCGCACGCCCGCCAGGTCCAGGATCGTCGGTCCCAGATCAAGGTGCGAGGCCGGCTCGGGATGCATCGCCCCGGGATGAAGCTTGGGATGCCCGCCGAAGACCACCAGCGGGAGCCACACGGATTCGGAGTAGAGCCCGTACCCCATGTTCGAGGAGCCGTGTTCGTTCAGGGGGAAGCCGTGGTCCCCGGTGACGACAAAGACCGTGCGGGCGAACCAGGGTTCGCGGCGCAGGCTGTCCACTAGGCCCCGCACGGCGCGGTCGGTGTAGCGCATCGTCTGGACCATGCGCGCCTGCAGGTCGCCCGACGCGGCATCTCCCACGCCCTCCTCGCGATTGAAGGGATAGTGGTTGGTCTTGGACATGAAGGCCACGAAGAAGGGCTTGTCCTTGGACAGATTCTGTCGCATCCAGGCGGCACCATGGGCGAACAGGTCAGCGTCACGCTCCCGGAAGCGGTCGTAGTCGAAGCCCTGGTACCACTGCCGCAGCCACGGAGTCTGGTTGTCCCAGGCCGGGTCCGCCGCCGAGAAGAACCGCGTCGTCCAACCGCGCGCGCCCAGGATCGCAGGCAAGCCCTGGTTGGCCAGCCCTGGAAGGTCGCTGGTGAAGTTGCGGACCGGATGGTTCAGCACACCCAGGTGGATGCTGGCCAGGGCCCGCACCGTCGGCAGGGCCGGACACTGGTAACGGGTCCAGGCTTCGCCCTGCTGCGCCACGGAGTCCAGGAACGGAGTCGCGTCGCGCACCGCGCCGTGATCCTTCAGGAACCCGCAGTTGAGCGCGCGATGGGATTCCAGTACGATCAGGACCACGTTCCACTGCGAATCCCTCGGCGCCACGATTTCACCCGCCACGGGCACCTTCCAGTACGGCAGCGAGGAATCGGGGAACCGCCAGGCGCCGCCAGGATTCTCCGCCTGCCAGCGCCGCCGGAAGGCATCGCGCAGGCGCGCGTATTCCGCATCGCCCACCCGCTCGGTCCGCGCCTGGCGCAGTTCCGTCCACCAGACCTGCTGCACCGGCGCCAGCTTCTTGGCCCGGAATCCCCCGCCCCAGATCACCTCGGTGTACAGCCAGCCCACCGCATTGGCGACCAGCGCCCAGACCAGGATCTTCTTCCAGTGCGGCTCGGACGAGAAGGCAGACATGCGGCCCAGCCAATGTTGCAGCCAGATCGCCAGCGGCACGGCGCCCAGGAGCAATGCCACCGGCACATAGCGGCCGCCCTTGTCGTTGGCCAGGAACGTGAACACCTGGCGGATCGCAGCGTTGTTGCCGTAGGTGGAAAACAAGCTGGGCGTCAGGTGGCTGCCCATGAAGCGGTAGGTCTCGTCATCGATCACCGTGGCCACCAGGAGCACGGCCTGCAGCACGTACAACGCCCAGAGCCCGGCCCTGGCCCACCAGCCCTTGCGTGTCTCCCAGAAGGCCACATGGGCCACGAGGGGAAGCGAGAGCCAGGTCATCCAGCGCAGATCGAAGCACACTGCATGGAAGATATACCAGTCGAACTTGCCCACGAAGGGGAGGCCGAAGGCGTCCGGACGGCCCAGCACGGCAACCCGCAGCAGGGCATGCACCAACCACACGGAAAGCGTCCAGGCCAGGGCGCGGGCAAGCAAAGGGCGGGCAGCGGAAGTGGTCACGTTCGGTCTTTCATGGAGCCCGAGAAATTAGGTACAAGTACCGGCAAGAACCTAACTTGAATGGCTATGTCCTCAAGATGCTTTCGTGGCGCTGGCGCGTCCCTGGCCTTGGCCACTCTGCTCCAAGCCCAACTGCCGACGGCTCCTGATTCCCTTGTTCGCCCAGCGGACTCGCTGAGCTCGCCCCAGCCTGCAGCGCCTACGGTCCTTCCCCAGTCGATCGCCGACAGCACGCACTTGGTGCCCTGGAGGCTGGGCGTGATCGGATTGGCCTCCGTGACGGCAGGCATCGCCGCCTACGGCCTCATCTTGGAACAGGGCTGGTGGAGCCAGTCCGGCAAGGATTTTCACTGGGAAAAGCCCAGCAACGACTTCCACTACGCCCACAACCTGGACAAGTGCGGCCACTTCTACTTCGGACTGTGGCTGGGCGAAGGCTTCCGTGATGCCTACCAGTGGGCCGGTGTGAGCGAGTTTCCCTCCTATGCCCTTGCCGCCCTGAGCGCCAGCAGCACCCACCTAGGGATGGAGATCAAGGACGGCTATTCGCCCGACTGGGGCTTCAGCGTCTGGGACGTCACGGCCGGAACCTTGGGCGGGCTCTACCCCATGGCCCAGCGCTACGTGCCCGTTCCCTTTGCCTACGTAGACATCAAGGAAAGCTACTGGCAGAATTCCCGCGCCTACCTCGATTCGAAGGTCGAGCCGAACATCCACATCTTGCCCGACGACTACGTGAACGAGACCTTCTGGGCCAGCATCAAGGTCCATAAGGCCTTACCCGATGCCGCCAAGCCCTACTGGCCCGCATGGCTTGCCGTGGCCTTCGGCGCCGGCATTGACGGCAAGACCTTCGAGCAGCCCTACACCGGCACAAACAAGTTCTACGTGGGCCCCGACTGGGATCTGGAAGCCCTGTTCCATCCCAAGAGTCCTCTGGGCAAGCGCGCGCTTCATTACGCCAACCTGATCAAGATGCCCGCCCCCGCCTGGAAGTTCTACCCTCACAGCGCCCTCTATTGGTTCTTTCCCACCGAAATCACTTTCTAGCCGATTCCCTGAAATCCCCAGAAAGTCCTCCACTCCGGCTCCAGTCTTTCCGATAATGGCCAATGGGGGTCTTTCCGTGTCTGCGGAAAGCTCCTGCGCCAATCCGGCGACAGCGGATCTCAGGGGACAAAATGGCCTTAGCAGCAACCAGTGGCGTTGGAGGCAGCAGTCAGGCAACCTTGCCCGACGCCGCCGCCAGCCTATTGCCTCCGGCCACAGCTCCGATCAAGGCGACCGCGTCAACCACGGCAACAGTCGCAGCTCCACCCCCTCTCGATGCCGACAAGCTCGCTCGCCAGCTCAAGCAGACCAAGCGCCGTCTTCGCACCGCCCAAAGCGAGGCAAATTCCGCCCGCGCCGCCGCCAAGGACATTCGGGAAGCCGCCAAGGATTTCAAGGCCAGCTCACAGGACATCAAGACCGCCGCCGCCGCCATGGTGGCCGCCAATGCCACTCGCATGGAGCTTGACAAGAAACCTCTCGGATCCGACCAGAACCCCGAAAAAGATCCCATTCGCGACCAGAAGGCTGCCGAAGAACTGGCCAAGAAACTTGCCGAGGATGCCAAGAAGGAACCCGAATCGCATCTGGGTGCCCAACTGGCGGGCTTAGCGGAATTGGGGGCAGCCGGTGCCGCAATCTACCTCAACAGGGACAGCCTCGCAGCAGCAGCCCAAGCCACTCCCGGTGTGCTTGCTGATGCCGCAGTCGCCACCCCCGGCGCCCTGGCGACAGTTGGTGGCGTCTTGGCCGATGGAGCGGTGGCCACGGGCGGCGCCATTGCCACCGCCGCCCCCGTGGTCGGTGGAGCCATTGCGGACACAGCCACGACCGTCGGCGGCGCCGTCGCGGACACCAGCGTGGCTGCAGTCGACAAGACGGTTGCACTCAACAACCAGCTCCAACCACTCGACTTCTTCACCGGCCAGTGGCTCTGAACACTTTTTTTGTCGCGCTCATTTTCTGCTAAAGATCTCGTGTCTTCGTGCCGATAATCCGAATGGGAGACTCTGCCTCCTGCCATAGCACCACATCGCGAACCGGAATCTCGGGGGAAACCAAGGGCTCATGCTCCTGAACGGTGGAAGTTACGTCAGCGGAAGTGCGAGCAGCAGCTCGTGGTTTGGCTCGACGCCCTCCACCCACACCTTGCGCCCCAGCACTGGCAGCGGTTCCGGCGGTACCGCACGAGCCATCAGCCGGGCACCCAAGTCCTCGGAAGCCGTCCAGCGCCGCCAGACCGCCCAATTGAACCGGGCGGCCCAGCAGTTCGAAGCCCAGAAGACGGCACAAGGGGAATCCATCGCATCGGCCGCCAACCGGCAAAACCAGGTGAAGGACCTGGGCAAAGGAACCGATCCCAATGCCCTCCGCGACCCCGACGAGGCCGCCAAGCTCGCCAAAGCTACAGCACAAAAAGTGCAGGAAAAGCCTGAAGAAGGCTGGCTTTCTCAGGCTGCCGGCGCGGTCGGGGACGGCTTGCAGGCCCTTTGGGACGGCACCTGTTGGGTGGGGCAGAAGATCTGGGACGGCATTGCCGCCGTGGGCGCAGGCATCTGGTGGACCGTCTCCAGCATCGGCCAAGGCGCCTGGTGGCTCACCTCAAGCGCCGGACAAGGGCTTTGGTGGGGCGCGACGAACCTCTACACCGCAGGCAGTGCATTCTTCGGAAGCACCGCAGGCATGGCGACCCTGGGCGTGGGTGCGGTGGCGGTCGCCAACAATACGACCATGTCGGGAGCCGTCGGCATCATCGCGGACACCGCTAGCTCTGCGGGCTCCAACGTGATGAGCACGGGCCGAGCCCTGAACAGCGGCATCGCGAAACTGAACAACCTCCCGCAAGCCACAACCCCCCCCCCAGCTTAGGCCACCTCGACCCGTCCCTCCCGCAGCAGGAAGGTCCGGTCCACCTCGAACGGGAGGTCGGCGCGGCGCGGGGAAGCCAGGAAGGCCTGCCCACCTTGGGGCAGCAGGGCCGCCAGCCGCTCGCGCCGCGGGCCGTCGAGCTCGGCAAACACGTCGTCCAGCAGCAGGATGGGCTTGGTCTTGCGCACGTCCTCCAGCAATTGGGCCGCCGCCAGGCGCAGCGCGATGGCCAGGGAACGCGACTGTCCTTGGCTTGCGCTGGAACGCGCCGACTGGACAGAAATTGTCAAATTGAGATCATCGCGCTGCGGCCCCCACAGGCAGGACTGGGAAGCGCTCTCGGCATTGCGCAACTGCTGGCGGCGGTGCAACAGCACTTCCCGCAGCGAGTCCTGGCTCCAGCTGGCGTCCAGTTCCTGGGCGTAGGTTCCTCGGTAACCGAGGTCGGCATCTTCCTTGCCCGAAAGGTGCTGGTACAGCCCGCGCACCAGGGGGCGCAGGTCCTCCACCAATTTCAGACGTCGCTGCAGCACCGGCAGGATGGCTTCCACCAGCTGATCGTCCAGCACCGCCCGCACGTCGCCGTCAAAAGTCTCGGGATCGCGCAGCGCCGCCAACCGCTGCTTGAGCACACGATTGAGCACCCGCAGTTCGTCCAATGCCAGCGGGTCCAGCTGGCACAGCAGTTCATCCAGGTACGAGCGCCGCACCTGCGGGCCACCGCGCACCAGCTCCAGGTCGTCGGGCGAAAGGCCCACCACGGCCAAGTGCCCCAGCAGCCGCGAGAAGAGCCGCCCCGGTTCGCCGTTGATCCGCACGTCCTTGCGGCCTTCCAGCGTGCAGCGCGCCCCCAGGCGCACCGGCTCGCCGGCGCACGTGCCTTCCACATGCATTTCGAAGGCCGGACTTCCCCAGCGGATCAGCTCCACCTCGCGTCGCGTGCGCGAGGAATGCCCGAGGCAGGCCAAGTGGACCGCCTCCAGCAGGTTGCTTTTTCCGGCTCCGTTGCGGCCCAGCAGGAGGTTCACCCCGGAGTGGGGTTCGAGATCCGCCAGGGCCCAGGAACGAAAGTCCCGCACCCACAGGCGCAGGACGTTCACGGTCAGTCAGCCAGGCGCAGCGGCATCAGGATGAAGAAGCAGTCCGGCTCGTCCACGGCAGGCTCCACCATGCAGGCCTGCACGGGGCTGTTCATCTTCAAGCGCACTTGCGGCGAAGACACCAGCTTGAGCACGCCTTCCAGGTAGGCTGCGTTGAAGCCGATGTCGAAGGTCTCGCCCTCGTACTCGGCCACCAAGGCGTCTTTGGCCTCGCCGCCCACGTCCAGGTTCTGCGCCGAGATCTCCAGGCGTCCCGGACGGAACGACAGGCGGATCTGGCGGGTGGACTTGCTGGCCAGCGTCTGCACGCGGCGCACCGCAGCGATGAACTCCTCGCGGGGAAGCGTCGCGGCACGGGCATGGGCGCGCGGCACCACCTGGCGGTAGTTGGGGTACGGACCTTCGATCAGCTTGGTGAAGATCTCCACCACGCCGCAATGGAAGCGCGCCGAGTTGTTCGACAGCTGCACGTCCACCACGGCCTCGTCGCCCACCGCCACGCGCAGCACCTGCTGGATGGCCTTGGGAGGAAGGATCACGCCGCCCTGCAGTCCGGAGGCGTCGAGGTCGGCGTTGGCGTGGCCCAGGCGGTGGCCGTCGGTGGCCACCATCACCATCTTGCCGTCCACCGGCTCCCAGTAGATGCCGTTGAGCGCCAAGCGGGTCTGATCGGTGGAGACGGCGAACAGCGTGCGCTCCGAAAGGTCGCGCAGCACCGTGGCCGGCACCTGGAAGGCTTCGGCTTCGAGGTCGGGAAGCGCTGGGTACTCGCCCGCGTCCACGCCGGCAAGCTTGCCCGAGAAGCCGCGCTCGTTCTTGAGCGCCAGGTGGTAGTCCTTGACCGAAACCTCGATGGGCAAGTCAGGAAGCTCCTTGACCACGTCGATCAGATGACGAGCCGGAACCACCAGCTCGCCTTCTTCCTGCACCTGGACGGGGATAGACATCCGGACACCCAGATCCAGATCCGTCGCCGTCAGGAGCAACTGCCCGCCGCGAACGGTCAGGAGAAAATTCTGGAGGATGGGCAAAGTGCTCTTGGCGGGAACAGCGTTTCCGCATACCTGGAGCGCTTCAAGAAAAGCCGACTTCGCAACCGTGAACTGCATGTCGTAATAGTAAGTAGCTTTCGCCCTCCTTGAAACACTCTCTCATGCTGAATTTGTCAGCCGACCAGCACTTGTGGCTGGAAAACCACTCCAAACGCCTAGGTCTGACCCCGGAAGCCGCCATCCTGCGCTGGCTGGACGAGCAATGCAGCGCTTCGCGCCCCTCCGAGTCGGTAGATCTGTTCGGAGTTCCCGTCGCACCGATCAAGAGCGCACCGGCCCGCCTGCGCCTGCCCGACAGCTACCAGGAACGCCCCGTCACGGCCGCTCCCGACAAGACCGCCGTCGCAAGCGCTCCCGTAAAAGCCGCTCGCGAGGCCGCCTGGAAGATCTGGTCCGACGGCGCCTGTTCCGGCAATCCCGGCCCGGGCGGCTGGGGCACCATCGTGCAAGGGCCGGAAGGCCGCGAGGAGTTCTCGGGCGGCTTCCGCAACACCACCAACAACCGCATGGAGATGATGGGCGCCATCATCGGCCTGGAAGCCGTCCCCAAGGGCGAGCGCGTGGTCCTGACCACCGACTCCCGCTACATCGTGGACGCCATCGAGAAGAAGTGGCTCGCGGGCTGGAAGCGCAAAGGCTGGCGCAAGGCCGACGGCGGTGCGGTGGCCAACGTGGACCTGTGGCAGATGCTGGAAGCGGCCATGGGCGGCAAGTTCGTGCAGTTCGAATGGGTGCGCGGCCACAACGGCCACCCCGAGAACGAGCGCTGCGACGTCCTGGCCGTGGAAGCCTCCCACCGCAAGGACCTGCCTCCCGACCCGAAGTGAGTGCTGCCCAGCCTTGCTGGATACCCAAATATGCCGGCATTTTTGGGTGAATTAAGCCTGAAAGTGCCGGCATTTTTGTCGAATGGCTGCTAATTTATTCCTCATGAAGCGCGATGCCGTCCAAAACCTTGCCCTGTGGTTGAATTCCCCTCGCCGCAAGCCATTGGTACTGCGTGGCGCAAGGCAAGTCGGCAAATCGACACTCGTGCGGCTCTTGGCCGAGCAAGAAAAATTGCCACTCTGGGAAGTGAATCTGGAGCGGCATCCAAACCTGAAAGCGACGTTCCTGCAGATGGACACCGTCCAGATCCTGCGGGAATTGTCCTTGATCCTGCGCAAGCCTGTGGGGGACGCGCCAGGCATCCTGTTCCTGGACGAGATCCAAGCCATCCCCGAGGCGTTGGCCGCTCTTCGATATTTCCATGAGGAGCGCCCTGATCTCCCTGTGGTGGCTGCCGGCTCGCTGCTGGAATTTGCCCTAAGCGACATGAAGGCTTCCATGCCGGTCGGAAGGATCGAATTCCACCATCTGGGACCACTGAGCTTTGAGGAATTCTTGCTTGCCGCCGAAGGCGATGTCACCCGGCAAGCCCTGCGGGAATGGTCATGGGAACAGCCGTGGTCCGCAACGCTCCACCAGCGCTTGCTGGCACGGATGCGGGATTTCCTGGCCGTGGGTGGCATGCCCGAAGCCACTAGTGCCTTTGTCCAGGATGGCGATTTCGCACAAGTCATCAATATCCAACGCTCCATCACCGAAACGTACCGGGAAGACTTCTCCAAGTACGCCCTAGGCGCCCAAGCCGAGAAGGTCCGCAAGCTGTTTGACGTGGCTCCTGGATTCCTGGGTCAGAAGCTGCGCTGGAGCCGCGTGAATCCGGCCTGGAAATCCGTGGACCAGCGCAAGGCCTTTGATCAGCTGGCCCGAGCCGGTGTCTTGTTTCCCGTGCACCACTGCGACGGGACCGGTCTGCCCTTGGATGCCACGCGCGACGACGGCGTCTTCAAGCTGCTGCATCTGGACGTGGGATTGGTGCAGAACGCCCTGGGCGGCTTCGCCATGCCGCTTGAGCAGTTCCAGCAGGGACGCTTCATCAACGAAGGGCCGTTGGCCGAGCAGTTTGTCGGGCAGCACCTGCGGCACTCCCCTGATGGGCTGCGTCCGGAACTGCACTACTGGCTGCGGGAAGGCAAGAGCGGAAACGCCGAGGTGGATTTCCTGGTCGCCGTGGACGACCTCGTGGTGCCTGTGGAAGTCAAATCCGGATCCGCCGGATCCATGCGTTCCCTGCACCAGTTCATGGCCTTGCGAGGCGGCCACTTCGCCGTACGCTTCGACCTCAATCCCCCGTCCCGCCAACGGATACGCACAGAGATCGATACGACCTTGGGCCGCAGAGCCGTGGACTACGAACTGCTTTCGCTGCCGCTAGCTCTGGCTGGCCGCTTGCCCGACCTCGTGAGGCCATGCCGCCGCTGAGTTTGGCCCCTCTTCCCGCCCTACTCGCCTAGCGGCTCACCAAGCCCGCCGGTGTCGGTCTTGGCCCATGCGGGTGACGGTCGGGGGGAGACGACCGCCCAGCCGCAGTCAGTTCCCGCCCAAGCTGTGCACCTTGCTGGCTTGGCCATTGGGACCGGTGAGCACACCCACGCCGCGTAGCCCTTGAGGCAACAACAACATGCCGTCGTTGGTGGATTCCTGGCGTAGCGGGATCTCGCGGCCCTGCAGATTGCGCAAAGACCAACGCCCGCCTGTTGGTACTTTCCAGCCTCGCGACAGCATTTGCACCGGTGACCGGTGCCGGCGCGCAATGCCTGCCGTGGGATCCAAGCCGCCCCGCACATACTGCAAGCGACAATCCAAGATCGTGCTGTCCAGAAGCAGCTTCTTGGTGCTGTCGCGACGAGGGTAGTCGGTGTAGTACCAGTAAAAGATCATCTGAGCATTCAAAGTGTCGATTTCTTTGGCCGTATTCTTCTTGTAAGACGTGTCGTAGACAATCGAATCAGGTGGAGTTGCATCCGAGCTCAATAAACCCCAATTTCTAGCACTGAAGTAATACGAACAAAAATCAACAAAAGAATTTGCGCTTATGTTTCTAAGAGTTATTCCGGTACTCAGGCGTTGTTCTCCCGTTTCGGTTTGCATAACATATGGTCCAGGCGTCCCTAGTTCGAGATACCACCCCCACTCTACCCCTGGAGAAACAATTTTTACATCCACACCAAGAATGGAGACAACAGAATCTGAGTTATTCAATACACCAGTTAATCCACACTCTTTACAGAGCAATATGTTATCTATAGAGCTAATTGCTCTATCCTTTTCTATAGCAAATTGCAACTTTGAGAACGTCATAGACGCCAGCAACAGTATTAAAGTCAACCATTTCATGACTATCCCCCTCAGTCTTTGCATTCATCGATAGTTACAGTGAGCCACATGCTCGATGGTCGGCAGGCAACCCCAAGAAGCTCATTGGCACCCACACGATCCATCGGCGTGCTCCGCGTCAGAGAAAAACGCAGCAAGGCCCAATCATCTCGATCAATTTGATATCTATCCACACCGATCCAGAACCATTTTCTCCTCACGTGCAGAGAATCCGAATACAGGTCGACCGGATTCGCATCGATGATGCCATTGGCATTGAAGTCGATGGGGCCGAAATCTTGCTGCGGAATCGAAAGGCCACGTTCCTTGCAAATGCTCAGACCTCGCCGTTCATCTAATTGCATCAGATCCTGTAAACACAACCGACCGCGCGAATACCTGAAATCAGAGGCAAATACGGTATTCAAGGGATACCGGATTCGGTAACCAGTTGTCAGATCCAACGGACCATCCCCTGCCCGCGAGGGCATGTCTGATGCGATCGGGGCGCGGTTCCCATAATCCTTGGGCAGCCCATCGCACGTCCAGATTTCCTTGGCGGTCGAATCTCGCAGCCAGTACCAACTGCTGGGATCGCAGGCGCGGTACCACTCTTGGCCGGCTCGAGGAACCCCCACCGGAACAATGTCCTTCCAAGGCAATTCGCCGCACCAGCGTTTGTTGTCTACGGATCCTTTGCCCGTGACAGGATCCCATTTTTCGGGCGTGCAGCCCAAAGCAAATGGATACATGTAATTCATTACACTTTCATAGATCCAGCCAGTGCGTCCTCCATTTTGTTCCGAGTGATGGTGCAAGCCGAGATTGTGCCCAAATTCATGCATCAAGGTGAGTGGAATCCCCTGAGGATGGCCTGTCCAAGCTCCCACAAAGAAGTAATCTCCAGGAATGCCATTGCTTCTTCCGTTTCCAGATTCTTGATTGTCGATCGTCAAGAATCCATAATGAAACATATCCCAAAATGCCTGCGAAAATGGCGCAGAACTTTCCATCATCTTCGCAACGACCCTTCCACATTCTTTCAGTTCAATGCTGCCCTTCTGTTTGAATGAGCCAAGTTCATCGTCATAATTCCAAAGTCCAGTCCAACTGTCGTTCCCTCCCGATGCGACAATGCGCTCGCCTCCCCATCGCGCCAATTCCGCCGGATAATTCACCGTGCCGCCCTCAGGGCCGGCATCCACATGCAAGGCCACTCCCAGATACGGCAGTCGCACCACGTCGCTGTCGGGAATGGCGTGGTAGTTCTCCTGATCCGCAAAACTGGCCGCCATCGCCGTCATGGCCGTCGTGTCCACCACATTGCGATACGATGTGATCAGTCCAATGTTCTCAGGCCGTAGCAAAGCACTATCCGGCTCCCAGAACAATCGTAGCGACACATCGCGTCGCGCCGGATGCAGGCGGTCCAGGTTGCCTAGCGCCGGGATGTAGCCGTCGATGCGGTGGCAAGGATGAGTCTCCTTCGCCGAATCGATCCACGCGTCCCGACAGGCCTTCATGGCCCGCTCCGCGCCAAACCGGTGCGCCGGAGTGACTCCGTCCGCCTCGGTGCCACGACCCCACAGCTCCAAGGCGTCCGAAAGGCCGTCTTCATCGGTATCCAGGTCGTTCGGGTCGCTGCCGATGCGCTGCTCCGTCGAATCCGCCAAGCCGTCGCCGTCGCTGTCCAGCGTGCGCGGGTCGTTGTCGAAGGGAACCACCGTCAGGAAACGGTTGGCCTGATGCACCTCCAGCTCGTCGGCGTAGATGGTGCCGGTGAAGACGCCGTCCGAGGCGATCTCCACCTTGGACTTCGGCGCGATCACCGTGCCATGGAAGCCGACCCCCGCCTTCTGAGACGTGTTGGCGGAGATCGCACTCCCCACGAACACGCCACCCGTCCCGTACACCATCCACAGGATGTCGGAGGCGTTGCCGTTTTGCAGGTCGAAGCGCACTTCCTGCTTGCACCAGATCTCGTCCCGCACATGCACACGAAGCGCCGTAGCACCTTTGGCCGTGTCCCACACCACCCGGACCTTCGATTGCGGCTCCAGCGTCAGGCTCGAAATCTCGTACTCGCCACCATGCAGGACCAGCGTGGCCCGCGAGTTCACCTTGACTGAGCCGTACGTGCCCACGGGCAGATCCAGGATCTGGTCGGGTTGGGCGAACTGGTCGCCTCCACCCGCAAAAGCGCGAGCAGGAAGGACGACGGGAAGTTGTGTCAGGGAAGGCTTGTAGACCACGGCATCAATGCCACCGGGCGACTGGGTAGTGAAATGGCCCGAGCGCCACGCCTCGCCCCAAAGCTTGCCGAAGATCCGCTGATTCAGCTCACCACCGACCCGCAGGTTGCCCATCACGTCGCTGTACGCGCCCAGGTTCACCGGGCCGTGGTTGCTGCCGAACCACCACGGCTTCAATTGCACGCGGTCATTGAGATTCAAGGTCCGGTTGGTCCACAGCGAGAAACGACGCAGTCGCTGATCGAAGGTCGCAGGGAATCCGTGGGCATCGATGTCGGTGCAACGTCGCTGGGTGGGGACCCAAGCGCCGTCGGGAAGCGTGGCGTCCGGACCCGTCCGGCCGTCGGGCAAGGCCTGCTTCAATTCGTACAAGGTGCTGTCGGTGTACTGGACCATGGTCACGACCGTCCCAATCGGGTAGGGTTCGTTCCGGCTTTTCCACATCTGGCAGGGCATGGCCGCCGCCAGTCCCATGCCACCCAGAACAGCCAAGACGGCAGTTCGTCCGGAATACGAACAATGGGACGCCTGCCGCGTGGGTTCATCGGCTACGTGGGGCTGGCATGTTTCCTGCGGGGGGGGGTACTTCATCATCATCCATCCATTGGTTGCGCGGAGCGGAACTGGGGTTCAGACAAAAGATCGTTTCGGATTCGGGAATCGCCCAACATTTTTGCAGCAGACCACGCACAGGTTGTCCTCTGGCAGAGGACAAAACTGCCAGAGGCTCGCGCACATACCCAGAGCGTCAGTCGCTGCGAAAGACGCAGCCCCTCTCAGAACATCGAGACGTCGTAGCCTTCGCCGGCGTTTGCGATGGCGGCCAGGATGGTGTTGCTCGAGACCTTGGCGGCGTCGAACTCCACCCGCACCAGGCCGGCGCGGATGTCCTGGGCGTCGATGCCTTCGATCTTGTCCAGGACCGCGCGGATAACCTGGATGTCCTGGCGGCCTTCCATGCCGCCGATGCGTAGTTCCATGCGTGTCAGAGCCATGTGCACCTCGCTTCAGTGTTCCAGCAAAAATGCCGAGATGTAGGGGACCAAGAGCGGTTGGGCGATCAAGAAGCCCACGCACAGGAACGGGCCAAACGGCACCGCCCGGTCGTCCACTCCGGCGGCCCGGGCGGTGTCCACCGAGCCGGGCAGGAAGGCGCGCACCAGGTAGCCCAGGAGTCCAAGTCCTGCCGCCACCGGGATTCCCGCCAGCACCGCCTTGGGGCCCAGCAGCGCACCGGCCGCGATCATCAGGTTCACGTCGCCCAGCCCCAGCACCTCGGTGTCGTCGTTGAAGGTGCCCCAGCGCAGGAAGCTGCGCAGCGCGTCACGGTAGGCATGCGGACCCATCCAGCCGAAGCCCTTGCGCACCCAGGAATGCTCCACCACGCGGCGGGACATGCTTCCCCAGCGGGCCATCAGGTAGCGGAAGAGCCAGGCGAACAGGTAGAGCCCGCCCGCGCAGACCATCGCACCGCGCACCGCATCCAGGGCGCCCTGGACGGGATCGGGCGCCAGGAAGGTGGACAGGGCCGTTCCCAAGACAAATCCTGTCAAATTCAGGCCGTCGGGGATGATGAAGAACTCCCAGTCGATCAGGGCGACGGGAATGGAGAGCATCGCGAACACGTACCACGTCAGCGCCGCCTGCGCGTCGCCGTGCCACAGCCCGGCGTTGGCCGCCAGGGCCCAGCCCAGCGAGAGGAGCGTCGCGAAGGCCTCCAGCACCACGTAACGGGCCGAGATGCGCACGCCGCAGCAGGCGGCGCGTCCGCGCTGGAGCGTCCAGGTGAGGATCGGGACGTTGCGCCAGAAGGGGATGCGGGTGCCGCAGTGCGGGCAGTGCGAGGGCGGGTGCGCCACGCTCATGCCGCGCGGCACCCTCCAGACCACCACGTTGAAGAAGGAACCCAGGCAGGCCCCGAACAGCGCGACGGTCAGGAGCCCCTGCAGGGTTGTCATCCCACCTTCTCGGCGATGGGCACCTCGAGCTGGCGGTCGCGCGACTGGATGAGCTCGGCCACCAGGCCCATGGAGATGAACTGCAGGCCCATGATCTCGGCACCCACCGCGAACAGCAGCATCGGGCGCAGGTGCAGGCCGCCGGTCACGATCCACTCGCCCAGGAACCAGGCGATGGGAAGCGCTCCCACCAGCATGCACAGGAGTCCCCACAGCCCGAACAGGTGCAGCGGCTGGCGCAGGTAGCGGTTGAGGAAGGTGAGCGAGAGCAGGTCGAAGAAGCCGTGGAAGTAGCGGCTGAAGCCGTACTTGCTCACGCCGAACGAACGGGCCCGGTGGTGCACGACCTTCTCGGTCACCTTGAACCCGGCCCAGTGCGCCATCACCGGCAGGAAGCGGTGCATCTGTCCGTACATCTTGAGGTGCGGCAGCACTTCGCGGCGGTAGCCCTTGAGCCCGCAATTGAAGTCGTGCAGACGGATGCCCGACACCTTCGAGACCACCGCGTTGTAGAGCAAGCTCGGCAGGCGCTTTTCCAGCGGGTCGTTGCGGACCTGCTTCCAGCCCGAGACCAGGTCCCAGCCGTCTTCCGTCAGCAGCCGGACCATCTCGATCACCTCCATCGGATCGTCCTGCAGGTCGGCGTCCATGGTGATGACGTATTCGCCCTTGGCCTCGGCGAAACCCGCCGCCAGTGCAAAGGCCTTGCCCGAGTTGCGGCGCAGGCGGATGCCCTTGATGTGGCTGTCCTTGGCGGCGAACTCCTTGACCACCGCGTAGGTGCCGTCCTTGGAGCCGTCGTCGATGACGATCGCTTCCCACTCGGGGAACTTCTCGTCCAGGGCCGCGTGGATCTCGGCGAACAGCTGCGGCAGGCTCTCGGACTCGTTGTAGGCGGGGATGACCAGACTGACTTTCATGCGGATTCCTCCCGATGTCCCTGCGTGCGCGACAGGAAATGGACCAGACTGCCGACGAGGCTTGCGATGGCGGGCACGAACATCCCGACCACGCTGGTCAGGAACGCTAGAGCCAAGCCCATCGCGGCGGCCTCGGTAGGCGAAGAGATGCCGATCATCACTCCCGGAAGCGCGAAGAAGGTCTTCTGGACGCCCTCGCGCAGCCCCCAGCCGCCCACCGAGATGGGAAGGACCGAGATCAGCGCGACCACCGGCACAAAGAGCAGGAACCAGGCAAAATCGATGCGAAGCCCCAGAGCATGGGCGCAGAAGGCGTGCACCGAGATGCGCAGGAACTGCGTCACCAGGGAGATGGACAGGATCTGTCCGACCAAGGAACGGGCCGCCCGGTATTCCAGGAAGGCGTTGCGCATCCCCTTGGCCATCTCGAAGAGCTTGCCTTCGCCCAGGAACCGCACCACCGGGGCAAGCCACCCGAGCGCCCGTCGCGAAAACAACAGTCCTGCCGCCACGGCAAATGCAAGGAACGCGGCACCGGTCAGAAAGACCAGCCGCGCGAAGTAGGGGTCGTGCCGCCCCGAGGCCAGCAGCAGGGCTGCCACGAAGGCCAGGATGGAAAGGGTGAACAGGCCGGCGAAGCGGTCGAGCACTGTCGCCGCGAAGCTCTTGGCGCCCCCTTGGCTCTCGCGATGCACCGCAATGGCCCGCACCACGTCGCCGCCCACACCGGTGGGCAGCACGAAGTTCAGGAACGTGCCCAGATTGTAGGCGTGCAGGAGCTTGACGTACCGCACCCGCACCCCCTGATGCCGCAGCAGCAGGTCCCACTGGAACGCACCGAGCACTAGGGAGACCAGCAGGGCCACAGCTCCGCCCAGCAGCCAAGCAGGATCGGCCTTGGTCAGGGCCGCTAGGATGCGCGGGGCGTCGTTGCGCCACAGGATCCAGGACAGGAGCGCCACCGTGGCCGCGATCTGCGCCACCGGTGCCAGCACCTTGCGCAAGCCGCTCGTCTTCTTGGTCATGAGTTCTGCTCCAGCAACCGTTCCAGCACCTTCTCCGTCTGGAGCGCCACTTCGTCCCAACTGTTGCGGTGCGCCCAAGCCACCGAATTTTCCTGCAGTCGGGCGGCCAATTTCGGATTCGACAGAATCTGTCCCACGCGCTCGGCCAGCGTCCCGGCGTCGCCGAAGGGGAACAGGAACCCCGTCTCGCCGTCCCGCACGCTGTCGCACAGCCCAGGAACGTTCGAAGCCACCACCGGCGTGCCGCAGGCGTTGGCCTCGATGCTCGTCAGCCCGTAGCCTTCCTTCATGGAGCTGTTCAGGAACACGGCAGACTCGCGGAAGAGCCGCAGTTTCTCCTCGCCGCTGACCTTACCCGCAAAGCGCACCCGCCCCGAGACGCCCAGCTCCTGGGCGATTCCCTGCAGGCGTGCGATGTCGTCACCGGCCCCGGCCACCACCAGGGTGACCTCGGGGAATTTGACAGAAAGCGTCTTGAGGGCATGGAGCAGCACCTCAAGGCCCTTATACTTCTTGATGCGCCCCAGCGTGAGCAGCTGATACGGCTTGCGTTCCCCGGGTTCCGGCAGGCGGTAGCCGTCGAGCTCCACGCCCGATCCCACGTTCACCACCCGCTGCATCCCCAGCTCCTCGAACTCGCTCTTGGCCGAATCCGAGACGGCCATCACGATGGTGTCGCGGTAGGCGTGCGGCACCAGCCATTCCGACAGCGCCACGCTGGCGGCACCGAACGGGTCGGCCTCCTGCCAGATCACCTTGCCGAACAGGTGGTTCACCAAGCCCACCACCGGCACCTGCGAGATCCACGGGGCCAGGAAAGCCAGCTTGTTCGAGTTGTCGATCACCAGGTCGGCGCGTTCTTCGCGGATCCAACGCCGCAGGTTCGCCCACACTGTGAAATTGAAGGTATACATGCCGCCTTGGCGGCGGATCTCCACCCCGTCCATCACCTCGCGTTCAGGCAGTCCCGGCACGGCATGACAGCAAAGCACCGCCTCCCACCCTTTGGCGACGAGACGGCGCATCACCTCATGGACATGGACCTCCGCGCCACCCGCCAAGGGGTTGCGGAGGTCCCGCCAGTTCAGAACAAGGACGCGGGGATGGCGTCCCGCGTTCACTGGGCCTGGGTCGGCTGAGCTGGAGTGGCTTCCTGGGCAGGCGCCACACCGGGCATGCCCTGGAATCCGGACGGTCCGGACGGACGGCGGGCTGCTTCCAGGCGCGACTGGATCATATTGCGAAGCATGCCCAAACGCTGATCGTTGGGATTGTCCTTGGAGGCGCGCTCGACGACAGCCATGGCCTCCTCGAACTTGCCCACCTCGGCCAAGGTCATGGCCTGGCCTTCGAGGATCCTGGAATCGTCGCGCAGGTACGGATTCTTCTGAGCCGAATCGTACAGCGAGAGCGCCTTCTTAGTCTTGCCGTCACGAGTGTAGAAGTCGCCCAGGGCGCGCACCAGGATGCCTTCGTTGGGACTCTTGGCGCGAGCGGCGACCAAGGTGCTCTCGGCCTTGGCGGAAAGTCCCACCTCGGCGAAGTACTGGGCCGCGAAGTAGGGCGTGCGCCATTCGTTCGGATTCAGGTCGCGCACACGGTCCAGGAGCTTCAGGGAATTCCTAACGTGTGCGTTGATCACGCCGGGAAGAATGGCGGCGCGCGCCTTGACTTCCGGTGTCGCCGAACTGTCCTTGGCCTTCTTGATGGTGTCCTGCATCGCCTTGATGCGGGGCACGTCGTCCATGGCCACCTGGATGGCGATCGAGGAGTAGTTGGACAGGAGACGCTCGGAATCCTCGTCCATCCAACCACGGTCAGCTCCCATGCCGCGGAACTTGTAGACCTTCTCGAACAGATTGCGGGTGCCGGCGACATCCACGCGATTCTGCACCTGGTCGTGCTTGAGCGTGTAGATCAGGCCGCGCATCTGCACGTACGGCTCGAGTCCCAGGAAGTTGTCGTCGCCCACGGTGGCGGCAAAGTTGATGGGACGAGGATGCTTGGCGCGCGAGTTGGCGTCCACAATGTGCAAGGTCATGATGTCCTGCACACGGTAGTAGGGCCGCTGCTGCTTGCCTTCCTTTACGATCACGTAGCCACCGACCTTGATCATGCCGGGCTTGGCGTCCTCATTGCCGGTGGGCTGCAGACGGGCGATGTCGGCATCAGTAAACAGGATGGGCACCTTCGGCTCGATGTCGCGCATCTGGCGGATGTACCAGTCGGTATTCAATAGCGAGAGGTTGATCAAGCGCACGTCCGGGCGGATGCCGTAGACGTACTGCAGGGCCCACAACGGGAAGGTGTCGTTGTCGCCGTTGGTAAACAGGACAGCATCCTTGTCGCAGCTCATCAGCAGGTTGTAGCTGTAGTCGTAGGCCACGTAGTTCTTGGAACGGTCCTTCTCATGCCAGTTGGAAACGCAAGCCACGGCGGGCGTGCAGCCCATCAGGAACAAGCCCATCAGGAACTTGAGCTTGGTCTTCTTCAAACCCTTCTCCTCTTCCATCCTTTGGCGCAGGTGCTGGGCCAGCATGGCCGCCGCCATGCCGTACATCAAGGCCAGCATCACAAAGCCCGGCGTCCAGAAGTAGTCGCGAACGCGCACTTCCATGTGGACGGGATCCGGCAGACGAAGCTCCTGGTCGGGCTGACTGCGTTTCTGTTCCTGGTAGTACTTGTAGTCGGAAAGCTCAGGCTTGGTGCCGTCGGCAAAGTTCACGTACCACAGGATGCCGAAGGTGGCGAAGAGGTAGAGCCCGCCCACCAATAGCGTCGCAGGCAGGTTCTTCTTCCAGCCATGGCGGATCACGTAGTAGATGGGCAGGTGCGCGAACACCAGCAGGAACAGCGAGAGCAAACGCTTGTTGGCGGCACCCTTGGTGGCCACGCGGTACACGTTGCCTTCGTCCGGAGCGTAGCGCACGCCCAAGGCCTCGACTTGGCTGGGGATGCGCATCCCGAAGCGTTCCACACCGAAGTCCACCTTGAAAGGAATGAACTGCGAGACCATGTAACCGCCAAAGCCCATGTTCTGGTGCACCAGCAGCTGGTTGAGCACCTGGCTGCGACGATACATCGCACGCGTGATCATGTTCTCGCTGCCATACTGCTTGCGCTCGATCACTTCCTGCAGGATGGTCCAGTTGGACAGGTCCCAGATGTGCGAGAAGGAACGGGGCTTCTTGAAGTTATCCCAGGTCTCGGGGTTTTCCGCCACGACCTGCGGGCGGATCATTGCATCGCCCTCGTTGACGATGGGGTTGAGGCTGGCGCGGATGGGCAGATAGGCCAGGACAGACCAGCCCAAGAGTGCCATGAACGAAAGGATGAAGGCTAGCTTGTACTGGGTGCGGGTCCCGCCGATGGGGAAGGCCCACAGGGTTGCGAAGACGGCAACCAGACCCATGGTGATGAAGGGGAACTTGCCGGGCATGAAGATGACCGACATGATCAGGATGCCCACGGCGTACATCGCCCAGTTCTTGCGCTTTTCTTCGTCCACGACGGCGATGAAGATGGCGAAGATGGGGATGAACATCACCGAGGACAGCGTGAATCCGGTGCCCAGGAAGGAGATGTAGATGATGAAGGCCAAGATGCGGTCGCCCCACTCGGTCTTGCGCAGGTCCACCCAATAGAGGATCAAGGCGATGCAGATGAAGTTCACCAGCGCCGCCGAGCAGTACATCTCGGCTTCTGTGGCCGAGAACCAGAAGGTGTCGTTGAACACCGTCAGGAGCCCGCCGATCACGCCGCCGAACAGACGCACCCAAGCGTACTTGTCGCGGTCGGAGCCGCTCTGGAACAGGTACAGGGCCCGTTCGATGGAAATGAAGACCGCACCGGCCGTGAAGGCCGCCGACAGCACCGAGATCCAGTTGACGCGGGCGCCCAGATCACCGAACCAGGTGAAACCAAGGATGGCCATGCGGCCCAGCAGGATGTGCGTAGGAGCACCAGGGGGGTGGCCGATGCCCAGGATGTTGGCGGCCGAGATGTACTCGCCGCAGTCCCAGAAACTGACCGTAGGAGCCATCGTCATCGTGTAGACGATGATGCCCACAAGGGTCACCAGCGCGGCAAGAAGCCATTTCTTCTGGTTGTACGTCACTTTGCGTCTCCTGTGGAACCGCCGGAACGGACGGCTTTGGCAATGGGGTCGAGCACGCCGTTCACGAAGCGGCCCGACTGTTCTGTGGAATAGGACTTGGCAAGTTCGATGGCTTCATCCAGCACCACTCGGGTGGGACTCTGGGGCATGAGCATCAGCTCGGCCACAGCCAGCCGCAGCACGCAGCGGTCGATGCTGGCCAGACGGGCCAGATCCCAGTTGCGGGCGACCCGGCAAAGCTGCGAATCAATGGCTTCACCGTGCTCGATAGTGCCTTCGGCCAGTTGGAGCGCGAAGGCGCGGTCTTCCTCGGTGGGGCGCAGGAATTCCAGAAGCTCCGGCAGCACCACCGTCAACTCCTCGTTGCGCAGATCCATCTGGTAGAGCAGATGGAGAGCCAGTTCGCGAGCTCCGGTGCGGGGACTCTTCATTTGCCGTCGAGCTTGCGGTAGAGATCGGCCATCTCAAGCGCGCCCATGGCGGCCTCGAAGCCCTTGTTGCCGGCCTTGGCGCCGGAGCGCTGCTGAGCCTGGTCCAGGTCCTCGGTGGTCAGGACGGCGTTCATCACCGGGATGTTGGCGGTGTAGGCCAGATCCCCAAGCATGCGAGTGGAGGCACTGACGACCTGCTCGAAGTGGGCGGTCTCGCCGCGGATCACGCATCCCAGCGCGATGACAGCGCCGTACTTGCACGAATCCACGATGCGGCGGGCGGCCGGACCGATCTCAAGCGCACCAGGCACCCACACCACATGGATGTTGTCCTCGCTCACGCCATGGCGCAGGAGCGCGTCGCGCGCACCCTCCACCAGACGCTCGACCACGAGCGCATTGAAGCGGGAAGCCACCAGGGCCACCGGCTTGGTCGGCGATTGAAAGACACCTTCGACAATCTTCATTTCGTGCATGACCCCTAAACGACTGGGAAGTGCGCTAATCTAAACAACTCCAACCACTTGCAAGGGATGAACCCGTTCAAGTCGCATGGAACACCCCCGAACAGACGGCTTGCAGCCTCGATTCAAAGGGGCAATCGACCATTTCCGGGTCTCAAAGACCCAATTGCAGCTGACGAATGGGCTTGTCCAGCTCGCCATCCGGGTATCCGCCCGAGAAGCAGCCGGTGCAGAAGTTGTCTTCCAGCTCCCTGGCCGCCGAGATCATCCCTTCGGTCGAGAGGTACCCCAGCGAATCGATGCCCAGGTACTTCACGGTGTCCTCGATGGACATGTTCGATGCCAGGAGCTCGGATTCGGTCGGAAAGTCCATGCCGTAGAAGCAGGGCTGACGGACCGGGGGCGAGCTGATGCGCACGTGGATCTCGGTGGCACCGGCCTGGCGGATCATCTTGCACAGGCTACGAAGCGTCGTGCCGCGCACGATCGAGTCGTCCACCAGCACCACGCGGCGGCCCTTGAGCACGCCCACGATGGGGTTGAACTTGAGCTTGACCTTGGTCTCGCGGCCCGACTGGGTCGGATCGATGAAGGTGCGGCCCACGTAGTGGTTGCGCAACAGGCCGATCTCGAACTTGATTCCGGAGCGGTGGGAATAGCCCAGCGCGGCGGTGTTGGAACTGTCGGGGACAGCGATCACGACATCGGCATTGGCCGGCTGTTCCATGGCCAGCTGCTTGCCCAAGCGGCGGCGCACCTTGTCGCAGGAGTGGCCGAAGACCATACTGTCGGGACGGGCGAAGTAGACGAACTCGAAGATGCAGTGGGCGTGCTTGCGCTCCTCGGCAAAGCGCATCGACTTGGTGCCGCCCGCGTCGATGACCAGAAGCTCGCCCGGCTCGATGTCGCGCACGTAGGTGGCGCCCAACAGGTCGAAGGCGCAGGACTCGGAAGCCACCAGCCAGGTCTCGTCGCGGCGGCCCAGGCACAGCGGACGCACGCCCAACGGGTCGCGAGCAATCAGCATGCGGTCTTTGGCCAGGAGCACCATCGAGAACGAACCCTTGAGAAGCGTCAAGGACTGCCGCACCGCCTCGTTGAGGTCGGCTTCGGGGTTGCGGGCGATCAGGTGGAGCACGGCCTCGGTGTCGGAAGTGCTCTGAAAGATGTGGCCCTGCTCCTCCATCTCCTTGCGCAGCTGCTTGGCGTTGAAGAGGTTGCCGTTGTGCGCGATGGAAAGCGGCCCGCGCTTGTGCGTGATCAAGAACGGCTGGGCGTTGGTCAACGAGGATCCGCCCGAGGTGCTGTAGCGCACGTGCCCGATCGAGGCGCTGCCGGGCAACTGCCCGTTGAGTTCCAGCTCGTTGGTGAGCTCGGTCACCAGGCCCATGCGGCGCGTGAGGCGGACCACCTGGCCATCGGTGGTGGCCACACCCGAGCTTTCCTGACCACGGTGCTGCATCGCGAACAGCCCCATGACAACGTTCTGGCAGGAGCGATCGCTACCCCATACCCCCATCACACCGCACTCTTCGTGGATTTCGTCGCTCATGGGCAAGCAAGATAGCTACGTCGCAGGGCTATGGCTTGCGCTACCCAAGCATTACTTGGCGGCCCCATGCCGGTCCATGGCCTCGCGCCACACCTCTTCCAGTTGCGCGACCGAACCTTCCCAGCTGTGCCAAGCTTCCACATAGTCACGGGCACGCGCCGCCATGCGATCCATCCGCTCCGGATCCTTGAGCAGATCGACGATGACCCGGGCCATCGCCGTGGCTTCGTCGGCGACCACGATTTCCTGGTCCGGCTCCACCCGCAGCCCACCCAAGGCAAACGACGTCGCCACCACCGGCAGGCCGGAGGCCATGGCCTCGATCACCTTGTTCTGGATCCCCGTCCCTGAGCGCATGGGAGCCACGGCAATGGCCATCTTGCGCAGTTCCGCCTCCATGCTGGGCACGAAGCCGGTCACGTTTACGGCCGGCGATTCCTCCGCCAGTCGACGCACCCGCGCATGCGGATTGGTGCCCGCGATGACGAACTCGACCTGCGGAATCTCCTTGAGGACCAGCGGCAGCACCTCGTGCACGAACCAGCAGGCGGCGTCCACGTTGGGGAAGTACGACATGTTCCCGCTGAAGACGATGCTGAAGCGGCCGCGTCCCTCACGGGAATAGGCGAACCGTTCCAGATCGACCCCGTTGGGGATGACCCGCGTCTTGGCCGACGAACCGATCGCCAGCCGATCCACTTCGGACACGACCACGGACCGGCTGAAGGTCGCCGCCACCCGACGCTCCCAGACAGCCATCAGCTTCGCCTCGATCCGCAAGAGCGGCGCCAGCCAGAACCGTTCCTGATCCGCCCGGCGGTCCATGTTGAGACAGAGTGCATCGATCAGGTCCACCACGATCGGAACCCCGCAATCGACGGAGGCATGCGAGGCCATCCGGGACAGCTGGATGTGCAGCAGGTCGAACTCCCCATGCTTCAGATGCTGGCGGATGCACTTAACCAGACGCTGGCTGTGGTACAGGCCGACCTGACCCGGCCAACGCATCCTCAGCGCAAGCCACGTTCCGATGAGGAAGCGCGTGTAGGGCCGGAAGGGAATCCGGATGACCTTGTTGCAGATCTCTTCCAGCTCCGGACAGGGCGTTTCCAGCTCATCCGGGAGACAGAAGGAAATCAAGGTGATGTCGTGGCGCTTCGAGAGTTCCTTCAACTGATGGAAAGAACGCACCTGATCGCCCTTGAGCGGAGGCCAAGGCAACCTGGCCGTGACGAACATGACCTTCATGCCGGAAAACTTCCACAGCGAACCTCGGGCACTTGCGCCGGTCCCACGTCTCCTCTTTTCCTGTGCTCGTCCACCCTCGAAAAGCTAATCTTCCGGACATATTGGGCTTCTCTGTTTTGCTGAAAGCTGACAAAGTCTGTTGAACTGGGACACAACGTTGCCTGCAAGCCGTACCAAAATTCGCATCGGGCACTTGCTCACGGCACTTTGGCCGGGGGGGTTGGAACGCTTTGTCCTGACCTTGGCCGATTCGTTGCCGGCCGACGAGTTCGAGTTGTGCATCTATTCCTGGATGGGCGACGACCCTTGGCTTGAGGAATTCCGCCAGCGCGGCATCCCGGTCCGCCAACTGAATGCGCCGAACCGGATCACGGGCCCGAAATCCCTCCTGCAGATCCTGCGCGCCTGGTGCGAGCTGGTCGGCATGCTCCGCGACGACCGCATCGAGATCCTGCAGACCCACGACTTCTTCCCTTCCTTGATCGGACGCACCGCCTCGCTGCTGGCGGGAGTCTCCCGGCGCGTATCCACGCTCCACAACCTCTATAGCTGGTGGCCGGACTGGGTCTTCGCCTGCAATCGCCTGCTGGCCCACCGCACCGACGCCATCGTCTGCGTCTCCGAGTCCGTCCGCCGATACTTCATTGCGCGGGAAGGCCTGCCCCCGGATCGCTACCGCACCATCCTCAATTCCGTGGATGGGGAGCATTTCGTCCCAGACGCTTCCCGGAGAACGTCGATCCGCCAGGAGCTGGGGATCGCCCCCGACGAGATCCTCATCGGCTCCGTCGGCTCCATCACCACCCGCAAGGCCCAGCACCTGCTGGTGGAGGCAGCGTCCACCCTGATCGCCGAAGGACATCGCATCCAGGTGCGCTTCTGGGGGGCCAATCGGGCCAATCCGCAGCATGCGGAACAGGAGGTGCAGGCAAGGATCGCCTCGCTTGGGCTGCAATCGCAGGTGCAGATCCTCCCCCCCCGCCAGGACATCGAGGCCGTCTTCGCTGCCCTGGACATCCATTGCATGACCTCCGTGGCCGAAGGACTCAGCTTGGCATCCATCGAAGCGGTCCTGGCCGGGGCCATCGCCGTCTACTCCGACATCGGTCCGTTCCAGGAAGTGGTGGAGGACGGCCTGACCGGATTCCTCTTCAAGAGCGGGGATAGCCAGGATCTGGCGCGGGTGCTTCGACGCGTCATGACCGACCCGGCAGGGCTCGTCGGCGTGCGCGAGAAGGCTCGTGACGCCGCCATGCAGCGCTTCGGGATGGATCGCTTCGTCTCCGAATGGTCCACCCTGTACCGAAGCATCCGATGAAGCCCTTGAGCGTCATCGTCGTCGGCTACAACTCCCCGGCAGAGGTCGATGCCCTGCTGGAAAGCCTCGCCAAGCTGCCCTCCTGGGAATCGATGGAAGTGCTGGTCGGAGAGAACGGAAACCAAGCGATCCCCGCCATGGCCGCCATCTGCGAACGCCACGGCGCGTGCTTTGCCAGCTTTCCCAATCCCGGATTCGGAACGGCCTGCAACCGCCTGGCGGCGCTTGCCACCGGCGAGTGCCTGGCCTTCGTCAACCCCGACACGCTGTTCCAGCAGGACATCTTCCCGCCACTGGTCGCCCTTTGCCGGCAAGATCCTTCCGTCGGGGCCTGCGCCCCCCGGATCTCCAACCTGGACGGGTCGGATCAGATCAGCTGGAACGACCCCATGGGGCTGTTTTGGGAACTCATGGAAGCCACCGGACTGCAGACGCCCTGGCGCCAGCGGATGATCCGCAAGCGCAGCTTGGCCAGCCCCCATGGTCCCTGGACCGTGGGATTCTCGTCGGGCGCCTGCCTGGTCGTGCCCGCCTCCATCTTCCGCGAGATCGGAGGGTTCGACGAGGAGTTCTTCCTCAACTACGAAGACATTGAACTCTGCGACAGGATCCGCGCCACGGGGCGCTCCGTCCAGGTGCTCCCGGAGCTGAGGATCTTCCATCACAACAGCGTGATCCAGGGCCGCGACCTGTCGGGCTTCGTGCACCACCGCCTGCAGGCCAAGTGGCTCTACCTGCGCAAGCACTACCCACGCCCTCAGCGATGGCTTGCCATGCTCCTGTGGTGGTTCCAAGCCTTGTTGCGGCTGGGGGCCGGATGCCTCCTGTTCAAAGGCAGCGAACGCACCAGGCTCCCAGGTTACCTGGCCGCCTGCCTGGAACGCTTCCGGAAGCGGACCGTCACGCGATGACCCCTCGCATCTCTGTGGCCATCTGCACATGGAACGGCACGCGGTGGCTGTCGGAACAGCTGGGGAGCATCCTGCGGCAATCCCGTCCGGTCGACGAGATCGTACTGGTCGACGATGCCTCCAGCGACGCGTCCTTCCAGCTGGCCAGCTCTATCCTCTCCGATTGCCAGGCTGCGATCCGGCTCGTCCGCAACGACAGCAACATCGGATCGACCCGCAGCTTCGACAAGGCCACGGGCCTGTGCACCGGCGAGTGGATCTTCCTCTCCGACCAGGACGACCTGTGGGAATCCTACAAGGTGGAGACCTTCCTCCTGCGCCTTGCCGAGCACCCGCAGGCCCAATGGGCCTTCAGCGACGCGACGCTCATCGATGCGAGCGGCGCCAGGATCGGGAAGAGTCTCTGGAGACGGCAAGGCTTCTCTAAGGCCCGCCAATCCAGCTTCCAGCAGTCTCGGCAACTGGAGACCATCCTGCGGCGTCCGCTGGTGACCGGCGCCACCATGGCCGTCCGGAAGGATGCCTTGGAGATCTGCAAGCCGTTCAGCGACGAATGGGTCCACGACCACTGGACCTCCCTGGTCCTTTCCGGCGCCGGGTTTCCGGGGATCGCCATCCCCGAAGCGCTGACGCGCTACCGGATCCACGGCGGCCAGCAGGTCGGGGACAAGTCGGTCGGCACCGCATGGCAAGTCCACCAGTCCTTGGAGACGGGAGCGGACCAGTACCGACGCGAAGCCGGCAAGCTGACCCGACTCGCCCGACACATCCGTTCCGTCGGTCGCGACAATCCCCTGGTCGAGGCCTGGATCCTCCGGAACGTCCGGCATTTCCTGGTCCGGGCCGAACTGCGCGAATCCGGCCGCATCCGACGCTCGCTCCTCGCGCTGCGCGAGCTGCTGCGCGGCAACTATCCGATGTCCTGGAGCCGACTGGCCTTCTTCAAGGACATCCTGGGAAAGTGAGTTCCTTTGCCTGATTCCAAGACAACCCAGCGGATCCTCTGGATCCTGGGAACCGGTTCCCTGGACGGCACGTTGCTTGGCCCGGTGGTTCGGCTGGTCGAGATGGCCCATCAGGCCGTTTCGGCAGGACTTCATCCCATCCTGGCCTTGGAACAGGCCACGCCGGGGAGCTTCGAGACGCTCGAAGTCCAGCACCTCGACCGCAGCACGCTGCGGAAGATCCGTCCCGGCGATGCGGTGGTGTGCAGCTACTTCCTCCATCCCCGGACCACCTTGGAGCTTTGCAACTCCGGAATCCCCTTCGATGTCGACATGTACGGAGTGCACGCGCTGGAGCACATGGAAGTCTCGCATGGCGGCATTTCCGACCGGCGCATCTTCCAGAGCCGCCGCCGGGTGCGCCGCCGCTACCGCCTGCTGATCGAGCGGGCCGAGAAGATCTATCTCTCCAATCCCCAGCAGCTCACCTTCCTGGGCGGCCTCTTGTTCGCCGACGGGACCGCCCGTTCCTGCCGTCTGGCCTCGCGACTTCCGGAGCGGACGCTCTTCCTGCCCATGGGGACCCCCCGCCGCGCCCAGGAACCGCAGACCAATCCGTACCCTCCCTCCTTCCAAGGCCGTCCGGTCTTCCTTTGGGGCGGCGGCATCTGGAAGTGGTTCGACCTGCAGACGCTCCTGAAGGCCTTTGCCCTGCTGCGTCAACGCGGCTCTTCCGCAGCCCTCTACTTCCTTTGCGGCACCAACCTGAGCGCAAGCCCCGATCACGACGCGCCCGTCCGCCAAGCCTACGACCTTGCCCAGCAGTACGACCTGCTGGGAGAGTCGGTCGCCTTCCACGACGGAGGCGTCCAGCGTGCGGACTTGCCGAAATTCCTGGAGCACTGCACGGCCGGCATCATGACCAATCCCGACCGCCTGGAATCCATCGCCTCCTGGCGCACCCGACTTCTGGACTTGCCTCCTTACGGAAAGCCCGTGGTCACCTCCGGATTCGATCCGCTGTCGGCAGAGTTCCACCATGCCGGATTCGGCCTCCTGGTGCCGGGAGGCGATGCGCCGGCACTGGCGGATGCGATCGAGACCCTCTGTTCCGATCCGTCAGTCCTGAACGAGTTCAAGTCCAGATCGTTGGATTGGGCAAACCGGAACTCCTGGGACACGCTCTTTGCGCCGTGGCGCGAGCGCCTTCAAAGTCGCGACGCCTTCGTGAACGCGCCCAAGCCAGTCTCCTGGTGGGATGTCGCCTGCTACTTCGCAGGCATCTGACATGCAACGCCCAAGGATGCTCCTGTCCGGGATCCAGCAGAAGATCGCATCGCCGCTCATCCGAAACGCCATGGCCCTCTATTCCGTGCAGGGCCTGCAGTACGTCATTCCTCTGATCACCTTGCCTTGGCTGGTGCGCGCGCTCGGCACCGACGGGTATGGACTGCTCAATCTCGCAGGCGCCTTCGGGGGATACCTGCAGGTCTTCTGCGACTACGGTTTCCAATTGAGCGCCACCCGCACACTGTCCCAACAGCGGCAGGATCCGGCCAAAGTCTCCGCATTGATCAGCGCCGTAATGGCCGCCAAAGTGGTCCTGGCAACGCTCGGCCTATGTGCAGCAGGGCTGACCATCTGGGCGATTCCGTCGTTCCGCGAGCATGCCGGGCTCCTGCTGTTGGGCGGATTCGGAGCCCTTGCAGGCAGCTTCTTTCCCTCCTGGCTCTTCCAAGGCATGGAGAAGATGGGGAGCATGGCCGCTCTTTCCGCCATCAGCCGCGTCGTCCAGCTTGCCTTCCTGCTCTTGCTGGTACACAGGCCTGAGCATCTGGCATTGACTCTGTGGATCAACGCCTTGGTCGGGGTCGCGGCCACGCTCTGCGCCTGGATCCTGGCATGGAAGCGCTTTTCGTTGCGCCTTGGGATTCCCTCCTTTCAGCAGACATCCGCCGTGCTTCGCGAAGGCTTCGAGATCTTCCTGTCGCAAGCCGGTGGATTGCTCTTTGCCAACACCAACGTCCTCATGCTGGGCATCTTTGCCACGCCATCGGCCGTAGGGATCTACGCCATCGCCGAGAAGATCGTCCGCGTCGGAATCCAATTGGGCGGACCGATCGGAACGGCGCTCTATCCTCGCGCCGCCCTCCTGCTGCGGCAATCCCAATCCGAAGCCTTGACCTTCCTGCGAAGAGTCCTCTGGATCGGATCGATCCTCTTCGGCGCCGTTTCCTTCGGACTCGTCCTCAGCTCCAGCCTCTCGGTGCGCCTGATCTGCGGGCACGCCTCGCCTCCGATCCAGCACCTCATCTTCATCCTCGCACCGCTCCCTCTGACCGTGTTCATCGACAACATCCTCGGGACGCAGATCGTATTGAACCTGGGGCATCGACGGCTGTTCATGATCGGACCGCTTTCTGCCGGCATCCTTGCGATCCTTTGCCAGGTGATTCTCGTGCCGCGATTCCAAGCCGTCGGCGCTGCCCTTTCGCTGCTTCTGTCCGAACTGTGGATCTTGCTGTTCTTCGCCACGGCCGCATGGAAATTGACCCGTTTCCCTTTTCACGACAAACCTCAAGCGCTTGCCAAGGTCCTGTGACCATGAACGAACACCGCAACAGCTTCTCCGAAGCGATCGCAGACATCGCACCTCAAGTTCACGACCAGCGCGTTTCCGAAGCCTTTGCCCGAACATGGCATGGAACGGCGGACTACATTCGCTTTGAACGCGACCCGGACGATGCCGCGCACTGGATCCGCGCCGACATCTTCCTGCGGTCCGAGGCCCACGCCCTCCTGGTCCTTGGGATCCGGATCTCCTCGACGGAAATCGTCTACCCGCACACGCTCTCCTCTTGGCCGTCCCCGGAGCTTCAACGGCTCTCCCGCCTCGTCCGGACCGAGTTTGCCAAGACGCCGCAACAGGGGGAGATCCGTCAGCTCCATCCGCACCCCTTGGTTCCCAACGACTGCATCTATTCCCGCTCGACGTTCCCAGGATTTTCTTCCCACGCCGATTCCATCGGGCTCATAGACAAGTATCGGTGGGCACTTCGCCATCTGATCCCAGGCAGCACGTTCGACTGCGCAGCCGGTCACGGCCACGGAGCGGCCATCCTGACGGGCTCGGATGCCATGACCCGGTATGTCGGCGCAACGCATTCTCCTGCCCAGCTGACAGCAGCCCGAAGCATGGCTCAGGACCCCAGGATCACATTTTGCGACGCGGTGGAATTCGATCGCCTGCCGGGCATGTTCCACAACATCCTCTGCTTCGATTTCCTGGAACGCTCCACCAATCCGCACGCCTTGATGGAGCGGCTGCTCCAACGTCTCCATCCCGATGGCACCTTGCAACTGATCGTTCCCAGCGAGGAATTCTCAGGTTCCCACACAGACGCCGGCATCTGCAGCAATTGGAACCGCATTCGACTGGAGACGTTTCTTTCCCGCTTCTTCTACGAAGTCGCGATCGTCCCGACAGACGACATCGGCCGACGCAGCCTCGGCGCGATCCTCAAACGCCCTCGCCAAGACAATCGCCCGCGGATTGTCTTGAAACGACACTATGCCCTGGGAGACGTCATCTGGGCGACCCCCATCGCACGGCAGTTGCGGCGAATCCATCCGGAACACGACATCGTGGTGATGACCCATTTCACCGAGGTCTTCGCCAACAACTCCGATTGCGACCTGCTGGTCAATTACACCTACCAGCCGCAGGAAACCGATCGGCTGATCGACCTCGACGGCGCCTATGAACGGAACCGAGAGCTGCACCTGCTGGATGCCTACGCCCAAGCGGCAGATCTTGCCATCGACGATCCGGATCCGCGACTCTTCCCGCACCAAAGTTCCCACCGCAAAGCCCGGCAATCGCTGCAGCACCTTTTCCTGGCCGAAGCACCAAGCCACATCATCGCCATCCACGCCGCCGCCAGTTCCCCGGATCGCATCTGGCCCCTGGAATCGTGGCGGACTCTCATCCAGGACTTGCTGGCCCAGACCGACGACGCCATCCTGCTTGTCGGATCGAACAAGGACTTCGACCTACCGGCCCTGGCTTTGCCGACATCCAACCGGGTCCGATCCGTTGTCAGCCAATTGAATCTCGCCGGAACCGCTGCGACCCTGAGCCATTGCGACCTGCTGATCGCCTTGGATTCTGGCCTGGCACATGTTGCGGCAGCGGTAGGCACCCCAGCCATCGTCCTCTACGGCATGGCCAGACCCGAAACGCGGCTTCCGTTCCGGGTCCCAGGCGTCGGTATCCTCGCCGACATCGAATGCCAAGGGTGCCTGGAACAGTTGCCACCGGAAGCTCCCCCAACCTGCAGGCTCGGCAAGGCTCAATGCATGGAGAGGATCTCCACCGATCAAGTCCTCCAGCATTGCCATGCGATGTTGTCGACCATCCCCGCCGCAACCTGGAATCGACGCGTCGGGAGGGGTCATGCCAAGGCTGCTCAAAGCACCTCGCCGATCACACCATTCTCTCCAGTTCCTGCAGAAAAGACACCCCTTATGGCACTCGGGCTGCGTTCGCTGCTTCCTGCAAAAGTCATCAAGAAACTCAAATGCCTTTGCCAGATCTACCGAAACTTCCACAATCATTCGGCATGGGTTGGGCGGGACGATCTGCGTTTGCGATAGCCTTATTGTTGCGGCATCTCATCTATCCAGGTCAAATCATGCCGTGGCAGCGCCGTTCTTGAAAAACTTCACATACGAGTAGAGAAGCAAAAACACCATTGTCGACAGCCCTTCGCTTGTCCACAGAAGGTTGTTGCTGGAAAAAATCACGTAACCAAGGAATGCATAGCAGTAGGCGCTCAATCCTCCAGACTCCGCATTGCGATAAACGCGCATTAAGACATACCCGATTCCCACATTGATCAGCATCGCTGCAACTAATCCAAAATCTTTGATCAATGGCCACAAATAGCAAATCGAGTTCAATCCAACATATCGCAAGGTAGACTCATTGAAAACACTATCCCACAGAAAGCTTTTTTGTACACCAAATACATCAAAAAACCAAAACCAAAAGCCAGAAAATGAACTGACCCCCCAAGTCAATCCTTGTCTGCCATCCAAGACTTTTTCGATCCCAACATTGAAATTCCAATATCCGTTACAAATATACATGTACAGCATTTTTAACGAATTGAACAGACTAGCCGCTTCCTGAAGTTTATTTCCTTCTCTGGATCGAAAGATGCCAACAAGCGTAAAAACCAATCCAAAAGCCACGGCTGTCAATAGGCCAGCTTTTAGGATAGATTTTTTTTCGACCACCTCATGCAAACACAGTGCAAAAAAGATGAATAAAAGTGCTTGCCCGCGATTGCCAGTCAACAAGATCTCTGCCATAACAACTACCAATAGAACATAATAATACCATACCTTTCTGAGAGCAGCACCAGCAGCAGCTATGACCCCCCCCAGCATGCCGATTTCAAAAAGAATTGCTCCAAATTTTCCTGAAAACAATGCCATTCGCGCATTGTTTGGATTGTTCGACAACATTGGCCATCCACCTGCTATCCGGCTCAAGAGAAACAAGCTCACAATACCAAATCCGATCAAGCACACATCTTTCCAATCATCGGAGGAGACATCACACTTTGGTGCCGTACTTTTCCTACCCCCCAGCCAACAACCGGCAGAGAATGTCACATAAACAGAAGCTATGGTCAAATAAAATGGTGTTCCAAAGCGATTGGTTGTCCAAAATAATTGCAAAATACAAAAGCCAAGAGCCATCAGGTGCACAAAGAAGAAGATGTGCATTGGAGAGAAAAAGGACCGTTTGACCAATCCATGAATCCCAACACCCAATCCTACTAGAATGATTGGGATGCCGACCTCAGGAGCCGTTGGAACAAAGTGCATCCTAGCTCCTGCGGAATTCAGCCCACAACACACGCACATAATGCTTGATGTGCTTTTCTAGCGTCACCAACACCAGCGACAAAGAAAGTGTCATACAAAATACCATTTGAATGATGAGCAGCACCTTGGGGGCGGTCTTCTTTTGCGGAACTTTGGCCGGATCAAGAATCGTCAAGACAGGGAGATCCTTACGCGAATCGATTTGCAACATTTCTTCTTGCTGGACCAAATACTTGAACACAGTCGCATGGCGTTCCAGGTTCCGCAGCAGGTGCTCATAGACAAAACGCCGTTCCAGATCCTTCGACAAGGATGCTCCCGCCCAAGTCTCCTGGGGGGAGTTTTCCAGTTTTGCGATCTGATCTTTGAGCAACCGCCGCTGGTCCTCGATTGCACTCCTAGCTGAGCTCTGACGTCCATGCGTAATTTCCAGCATCTCAGACTGTATGCCTAGCGCATCGACATTGGCTTCGAGTTCAGCCATCCGCCTCACGCCCAAGGCAATCCGCTGATCGGGAACGAAGAGCTTTTCTCGCAGTAAGAATCCACGCAGAGCTTTCTCTGCAGTGTCCATTTGGAGCTGTTTTTTTTCCATTCGGGACTGGATAAACTGAAGACTCATATTGGATCTAGCCATTCCCATACCAATAAAAGCTGAATCAAGCCAATGTTCAACAAACACCACGATTTCAGTTGCTCGTTTGGGGTCGTGATCCACATATTCAAGTTCCAAGACATCGTCGCCAAGTTCTGAAGCAGCCATCTTTAGGTTTCTTGACCAGGATTTGTAGCCATCTTCCGGCTTCCATTTCGGACTCAGCTTCCAAACCGTATCCAGTCGAAACTTTGCAATGGCCACATCCGAGAGCTTGCGTGTTCCCGACAAGGTCAATATCGTATTGACATCGGTATTCCCACCGCCAACCAATGCAGAAACATCGCCCATACCAAGAGAACTAAGAATCGAGGATGCGGCGGTCTTCTGATTCTTGACCATGACGACAGTCATTCGCGCCGTGTAGGTCTTTTCCCCGAAATACGCTAGAAACCCAGCAGCAATGGTAGGAATAATGACAAATAATGCGATGAATTTCCAACGGCGAATCCAGAGAACGAGCAGCTGAAGTGCAAGCGAATTTTCCGTAACGTTCGTCATTTGTTGCTCACAGTCACGTAGAGGACCACAATAGAAACCATTGCACTGATCACCGTGGCACCCAATGAAACCCACTGATCAAAATAAAGGTATTTCTTTTCCGGAACCAAAATAGCCGATCCAGGCCGAATCACCTGATCCAGTGGCACGATTTGATCCGTATACTGATCATAGACCTGCGAATGCGCTTCCCAAGCACGGTCAGCAAGCCCACCTGCAGCCGCAATGTAGTCCTCATAACTACCACCTTTTTTCCACGGCACGAATCCTGGGCGATTGACCTTACCCCCGACCCAGACCACCTTCTCCGCCTGATGCACCAGGACGGAATCTCCTGCTTGCAACGGGGCATCCGGCTCCGAGTAATTTCCATGCATCTGATTCTGGTAGCCCACCATTGCCTGCTTGACTTCCGGATACTGGGTAGTCAATTCCAGTCCTTGGCGACGCCCCGCTTGGATCCAACTCCAGCCGCGCTTGACGCCGACCAGCACGGAGGAATCCTCATCCGCACTCAATGATCCTCCCGCAGCGGCAAGCAGCTGCTTGGCAGTCATCCCCGGCCTGTAGATATAGCCACCAGGCTTCTGGACGTAGCCTGCAATCCAAACCAGATCCGCAGGGCGACGATGCTGCTTGCTGGGCAATTCCAGCACCGCAGTGGTCGTATCGAGGAGATCCCCGCCATGAACCGACTTCCGACCACCACTGTTGTCCATAACCGAAATCGCGGCGGGCATCCCGATCAGTCCCGTGGCCTCAACAAATGCCCTCACAGATTCCCCCGGCACCATTTCGATGAATCCAGAATAGGGGGCGTCACCAGACACCGCAACCACCGGCCCCTGAGCAAACACACGAATCACGTCCCCAGAAAAGACCCTGGGATCCTGTTCCACCTCACCGGCATTGTACGCGCGGGCGAGGTCGCACCAGACCGTGTCCTTGCCGGAACTTCGAAGCAGCTGGATGTGCCGGATCGAAGGCATTTGGAAGCGATCTCCAGGCCGTGCGGGCGGTGTTCCCGCCTGGGAACGCAGCAAATCCCGAACTGGCATGCCAGCCAGTCCCAGCACCGTGGTCAGGCGTTCTCCTGCGGCAATCTCGATGACGCCCGGATTCGGAACCAGGCCAGTCACTTGCACCTGGGCCTTTCCGATATCGAGCAGCTGGAGATCAAGCATCTTGATGCGGATTTGGCTCCTGAACAGCGAATCGATGGAGGCTCGCACCTGTTTGAAGGTGCGACTGCGAACGGAGACAATGCCACGATCCGGCAGTACGACTTCCCAGCGCGTATTGACCACCAGATTTTCTTCCCCGCTTCCCACTCCCCACCAACGCAAGCGAAACCGGTTGCCTGGCGAGGGATAGAAGAGGGAATCTTCCACCGGCACCGTGGGACTTTCGGACTTGTCGCCCCGCATTCCCATCGAAGATGCCGAAGGATACATCACCGGATACGCCGACATCGGAGCACTGGCCTCGGCTGCTGGCTTCGACTGCGGCGAACTGCCGGAAGGGATGCTCGCAGGCTGCTGCGAAATCGCGCTTCCAGCCCCCAACAGAGCAAGGCAAGCCCACCGCATGAAGTCGTTGTTCATGCCGTCCAAAGTAAATCAAATCACACCGGCAAAATCCCAATCAAGCCAGACCGCGCATCTTCCTAGTTTGTCCTTCGTGAAACGCATACTCCTTGCCGCACCTCGCGGCTTCTGCGCCGGTGTCGACCGGGCCATCGAAATCGTCGAAAAGGCGCTCCAGAAGCACGGCGCCCCGGTCTACGTGCGCCACGAGATCGTCCACAACCGCTTCGTGGTGGAGTCGCTGCGAGCCAAGGGCGCGGTCTTCATCGAGGAGCTCGACGAGGTCCCCGAAGGAGCCAGCGTGATCTTCTCGGCCCACGGCGTGCCCGAATCGGTGGTGGTGGATGCCAAGAACCGCGCCCTCATCGCCATCGACGCCACCTGTCCGCTGGTGAAGAAGGTGCACACCTCCGTCAAGCGCCACGCCGACAAGGGGCGGACCATCGTCCTGATCGGGCACCGGGGCCATCCCGAGGTGATCGGCACCATGGGGCAGACCCGCGACGGACGGGTCGTGCTCGTCGGCTCCGAAGCCGAAGCCTTGAGCATCTCCCTGCCCTCCGACCACGAGCTGGCCTACACGACCCAGACGACGCTGTCGGTGGACGAGACCCGCGGCATCATCGAGATCCTCAAGAATCGTTTCCCGCACATCCAGGGGCCCGGCAAAGGCGACCTCTGCTACGCCACCACCAACCGGCAGGAAGCTGTGCGGGAAATGGCGCCCCGGGTGGACGTGCTCCTGGTGGTGGGCTCCAAGTCCAGCTCGAACACCAATCGCCTGCGCGAACTGGGAGCCAAGCTGGGGATCGCTTCGCACTTGCTGGACTGCGCTGACGAGGCCGACCCCGCTTGGATCGCCGGAGCCAACGTCATCGGCATCACGTCCGGAGCCTCTGCACCGGAAGACCTCGTGCAAGGCGTCGTGACTTGGATCCAAGGACTCTACCCGAACTCCTCCGTGGAGACCGTCACGGTCAAGGAAGAGAGCGTCCATTTCCCGCTGCCGCCGGAGCTGATCTGACATCGGCCGGTTCGGCGTCCCCGCTCACCGGATCTTGTCCAAAGCCGACCAACGTGGACATGTACTCCGATGCCCCGATTGGATTCGCCCGGACTTGGGAATATCTTTCCCGCCTCACTTTCACAACGAGGTTCGAGCCATGATCAAGGTCAATGAATACTTCGAAGGCAAGGTCAAGTCACTGGCCGTGGACAACTCCGCCGGCAAGCAGACCGTGGGCGTGATGGTCGCCGGGGAGTACGAGTTCGGCACCGGATCCGCCGAGGAGATGACCCTGGTCACGGGCAAGTGGGAACTGCAGATCCCTGGCGTCGAAGGCGGCTTCAAGTCCTACGCCGTCGGCCAGACCGCCAACATCCCGGCCAACACCAAGTTCCAGCTCAAGATCCTCGAGACCAGCGCCTACCTCTGCCGCTACGAGTAAGACCGGTCCCGCGCGTTTGGCAGGGCGAGGCTCACCGGCCTCGCCTTTTTGTTTTGCGGTCCGAACCGACACGGAAGGGTAGTTTGCCGCCATGATCGAACTTCTAGCACCCGCCGGCGACCTGGAGCGCATGCACATTGCCTTCAGTTATGGCGCCGACGCCGTCTACGCCGGACAGCCAGCATTTTCCCTGCGCGGCCGGGAGAACGGCTTCAAGTCCCTAGACATCGTGAAGCAGGGAATCCAGGAGGCGCACGCGCTGGGGAAGAAGTTCTTCGTCGCCTCCAACCTCTTCCCCCACAACAACAAGATCGCCCCGTTCCAGCGGGCCCTGTCGGAACTGGCCGAGCTGCGACCCGACGCCCTCATCATGGCCGACCCCGGCATGATCGGCTGGATGCGCAAGGCCCACCCCGAGCAGGTCGTCCACTTGTCGGTGCAGGCCCATGCCGCGAACTGGATCACCTGCGAGTTCTGGCGCGACCAGGGCGTGAAGCGGGTCATCCTGGCCCGCGAACTCAAGCTGCGGGAAGTGGAGGAGATCCGCGAACGCGTGCCCGACCTGGAGCTCGAGGTCTTCGTGCACGGCAGCGTGTGCATGGCCCAGAGCGGGCGCTGCATGATCTCCAACTACATGGAACACCGCGACGCCAACCAAGGCAACTGCAACAACGCCTGCCGCTTCCCCTACGAGCTGACCGCGACCTCTCCCAACCTGCCCGCAGGCGAGGCCATGCGCGTCACCGAGGACGAGCACGGCACCTATCTCTTCAATGCCCGCGACCTGTGCGCCCTGCCGATCCTGGACCAGGTGGTGGCCACCGGCGTACATTCGCTCAAGATCGAAGGCCGCACCCGCTCCCCCTACTACATCGCCCAGGTGGTGCGCGGCTACCGGCTGGCGCTGGATTCCATCGCGCGCGGCGAAGGCGTGGGCACGGATGCCGTCCAGGCGGTGATGTCCACCGACTCGCGGGGCTGGATGAGCGGCTTCTACACCTCCGACGACCCCATGCCGCAGATGGTGGACAAGGGGCGGGACATGCCACTGCAGGCCGAGGTGGTGGGCCAGGTGCGCGAGTGGAGCAACGGCCGCGCCCGCATCTCGGTGCGCAACCGCATCTCGGCGGGCGAATCCCTGGAAGTCCTGACGCCTGCGGGGGTGACCCGCATCACGGCAAGCCGCATGGTCAACCAGCGGGAGGAACCGACGGACACGTTCCATCCGGGACTGGAGAACTGCTGGCTCGACCTCCCTCAGGAACCGGCCGAACACACCTTCCTGGTGCGCCGTCTGATCCCGCAGCCATGAGCCCGGAGCGCGGCATCGGCTGGGGCATCCTGGGCTGCGGTCACATCGCAGGCAAGTTCGCAAGCGATCTCGCTCTGGCACCCGGATCGCGCCTGGTGGCCAGCTACGGCCGCGACCGGGACAAGTCCGAGGCCTTCACGACCCGTTTTGGCGGCACCGCGCACGACGACCTCGGACAATTTTTGTCAGAGCCCGGGATCGACGTCGTCTACGTGGCCACGCCGCACGCGCTGCACCCCCGTCACGTGCGGACCTGCCTGGAGGCCGGGCTCCCCGTGCTGTGCGAGAAGCCCTTCGCGCTGTCGCGCCGGGAGGCCGAACCCCTGCTGAAACTGGCCCGATCCAAGGGGCTCTTCCTGATGGAAGCCCTCTGGACCCGCTTTCTGCCGCATGTCCAGGCATCCTTGGAGATGGTGCGGTCGGGCCTGCTCGGGACCCCGCAGCTGCTGACGGCCGACTTCGGGTTCGTGGGATCGAAGGATCCCGCCTCGCGCCTGAACGACCCGGCCCTGGGCGGAGGCACCCTGTGGGACATCGGCATCTACCCGCTGTTCCTGGCCCTGGAATGGCTGGGACGGCCCGACACCGTCAAGGCCCTGGCCACGCGCGGCCCCACCGGCGTGGACCTGCGGCTGTCCATGAGCCTGGGATACTCCGGCGGCGCCATGGCCCACCTGCTGTCCAGCTTCCTGGAGTCCACGCCCACCCAGGCCCGCCTGCACGGCAGCGCCGGGAGCCTCGCGCTGGAGCGCATGTTCCACGCCCCCACCGACTTGGTCGTCCTGGATCGGGAAGGCGACGGCAAGCGCATGACCTTCCCGAAGGAAGGCCACGGCTACCAGCACGAGATCCTGCACGTGAACGGCTGCCTGCGCCAAGGCCTGCCGGAAAGCCCGCTTTGGCCGCACGAAAAGACGCTGGAATTGCTTTCCCTGATGGAACGTGTGCAAGAGGCCGCTGCACAACCACCTGCAATGTGATACATTGGTAAACATGGAACGTCAGCAGATTGAGTCCCCTGAGGAAATCGATTTTTCCTACTCGCCCGTGCCCGAGGAAGGCCGCGCCCGCAGCGATGCCTCCAACAGCATGCGCACCGTCCTGGTCCTGGGCGCCATGGGCAAGTCCACCGACCCCACCGGAGCCCCCGGCAACCGCTTCCAGCTGTACATGCACATCCGCCAGGCCTTGCAGGGCATGGGCCTGCGCCTGGCTTGGGTTCCGCTGGGCTACGACCGCAAGGGCAACCTCTCGACGGCCGAACTGCGTTCCTTTGAGCTCCAGGCGGCGGCCTTGGGCGATTCCCTGGCCGGAGTCCTCCTGCTGGATCCCGGTTACGGCCGCGAGCTGCCGCTGTGGGAAGAGGTCGCGCAGTGCGTGACCTGCCCCGTGCTGTGGTTCCACACCTCGCCGATGGGCTTGGAACATCCCCGCGAACTGCCTCGCCATTGCCACATCCTGGAACCCGATTGGGACTTGGCGGGACGGGCGCTCACCGAGCATCTGCTCTCCCAGTACAAGCCGCAGCGCGTGCTCCTGCTGCCCGGACCCGGCGAATCGGACCTTCCCCACCACCTGGACTGCATCCGCCTGGGACTTGCCGAGGTCTGGGGCCACCGCTGGGTGGACGTGCTCACCTGGGACAGCGTGTTCCCTCACAAGCAGTTCTCCACCAAGCGCCCTTCCGTCCTCGACAAGGCCCTGCGCCTGGCGCTCCAGGACACCGGACTGCGCCCCTACGACCTGGACACCTTCTTCAAGGCGGCCCTGTCCACCCGAGCCGACCTGTGGGTCTGCTCCGACGACCTGCTGGCCTTGGCAGCCCTGGAACACCTCGATCGGGACCGCTCCAAGGTCGCCCGCCCCGGCGTCATCGGCTTCGGAAACCATCCCTTCGCGCTCCAGCGCGGGCTGTGCACCGTGGAACTGGGCTGGTCCTCGCTCACCGAGGCCGCCGTAGAGAAGTTCACCGGCATGGGTCGACGCGCCCGCAGCGCACGCGCCTTCGTGATCCCCGGACCCAGCGGCACCCCCAGCCGCGAGCACCCCTTGGCCGAAGCCATCCGCTGATCCGCTGAGCAATCGTCCCTCATTGCGGCAACTGTCCTCTGGGCAGTTGCCTTTTCCATGCCTTGGCGGTATCTTCGCACCAAGGACATCGAATGGAAGGGATGAAATGACACACGCGGCCGGGCTTGCCCACGCCACCTTGAATGCATTGCCAGCCTGGCTTGAGCGCCAGCGCTGGTACGGCGACAAGGGCAGGACCCTTCAGAGCTTGCGAGTGGACTGGTGCGTCAGCTTGGGCGACCTGCTGGAACTCTCGGTGGTGCGGCTGGAGTTCACCGACGGCGAATCCTCGCGCTACTTCCTGCCGCTGTGCGCCAGCGCCATCCCCGGAGCTGGCGCCATCGTGGAGCTGTCCCCCGGCTGCCACCTCGTGGATGCCGCCCAGGACGTGGCCGCACTGGATACCTTGGCTCATTTCTTCCTGGACGAAGGCATCCTGCCCGGCCTGGAAGTCGTCCGCACCCATGTCCAGATCTCCCAGGAATGCTTCCCGGTCCAGGCAGGTAGCCTGGAACAGAGCAATTCCGCCTTTTCGCTGGGCGATGCCGGCTTTGCCAAGATCTTCCGTCGTCTTCCCGACGGGCTCTCGCCGGACTGGGAGATCGGGCTGCACCTGACCCAGGGCGCCAACCCCGTGCGCGTCCCCAAGACCTTGGGCGCCATCCTTTGGCACCCCGAAGTCGGTGAACCCGTGGTTTTGGCCCAGATCTGGGAGCGCATCGAAGATGCCGAGGACGCTTGGACTCATGGCCAGATCTTGTTGGCCGAACTGTTGGCCCCAGGGGTGCCCCCGGAACTGGCCAGCGAGGAACCCGCCACCGGCTGGTGCCGCATCCTGGGCATGCGCACCGGAGAACTCCATCGCGCCTTGATGGAAGACCGGGGCGATGCCGCCTTCACCCCCAAGGCACTGACCGACTCCGTCCTGGAAGCCACGGCGCTCCAGGCCCGCAGCCTGGGAGAAGAGGCCCTGGTCCTCCTGGAACAGGCACTTCCGCAATTGCCCGAGCACGACCAGACCCTGGCCATCGCCATCCTGGCCCGGAAGGAACAGGTCCTGGCCCGTTTGGGCGAGGCACCCTCGGTCGACCCGCGCGCCTTGCGCATCCGCTGCCACGGGGATTTCCACCTGGGCCAAGTGCTTTGGAAGGAAGGCAATGCGCTGATCCTGGACTTCGAGGGCGAACCCGCCCGTCCCTTGGAGCAGCGACGCGCCCACCATTCGCCCCTGAAGGACGTGGCCGGGATGCTCCGCTCCCTGGACTACGCGGCGCAAGCGGCCCTGAAGACCTGCGGAGGATCCAGCCTCATCGCCATGAACTGGCGCGACGCCGCTTCGCAGGCCTTCCTGTCGGGCTACCTGGCCGCCGTCACCGGCACGCCCCTGGTGCCCACCGACGCCGTGGAGTTCCGCGCCCTGCTCAATTTCCATCTGTGCGAAAAACTGCTCTACGAGCTGCTCTATGAGCTGCGCAATCGCCCGGACTGGGTCGGGATCCCGCTGGCCAGCCTTTCCGAGCTCCTGGCCTGAATCCGGCTGTTGTCCTCTGCAATTGTGAACAATTGCCGGACAGATCCTGACAGGCCCTTTCGCAATTGCTTTGTTCATAGGCTGTTACACGGTTGCAACGCCTCCCATTTTGTCCTCTGGTTGTGCACAGAATCTGATCAAAAGATCTTGATAAAGTTTGGCTTTGCCTCTTGGCACCCTAACTTCTTAGCAGGAGATCAAGCCATGACCTACTGCGAATATGTTTTTGAACTGTGCACCGAAGCCTCCTCGGAAGAGCTCAAGACGGTCCTCCACAGCCTTTGGGCCGGACCGGGACGCAACCACTGCATCCTGGCCAAGGAATCCACCCGCCTTTGCGTTCTTTCCACCCATGGCATGGAATCCGGAGACGGTGCGCACCTGGAGAAGGTCCTGCGTTTCCTCCGCACCCGTGCCTGCAGCGGCGAAGTCTGGTACATCCGCGACGTGGAGAGCTGGCGCTACGGTGCCCCCATCGGCTCGTCTATTTCCATCACCACGCTGGTGCACGGAGCGGAAAATTCCGGTGAAGATGGCTGGCGCCACCCGATTGCTGCCTGATTCCGCCTTGCGGGTTTTCTAGCTTGCCCAGTCTATGAGCGAAGGCAGCGACAAGAAGCCCAAACGATCCCTCTGGAAGACCCTGAACCGCGAGGTGACCATCCCGCTGGTCATGGCGCTCCTGGTGATCCAGTTCCTCGTCCAGTCCTTCAAGATCCCCTCCGGGTCGATGGAGCGCTCTCTGCTGGTGGGCGATTTCCTATTGGGCCTGAAATTCGTGTACGGATCCCCCATCCCGTTCACCAACAAGCACCTGCCGGCCATTTCCGACCCCAAGCCCGGCGATGTCATCATCTTCCGCTACCCCATGGATCCCGATGCCCCCGGGCGCGATCCGCAGCGTTTCCATTTGCTGGCCAAGGTCCTGCTGCTGGGCGACTTCTACTGGGACACCGAAGCGCACCACGTGGTGCGCTACGAGCCCAAGGACTTCATCAAGCGCTGCGTCGCCATCAGCGGCCAGACGGTGGAGATGCACGGAACCCGCCTGACAGTGGACGGCAAGGAGCAAAAGCTCCCGCCCAACGGCCACTACAGCGAACGCGCCTCCAACGTGGTGCTCGAAAAGCCCCGCGATTCCCTGGGACCTCTCCATCTGCCCAAGCCTGGCGAAACCCTGGACCTGGACAAGCTTTCGCTTGAGGAATTCATCCGCATCTACGGCCTGGCCATCCAGGAACGCCCCGAAGAAGCCCTGCGCTGCAGCCTTTGGGTAGAGCTCAACGGCAAAGCCTTGGCCGATGACACCCTGCGCAACGTGTCGCTTCCGCAACTGGAAGACCGCTACTTCCTGCGCAACATCGCCATCAACTCGCTGCCCTACCCCGATGGAACGGAGCTTGCCACCATCAACATGGAGCAGTTCTCGCAAGGGCTCTCCCAGTTCCACCTAGCCTTCTCGATTCCCGGCGGCCTCCTGACCCAGATCGAGCACCTCGGCCCTATGCCCTACGGCTCCTCGGTGGTGGAACAGGCCCTCAAGGCCAAGTACGCCGGACACGGCGACAGCCTCAAGGTGGTCCTGCGCAAGCGCATCTTCTGGCAAGACAAGTGGCAGAGCAACTACACCGTCCGCGACCAGGTGCTCCTGATGATGGGCGACAACCGCGACAACTCCTCGGACGGCCGTTTTTGGGGCCTCCTGGCCCGCCGCAACGTCAAGGCCCGCGCCTTCGTACTGTACTTCAGCTTCGACGATTCCGATGACGGCTTCGCCATCCGCAATCCCCTGACCTGGCTTTCCATCCCGCTGCGGATCCGCTGGACCCGGATCGGGCGGCTGGTCGATGATCCGTAAGCTTCCGTTCCTCTTGCCGCTGGCCTTCGCGGCCTGCGCCGTAGTCCAGCCTCCTCCCGGTGGCCCTGTGGATTCCGTCGCCGTGGTCGTGGTGCGCAGCTCCCCTGCCGCCCAAGCCGTGTCGGTTCCGCGCAACAGCGTGATCGAGCTGCAATGGAGCAAATGGGTGGAGCCGACCTCGTTGGGCAAGGCGCTCACCATCTCCCCCACGCCCCCCAGCCGCACCAAGATCGACGTGAACGGCGCGACCATCCGCCTGAGCTTCGCCGAACCCCTCGACAGCCCGGCCACCTACGTGGTGCGATTTGCTCCAGGCATCAAGGACTACCACGACGGGACCACCCGCAAAGAGATCGAGATCCCCTTCGCCACCGGACCCGCGCTGGACTCGGGTCTGGTGGAAGTCAAGGTGCTGCACCCCGGCGCACCGCCGTCGGTGGCGCGCACCGGAGAGCGCCTGGGACTCTATCCGCTGGATTCCTTGCGTCGCATGGGACTCAAGCGCCTGCTGCGCAAGAAGGACAGCCTGGCCTGGCTGTCCCAAGCCCCGAAGCCTTGGCAGGAAAAGCCGTTACTTTCGGCCACGGTGGATTCGCTCGGCATCGCCCACGTCACCCACGTCCCACCCGGACGCTATCTGGTGGTTTCTTGCACCGACAAGAGCAAGGACGGCTTCTGTCGTTTGGGGTCGGACAGCGCGAGCCTGGTGGGCACCATCGACTGGAGCCAAGCCGCCGGAATCTGGAGAGCCACGACGTTGGCCGGGGCCATCGACACGACCACCCCGAAGCCCGCAACACCTCCCGACACGGCCAAGTGGAGCAAGTCCCAGCGCGATTCCGCCAGCAAGGTGGATTCGCTGGCACGTCTCGATTCGCTGCGCCTGGACAGCGCCGCCGCCCGCGACACCGCCCGTCCCAGCGACAGCATGGCCATCGTGCGCCTGAACGATTCGCTCCTGGTCGACTCCCTGCACGCCAAGCTCGACCTCTCTCAGGGGAAGCTTTGGGTCCAGGCCTGGCCGATCGGGCCACGTACCCGCCCGGTGCTGCGCCCGTGGAACGACGCTCGCTTGCCGCTCAAACCGGGCCGCTGGCGGATCGTGGTCTGGCAGGACAAGGACGGCGACCAGCGCCCCAGCCCGTCCAATTTCCTGAAAGACATGGCCAGCGAACCCGTATGGATCTGGCCCGACCGGGACTATCCGGCCGGGTTCGACGGCGCTCCGACGGCGCGCTGAGCGCCGTCGGCACCAGGCCTCAGTGCGACGGGAAGCCGGTTGCGCGTTTCCGATCCAGCACCGTCGTGCCTTGCATCAACCGCACCTCCAGGATCGCCATTCCGGCAGCCTCGGGAAATGCCACCGCCAACGCACCCGATTCCTTGGCCGTGCCCTGCCCCTTCGCCAGAACCTGACCTGCGGGGTTGTGGACCTGCCATTCGAGCCGCAATCCCTCCGACCCGGCCATCGGGGTGGTGATCTGCCAGCCCCTGCGGACCGCCTGGACGCTCCAGCCAGCGCCACGGACAGACGCGGAGCGGATCGACGAGGGCGATGCGGCATCGTGCTTGGCGATCTCGTACCACAGCGTGGTGCCCGGCAGCGTGAACGCCAGCGTGTCGCCTCTCCAGGTCACTGGGATGGCAGCACGTCGCCGACCGGCCGGATCCAGCGGATAGACGCTCACGGAGTCCTTCACACCGGGGCGCACCCACACGAGGCCCGTCACCGGTTCACAGATGGTGGTGTCTCCGGCCAAGGCAGCCCGCGTGATCGCCGTGTAGCCCGAGTTCCAGGCCGTTCCGGGATTCTCCATGCGGGCCGAGGTGAGCAGAAGGAGCTTGCCTGCCTGGTCCAGCGGCAGGCTGTCGGCACTCACTAGATGCACCGCCGCGAAGTTGCGGCTGCCGGTGGTCTTGAGGCCCGTGCTTCCCAAGCGGGTGACCCGCGCGGCTCCGGACAGGAAGCCGACCAGCCCCTGCCACGAGGCGTTGTCGATGCGCAGGAGACCGCTCTTGTTGTTCCAGTCCAGCTCGCCGGTGTTGGAGACCGCACGGGTACCCGGATCGGCGAAGTCGGTGGGCGTGGTCGATGCCGCCGCGAAACTTCCCCACTTGGTGGGCGTCACCAGCGTCGCCCCGGCGGAACCGGAGAACGGCGAGGCATCGCCCCGTCGGGCCGAAGCCGCCATGTCGGGTTCCGTCACGTCCAGCACCACCTCGGACTTGGCCGGGGAGACGGCGCCCATGCGGAAGAGCCGGGCCAGGTGCTGCTGCGTCAGGAGCAGCGGGTTCATCCCTGAGTTGAAGAACATGCGGTAGGAGCCGCCCTTGAACTTGGACTCGCTGTCGTAGTAGGCGTGAAGAAGTGCGGCATCGGCGTCCAGAAAGCCCAGGTAGCCGTAGTAGAAGGCCGGAGCCTCGCACAGGTACTGGTTGGGCCAGGGGTGGTTGTACTCGCTGGCCACGAAGGGCTTGCCCTTCACGCGGCTCCAGGAGAACGAGGGGATGGTGCCCCAGTTGGGATCCTTGACCATGGGGGTGTTCTTCTGGGTGAAGCCGTATTCCGACCAGCCGTTGGAGAAGTTGGGGTGGTCCCAGTACCAGTGGGCGTCCTGGTAGTCCGCATGGCTCTGGCTTGCGATGGAGGGCAGGCCGAACCAGTTGTTCGAGAAGGTGACCGGCACCTTCACGCCGAGGGAGTCCTTGAGGTATCCCGACAGCGCCCGGACGTACTTGGCTTCCAGTTCGCCGTAGAAGCGCGCCTCGTCGGCAGCGCGGGCCTCGTTGATCGCCCCCAGCGTGCTGCGCGAGGATCTCTTGACGGTTCTTGTCAAAAGGCTCTCGCCTGCGAGCAGGCCTTCGCCCGAGCGTTCCTGGAAGGTGGCCGAATCGATCCGGATGGTGCCCTCGGAGCTTCCGAAGTCCACCTGCACCCGCAGGTCGCCGTTGCGCAGGGCGGGAGCCGAGAGGTAGCTCTCGCACGCGCTCCAGACCGTGTCCACCGGGCATTCGCTCGCCCCGTACCAGGCCCAGGTCTTCTCCTGCAGGAACTCCGCCCGCACCGTGGTCGGGACCGTCCCCTTGGTCAGGAAGCGGTACCGGTACGCCTTGCCCGGCTGGCAACTCAGGCCGGGATAGTTGATGCTGGCATCGTAGCTGTTGGCTCCCTGGGAGAGCACCGTCACACGCAGCGCGCTGTCGCCTTCCACTCCTCCGCCGGCCACGGCGATGTCGATCTTGGCCGTGGTGGTCGTATCGGTCCAGGATCCCCAGCCCGCGTCACCCGCCTCGAAGGAGCCGTTATCGATCTGGTTCGTCCCGCCCGCCGCGCTGCCCTGCCAAGCCTGCCGCAGCGCCGCATCCGACGGGTACTTGGCGGCCAGCCAGCCGTTCCACAGGCTATCGAGCTGGCGGTAGTAGTACGGATGCATGCCGGTCGCATTCGTCGCACTGACCGAATCCCACTGCGTCAGCGAACCCCACGAGAGCCAGGCCAGGAAGATCTGGTTCTCGTTGGTCAGCTCCCAGCTCGCCACGGCCGGGTCGTCCTTGTAGGCCAGGCCCGTGAACGGGTTGACGTGCTCGGCCAGCACCTTGGCCCAACGCTTCTGGATGCCGATCAGGGCCGGGTCGAAGATCGAGACGATCTTGCCCATGTCGTTGGTCACCGGCGCCGGCGCACCGTCCTCGCTGCGGAACACGCGCGCCGACTGGACGCAGAAGTTGTAGTAGATGCCCTGGTCGCGCAGGCACTTCAGGAACCAGTCCATCTTGCGCGTGCGCACCGGATCCAGCGTCAGGCCGCTGCCCGAAGCGGGATAGAGCGCCGTGCCCCATTCGTTGTCCATCAGGTGGATGCGCAGGAAATTGGTGCCCAGCTTGCGCAGCCGCGCAGCCATCAGGGGCGCATCCGCGCTGTCGGGAGTGTTGGAGCTGGTGACGTTCACGAACCCGTTGAAGCGCACCCGACGGGCGTCCTGCGCGAAGCGGAAGTGGCCGTCGGAGGTGGCTTGCAGGAAGCCGTGCTTCCCGGCCGGTGCCTCCACCGACCACGACTGGTCGGTGACGGTGCGGGCCGTATCGTCCCAGGTCATGAGGAACGGGAACCAGCCGGTGTGATCGAGGCTCGCCGCCGGGATCGCCAAGGCGGCCCCCAGGACAAGCCCGCAAAGGATCGTAGGTCTCATAGGCTATGCACTCCAAGAAAGGTTCAATGATACCACTGCGGAGCCGGAAGGGATTCCCGGACCGCTTCCTTTCCTTGGTAGCGAAAACGTTCCCTGCCGATGCCGTCGAACCGGAGCGGATTTGTCGCAATTCCTGCCAAAACGGAGGATGTGACCCGCCGGAGCGGAAGATGCGACACAAGCCCGTCGTTTTCCATCGCGACGCTAGAACGCCTCCCCGAAGGAGGCCGCCACGCCCATGCCGTCGTCCACATGGGCGATGTCCACGCGGAAGTTGAGGCGGCGGCTGGGATTGACGTTGAATCGAAGGCCCCCGCCCAGGCTCGTGTGGAACTCGTTGCGCCTCAGCTCGATCATGTTCTTCCCCACCTTGCCGGCCTCGGCGAAGGTCGTGCCCGAGAAGCGCCAGAAGAGCGGGAAGCGCAGTTCGGACTGCAGCACCCACTGCTGGTTGTCGCGCAACCGCCCCTTGGCCAAGCCGCGCAGGCGCGACAGGCCGTCCGGGGACGCCAACCGATCAAATGGCACGTCCCCTTCCACCGATTCCCAGTAAGATGCCAGCGCCAAGGTTGTCCAGGGCCAGGGCAGAGGACAGTAGGTGCGGACGTCGATCAAGGTGCGCTCGAAGGTGAAATCGCTCCCCAAGTTCCTCGAGTACCAGGTCCGCCCGACCGTCACGAGGGAGCCTTGTATGGGCCATCCCTCGTTGCTGCGGGAATCCCATTGGAGCATCGGCCCCAAGCCCACGCGCGTCCCCCCTCGCAGCAATCCCGGGAGGGAATCCGGCGCATCGAAGGAGGTGCGATTGCCCTCGGCATCGAACTGGATGCCCGCACGCAACGGCCGCACCAGCACGGAACGGCGGCCTCGCAGCAGCTCCGCAGCGAAGAGGAGGTTCCCGCTGGTGCGCACCGACTGCATCGAATACTTCCACGCCGGATCTCTCGGATCGTTCCCGCCCTTCCAGTAGCTGCCCGGCCAGTCCACGTACTGCAACGTCGCCGCATAGCGGATGTCGCCGTCGGCCATCGATCCTTTCGGCCCGAGGAACATCGTCAACTGACCTTCCGCCGTCCCGACCGCACTGGCGGTGAGCACATCGCCGGGCACGTCGGGGGAATCCGGCCGCTCGAAGAGCATGGCCACCAGCCCGAACTGGGCGCCCGTCCCCTCCGAATAGGCCCCGAAAGGAAGCAGAAGAAAGCGTTGGAAAGTCGTGTCCTTGCGCTCCTCGGCACAGGGATGCCCCGCCATCGCAAGCGCTACGAGCACAGCGCATCCTATGTGGCCCGGACGGAACGGCATCAATGCCCGCCCTAAATCACCCAGTCCGACCAGTTGCCGGGAGCACGGCTTTCCTTGCCGCGCACCTGGGGGCGCAGGTCGGGCATCAGCACCGTCGAGCGCGGCGGGACCGAGTGCATCAGCCACACGTTGCCGCCGATGGTGCTGTCGCTGCCGATCACGATGTCCCCGCCCACGATGGTGGCGTTGGCGTAGATCGTCACGCGGTCGCCAATGGTCGGATGGCGCTTCTTGCCGGCAAGCGTCTGGCCGCCCGCAAGTGAGCGCGCCACCAGGCCCACGCCCTGGTAGAGCTTGACGTGGTCGCCGATCTCGGAGGTCTCGCCGATCACCACGCCGGTGCAGTGGTCGATGAAGAAGCCCTTGCCGATGGTGGCGCCGGGATGGATGTCGGTGCCGGTGCGGGAGTGGGCCCGCTCCGACCACACGCGCGGCACCAGGGGCGCTCCCAGCACGTGCAGGGCGTTGGCGAGCCGGTAGGTGGTGATGACGTCCACGCAAGGGTAGGCCAGGATGATCTCGCGCACCGAGCGCGCCGCCGGATCGCCGTTGTAGGCCGCCTGCAGGTCGTCCTCCAGGATGCCCCGGATGCGGGCCAGCTGCTGGAAGAAGTCCTCGGCCATGCGCTCGCCCTGGGTGGCGTCCCCGCCCACCGCCGTGAAGCTGCGCGACAGCAGACGCGACAGGAGCGGCAGGGCGCGCGCCAGGCGCACCTCCACGTAGGCGCCCAAGGCGCCGTCGGGAACCGGTCCGGTGCCGTGGAAGCCGGGCAGCATGGCCTCCATCAGGAGGTCCAGCACCTCGTAGGCCTCCTCGCGGGACGGCAGGCCCTCGGCTCCGGCAGGGTTCCATCCCCCGAACGTCTCGAGCTGTTCCACCAGTGCCTTGGCGGCGTTGCGTGCGTTCATTCCCTATTGCCCCTTGCGGCGCAGCCGGACGATCACCCGTTCGGCCGCCAGGTTCTTGAATCCCAGGCGCTGCAATATCCGGCTCGACCGGTCCAGCGCCAAGGGGTGGAGGTCCAGCACCTCGATGTCCTTGCGGGCGCAGAAGTCCAGGAAGTCGCGCATGGTGAAGGAGTGGAGGTTGGGGGTGTCGTACCACTCGAACGGCAGGGCCGGAGTCCTCGGCACGCGCCCCTTCAGAACCAGGTGCAGAAGGCAGCGCCAGTGCCCGAAGTTGGGAAAGCTCACGATGGCCTCGCGGCCCACGCGCAGGATCTCCTCCAGTACCAGCTCCGGCTTGCTCACCGCCTGCAGCGTCTGGTTCAGCACCACCTGGTCGAAGGAGTCGTCGGCGAACTCGCACAGGTCGTCGTCCACGTCGGTCTGCAGCGCCGGAAGGCCCCGTCCCAGCGTCGCCGTCACGGCCTCCAGGTCGATGTCCACACCGATCCCCGTGCAGCCGCGCTGCTGGCACAGATAGTCCAGCAGGCTGCCGTCGCCGCAGCCCACGTCCAGGATGCGCGCCCCTTCGGGGATCATCCGGGCGATCGCCTCGCGGTCCTCCGACAGGTACTGCCGGGCCCCGTAGGCGTTGGAAAGCGAGCTTTCCTGCTCCTGCACATTTCCCAGGAACGCGCCCAGAAGCGCTTCCAGCGGCTTGGCCTCGGCCTCGATCAGGAAGCCGTCGTGGCCGCCGTCGCCTTCCAGCTCACAGAAGCTCACCGGCCGCGACAGCCCCAGCAACACCTCGGTCATTTCCCAGGAGGCGGTGGAAGGGAACAGCCAGTCGGACTTGAGCGCCACGATCAGGTACGAGCAGCGCGAGCGTCCAAAGGCCTCCGACAAGCGGATGCGGTGGTTCTCCTGCAGCTCTTCCTGGCTCGCCCCCTTCGGGGGTTCGGGCGTGATCCCGTACTTCACCGACAGGTCGAAGTTGTCCATGGCGTGGGTGATGCGCAGGTAAGCGTTGGCGTCGAAGCGCTGCACGAACTTGCGCCCCTGGTAATCCAGGTAGCTTTCCACCTCGAAGGAGGTGTGGAAGCGCTCCGGCACGGCCGAGCTCTTCACGCGGCGCCCGAACTTGCGGTCCATGCCCTCCGAGGAGAGGTAGGTGATGTGGGCGATCTGGCGCGCCAGCCCCAGGCCGCGCACCGGCCCTGCACCCTGCTCGTAGCTTCCGCCCTGCCAACCCTCGTCGTGGAGGATGGCGTTTCTGCCGATGATGTCGAAGGCCAGGTTCTGGGCCGAAAGGCTTGCAGTGGCCGCGATCACAGCACACTGCTCCACCAAGGCGGGGAAGCGCAGGCTCCACTCCAACGCCTGCATGCCGCCCAATGAACCGCCCACCACGGCGCGCAGCTTGCGGATGCCCAGGTGGTCCACCAATAGCTTCTGCACCTCGACCATGTCGCCGATGGTGATGTCCGGGAAGTCGTAGCCGTAGACGCGACCGGTGACGGGATGGATCGAGAGCGGACCGGTGGTGCCCGAGCAACCGCCCAGCAACGAGGAGCAGACCACGAACCAGCGCGTGGTGTCGATGGGCTTGCCCGGACCCACCATGACATCCCACCAGCCCTTGCTGGCCAGGTTCTCGCGCGAGTCGTGGAAGCCCGCCACATGGGCACCGGCCGTGAGGGCCGGCGTGATGAGCACGGCGTTGTCGCCGGCGGCGTTCAGCTGCCCGTAGGTCTCGAAGGCGATCTCCACGTCAGGGAGGACCTGCCCGCTCTCGCACACGAAGCCGCCCTCCGGACGGATCCGGACCATCTGCGTCTTCACCACTCCTACGGAACGGCTCCAGTCGTAGTGGCGGTCGGAATCGAGGTCCTCAGCGATGCTCATTGGGAGAGTGCCCCTTCGTGCGTTCAGTCATTCACATCCCAAGATACCATTCCGAACCGACCCGTTTGCCCGTCCTGGACGCAGATGGCCCTTCAGGGCAGGTGGCGGACCAGCCAGATCACGTTCTGGGAGCCCAGCACCAGCCGCAGGAGCGAGATCCCCTGCAGGGCCAGGAGCATCATCAGGATCTCCACCAGCGCCACGAGCATCAGTCCGATCCCCACCACCACGGCGCTCCATCCCCAGAAGGGACGGACCTCCCCGTGGCGGGACAGGATCAACCGCGCCAGCAGGCTGCGGTCAGAACGCCACGGCGCGACGAATGACATAGGCCTTGTCCCCCAAGCGGACACGCTGGTCCGAGACGCCCGTCAGGAAGACGGTGGCCCGGCCGCGATCGGAGCGCACGGTGATGCCGAAGGCGCGCCAGGATTCCTGGCCGCGCGGCAAGGTCGCGTCGGAGAGCTCCACCACGTCGCCCTGCTGCAGGCCCGCGTCGGTGCCGTGGTCGAGCAGGATGTAGTTGCCCGGCATCTGCAGGGTGGAATTGGAGGTGTTGGCGATGGCCGTCGCCACGGGGGCGGCGCTGGACTCCACCAGGAAGTCCTTGATGGGGCGAGTGGCCACGGCGGCGGCAGGGCGGACCCGAGCCGAGGAGGTCACGTTGCCGAACATGCGGCTGACTAGGCACAGCGAGCTCTCGTCGCTGACCTCGGAGACCACGAGGTAGGCGCGCAACTGCTCCAGGCGTCCCGTCTGCTCGGCCTTCACGATGGTGGCCACCTCGTCGCCAGTCTCGAAGACCTCGACCACGTCGCCGACTTTCAAGCCCTTTTTCTTGCCCAGACCCACGTGGACCGTACGGCCCGGCAGGAGCATCCGGAAGCCACCGGCCTTTTCCCACAGGATGCGGCCTTCGCCGGCATGCACGGTGTCCTGCGACCAGACCGGCGCCAACAGCACCGTCTCGGGATTGAGCTGGTGCTGGGCCTCGTTGCCGACCAGGTTCAAGGGCTCCTCGGTCTCGTTCACGAGCGTGGGGGTCTTCTGATGGTCAGGTCCCAGCGGGAACGCCGACAACACGTTGGAGGTGTCCAGCTTGGCCAGCGTGTCCTTGTCCGGCACCGCAACGACCGTGTCGGAACCGCCACCCGGCAAGGTGATCACGTCGCCGGGATAGATCCAGTGCGGGTTCTTGACCTGCGGATTGATCTTCCAGACGCCCTGCCACTGGAACGGATTCTTCAGGTACTTCCCGGAGATGTCCCACAGCGTGTCGCCCTTCACCACCGTGTGCTTGGCTGCCTCGACGGCACCCAGCGCCAATGCCACTACGGCCACAGCTTTCACGATCCGCATAAGCTCCTCCATGCCCGGCCATTGACCTGAGCCGCTAACGCCTTGAACGGCAACAACTTGCGAAGTCTAATCTAATGTAAGTACACCGTGCCCGCACAATCTGAAAACGGCGAAGGGAGTGCCCAGCCGCACCGGCATCAGGTCCCGACGACGCGCTCCCCAGTGTCCAGGCGGAACAGGTGGATGCGGGCCGGGTCAGGCATCAGGGTCACCAGGTCGTAGATGGCCGGTTCCTGGCTCGGATGGACCCCGGTGACGATCAGGTTCTTGCCCATCTTGCTGTAGACCAGCGACTCGGAGCCCAGGTGCTCGACCACGTCGACCACGGCCTTCCAGCCGCGCCCGTTGCCCTTGACCAGCGCGATGTTCTCGGAGCGGATGCCCAGGCGGGCCGCCGTGAGGCCCGCAGCCCTCAGGGCCTGGGTGCGGACCGGGTCGAGGAACACCGGATCGCCGGAACCGGGCAGGATCAGGGCGCCGTCAGGCGCCACCTGCACCTCGAAGAAGTTCATGGGAGGCGTGCCCAGGAAGCCCGCCACGAAGTCGTTGGCGGGACGGTTGTAGAGCTCCATGGGCGAACCGATCTGACGGATCCGGCCCTGGTCCATCACCACGATCCGCTGGCCCAGCGTCATGGCCTCCACCTGGTCGTGGGTCACGTAGACCATGGTGGCCTTGAGGCGCTGGTGGAGCCGTGCGATCTCAGTGCGCATGCCCACCCGCATCTTGGCGTCCAGGTTCGAGAGCGGCTCGTCGAAGAGGAAGGCCCGGGGCTTTCTCACAATGGCCCGCCCGATGGCCACGCGCTGGCGCTGGCCGCCCGAGAGCGCCTTGGGCTTGCGCTCCAGGTAGGGCGTGATGGCCAGGATCTCGGCCGCCTCGCGCACCCGCGTGTCGATCTCCTCCTGCGAGAACTTGCGCAGCTGCAGCCCGAAGGCCATGTTGTCGTAGACATCCAGGTGCGGATAGAGGGCGTAGTTCTGGAACACCATCGCCAGGTCCCGGTCCTTGGGCGCGTCGTCGTTCACCACCTCGCCGTCGATCTCGATCTCGCCCTCGGTGATCTCCTCCAGGCCCGCGATCATGCGCAGCACCGTGGACTTGCCGCAGCCCGACGGCCCCACCAGCACCAGGAACTCCTTGTCGGGGATGGTCAGGGAAAAGTCGTCCACCGCGGTCACCTGACCCTCGTAGACCTTGCGCAGGTTGCTCAGACGCAGTTCAGCCATTCAACACCACCTTGATCTCGTTGCGCTCCCCCAGCATCTCCGAGGTCAGCACGTTGCCTTCGATCCGTTCCCCGTTGAGCAGGAATCCCGTGACCCCGCGACAGACCCGGTCGGGGTTTTCCACCGTGATCTCCAAAAGCCGTCCCCGCCACTGCCGCCGGACGGAGAAGCCCGGCCAGTCCTTGGGAATCACCGGGTCGATGACCAGCCCCGCCGTCGAAGGGCGCAGCCCCAGGAGGTGCTGCGTGACGGCGATGTAGGTCCAGGAAGCCGCCCCGGTCAACCAGGAGTTGCGGCTCTGCCCGAAGCGCGGCGAGGTCTTGCCGTGGGTGAACTGGCAGTACACGTAGGGTTCCACCTGCCGCACCTGGGCCTGGTCGTTGTAGCGGGCCGGCAGGTAGCTGCGGTAGTACTGGTGCGCGCGGTCGCCGTGCCCGAGCACGCACTCGGCCACCACCACCCACGCGTTGGAGTGGCAGTAGATCCCGGCATTTTCCTTGTGGCCGGGAGGATACACCAGCAGCGGCAGGTCGATGTGTTGGTCCTGGCTGAGGTGCGGCGGGTCGCACAGCACCAGGCCGTGCTCGGTGGCCAGGTGGCCCTGCACCGATTCCATGCAGACCCGGGCCTGCTCGGGCGTGGCCGCCCCGGAGATCACCGCCCAGGTCTGGGCGTTGAGGTAGATGGAGCCCTCGGCGTTGCGGTGCGAACCCAGCGTGCCGCCGGTGGCCGAGATGGCCCGCAGGAACCACTCGCCGTCCCAGCTGCTCTTCTGGATCGCTTCCAGGATCTGAGCCGCGTTCTCGTCGGCCCAGCGGATGTCGCCCTTCTGCTTGCGCAGCGTGGCCAGGTCCGAGAGGATGCGGCAGCCCAGGTAGAACATGAAGGTGGTGAACAGCGACTCGCCGGTGGTCCCGAAGTTGATGCAGTCGTTCCAGTCGGCGCGCAGCCCCTGGATCAGGCCGTTCCTGCCCTTGTGATCCAGAGAGAACTGCAGCGCCTGCTTGAGGTGCCCGTACACCGTGGCCTCTCCCTTGTCGGCGTAGGGCAGGACCTTGTCGAGGTAGGCGTAGTCGCCCGTCTCGTACACGTAGTTCGAGACCGTCAGCGGCAGCCACAGCGTGTCGTCGGAGCGGTACTGCTCGTCGGTGGGGGCCTTCTCCTGTCCGGGCGAGTGCGTGAGCGGATAGAGCTGCGGGCACCCTCCTCCCACCGAAGTCTGGCCGGTCAGGATCAGGTCCAGCCGCTTGACCACCTCGTCGGGGATGGCGTGCGTGACCGCCAGCATGTCCTGCACCGTATCGCGGTAGCCCAGCCCGTTGCGATCGCCCGCCTCGACCAGCGACACCCCGCGCCCCCAGTGGAAGGTCATGTGCGTCTGGTAGGCGTGCCACACGTTGACCATGGAGTCCAGCTGCGCGTCCGGGGTCTTCACCTGGAAGGTGTCCAGCGAGCGGCACCAGCCCTCGCGGACCTTGTCCAGCTCCTGGCGCATCCGTTCGGGTGTCCCGTATTCGTCAAGGATGTCCCGCCCCGACCGCAGGCCGTGCCACGGCTCAATCGGCGAGCCCACGCCCAGCATGAAGACCAGGTCCCGGCTCTCGCCCGGCGCAAGCGTGATGGAGGCCTGCAGCGACGCGCAGCCGTTGTCCCCCACGGCAAGCGACCCGCTGCACGTTCCCGACTCCACCGCCACGGGGTTGGCCAGGCTGCGATAAGGCCCCAGGAAGAGCTCGCGGTCGGTGTCGAACGACACCACCGGCGCCCCGCGCATCCCGAACCAGACCTCGTTGCTGCCGGGATTGGTCGCCGTGAGCCAGCGGATCATACCGTCGTGGACGGACATCCGCACCGTGTACTGGCTGTACTGGAGGTTGCCCAGGTCCTGCTTGTGGTCCCAGTTGTTGGCCAGCTCCGCGTAGGAGAACACCGACAGGCGGCGGGGCATCTTGGAGGTGTTGGTGACCTTGAGCGCCCAGTACTCGAAGGTCTGCCCGGCCGGGACGAAGCAGGTGTACTCGCTGCGGATGCCTTCGTAGTCGGCCTCGAAGACCGAGTAGCCCAGCCCGTGCCGCACCTTGGCCCGGTACTTGTCCAGGGGCTTGCCCACCGGCTGCCAGGAGGCGGACCAGTAGTCCCCGGTGTCGTCGTCGCGCAGGTACAGGTAGCGCCCCGGCTGGTCCACCGGCACGCCGTTGAAGCGCATGCGCAGGATGCGGCCCGTGCCTCCCGACTGGTAGAAGCTGTAGCCGCCCGCGTTCTGCGTCACGATGCCGCCGTACAGCCGCGAGCCCAGGTAGTTGATCCAGGACTTCGGGGTGTCGGGGCGCGTGATCACGTACTCGCGCGCCAAATCGTCGAAATGACCAAACTGCATCGTCGCCCATCCTCCAGGGTCGGCACCTGCGCGGAGCGTCGGCCCCGTGCGGATCCCTTGTGCCGTCAATGGTAGTTCTCCGTCCACGCCTCCCCTTGAAAGCGCTGCCGCCGATCATAGATTTCCGTTCCATGACCCTCGCGCTAGCCCTCTGCGGGTGGCTGTTCCCAGCCGCCGCGTCTGCTCCGTCCTTGCTTCTCTGGGAGTTCCTTCCCGACCCCTCCCAGGTGGACGACGCCCGAGGGGAATGGATCGAGATCCACAACCCCGCAAGCCAAGCCGTCCCGCTCAAGGGCTGGAGCTTTGCCACCGGAAGCTCCGCCGCCGTGCCCTTCGACACCGGCCTGGTGGTGCCGCCCTCCGGGTACGTCACCATCGCGCGGACCGATTCCCCCGACAACGGCGGGGTCCATCCCTCGCAGGTCGTCGCCTCGGGCTGGAGCCTTCCCAACTCCGCCGGTTCCCTGCGCCTGTTCGCGCCCGGAAATGTTTTGACAGATTCCGTCCTCTGGGGAACCGGATGGCCGCTGCGCAGCGGGCAGTCCCTCGAGCGCGTCTCCGGCGCCTGCGCAGGCAGCGACGCCTCCTGCTGGGGCGCGTCCCTCACGGCCTTCGGGCTGGGCGACCGGGGCACGCCGGGACAAATCAACAGCCTGGACACCGCCCGCTCCGACAGCGATGGCGCCGTGGTCGCGCTGGACTCCAGCGGAAGCGCCCTCGTCGCCCGCGCCTGGAACCGGGGGCTTCGGGACTGGCATGCGCGCAGCGTCCGGTGGGAGCTGCCCACGGGCAATCGCGAGGTCCCGCTCGACTGCCGCTCCGGCGACACCTGCAGCGTCGCCTTGGACCTCCCGGCGCTGCGCGTTCCCGACCGGGCCCGCGTCCGCTTCCGCCTGCCGGCCGACCTCCGCCCGGTCGACGACACCATGGGGATCTGGCTCTTCCAGGCGCCCGGAGCCGTCCGGCTCTCGGAGATCCAGGCCTCCTCCGTCCAGGGGCAGCCCGAATGGATCGAGCTCTCCCAAGGCATCGCCAGCGCCTTCGACCTGACCGGATGGAGCCTGGGGGACACGACCACGCGCTACGAGTTCGCCGCCGGTTCGCAGCTGCCGGCCAGCGGATACCTGGTGGCGGCCTCCAACTGCGCCCAGCTCAAGGCGGCCTGGAAGCTTCCCTCCATGCCCTGCGTCCAGCTCAAGTCCTGGCCACGGCTCTCCCAGACCGAGGACCTGCTGGTGCTGCGCGATGCGGAAGGCCACGTGCGCGACCGGATCCGCTGGAGCAGCTCCTTCTGGGGAAGCTGGCCCGCAGGCCGGAGCCGGGAGCGCCGCAGCCGCGACCTGCCCACCCAGCAGGCCGACAACTGGATGGCCTCCCCCGACTCGCTGGGCGCCACGCCCGGATGGGGGGCGTCAATCCCTTCCGGCTGGAGCCCGCCCGGCGAGACCCGGCTGGAGTTCTCGCTGGGACAGAAACTGTTCGCGCCCGACGACGCGGTCCTGCCGCAGGCCTTGGAGGTGCGGGTGCGCGCTCCCCAAGGCGCCCATCTGACGATTTCCGTCTACGACCTCGACCGACACCGGATCCGCACGCTGTGGCAGGGCCCACCGCCCGTCGGCGGCAGCGCAAGCTGGGACGGCAAGACCGGATCGGGACGGCCCGCCGCCATGGGAACCTACCTCGTGCTGCTGGAAGCCGCCATGCCCGACGGCAGCTCGCAGGTGCGCAAGGACTGGGCGGTGCTGGGAAGGCGCCTGTGACGCGCCGCATCCCGGGCCTGGTCCTCTGCCTGCTTGCGCTCCGGGCGCACGCGCTCCTCAACGGCTCCGACCCGGTGCCCGAGCGCCTGGCCGTCGGGAGCGTCCAGCCCGCCCTGTCGGGAGGCGCCAGCGCGCTGCGCGAGAACCCCGCCTTGCTTTCCACCCGCACGGGGTGGGACTTCGGGGCCGGATACACCCAGGCGCTGGGACTTTCCGGACTGCCCCTGTGGTCCGCCTGGGGCTCCTGGAGCGACTCCAGCTGGGCCGTGGGCGGATGGATGCGGGAGTTCAAGGCCGGGGAGGTCTTTCGCGAGGACCTCGTGGTCGGGGCGCTGGCGGTGCGGGGGCGGCACTGGGCGGTCGGCCTGGGAGGCCAAGCCGTGGGCATCTCCTTCGGCCAAGGGCTGGGAAGCGCCTGGAGCGGCGACCTCACCGCCGGGGCGCTGCTGCTGCCCTTCGACTGGCTCAGCCTCGGAGCCTCCGGGCGGCAGCTGCTGCAGTCCCCCATCGGCGGCAGCTCGGAGTCGCTGGAACGGGAACTGCTCGCGGGCCTTGCCGTCGCCACGCCCGACCGCCGCTTCGCCACGGCCCTGTCGCTCCTGGCCAAGCCCGGGTCGGAGCACCGTCCCACCTGGCAACTGGGACAGGTGGTCCGCCCCGTTCCCTGGCTTCCTCTGCGCGGCGGCGTCCGCCTGGAGCCGCTGGAACTGTCCTGCGGCGCAGGGCTGGAGTGGCAGGGACTGAGCCTGGACGTCTCCGTCGGGGGCGATGCGCGGCTGGGCACCCAGACGGCCGTGTCGCTGGGATGGCATCGCTGATTATGCGCTGGACGATTCCTGTCCTGCTGCTGGGCGCCGCCCTGGCAGGCGCCTGGGAGAACTCGGCCCGCCGCCGCATCGAGGAGGAGCTGCACGCCGGGACCCTCGACACCGCCACCGCCCTGCGGCTGCAGGAGATCCTCTCCGATCCGGTCGCCTCGCCCGACGGGATCCCGGGCGACCTGCTGCGGCAGATCCCCGACCTGGACGCCGCGTGCGCCCAGCGGCTGCGGCAGCTCGACCGCCGGAGCCTGCAGGGAGACACGCTGGAATCCGTGCTGGGATCGGCGTGCCACGAAGCCGTCGCGGAGTACCTGAAGGCGGGCGGCAAGGACCGCACCTCCGGGGCCTTCTCCGTCCGTTCCTCCTCCCTGATCGACACCGTGCCGCAGTGGAAGCGCGACCTGCAGGGGCAGCAGCGCATCGGTCCCTTCCAGGCCAGGCTCCACTGGAGCCCCGACCGTTCCTCGCCGTGGGTCTTCCGCCAGCTCGCGGTCACGACGGGCGCGTCCCGCCTCCTGGTCGGCGACCTCCAGGGCTGGCGCGAGGCGGAGGAGCTCTGGAACCGGCCCGGCGGCAAGGCGGCTGCGGACCGTTCCTTCCTGGCGGGATCGGGAGCCTGGATCAACGGTGCCCAGGTCGACGTGCACGGCGACGCCCTGGAGCTGCGCGCCGCCGTCCACCGCCGCGACTCGGCCGTGGCCCTGGCCGCCGGACTGGGAGGCTTCGGACAGTTCCTGTCCGTGGCATCGGGGCAGGACTCGGGGCGGCGCTGGCTGGGAACGCAGCTGTCGGCAAGCCTTTGCCTGGAAGACGCCATGATCTCCCTGCAACCGGCCTGGTCCCGCAGCCGCGACCTCGACGACCGCTCGGTGCGCCTGGACGCCTCGGGCAGGACGGGCCTCGTGGCCTGGAAGGCATGGGGCGGCTGGTGCGACGACGAGTTCTCCCACCCCATGGCCCCGTTCCCCAGGAACGCCCTCGGCCTGGGGGCGGACGGCAGCTCCCCGGTCCGGTCCGGAGGCCTGTCGGTGGACGGCCGCGACAGCCTCCTCCAGTGGCACGCCTCCGCGACGGTCGCAGCGGATGCCCGCGACCGCGCCCTGACGGAATCGGTCCTGCGCGCGGTCCACGCCGCCGATCGCCTCTTCCTGGAGGCCTCCGCCAAGTCCGCCATCCTCTCCCGTCCCGACACGGCCCCGGCCCGGAGCTGGCAGTTCCTCCAGTCCGCCCGCAGCACCTGGGGCGACTGGACACCCCGCCTGCGCCTGCAGGAAGAGCTCGACACCGCAGGCGCCGCCGTGGCCGCCACGCCCGGCCTGGTCTGGAAGCCCCTGCGCCAATGGAGCCTGGAGGCCTGGGTGCGGCAGTCCCTGGACAGCCCCTCGCGCCGCGAGTCCTCCGTCTCCACCCGCCTTTCGCCCGTCCGCCGCGCCGAGGTGGTCACGGAAGTGCTCTGGCGCCAAGGCATGCTGCGCACGGGCCAGGAACGGTGGTACGTCCGCCTGGAAGGAAGTTCCCGATGGTAAAGCAATTCCTGTCATTCCTTGCCGTGACCGCCCTGGCCGCCTGCGACGCAGGGCTGCAGAGCGCCGCTCCGGCCCAAGGCGTCTCCGTGCGCTTTCCCGACGTGGGACAGGGACACGCCACCGTCGCGGTCAAGGGCGACACCTGCGCCCTGATCGATGCCGGTCCGCCCGAGACCCCGGGCGACTGGATGGGCGCACTCCCCTGCCGCAGCATCGCAGGGGTGCTCGTCACCCACTGGGACCTGGACCATCGCGGCGGACTGGCCGCCCTGCTGGCGCGTTTTCCCGTCGGGCACGTCTGGTACGGCCACCTCCCGCAGGAGGACTCCGTGCAGGCCCGATTGGACGGATTCTGTCGCATCGCCGCGAAGGGCTGCAGCCAGGTGCGTGCGGGAGATCGCCTGGATGCCCTGGAAGGCCTCGACTGGGAGATCCTGTCCACCGGACCCGATTCGCTTCCCGACGGCAACGAGACCTCCGTGGTCTCGCGCCTGGCCTTCGCCGGGGGCAGTGTCCTGGTCGCGGGGGACCTCGATTCCGCCGGGGAACAGCGCCTGGCCCTGGCCATGCCCGCGCGCCTGCGTTCCGACGTGCTGCTCCTGTCGCACCACGGCAGCGGCGGCTCGAACAGCCTGCAGTGGCTGGGAAGTGTCCGCCCCCGCCTGGCCGTGGTCCAGTGCGGCAGGAACAACCGCTACGGCCACCCCGCCAGCACCACCATGGAACGCCTCCAGGCCCTGCGCATCCCCGCCTGGGTCACCAGCGAACAGGGCGGACTCTAGAAAAGGAGACGCCGTGACTCCAGAGCCTGCCGCAGCAGCGGTCAGCCGAGGCAGGTCGATCTCGGGATCCTCGTTGAATCTCCGCCCTCGGATGGATCCCGGCACATCGCGTCGCCGGGGTCCGGAGCGGGGTTATGAGAGCCGAAATCCCCTCAGAATGGGGCTTTGACCCTCTTGTCTCTCATCGATCTCTCATCAATTTGCGTTTCCGTCACGGCCAATGAGAACCCAATTGGACTTGGCGTCAGAGCCGTCGTTTCGGATCTGCCCCCCCCTTGCGGCGCATCTCGGACAGGAGGTTCATGACCTTGATGCCCTTCTGCTTGTCGGTCATCCAGTCGGGAAGCTTATTCCAGAGAAGGTCGTTGATCTCCTTGCGGCCAAGACCGCCATGCTGGGCAAGTGCCGTGCGTATCAGGTCCAGGTAGTACTGCTTGTCGAAGGCGCGGTTCAAGGTGTACAAAGTTCTCACTCACCCTACTCACAATCACAAGCCATTTGATAGCAGCAACCACGAGGAAAATATCACTATTTAGTTCAACAGGTACATAATGGGAGAGCTGTTCACGCCATTTTTATCAATCAACGCAGGCGAGTCACCAGTCTCCACTTTGACTCCAATGTAACCAGGAGGATTATTCGTCGCCACCGAAATGGAATTAACGCCATAGGCACTCCACTTGCCGGAGTAAGTTTCCATTGGAGCAGCAAACTGAACGCAAAGATTCAACTTCCCAAGAACAGCAGTATTCAATAGTGTGGTCAAACCGCCCACAACAGCATTTAATGCCGGATCCCAAGTCGTTATCGACATCCTGGAACCCTCTAAGCAGGAGAGAACCTGAACACCTTGAGTTGTCACTTTTGCAGAAATCAGCGTACTTCCTTTAAGGGACGCATTTCCAGAAACCGGATAAGCCCCTCTTACAGAGAAGAGACCCGAAATTTTCCAATCTATGTAGCCCGCCGTTGCAGAAGGCTGTACACTAATCGTCGTGACCCGGAATCGTTTTGTCTGATCCCGATACGGCACTCCTTCAGGACTGACTACAGTAAAAACCTGTGCATCAGCCATGGCTTGAAGGGAGTTCTGCACTCCGGAAATAGGAAGTTGTACTTCAAACTCACCTGAATGAACCAAGCCAGCAGCAACCAGCACATTTGCAATTAGAAATTTTTTCATGGAATCCCCGCCGAGCTATTGAGAGTCACACCTACAATCGACCCTACAACGTTCATTTTGTAACGCTGCACATACTCACCACAGGGAGATTCCAAATCAAACAAAACATCCGGAAGAACAGTATTATTTGGTCCGCTATACGTACAACTAGCAATAGTTCGCCAAACTTTACCATCCGTTGTTGTAGACATTCCGCTCTTTATCTCAGTCAACGACACTTTGCCATTTACAGTATTATACGACCCTTCGGGCGATCGAAAAGCCATTGGGAAATTAGTTGTAAATGTAAGTTTCATAGTTTTCGGATTCGCTGTCCCCTGAACCTGCGCAAATAAGCCTGTTGTCAATGTCAAGTATTCAATTTCAGGAGAAGCAACAATCTTCACAACCCCAGCACCAACTTCAATTGAGAAAGAAGCAACCCCAGTGAAAGACGCCGGGTAACATTTTTCAATCGCAGTTCCACGAGAATACGTCGCAAAGTTATCAACCAGCACTAACTTTGACAGGTAATTCTTAAGGATTCCGATCGGTGCACTCGCGCTCCCTGGAGCCATATCCGTCATAACGTCACTTGCAGCCAAAACCGACGCACTTAAGTTTGATACGATTCTACAAATGCCATTGATATCCATTTCAGCAGTTAATGAGGATGCATCCAATGCCTTTGTCACAACAATGGTCTTCCGCCCAAGCGCCGAAGTTACAGTCGCACTAAGACTGACATTTACGATCTTGTCAAGGAGAGATACTTCGGCTTTGTTAAAATGAATCGATGCCGGTCCATTTTTCCAAGACGCGCCATCATAAACATTGATTACGCCAAGATCCACATCTTTTCGCACAGCTTCGCGAAGCTGAGAGTTCAATAAGTCAGAATTCATTTTTAGTACAACGGTTTCTCGCACTTTCATTCCAGAAAACGCATCACGCGCACCAAACATTAGGAAAAAAAGTGGTACGAGCACTCGAAAGGAAATCCATTTCATACACACTCCAATCAAAGGTCACCGATAGAGAGCAACGCCTCCCCAACGAATGGAAACGGGCAACGACAAAACTATATCAAAAATGAGAGGAAGCTTCGCGGGTGTGCCATATCTTTCAGCAGGTACGATGTTAGAATTTATCAAAACGGCATGTGTCTATATGCATTATTCGACAATGCTAATGCTCATAGGCATTTTGCATGGGCCCGTTATTTTCTGATCTGCATCAACATCTCGCGGATCCCAATTAAAAATTACGTAAGAATCTTGGGACTTAGCTAACAAAAGCGTTGCATACATTTTCTTTAGCAATTCAGGATCAGGCGAGAAGAGCTGAGCATCCAGATTTGCTCCATCCGATTTTCGAAGTGTAGAATACGTTGTTCTAAAAAAAATGCCTCCATCCAACTGCGTGGTGACTCTTATCACCTTTTCTTTTGGTGACTCGATAGCATAGCTAGCACTCGAAATCGCGAATACTAGTCCCAATGCTGCGCTCATTTTCTTCAAAAACATTATTGACTCCTATTGATTCTGCGGGAACGCCTAGATCAAGTCATTATTGATGATGTGACTTAAATGCTATGCTCTGTCTTTAGTCTCTACGATTCAAAAAGCAGAACGTGGAGTATCTAAATATAGACATTTGGGCGATCTTCGCAACTTATTTTTCGATGCATTTATGCGAGATGTTCTTGGGTGCAGCCCTAGCAGGATGCTGAAATGTGCGGCGACATCGTCGGGCACGAAGGATCGGCGATGGCATTGCGAGCCACATGGGGCGTGGTCACCAGATGCTCGATCTCCTTGATGAAGTCCTGGCTGTCGTATCCCTTGTCGGCGCCGAGGGTCACTTGATGGCTCCATTCGATCCGCTCCAGCATGGCCACAGCTGCACCTGTTTCTCCGCCATCACCGGCCGCCCGACGCACTTCACCCTCCACCACCAAGCCGTTTCGATTCTCGATCATGGCGTTGGCCAAGTAGCTGGGCTTGGCCGGGGCCGCATTGGATTTGCGAGCAAGACGCGCATCAGGATCGGTCTTGGAGCGATGGGTCGCGTTGCTGAAGGTCTGCCCCTTGAAGTCACGGATCACATCCTTGCCCTTGGCAGGAGCACCCGGCCCAGGCCCAGACGAGGGAGGATCGGACTTGTCCTTGTCATCCTCAGCGGTCATCGCTTCAAAACTCTTGGTGCTGGCCCACGCCTGAAAAAGGGCAGCGTCCTGGTCGCGGGGGACCTCGATTCCGCCGGGGAACAGCACCTGGCCGTGGTCCAGTGCGGCAAGAACAACGCTACGGCCACCCCGCCAGCACCACCATGGAACGCCTCCAGGCCCTGCGCATCCCCGCCTGGGTCACCAGCGAACAGGGCAGTCTATGGAAGGAGACGCCGTGACTCCACAGCCTGCCGCAAGGTCACCTGAAAGCGGTTTGCAGGATCATTCATGAATTCCTTATTGACATAGCATCGAGTCAAAGGCCTTCATTTCTCACATATCCCACGTTTATCCAAACCAAGAATAGCGCTTCCATCCTATCGCTGGGGACGCATCATATATTTCCACGCGGCGTTTTGATTACATTTGTGTTAGCAATGATATCGTGAAGAAGCTTATCACGCCCCCAAAGGCCACTCACAATTTCAAACGGAATAAATTTTGATGCATTTCGAAGAAATGCCTGAAATAATGTTGGCTTTAGCCCGTCGCGACCTTCAATGCAGATTTTACAAATCGCTTTTCCTAGAGTCGCTTGATACTTGTATTCCATGAGCGTTGCATATATTATATATGCCATTACGGGTGCGCCAGAATAATATATCCTTTCAACCGATAGACCGTTGAAGATTTCAGGCAACGTCGTAAAAACACAATTAATTACAGTCCCATCGATGACAACTGCGACCCATCTTAATCTTCTTGATCCTAGATTTGGATTCATATCTTCTTGTTGCCTTTGTTCTATGCGGTCACAATTCGTTTATTTTGAACTCGCTATAACCTTCGTAGTAATAGCTCACATCAATTCCCTTCATAAATAATGCGCGATCATTGATATTATCGGTAAGCGCGTTCTTAAGTAAGAGAAGAGTGGCAACCACTAAGGGGATTTGAGACGCTGATCTCGTGCCTAACGATTGTGCCACTCTTTTTCCCGGCCCTTGACACGCACAGTCCCTTGGCTTTGAAAGCCGTATCCAGGACAATGTGATTTGGGCAGGGACCTCTATTCATGCATCAATCCAAGGAGATCACAATGGCAATCTGGGTTGGAATCGATGTATCCAAGGACACTCTGGATTTTGGTTTGACCGTTGATGGACGCAAGTTTCATCAGAAGGTACCCAACACTCAGAAAGGGTTCGCGGAGATCCTCAAGCAGGTTCCCCCGGACGCTCACTTCGTCATGGAGGCCACGGGAACCTACTACCTCAATCTAGCTCTCCACCTGCACGAGCAGGGACGCTATGTGGCTGTGGTGAACCCTTTCCGCATCAAAAGCCACATGAACTGCGACCTGCGACGGACCAAGAGCGACAAGGCCGATGCCTACAGCATCGCCCAGTTCGGCAAGGAAAAGGAGCCCTCTGCCTGGGTGCCGGTGAAGCGCGAAACCTTCCAAATTCAGCAGTTTCAAAGCCTCTACGACCTGATCACGCACCAGATTACCCAGTACACCAACCAGGTCCACGCCTTCAAGCGTGCCGAGATCTCAAGCCCCAAGGTGATCCGAGAGTGCCTCACCATCATCAAGGACCTGCGCAAGCGGCGCGCCGTGGTCATGGCCGAGATGGAGAAACTTGCTGAGTCCGTCCTGGCACGTGAGATCGAGCTCTTGGAGAGCATCGAAGGCATCGGTCGCAAGACGGCCATCCGCGTGGCTTCAGCCATAGGTGACTTCCGACGTTTTCCCACCAGCCGGCAGCTGATTTCCTTTGCTGGGCTGAGTCCCTTGACGCAACAATCCGGAACCAGCATCCATTCCAAAGGTCATATCAGCCGAATGGGAGGCAACAGAATACGTGGTGCACTCTACATGTGCGCTGTGGTTGCCAAGACTTACAATCCACAATGCAAAGCGATGTGGGATCGGCTTAAAGCTGAGAAAAAACATGGAAAAATTATCATTGTCGCTATCATGTGCAAATTGCTACGGCAAATGCACGCTTTGGTTACAAAGGATGTAGCCTATGACCCAAACTTTTTCGCCAAAGTCGCTTGACTCCAAGACAGTCCCGTTAGGACGCAGAAATCATTTCTTAATAACTGTGTCAAAACTGCTGGTTGAGAATTTTACTGAATTGATGAAATGTACGTATTTGCATTTTCCATAAATGGAAATGCTTGCTTTATATCTGAATTTGGCAGTCCAATCCACACATGCTTGTGTTGTGTCTGGATTTGCGTAGACAATCAATGTGTCACGGCTAGATGAAATTGAAAACTTTGGATAGCCACAACTCACTTGGACAACTTGTTGGATTTGGAGTTGTCCATTGCTTAATGAGTCAATTTTTGGGTATAACGCTATATCATCATTGACATCGACATATGTTGTATCCTTAGTAATTGAAAAATTGGTGATAAAATCCAAAGTGCTAGGGTCTGCGCAATTACAGGTTACTTGTTCATTATTGCATGCTAATAGTGCAATAGTAAATGGAAGTATCTTGACTAGCTTCTTCATTGGTTTCCTTTCGATTTGACGGCCTTCGGCCGCCCTCGTCGCCCGCACGCAAAATAGACCTGCTATATATGTTATTTGGCGATATTCAATGACGATGGCATCGGTAGCTCGTACTCTCCTAATCCAGTGTAATAATTAATTTCAAATTCAATAATTTCAGCTTCGTGCAAATAGAATGTTGCGAAAACGGAGTGGCCATTTTTTGTTTCGCCTATTGCGTCAATTAGGATTCCTTTGCTTTTCCCAATTTTTTCAAAATCTCCATCATGGCCAATAAATATTGTTGGGCAACTGCCACAGCCACACCTACCTATAACTTTGTAATCGTCTATATCTTCAAGCGGTATCGTGTTTTCTAAAGATATCATTGCTCGAATTAATTCCCATTCAACTTCGCTGATCTCTCTGTTTTCAGGAATGGCATATGGGGTGATTGAGTCCATTTATTTTTCTGTGCTTTTCGTTTTTGGGGCCAAGCATAACGTCGATCATTTTGTTGTGGGTCGGCCTAACGGTCGCTGTTCACCTAGTCGCGCACATCGGCAAAACAACGAGGCGCGATCTAGGTGGAATACGGGTGTTAGGGAAATTTGCGTTATTGTTACAGTTTAATATTCACCGAATTTTCTTGTGCGTCAATCCGGTATCGGTTTTGAATATCACAACAACTGAATCACCTTTAGCGGTGGCCTTCTCAATCATATTACAAAACTCGTCTAACTTTACATCCACTTGAACTACATAAGTTGATTCTGTAACCTTTTTTGCGCCCCATTCTTCTAATAGGGCATAAAGTCTGGCGTAGTCGTTTTCTGCTTTTATATCATATGAAATATATCGCTTCGGCATTTCGTGTCCTTGTTGCGGTGTGGATTGAGCTATCCAAATTATGGCACCCGGCAAAGCGAGGCAAAAAACAGTTATGCAAGCTTAAATCGCCAATGCGCTATCTAAGTAGCAAATAGAATCGTCTGGCTGGATTTTGTTAGAAAAAATAAGAATTTCGTCGCCGATCCGATTAGATGTGTTTTGAGAAATTTTGTATGAGTACTTCTTAAAACTTGGATACAGCGATTTTATGAATTCGTGATTGTCGTAAGATGTAATCCACGGTGCTGACAATGTCTTAATCTTTTCTGCGAGCTTGGCATGATCTTTGTCGATATAATAGTTCATGTATAATCTTGACCCCTTTTGATAATACGGGGGATCCAAATAGATGAGCGTTTGCTTTGATCTTCTGTTCATTTTTTCAACAAATTTTATGCCGTCTAGATTTGATAATGTTATCCTCGATCGATAGTTAGAAATATCTTGAACCTTTGAGATTAAGGATGACCGATTAAAACGCGCATTAATTTTGTACTTCCCCTTTTGATCAAGGCCACCGATAACGCCTCCTTTAATCACGCCAGATACATTTGTCCGATTCAGGTAGAATGTGGATTTAGCTATCTCGTCAAGCGAGTGCTTGTTAATTTCTGATTGAATTTGCTTGTGTTTTTTCCATTCTTCTATTGTTAATGGGACATCTTCAATCCAAGAACAAAATCGATCTGGCTCATCAAGGATGATTTTCCAAAGCGAATAAATCGCTGGATCGAGATCATTTATGAATATTTTGCTAACATACTCATTGAAAAGCAGCCTAAGTGCGAGTCCTGCTCCACCAGCATACGGCTCAGCATAATCGATTCCGATAAGGCCGTTATTTCTGATTGTCGCTGAAATGAAGTCGAATATTAAGTTCTTACCACCCGGATATCGAAGTGGCGAACAATATGCGGTCTTGAGGTAATCATTTCCCATGTGAGCTTTCAAGGATTTTCCCAACTACCAAAGAAAGTGCAAGTGTTTGCTCGATGTTTGAAGACGAGGTATAAGAGTGAGCTCCAGTGTGAAGTAGCTGGATTATAGAGCCGTCTTTGACATTATGGTTAGAGATCAAAGTTTGTTTATCTTGGTCTAATTGTGCTTTTGCAGCATTAAACCTACTTTTTATGTACACATCTAGAGTTTGATTTTCGTCTCTTGCCGCGATTTCACAGATTAGCCTAAGTGACATTCTGATCATACTGGGAAACAAGTCTGAAAGGCTGCCTTTATTTGCCTGATAGAACAAGTTTAAGTCCACAATATCTCTATACATATTGCCAACTTCACCTGTTTTCAGAATGAGTCTGCTCCCGAATACTTCAGGAAGGCTTTTTCTTTTCCGAACAGTGCGGCGATCAGATGATGTACTCTCATCAGATACTTTGCTCAAAGAAGGGGAATCAATTTCGGATTCAATTAAGCGAATTTTCGTAGCTTTGTTCTTTGCGTGCTCACTTATATGCTTTCTATTCTCAGGAGCTAAAACGGAAATCACTTCTCCGCGATTTTTTCTAGTAGTAATAACTTTGGCTTCAACTTTTTCAACGATGTCGCGAATGATTTCGGCCGTTTCTTCTTTGCTGTGCTTACTTCTCACATAACCATCGCAGAATTCGATGCCAAGCTTTTGCAAAGTATCCTCGTCAAAAATTTCCTCTTTGACGAACCTCTGGTTTAGAAATTTGTGTTTGGATATTAATCCAGTTTCTTCGTCAAGTAGCTGAAATGCAGATTTCGGCCTTCGCATGTGAGTTGATAGAAAAATATCGCGTTCGAGGGGTTGCCACGAACCAGAGTCAGCATGCTTTCTGTAGATATTCTGTAAAGCGACGTTTTTTTGGCAAACATTGCACGGGATTTGATTGGGGAAATTTGGAAGTCTTGCAATATCGATCAATCCATTTGAGTCAATAAGACCATGGTAAATCTTGGCTAAAATTACTCTTCGATTTCCATCATACACAATTGGCTTTTTGCCATGAAATACAACTGTAGGTATTTCGCTGTAATCAAACAGCTTGCCCATTTCTGTCGCTAAACGGCTTAAATTCCACTTTGAACTATGAATTCCTAATGCCGCATCAGCGATTTCTTGCTCGCTCGAAGATTGGCCGATCGGATCTCGGGGATTTTCACTCCACAAGACGAGATCGCGAATATCAATTTCTCGAATCTCCTGCTCGACCATGCGATGACCTTTCAGTTGACTGCTAAATGTAACACTTTTCGGTTAAAATCGCAATTCATTAGTGTTTAATGTTCTGAGTGATTAATTACATTAAGATGCATCGATTTGAGTTGGTATTCGTTGCAAAGCTTAATTCTTTTTGATTATATGCATTCTTTTGGCAGCCTTTCATCCGCCCGGAGGGTCTCCCTAACCAACTATTAACCTTGATCTCTCTGTGTAGACGGCTAATTAGTCTTGCGCTTGTATGCGCAATCACAGCGCACATACGTTCTCCCTCAAGTCTGCGGGCGCGGACTCACTTGGCAGAGTTCTAGCGACGAACATTCGCTCAATCGTACCCGAAAACAACCACCGCAGGGAGCTCTTGTCGTTGTTGTCGGCCGTCATGTGTGTTTGCTTCCGTTTCCAGACACCGGAACGGTAGACGTCCGAGACGAGGATCGCGACGGCTCGGACCGAATCGGCGTTCACCGATCTCCCGCTACAAGCCTCCTGCGGTGGCGAGGCCGCCATCCTGCTTCGTGCGAAGCGCGTCTTAGGCAATCGGGGAGCCATGTGTCAAGAATAGTTCTGCATACTGCCGTTCCGCAGAACCAATCCTCACAGACTCCACCGTTCGCCGGAGTGTCTTGGAGACACTCCTGAGTATCTCAGTCACTCTCCAGAGTGTCCCGGAAACTCTACCTGAGTGTCTCGGTCACTCTCCGGAATGTCTCGGAGACTCTCCGGAGTGTCTCGGAGACTCTCCTGAGTATCTCAGTCACTCTCCTGAGTGTCTCGGAGACTCTCCCGAGTGTCTCAATCACTCTCCGGAGTATCTCGGAGACTCTCCCGAGTGTCTCAATCACTCTCCGGAGTATCTCGGAGACTCTCCCGAGTGTCTCAATCACTCTCCGGAGTGTCTCGGAGACTCTCCCGAGTATCTCAGTCACTCTCCGGAGTGTCTCGGAGACTCTCCCGAGTGTCTCAATCACTCTCCGGAGTATCTCGGAGACTCTCCTGAGTGTCTCAATCACTCTCCGGAGGGAGCTCTGCCATCTGCAGAAGCTCGACAGCGGGCTTCAGACGCGTTCCTGCCCCATCTGAGGTCAGGCATCCGCTTTCCGTCGCCAAAGGCCTGAACAAGAAAGACCCCGCCCTCCGGATCGGAGAACGGGGTCTTTGACGGAATCGGCCGGCCCCGCAAGCGGAGCCAGGCAGGTCAGCGCTTCTTCGGCTCCACGCCCCAGATGTTCTTGGCGTAGTCCTCGATCGAGCGGTCGGAGCTGAACTTGCCCATGCGGGCGGTGTTCAGGATCGACAGGCGCGCCCATTCCTCGGGGTCCTTGTACGCCTGGGCTGCCGCCTCGTGGGCCTTCTTGTAGGCTTCGAAGTCGGCGCACACCAGGTAGGTGTCCTTGCCCAGGATGGAATCCAGCACCGGGTCGAACATGTTGCTCTTCTCCGGGGAGAAGAAGCCCGAGCGGATCAGCTCGACCACCTTCTTGAGGTCGGGGCTCGACTCGACGTAGTCGGCGGGGCGGTAGCCCTTCTCCTTGAGCGCGATCACCTCGTCGGACTTGAGCCCGAACAGGAAGCAGTTCTCCTCGCCCACTTCCTCGGCGATCTCCACGTTGGCGCCGTCCCAGGTGCCGATGGTCAATGCGCCGTTGAGCGAGAGCTTCATGTTGCCGGTGCCCGAGGCCTCGTAGCCTGCCGTCGAGATCTGCTCCGACAGGTCCGCTGCCGGGATGATCTTCTCGGCCAGGGACACGCGGTAGTTGGGCAGGAAGAGCACCTTGAGGCGGCCCGCCACGTCCGGGTCGTTGTTCACCACCGTCGCCACCGCGTTGATGAGCTTGATGATGAGCTTGGCCAGGAAGTATCCCGGGGCGGCCTTGGCGCCGAACAGGAACACGCGCGGCACGAACTCGGCCTTGGGGTTGGCCTTGATGGTGTTGTACAGGTGGATGACGTGCAGGATGTTCAGGTGCTGGCGCTTGTACTCGTGCAGGCGCTTGACCTGGACGTCGAACAAGGCGGTCGGATCCAGGCGCACGCCCATCTCCTTCATCACGAAGTCCGCCAGCTTCTCCTTGTTGGCCGTCTTGACCTTGATCCACTCGGCGCGGAAGGTCTTGTCGGTGGCGTACTTCTCCAGGCCCTTGAGCTTGGAGAGCTCCACCTTCCAGTCGGAACCGATCTTGGACTCGATGAGCTTGGTGGCCAGCGGGTTGCACTTGACCAGCCAGCGGCGCGGAGTGATGCCGTTGGTGACGTTCTTGAACTTGGTCGGGTAGAGCTCGTAGAAGTCCTTGAGCACGAACTGCTTCAGGAGGTCCGAGTGCAGCGCGGCCACGCCGTTGACGGAGTGGGCGGCCACCACGCACAGGTGGGCCATGCGGATCTTCTGGACCGGGCCTTCCTCGATGATCGACATGCGGGCCAGGCGGGCGTTGTCGCCGGGGTAGCGGAAGGCCACCTGCCGCAGGAAGCGGTAGTTGATCTCGTAGATGATCTGGAGGTGGCGCGGCAGGAGCTTGCCGAACATGTCCACCGGCCACTTCTCGAGGGCCTCGGGAAGGAGCGTGTGGTTGGTGTAGGCGAACACCTTGGTCACGATGGCCCAGGCCTCGTCCCAGGTGAAGGCATGCTCGTCCAGCAGCACGCGCATCAGCTCGGGGATCGCCACCGTGGGGTGGGTGTCGTTGAGCTGGATGGCGGCCTTGTCGGCCAGGTCCTTGAGGCTGGGGTGGTGCTTGAGGTGGCGGCGGACCACGTCGGTGATGCCCGCGGCCACGAAGAAGTACTGCTGCTTGAGGCGCAGCTCCTGGCCTGCCGTGACCGAATCGTTGGGGTAGAGCACCTTCGAGATGGTCTCGCTGTCGTTCTTGGCAAGCGAGGCGCGCACGTAGTTGCCGTCGTTGAAGAACTGCAGGTCGAAGTCGTTGGTGGCCTTGGCCGACCACAGGCGCAGGTTGTTGACCACGCCGTTCTCGAAGCCGGGAACCGGCGTGTCGTAGGGCATGGCCAGCACCTTCTCGGTGTCGACCCACTGGTAGTTGGTGCGGCCCGAGCGGTCGGTGTAGCCTTCCACGCGGCCGTAGAAGTTCACGTGCACCGAGTTCTCGGGACGGGGGATCTCCCAGGGATTGGAGAGGTGCAGCCAGTTGTCGGGCTCCTCGACCTGGTGACCGTCGACGATTCTTTGCTTGAAGATGCCGTACTCGTAGCGGATGCCGCAGCCGTAAGCGGGAAGGCCCAGGGTGGCGCAGGAATCCAGGAAGCAGGCGGCCAAGCGGCCCAAGCCGCCGTTGCCCAGGCCCGCGTCGGGCTCCTGCTCGCGCATCTCCTCGTAGTCCAGGGCCAGCTGGTCGAGGGAGGCGCGCACGTTCTCCTCGATGCCCAGGTTCAGGACGGAATTGCCCAGGGCGCGGCCCATCAGGAACTCCAGCGAGAAGTAGTAGACGCGCTTCACGTCCTTGTTGTAGTACTCCTGGTGGGTCTCGATCCAGTTCTGCACCAGGCGGTCGCGCACGGCCCACGCCAGCGACAGGTAGCGGTCGTTGTCGGAGGCGGTGTAGCGGTCACGCGCCATGGAGATGCGCATGTGGTAGTTGAAGGAGCGGCGCAGGGCGTCGGGGCTGGTGTCCACCAGATCCTGGACGTCTTCAAGCGCGACCGACTTGACCGCCGGCATATCCTTCTTGGAACTCTTTTCCTTGGCCATGCATTCCTCCGAAATGAAACCCTTGTGGGCTGGAACAGGATGTCCACGAAGTTAGCATAAAGCCCCCCTCCCGCGCCATCCGGAATTTCCCGATCCGCCGATCCCGTGGGATTTGACAGATCCTGTTTCGAATCGGATTCAGGGCCTCCCGAAGGCCTTGTCGGGCAGGTCCGCTCAGGCCTCCAGCTGGTCGCGCAGCTTCTGCACGAAGATCAGGGCCTGCATGGGGGTCATCTGCATCGGGTCGGCTTCGCGCACCATGGCGGCCACCGTCTCGAGGTTGGGGTCGGAGGCGAACAGCGAGAGCTGGGGCGGTGCGGCGGGAACCGGCTTGGGGTTGTCGCGGCGGCCGATGCGCAGCTCCTGGGCCTCCAGCTGCAGGAGGATCCCCTGGGCGCGGGTCAGGACCGATTCCGGCACGCCGGCCATGCGGGCCACGTGCAGGCCGTAGGAGCTGTCGCAGTTGCCGGGCACCACACGGTGCAGGAAAACGATGCGGCCGTCGTGCTCGCGCACCCGCACCTGCAGGTTCTTCACGCGCGGCAGGCGCTCGGCCAGCACCGTCAGCTCGTGGTAGTGGGTCGCGAACAGCGTGAGCGGGCGCAAGGCCTCCTCGTCGTGGAGCGATTCCACGATGCCCCAGGCCAGCGACAGCCCGTCGAAGGTGCTGGTGCCGCGTCCCACCTCGTCCAGCAGCACAAGCGACCTGGGCGTGGCGTTGTGCAGGATGTTGGCGGTCTCGAGCATCTCCACCAGGAAGGTGGACTGCCCGCGCGAGAGGCGGTCGGCCGCGCCCACGCGGGTGAAGACGCGGTCCAGGAGCGGGATGGTGGCGGCGTCGGCGGCCACCGGGCAGCCGGCGTGGGCCATCACAGCCAGGATCCCCACCTGCCGCAAGTAAGTGCTCTTGCCGCCCATGTTGGGGCCGGTCACCAGCTGCAGCTGGGTGGACTCGGGGTCCATCTCCACGTCGTTGGGGACGAAGGGACGCTCGGGATGCAGCGCCTCCAGGACCGGGTGGCGCAGCCCGGCGGCGCGCAGCGCCCCGTCGATGATCATGTCCGGACGGGTCCAACGGCCTTCCTCGGAGCACTGGGCGAAGGCGCACAGGCAGTCGATCGCCGAGAGCGAGGCGGCGATGTCCTGCACTTTCGACAGATTCTGTCCCAAGGCGTCGCGCAGGGAACAGAACACCTGGTACTCCCGCTCCTGGATCCTCTCCTCGGCGCCCAGGACCATCTCCTCCCAGCGCTTCAGCTCCGGCGTCACGTAGCGCTCGGCGTTGGTGAGGGTCTGGGTGCGCTGGTAGTCGGCGGGTAGCTCGCGGTCGCGGTGCGCGTTGGTGATCTCGATGTAGTACCCGAAGACCTTGTTGAACCCCACCTTCAGGGAACCGATGCCCGAGCGGATCCGCTCCGCCTCCTGCATCCCGGCCAACTTCTCGCGCCCTTCGCGGGCGCCTTCCGACAGCTCGCGGCACAGCGCGTCGTACCCGGGCTGCAGCAGTCCCCCTTCGCGAACAGAAAGCGGCGGGGTCTCCACGAAGGCCGCCAGGATCGGATCGCCCAGCGATTTGGCGCCTTCCAGCGCCTCGATCAGCTGCGTCACCAGCGGCACGCCCAGCTCCCGCGCCGATTCGCCGATCCCCTGCGCCGCCACCAGGCTCTTGCCGGCCGCCACCAGGTCGCGGGCATGGCAGCGTCCGGTGGCGATGCGTCCGGCCAACCGCTCCAGGTCGGAAATCTCCCCCAGCAGGCGCTGCAGCTCCCACAAGCGCTGCGACTCGCCGCGCAGCGCCTCCACCGCCTCCTGCCGCCGCCCGATCTCTTCTAGTCGCGAAAGGGGACGGGCCAGCCAGCGTCGCAGGTTGCGGGAGCCCATCGAGGTGCGACAGCGGTCGAGCTGGCCAGCCAGGCAAGCGCGCGGGTTGTCGTCGTTCAGCGGGCGCAGCACCTCCAGATTGCGGATGGTGCTGCCGTCCATCACCAGGAAGCCGCCTCGGGCACGAGGCCTCAGGGCACGGACATGGCTCAGGTTGCGCCGGTGGTCGTCGCCGGCATAGCGAAGGGCGGCGGCGGCGGCAGAAAACACCGACGTCTCGTCCCCCGTCCATCCGAACCCCTCGAGGCTGGTGGTCCCCAGCTGCTCGCAAAGTTGGACCTTGGCGATTCCCGAAACGGGAAACGGTGACGACGCCAGGCTCCAACCGCCCTCCAGAGCCGCCAGCTCCTCCGGGGCCTTTTCCAGGAACTCCGGCCACAGCAGCTCCACCGGGTTGCTGCGCTCGAGCTCGGCCAGGACCTCTTCGGCGGTGCCTTCGCAGGCCTCGAAGCTCCCGCTGGAAAGGTCCAGGAGACCCAGCCCCCACGGTTCGGACGGATTCTGTCCGGGCCAGACGGCGCCCAGGAGGTTGTCGGTGCGCTCGTCCAGGCAGGCCTCGTTGAGCGTGGTGCCGCGCGTGACCACCTCCACGATGTCGCGCTTGACCACGCCCTTGGCCTGGGCCGGGTCCTCGGTCTGCTCGCACACCGCCACCTTGCAGCCGGCCGAGACCAGGCGGGGCAGGTAGCGCTCGAGCTGCCCGTGCGGGAAGCCCGCCAGCGGCGTGCGCTCGGCCGCCCCGTTGCCGCGGCTGGTGAGCGTGATCCCCAGGATGCGGGCGATGGTCTGGGCATCCTCGTTGAAGGTCTCGTAGAAGTCGCCCATGCGGTAGAGCAGCACGGCGTCGGGCACCTTGGCCTTGAGCGCCAGGTATTGCCGCATGAGTGGAGTCTCTTCTGCCGTTGCCGCCTTAGCCATAGGCGCGTCAAGTTAGCTATCCGCCGCCGGGCTCCCTCATCGCGCCGTTCCCAGCCAGCGTTCCAGGATGGCTTTCATGTCCTCGGGACTGACGGGCTTGGGCAGGAAGTCGTTCATGCCCGCCTCCAGGCAGTCGCGGCGGTCGCTTTCCATGGCGTTGGCCGTCAGGGCGATCACCGGCACGTCGTGCCGGGCGATGCCCGTGGCCCCTTTCCGCAAGGCCCGGGTCGCCTCGTAGCCGTCCATCTCCGGCATCTGGCAATCCATGAAGACCAGGTCGTAGGGGATCTGCCGCATCGCCTCCAGCGCCTCCAGGCCGTTTCCCGCCAGGTCCGAACGGTACCCGAGGCTGTTGAGGATCTCCTGGGCCACGATCTGGTTGATCGGATTGTCCTCGGCGATCAGGATGCGGGCCGAGCGCTTCTTCACGACCCGCATCGACGGCCGGGGTGCCAAGTTCGAGCGATCCACAGCCAGGTCCGGCACCGCCAGGGCCGATGCCAAGGCATCCTGGAGCTCCAACCTCCGGAACGGCTTGGAAAGCGTGCCTTTGAAACCGGCCGAAAAGGCGCGGCTGCTGTCGTCCTTCTCTCCCAGCAGCGTCAAGAGCAGCCGGGGAACTTCGCGCCAGCCTTCCTTGGCATCCAGCCGCGTCCCCAGGTCATATCCGGACAGCTCCGGCATCTTGGCATCGAGCAGCAACAGCTCCGGTCGGGTATCGGAGGATTCCACCTGCGCCAGGAACTCGGCGGCCGAGGCAAAGCCCCGCACGGAAATTCCCCAGGCCTGGAGCATCTCCGTCAGGACCCTGAGGCTATCGCGATTGTCGTCCACGGCCCAGGCCGAGACTCCCACCAGGGCTCGACGGTCCGGCGATCCGACATCCGGCGGATCCGCAGTCCCCATCGCCACTGTGAACCAGAAGAGCGACCCTTCCCCCAGACGGCTTTCCACCCCGATCTCGCCGTCCATCAGCTGCGCCAGCTGCCGGGAGATGGCAAGGCCCAGGCCGGTGCCGCCGTACTTGCGCGTGGTGGAGACGTCCGACTGCGAGAACATCTGGAACAGGTATCCCAAGCGGTCCTCGGCGATCCCGATGCCCGTGTCGCGGATCTCCACCTTCAATCGGCAGCGTTCCTGCGTCCGGCTTTCCTGGCCCACCCGGACCGCGACGCATCCCTTCTCGGTGAACTTGATCGCGTTGCCGGCCAGGTTGATCAGGATCTGGCGCAGGCGACTGGGATCCCCCTTGAGGAGTCCGGGGACCTCGGCGTCGACTCCACAGACGAATTCCACGTCCTTGTCGTGTGCCCGGATCGAAAGGAGCGTGGCGACGTCCTCCAGGAGCGCGCGCGGATCGAACTCCAGCTCCTCCAGCTCGAGCTTTCCCGCCTCGATCTTGGAGAAATCCAGGATGTCGTTGATGAGCGAGAGCAGGGATTCCGCGCTGCTCTGGACCGCTTGGGCGTAGCTCCTTTGCTTGTCGTCGAGCTCCGTGTCCATGAGCAGCCCCGTCATGCCCAGCACACCGTTCATGGGCGTGCGGATCTCGTGGCTCATCGAGGCCAGGAACCTGCTCTTGGCAAGGTTGGCCTCCTCGGCCATGGTCGCCAGCGCATTGGCCTGCGTGCTGATGAGCTTGAGCTCGGAATAGGCCGCGCGCAGGCGTTCCTCGGATTCCTTGATGTCGGTGATGTCGGTGATCATGGCCACGAAGCCCTGCACCTCGCCATCCCGGTTGTTCGGGACATATTCGACCCGCTGGTACCGCTGCATCCCGTCGGTCCTGAGCTGCGTCCTCTCGAAGAGCCGTGGCTCCCCGCGCAGGGCGGCCTCGACGTGAGGGGAACTCATCCGGTACCGCTCCTTGCCCAGGACATCCCGCAAATGCTTGCCAAACAGTTCGGCCTCCGAGACCCCGTAGAACCGTTGGTATCCCTCGTTGCTGAAGCAGTACAGCTCGTCGGCGTCCCAATAGGCCACCTGCGCGGGGATGCAATTGAGGATAATCCGCATATCTTGCGTGAAGATGCCTGACGGATCCCCCTCCTCAGGCGGATGGGCACGGCCTCCGGTCAGGATCCTCCAGGCTGCGACCAGTCGCTCACTCAGCCGCAGCGGGGCCCGTCCTCTCATGCATCGTCCCCTTCGAGCCGGATCTTCGCAAGCCACCGGTCCAGGGTGAGCATGAGCTCGTCCGGATCCACCGGCTTTGCCAGGAAGTCGCTCATGCCGCACATCAGGCATTTGTCGCGATCTTCGGCAAAAGCGTTGGCCGTGAGCGCGATCACCGGCGCAGCGCGATTGCGCACCGGCAGCGCGGGATCCCGCAGCCGCGTCGTGGCGGTGTACCCGTCCATCACCGGCATCTGGCAGTCCATCAGCACCAGGTCGAACCAGTTGCGTTCCATCGCCTCCAATGCGATCTGGCCGTTGTCCGCCAGGGCGACCTGGAACCCGCCACGATGGAGGATCTCCTCGATGAGCATCTGGTTGACCGGATTGTCCTCGGCCACCAGGATGCGCGTCGAACGGCGCCTGGCTTCGTCGACGGTGTGGCGCGTGATGAGCACCCGTTCCCGATCCTCGCACCCGCCTGCCAGACCGTCGAGCATCTCGATGCAGTCGCGCAGCTGCGAGCGGTGGATCGGCTTGGTCAGGTAGCCGTCAAATCCCAGCGATTTCCAGCGGGACGCGTCGCCTCGACTGCCGATGGAGGTCAGCAGCACCAGCTTCGTGCCGGAAAACTCCTGCCGCATCCGAATCGCTCCCGCCAGGTCCTCCCCGTCCCGATCCGGCAACGACGTGTCCAGGAGCACGACATCGAAGTGGTCCGGCGGCATCCCGTCCATGCTCGCGATGGCCTCCTGGGGATCCGACGCCTCGCGAACCTCGCACCCCCAGCATTCCAGCGCATCGCGCAGCACCTTCCGCCCGTCCACCCCCGCAGCCACCAGCAGCACCTTGGTGCCGTCCAGCCCGGAATCCTCGGGAACCGGGAACGTGCTGTCGCGCTCCTGCAGTTCCAGTCGCAGCGTGAAGCGGATGGTCGTGCCGTGGCCTGGCTCGCTGAACGCCCCGATCTCCCCGCCCATCATCTCCACTAGGTTCCTGCAGATGGCCAGACCCAGACCCGTGCCTCCGAAGAGCCGGGTCGTGGAAGAATCCGCCTGCACGAAGGGATCAAAGACGCGTTGCAGCTTTTCCGGATCGATCCCGATGCCTGAATCGCTCACCAGCACCGCCAGGTACGCCACGCGGGAATCCATGACGATGGGAAGAACCTGCACCGAGACGAAGCCCTCTGTCGTGAACTTGATGGCGTTGGCCAGCAGGTTGGTCAGGATCTGCCGGATCCGGCCCGGATCCCCCCGCAGGAGAGAGGGCACGTAGGGATCGAAATGCGAAAGGATCTCCAGCCCCTTCTCCCGTGTCCGCAGCGTCTGGAACTGGAGCACTTCTTCCATCAGCAGCCGAAAATCGAACGGGATCGACTCGAGGCGGACATGGCGCGCCTCGATCTTGGAGATGTCCAGCACGTCGTTGATTAGGGCCAGCAGATTCTGCCCGCTCTTCCAGATCATCTCGGCGAACCTCACCGATTCCGGCGGCAGCTTGGAATCCAGCAGCAGCCGGCTCATGCCCAGCACGCCATTGAGCGGGGTCCTGATCTCATGGCTCATGTTGGCCAAAAACTCGCTTTTTGCCGCATTGGCCTTCTGCGCCGCGTCCACCAGTTGCTGGGACTTGGCCCTGCCGACCTCCATCGCAAGCAGCAGGCTCTCCCGTTCCTGTTCCAGCTGCAGGATCCTCTGCTGCCCGGCCAGAGCCTCGATCAGGGGATGCATCACGCTGCGGAACTCCTCCAACTCCCACCCGACCGACAACTCGCCCGGCCGGGCCTGTTCCCGCCATCGTCCCGTCAGTAGGAATCGTCGTTCGGGACGGTCCTTTGCCCACTGCCTCGCCTTCTCAAGGAGATCCGCCCGATCGCCGGAAAGGATCGCAAGCGTCGCCTGACGCACAGAATCCTTCGTTCCCGACCACGGCAAATCATCCTCGTCCAGTCGCAGGCACAGCTTCCGGTCCAAGCCGTCAAGCCAATCCCGGCAGGCGGCGGGAAGCCCCCGATCGCAAGCGATCAGGACGGGCGTGTCCTTCTGGACTGGCAGGTCAGTTTTCACAGCTTACATTGTTCACAATCGCCGGTACCCGCCGCAAGCCATTTGTGACCAATTCAAGGATGTCGGAATCCGCAACCCGTTGACACCAGATCCGCTCGACTTCGCGTCGCGCCCAATGGCAGGCATATCGCCGCTCTCGCCACTGCGGGCCGTCGTTTCCGCAGTTCTCGTCGCTGCGGCCTTCCTAGGCCTGAGCTGGCTGGAAGGCCAGATCTCCTCCTCATCATCGGCCACACTGTTTGCGCCATCCGCAGGGCTCTTCGCTGCCGTTTCCCTGCACCGCCGGAAGCGCATCCTCGGGCTGGCTGTCCTGATTGCCACGGCTGTTCTCCTCGGGCTGTCCCCTACGACCATCCTTCCGGGATGCGGAATCGCCCGCGCCCCGGCGCTGTTGCTGGAAGCCTGGCTTCTGGCCCTGGCCGTTGGGCATTCCGATCCCGAGCTCGAGTTCGACACCATGCCCAAGCTCGGCCTGTTCGCCTTGGCGGCGGGATTTTCCGCCCTGCCCGGCGCCGCGATCTGCAACGCCGCAACCTTCCTGAGCGGCCCTGTGGACTTTCGCAGTTGGTTTCTTTCCCTGCAGATGGAATGGTTCGCCCATGTCACGGGCATCCTTGCGACCGCTCCCGTCCTGGTCTTCCTGACGGCGAATAGGGAGCACTGGCGGCGGCGCAAGTGGCTGGTGGCCATCCCCACGTGGCTGGTCCTCGCAGGCGGCATTGTCGCGGCCTGTGGTGATCCGCCGGTCACCATCCACGTGTTGTTCTTGATGCTGTGCTGGATCTTCTGTTCGTGCGTCTCCCTGCTGGCCTTGCTGCTGAGCGGCAATTCCCAGCGCATCGCCCAGGAAGTCCGGTGCAAGACCCGGGAACTCTCGGAGCAGATTGCCTACCAGCGGCAGGTTGAGGCTAGGCTGCGCGACCAGGAAGAACTCAACAGCCTCGTGCTGGAACGATCCCCGGTGGGGATCCTGCGCTACAACGAACAGATGGAATGCGTCTTCTGCAATCCCAGTGGGCGGAAGATCCTGGGCATCCGCACCGGAGACCTCTCCGAGTTCTCGATGCAAGAGACCTTGAGCGAGCCGATGCTGGCCGCTTGTCGGAACGCCTTCATTGGAAAGCTCGGCGCCTGCGAAGGCGGCATCGCGCGCAGCTCGGGCGGCCATCCCGTCGTGATCGCGATGAGCTGCGTGCCGCTCTACGGGGGAAACGGGCGGATCCTCGGGGGCTTGGCCATGTTCGCCGACATCACCTCCCGCGTGCATTCCGAGGAGGCGCTGCGGTTCGCCAAGGAGGCCGCCGACGCCGCCAACCGCGCCAAAAGCGAATTCGTGGCCAACATGAGCCACGAGATCCGCACACCCATGAATGCCATCCTGGGAATGCTGCAGCTGGTCCTCTACTCCGAAATCGACCCCAAGCAGAAGGCCTACCTGCAGAAGATCCGATCGGCCGCCAAGTCCCTCCTCACCGTCCTGAACGACATCCTGGACTTCTCCAAGATCGAGGCCGGGAAGATGGAACTGGAGCAGGTCGGTTTCGGCCTGCGGGAGGTGCTCGACGCCGTGATCCAGCTGTTCTCGGGAGCCCTGGAGGAGAAGGGCCTGGTCTTCGGCCTGACCGTCGATCCCGACGTCCCCGATGCGCTGCTGGGGGATCCGCACCGTCTGCGACAGATCCTGACAAACCTCGTCAGCAACGCGGTCAAGTTCACCGCAGCCGGGTCCGTCTCCCTGCGCGTGCGGGTCGCAGAGTTCCGCCCGGAGCGCGTCCGCCTGCGCTTCGAGGTCGAGGACACCGGCATCGGGCTCACCAGGGAGCAGCTGGGAAACCTTTTCCAGGCCTTCAGCCAAGCGGATGCGTCGACCACCCGCAAGTACGGCGGCACCGGCCTGGGACTTGCCATCACGCGCATCCTGGTCGAGATGATGGAAGGCGAGATCGGAGTGGAAAGCCGACCCGGCCAGGGCAGCACCTTCGCCTTCGAAGCGCGCTTCGAGCTTGCACCGGCCCAGCCCGACCCACACGCGCCGGAAGTCTCTCCCGATCTGGGCATCCACCTGCGCGGCGCCCGCATCCTCCTGGTGGAGGACAATCCCCTCAACCAGGAGGTCGCACAAGGGCTGCTCGAGCACTACGGCGCCGTGGTCGCCGTGGCAAATCACGGTCAGGAAGCCGTCGAACGGATGGAAGACGGCAGCTTCGACCTGATCCTGATGGACCTGCACATGCCCGTGATGGGCGGCATCGAAGCCACCGGCAGGATCCGCCGGCTGCCTCGCGGCGCCCACCTGCCCATCGTCGGGCTCACCGCTGCGGCACTTCCCGAGGATGTCCTGCAATGCCTGGACGCCGGCATGGACGGCCACGTGGCCAAGCCGTTCGAACCCGAGGAACTGGCCCAGGTGCTCGGCGGGATCCTGTCCAAGCTGCGGCGTTGAGACCCTGCGGAACCCCTATATTCCCATCCATGGACAAGGCCCAGATTCTCCAAGCATTCCGCACGAAGCTCGAACTGCGTGTGACCGAGGCCGACCACGAGCTGTCTCTGCTGGACGAGGCCGCCGCAGGGGAAACCAAGAGCAGCGCCGGCGACAAGTACGAGACGGCCCGCGAGATGATCGCCCAGGCGCGCTCGATGCAGTCGCGGCTGCGCAGCGAAGCGCATCGGGGCCTGGACTGGCTGGCGCGACAGGATCTGTCGCTGTCCCGCGAAGCCATCGGACCCGGCTGCCTCGTGTCCACCTCCTCGGGAACCTACCTGGTGGGCATTCTGACGGATTCCGTCCAGACCGCAGACGGGCCGGTCCAGGGCATCACCATGGCAAGTCCCCTCGGTCAGGCTCTGCGCGGCAAGCGCCCCGGAGAGGTCCTCCCCTGGCGCCAAGGCTCCCTGACGGTGCTTGCCGTCATCTGAAGCGGAAGCTTCAGGACTTCTTGTTCGGACTCGCGGGCGCCTTGCCTCCCGCCACGGCAAGTTCCGTCTTCAGGCCCGCAATGCTCTGCCGGAACACCGCAAGCAGCGAGTCGGGCAGCGGTGGCGCCGGCGGCGAGACCACGTGGAGCGGATCCACCGGCGTGCCGTTCTTCCAGAAGCGGAAGTCCAGGTGCGGCCCCGTGGCCAGTCCGGTCATGCCCACCCAACCGATCAGATCCCCCTGCCGGACGTGCCTGCCCGCCCCGATGCCCTTGGCGAACGCGTTCAGGTGCATGTACCCGGTCATGTAGCCGTTGTCGTGACGGATCTTGACGCAGTTCCCGCCGCCCCCGCCCCATCCCTTCGAGACCACGGTGCCGTCGCCCACGGCCATCACCGGCGTGCCGGTGGGGGCCGCGTAGTCCACCCCGTAGTGCGGGCGGACGATGCGCAGCACCGGATGCATGCGGGCAGAGGTGAAGTGCGAAGAGATGCGCGAGAACTGCAGCGGCGCCTTCAGGAAGGCCCGTCGCATCGGATGGCCCTGTTCGTCGTAGTATCCCGAGATGCCGCCGTGCTGGAAATGGAAGGCCTGGGCCAGCTCGCCGGACTGCTGAAAGCTCACGCCGTGAATCGTACCTTGCCCCACCGCACGGCCGTCCACCCGCAGCTCGTCGTAAATTAGCCGGAACCTGTCCCCGGGCTGGATGGCGAAGAAGTCCACCTGGCAGGCCAGGATGTCGGCCATGCGCCCGACCAGCGACGGGGAGTGCCCGAGTCGGGTCATGTCTTCCCACAGCGAGGTCGTGATCGCGCCGTCGACCGTCCGGCGCACCGTATCCACCTTGAAGGCCACCCGCGTCACCTTGGGGACGCTGTCCAGGTCGAAGCGCACGTAGGAATAGGGATCGGGCCGCAGAACCAGATGCCGCACCTGCCCGCCAGCGGAATCGCGGATCACCGTGAGGGAATCGCGGGCCCGGAGCTTTCGCAGATCGAACACGCCCTTCGAGGCGTCCACCACCTTCTGGGTGAGGGCGGCCGAAAAGCCCCAGTGGCCCAACAGGGTGGCGAAGGTCGCTCCGTTGGGAACCGTGGTGTCGGCGGCCTTCAGGTGGCGCAGCTCAACACCGTAGCGAATAGGGATGGCAGGCGCGACCTTGGGCTTGGAAGCCTCTTCCTTGCCGCGACAACCGAACAATACCGAAAGGCCCATCAGGCCCCAAAATCGAATTCCAGAGAAACGCATAGCCTATGACGCTAATAAGTTGCCGGGGTTTCGGCAGCGCAATCTGGCCTGGAGGGTGCAAAAACCTCCCAAAAAAGAAGCGGATTCGTTAGAATTGTGTTATGCAGCGACAACTCCTTTTCATGATCCTGGTCCTGACGTGCCTCGTGCCCGCCAAGAATCGGAAATCCGTTGTTCCTGCGACGCCTGCGTCGAGCGACACCGCCATCACGGCCCTGCCTGCGTCGCCTGTCGGCGACACGCTCAAGGCCGCCCAAGCTCAAGCAACCACCACACCCGTCGATTCGGTCGCCAAGACGATCCCTCCAGCCGATTCGGCAAAGGCCGCAGCGCCCGCCCTGGACACGGCGTCCCAGGCGGTGACTCCTCCTCCGTCCTCCGACACGGTCGCCGTCGCCCGCGACTCCGCATCGCATCTGCCCGCTGCCGTCGCCCAGGACTCCGCGTCGCATGCACCCGTCTTCGTCGTGGACTCCGTCGCCGAGGCCAAGGACCGCGCCTACCGCGACTCGCTGCGTACGGCTCGCGAAGAGCAGCAGAACAGCATGGAGTGGCACGTCGTCTCCGATTCCGGAACGGCCGCCACTGTCACGCCCCTGGCTGCGGAACCCGTGCAGGAGACCACGCGGGTCGCTCCCGCCTCCCGCCAGCGCTCCTCCATCCCGTTCCCCGACATTCCCGAGGACCAGGAGAGCCGCGTGCTCATGTACACCGGAGTGAGCCTGGCCGTGGTCGGACTCGCCGCGTTCCTGCTGTTCAACAACACGGACGGAGTCAAGGATGCGACGAACCCATCGGCTGTCGCCACCAACCCCGGCGACTCCAATGCTCCCACCCAAAAGACGATGACCATCAAGTGGGCCCAATGAAACGCTTCCTGCCTTTGGCTTCCGTCTTCCTGTTCGCTTGCCAGGATCAAGCCGTCCTCACCGGAGCGGTCAACGATCATGTCACGCTGGCCCCCCGCCTGATGGATGCCCAGGGAGCATCTCCGGCCGTGGTCCAGAGCGTCCACGTCCACCTCACCGTCGGAAAGCCCGGCGCCACTGGATACCTGGACAAGGACACGACCGTGGCCTGGGAAAGCAAGTCCTTGAGCCTTGCCGTTCCCGTGGGCCAGAGCTACACCCTCCTGATGCAGGGCCGCAACAGCGACGATCCCGCCGGCTGTTGGCGCTGGTCGGGCCAGAAGAGCGACTCCATCGGGGCCACCGACGAGGTCGTGCAAGCAGACACGCTCTTCATCGCCAGCCTCTCGACCCCGAGCTTGACCACCGCAGCAGGCAGCTACCAGGGATCGGTCGAGGTCGGCGCCAAGGGCACGCAAGGCGCATCGTTGCGCTACACCGTCGACGGCACCAACCCCGGTCCCAAGCTCTCCAGCGAGCTGAGCGGATCCGTGATCCTCAAGTCCACTGGTTGGTTCCGCGTCCGTTCCTTCCGCACCCTGTCCGACAGCACGGTCCTGTGCAGTCCGGCAGCCGAGGCGCTCTACACCATCGTTTCCGGCGCCTTGCCAGCCGCTCCGACCGTAACCCCGGACGGCGGCACCTTCGCCCGCCCCACCCGCATCGCGATCACGCCCCCCAGCGGCGCCAAGGCCTACGTCTCCTACGACGGCTACACCTTCCTGCCAGTTAGCGGCGACTCGCTCACCGTAGACCGCACTGAGAGCCTGTTCCTGCGCAGCCAGACCACGGCACTCGAAGGCCTGGTGCGCACCGTGAGCTTCGTGGTGGACCTCGACAGCAACGCGACCGGAACCTCCGTGACCCAAGCCGTCACCTTCGGCCTGCCAGGCGGGACCTATCGCTCCAGCCAACTGGTCGCCTTGTCCTGCGCCACCAGCGGCGCCCGCATCCGCTACTCCTTCGTCGCTGAGCCGAAGGACGGCGACTGGACCGACTACAACAGCCCGATCCTGATCTCGCAGACCAACACCCTAGTGACCCTTTACGCACAAGCCATCTCCACTGGGCGGATGATCAGTCCGATCACCAAGATGACCTACTTCCTCCAGCCCTGATGGCAAGCATCTGCCATCCACGGCCCGCCGGGCCGACATGGCGTCGATGATCTTCCTCGACCACAACGCGACGGCTCCGCTGCGCCCGCAGGCCCGTGCGGCACTGGAAGCCTGGCTGCAGGAAGACGGTTGGGGCAATCCTTCCAGCGTCCACAGCCAAGGACGCTCCACTCGCGAGCGCGTGGAGCTTGCACGGGAGCAGGTGGCGCGCCTGCTGGGAACCCGCCCCTCGCGACTGGTCTTCACCAGCGGAGCCACCGAAAGCAACAACGCGGCGGTCCGGCATTGGAGCGAAAATGATTCGCAGCGTCCCCTGTTGGTGGCTACCCGCATGGAACACCCGTCCCTGCTGGAACCCCTGCGTCGGCGGGAATCGTTCCAGTCAGTGGAATGGATCCCCGTCTCCGCCGCAGGAGAACTCGACCTGGAATCGCTCCCCCGCCTTCCAGAGGATCGCGTGGGGATGATCGCCTGCATGGCGGCCAACAACGAGACGGGCATCCGTCTGCCTTGGCGCGAAGTAGCGGCCTGGGGGTCCCAACGGCAGATCCCCGTCCACGTGGACCTCACCCAGGTGGTCGGAAAGGAACATCCTCTCGACCTGGACGCTTCCGGGGCGGCATCGGCAAGCCTCTCGGGCCACAAGCTGGGCGCCCTGGCCGGTTGCGGCGTGCTGTGGTCCCGCCACGCCCCCATGGCCTTCTTGCACGGCGGCCCTCAGGAGCGCGACCTGCGGGCCGGGACCGAGAACCTCGCCGGCATCATCACCCTTGGCGCGGCATGCCAAGCACTGCTGGAGCACGGCGCCCAGGAGCACGCGCGCTTGAAGGCGCAGGGAGAGTGGTTCCGCAGGCGTCTGCAATCCATCCCCGGCGTCCGGCTCACCGTCCCCGCTGGAAGCTCCCTGGACGGCACGGTTCATCTGCGCCTGCCGGTGGATGCCGAGACCGTCCTGATCCGCCTGGACATGGCCGGCGTGTGCGTCTCCATGGGCAGTGCCTGCAGCGCCGGTGCACTCAAGCCCTCCGAGACCTTGCTTGCCATGGGCTGGTCGCGCCAGGAAGCCAAGCAGGCCTTGCGCCTTTCGCTGGGCTGGAACACAACCGACCAGGAGCTCGAGACGGCAGCGCAACACCTGGAACGGATCGTCGCCGAGCTGTCCAAGCGCTCCGATCCCGCGAATTTGTAACTCAAGGCCTATGCCCAAAGGTCTGCTGCTGCTCAATCTCGGGTCCCCGGATGCTCCCGAACGCGCATCCGTCGCCCGCTACCTGCGACAATTCCTGTCCGACCCTCGCGTCATCGACATCCCCGCCATCCCCCGTGCCCTGCTGGTCAACGCCATCATCGCCCCGTTCCGGAGCGGCCGGAGCGCCCGCGCCTACCGCAGCGTCTGGACCGACCGGGGCTCGCCGCTCCTGTCGCATTCGCGGGATTTGGCAGAATCCGTCCAAGGTCTGCTAGGCCCTGACTGGAGCGTGGCTCTGGGCATGCGCTACGGCAGCCCCTCCACCGGATCCGCCCTGGAACGGCTGATCGAAGCCGGCTGCGACCGCATCGCCGTGCTTCCGCTCTATCCCCAGTACAGTTCGGCCACCACCGGCTCGTCCCTGGAGGAAGTCTGGGAAGTCGCCGGCAAGCTCTGGAACACGCCCTTCCTTTCCGTGGTGCCGCCTTTCCACGGGCATGCCGGGTACCTGGACGCCACCGCCGCCCCGATCCGCGCCGCCCTGGACCAGGCTCCCGAGGCCCATGTGCTCTTCTCGTTCCACGGACTGCCCGAGCGGCAGGTCCGCAAGGGATCGGAGGCGTGCCTGAAAGGCGGCTGCTGCGACCAGGTCAAGCCGCACTGTTACAAGTCCCAGTGCCATGCCACCGCCCGGGCCCTGGCCGAGCGGCTGGGTCTGCCGCCCGAGCGCTGGCACATCGCCTTCCAGTCGCGCCTGGGCCGCGACCCGTGGATCGGCCCCTCCACGGAGAGCCTGACCAGGGAACTGGCCGGCAAGGGCGTCTCGTCCCTGGTGGTGGCCGCGCCCTCCTTCGTGGCCGACTGCCTAGAGACCCTGGAGGAGCTGGGCGACCGACTGCGAGCCACCTTCCTGAGCTCCGGTGGCCGCGATTTCCGGACGGCCCCATGCCCCAATTCCGACCCGCTTTGGGCCCAAGCCGTGGCGGACCTGGCTCGCTCCGCTCTTCCCTGAGACGCTTCCAGGAAGAGTGGAGTTTTTCCCCTTGACGGTTTATCGATTTCGCATATCTTTGATCACCTCTTCACAGGGCAACCTGAGGCGAGACATTTCGGGGTCATAGCTCAGTTGGTAGAGCACCACAATGGCATTGTGGGGGTCAAGGGTTCGACTCCCTTTGGCTCCACTGAAATACAAGAAAGCCTTCGCGAAAGCGGAGGCTTTCTTGTATTGGACAACTGCAGGAATGCGATCAATCACACCGCGCCCGGACTTCTGCCATTTCACATCCGGAGCAGGCTCGGCCACCACCGAGACTTCACGCAACAACCAAGAGTCAAGCGTGAAGACATGCAATGGAACGGCAGGATGATGGCGCGCCTGCAACGAGATTGTTTCTGTAGCGCCCGCTCAGAGGGGGACACTCCATTATTTGACGCAGCGAACACTGCCTCCGTAACTCTTCGGTGCATTCAACTGGATCGTTCCGCTGTCGCCATACTGGTATTCGTACCCGAATGCAGTCCTCGCATCCACCGCTTCGGTGGTCCAGAAGGTGGCGAACGGAACGCGGCTGATGGATAAACTTCTGAACGTTCCTTTCGAATCTCGGTCTCCGGCCGGGAGAATTCGAAAGCCAACGACATCGGTGCCGGCATCCAACCCATTCTTTCCATTCCAACCCTGGGAAGATTTCAATTTCAGACCGGGAAACTGTCTGGCAGAATTGCTTTCCATATTGCCCCATTCTGTTGCCGTTGGCAGACGCCACCCCAGTGGACAAATTCCTCGGGTCGTGTTGGAAACAATGGTATCGATCGTATCGTATTTGGCCGGAAGCCCCAACGAAGCCGACCAGCTGTAGAGGCGACCGTACTTGCCGCACGAATCGGTAGAACCACTCGCACACCAAGAGCTGTCCACCTTGAAATTCAAGTTCTGGGCCATCCAGTGCAGTGGCCACATGTAAACTGTCCTGTAGACTTGGTTGTCACGCACGTCGAGGATCGAATCGTAGGTGACTGCGGGGTTCCAAGCAATTCCATAGGTGGTCGTATCCCAGATCGGTGCCCGAACCGGAACAGGGATCTGTCCCACCGAATCGGTTGGACTTGTAGAAGAGCTGTCACACGAAGATAGGAGGACGAAAAACCCGAAAGCAACGGATGCGGAACAAAGTCGACGGATCATTGAGTAGGCTCTTTTTGTTTGGCGATCAGAGAGGGACGATTAACAAAAGATATCAGTCAACCTTAAAGCTTGGTGCGGACATTGAGGCTTTGAGGGTTTCTGGCAACTGCAGGAATGCGATCAATCACACCGCGCCAGGGATGCCGGCCGACAGGCCCAAGACCCCGGCGCAGCCGAGGCTTGGCAGGCAGCCCGGTCCCGCGCAGCGGGAGGCGCCCCTTACCGATGCATGAAGGCGTAGAGCATCGCTTGGGCAAAGCCCACCAGCGCGCCCAGGAACGCGCCGCTCCACTCGATGAAGCCGAATTCCTTCTTGAGGATCGCAAGCAGGAGGCCCTCGACCCGCTGCACGGAGAAGTTCTCGACCTTGCCGCGCACCAGGTCCTTGAAGGAGAGGCTTTCTTCCAGGCCATCGCCCACGGCCTGACCGAGCTTGGGGACCAGGGCGTCGAGCTCGGCCGACAGGAGCTCGGTGACCTTGTCCTTCATTCCCTGGGTCAGGAACATCGCCACCATCGGGTGCAGAGTCGGGAGCTTCTCCTCGGCGAACTTCCTGGCCTGTTCGCCTGCGGCAGCGCGGAACGACTCGAGCAATGCCGGATTTTCCAGGGCCTTGCGGATGTCGTCGTGGGAAACCAGTTCGTTCTCCACCATCTCGCCCAGACGGGCCGCGATGTCGAGCTTGCGGCGCGGGATCACGCCCTGGAACTTCAATGGCCCGATGCCGACGGGCTCGTGGGGGTGGAAGAGCATCTTGAGGGCCAGCCAGTTGGTGCCCCAGCCGATGAAGGCGCCAGTGGCGGTCGGTAGTATCCAGTCGATCATGGCGTGCAAGGTACACTCGCCGCGCCGCCCCCGCTCCCATTGCGTACCTTGTGAGCCACAACGGCAGAAGGAGAACGTGGTGGCTGGTTTGACAGAAATTGACAAGGTCGTCCTCGACGGGAGCCTTTTGCGCAAGCACGATGTCCCCGGTCCGCGCTACACCTCGTACCCGCCTGCGCCGCATTTCCATGCGAACTTTTCGCAGGAGCAAGTGGCCGAAGCATTCGCGCGCACCAATGTCGCAGGGATGCCCGAGCTCTCCTTCTACGTCCACATCCCCTTCTGCCCCAAGCGCTGCCTCTTCTGCGGCTGCACCACCGAGATCGGCCAGCCCGGGAGCCTGGTCATCCAGTACTTCGCGGCGTTGGAAAAGGAGATGGAACGAACCCTGCCGCTGCTGGACGCCACCAGGCCCGTCACGCAGGTCCACTTCGGCGGAGGAACGCCCAACGGCGTGCCCTTCCGCTTTCTCCGCGAAATCCTCGACCGCCTGCGCGGGCGCTTCACCTTTGCACCGCACGCCGAGATCGCCATCGAGTGCGACCCGAACCTGCTGACACTCCCCAAGCTCGCCGAGCTGCGCGAGATGGGCTTCAACCGCATTTCCTATGGCCTGCAGGACTTCGACCGGGACGTGCTCGACGCAGTGGACCGCGACTTCCCCAAGATCGCGCCCGACGAACTGATCCGCGCCTCGCGCGAACTGGGCTTTTCCGGCATCAACCTGGACCTCATCTACGGCTTGCCCCTGCAGACGCCGGACAGTTTCCGTCAAACCCTGGAGCAGACTATCGCCGCCCGGCCTGATCGCATCGCGACCTTCTCCTACGCCCACGTGCCGTGGATCAAGGACCACCAGAAGGTACTCGAACCAAAGGGTCTTCCCTCGCCTGAAGCCAAGGTGGAGATGGCCCTCTCGATCCTTTCGATGCTGCAGGCCGCCGGGTACGTGGCGATCGGGATGGACCACTACGCGCGGCCCGACGACGAGCTGGCCCAAGCGCTTTCGCACGGACAGCTCCACCGCAACTTCCAGGGCTACTGCTCGCGCCGGACCACCGGGCAGGTGGTGGCCTTCGGCGCCTCCGGGATCTCGCAGCTGGAGGAGAGCTACCTCCAGAACATCAAGGAGAGCCGGGACTGGATCCATGCTGTGGAAAAAGGCGAATGGGCCATCGAGAAGGCCTACTTCCTGACCCCGCGGGAACGCTTGCGCCGCCGCGTGATCAACGGCATCATGTGCGACGGGCACCTGGACCTCGACACCCTCGAAGCCGAGCTTGGACAGAATCTGTCCGAGGCGGAACCCGCGATTCTGACGGGCTGGGAGAGCCTTTCGGACCTAGAAGCAGACGCCCTGTGCCGCCGCGAAGGCCGGAAGCTCGTGCTCACGGGGCTGGGTCGCCTGTTGGTGCGCGTGGTGGCCATGCGCTTCGATCCGATGCTGGCGTCAGGGCAAGGCCGCTACTCCCGGACGGTGTGATCCTTACAGCAATGCGGTTCGCCCAAGCAGCTCGGCAGCAAGCCGCTCGGGATCCAGCACCATCGCGATGGCACCGTCGCCCATGACCGCCCCGCCTTGGAAGACCTTGGGGCTTCCAGGCAAGCCCTGCAACGGCTTGACCACCACCTGACGGATCCCGTCGGTCTCGTCGATCACCAAGCCCAAGCGGCCGATGTGGGTGCGCAAGACCAGGAGCACGGTTCCTTCTGTCACTTGACGTTCCAGACCGTCCAGAGCATCCGCCAGCGAATGAACTGCAAGCGCCATGCCGTCTAGCGTCGTGACGGTGCCACCACCCGGCAGCTGCGTGAAGCGCAGGGAACTTCCGCTCACCACGCGCTCCACCACCTCGATGGGGACCACGAAGCGCTCCCCACCGGTCGCCACGATGAAGCCCATCAAGATATGGGTGGTCACCTGGCGAGGCAAGCGCAACGTGAAAGTGGTGCCTTCGCCCAGCACGCTGGACACTTCCACCTGTCCACCGGCCCGCACGACCGAATCGCGCACCACGTCCATCCCCACGCCACGCCCCGAGATCTCGGTCACCGCACCAGCCGTGGAGAGCCCCGGCAGGAACAGCAGGTCGACCAGCCGCTCCGGCGTGAGCGGAACGTCCATGCTCATCTGACCGCGTTCGACCGCCTTTTCCCAAAGTCGCAGGAAATCGATCCCCTTGCCGTCGTCGCGGATCTCGATGCCGACGGTCGCGTCCTCCTCGAAGGCCCGGATCCAGACGTGGCCGGTCTCGGACTTCCCGCCGTCCCTGCGCACCTCGGGGCTCTCGATGCCGTGATCGGCCGAGTTGCGCACCATGTGCACCAGCGGTGCTTCCAGGGTCTCCAGCAGCGACTTGTCCACCGACAGGTCCGCGTTCTCGATGTGGCACTCGATGAGCTTTCCCGTGCCGCTGGCCACTTCGCGCGCCAGCTTGGGCATGCGCTTGAGCAGCGATCCCGCAGGCACGCGACGAATCTCCAACACGCCCAGTTGCAGGTTGTGCGAGTGGTGGTGGAGCACCTCGTTGATCTTGCCCAGCTCGCGGGCCAGTTCCGGCTCCAATCCATCCATGCGCTGGAGCCGACCCAGGAAGTTCTGGTACATCTCCTCCACCACGACCAGTTCGCCCACGTGCGCCAGGAACCGGTCCACGGCCGCTTCCTGGACGCGGATGGTGCGTTCCCCGGTGCCCTTCGGACGCTTCGGCTCCGACGAATTCTCGGTCGGTAAGGTCGACGACGCATCGGGGAATTCCGAGACCGGCACCGTGGTGGATTCCATGGTGGAAATCCCTTCCGGCTCCAGCAACGCCGATAGGCTGTCCCGCATGCCGTGGAGCGTCTGCGGATCGTCCACTTCCGGCTCCCCTTGCGAAACCCGTGCGAAGATGCCGTCGAGCAGGTCCGCGCCCCGCAGCAGCCGTTTCACCACCTCGCGAGCCGGAACCAACCGACGGTTGCGGATCGCATCCAGGACGTTTTCCAAGGCATGAGCCAGCGCCTTGGTCTCGAGCAGACCGAAATAGGTCGCGTTCCCCTTGATGGAATGGAAGATGCGGAAGATGGCGTTGACCGATGCGGCCGTATCGGCCTGAGGATCCAACTCCTGAAGCGATTGGCTTGCCGTCTGAAGGCCTTCGCGCGCCTCCTCGATGAAGCCCAGCAGGATCTCCTGATCGACCTTCTTGCTGTCAGGCACAAACGCTCCGTTTCATCGCCGCGGATGTCCGAGCGCCGACGGCGCAACGATGTGCTGGCGTGGAATTCATCGTAAGACCGATCTTATCCAACTCCGGCAGCGAAAGCAAGTTCGCAGAGTCAGTCGGCGGAATCGCTCCCGGCGTGGTACATGCCCAAGCGCTTCATCACGTCCCGGAGCACCTTGCGGTCCACGCCCAGGATGGAACCCGCCTGGGTCAGGTTGCCTCCGGCCCGCGCCAGGGCCTTCTGGATGGCCACCCGCTCGGCCCCCTCGCGTGCCTCCTGCAGGGTGCCGACCTCCGTCGGGCGATCCTCGTCGAAGCCGAAGTGCTCCGCCTCCAGGCGCGCACCGCCGGCCTCCAGAAGCGCACGCTGCATGCGGTTTTCCAGCTCGCGGACATTGCCCGGCCAGGCATGGCGCAGCAGGCTCTTCTCGGCCGAACGCGACATGCCGTTCCACTCCAGTCCAAACTCGGTCGCCGCCCGCTGCACGAAGAGCCGGGCCAATGGCAAGATGTCCTCGTGGCGGTCCCGCAGCGGCGGGATCCGCACGCAGGCCACGTTCAGGCGAAACAGGAGGTCGCGACGGAAACGATTCTCGTCGACCATGCGTTCCAGGTCGCGGTGCGTGGCGGCCACCACCCGCACGTCCACCGTGCGCTCGGTGCTGGATCCCACCCGGCGGATCGTCTTCTCCTGCAGGACGCGCAGGAGCGCCGCCTGCAGCTGCGGCTCGAGCTCCCCGATCTCGTCCAGGAACAGGGTGCCTCCCGTGGCGGACTCGAAGAGTCCCTGCCGCTCGCCGGTGGCTCCCGTGAAGGCGCCCTTCTCGTGTCCGAACAGTTCCGCCTCCATCAGCGAGGCGGGGATGGCCGCGCAGTTCACCGCCAGGAACGGCCCGTTGCGGCGTGGCGAGGAGCGGTGCACCAGACGGGCCAGCAGCTCCTTGCCCGTGCCCGTCTCTCCCAGCACCAGCACCGGCACGTTGGCGTTGGAAAACCGCCGGGCCTGCGCCACCACGCCTTGCATCAAGGCGGAGGCGGCCAGAAGACCAGCGGAATCCGAGGCCTGGAAGGACTCCAAGGCCATACGGTCTTCCTGGTGCCGTCGGGCCGCCGTGAGCACGCGCCCCAGGCTCTGGGTGAAGCGCTCGAAGGCCTTACGTTCCAACTCCCCGAACGGATCCCCTTGGCCCGTGCGGTGCAGGTACAGACAGGCCTCGATGCGGTTGTCGGGGTCGCGCATCGGAGCCACCAGGATCGACCGGATGCCGCCGCGGATAATGGATGGCCCCTCCAAGGGCGCATCCGAAGGGCCGGCATCGGCCCAAAGGACGGCCTTGCCCGCCTCCAGGCAGGCCTTCACGGCGCTGCTGGAATGCTCCAGCACCTGGCCCGAGGGCCACGTCGCCAAGGCCTCCGACTTGTCGGCCGAGAGGAGCACGCCGGCCGTGGCGTTCACGTGCTGCGCCGCGAACTCCAGCAGCTGCGGCAGGACCGTCTTGGGATCGGGAGCCTCCACCAAAGTCTCCACCGCTTGCAGGACTGGCTCGATGGACAGCGTCGCTCCCTGGGGGCGGCTCTTGCACAGGATCCAAGTGCGACCACCCAATTCCAGGCGCGAGCCTTCTTCCAAGGCGGCCCTGCCTCCCACCAGCATGGCTTCCCCGTCCACGCGAGCACCCGGGCGCAGCGCCTCGGCGGTCACCTTGTTGGCCAGCACCAGGAACTGCAGTGCCTGGCCCGGAAGGCCCGGCACCCGCAGATCGCAACCGGCATCGCTGCCCAACAGGAGCACCTTGCAATCCAGGACCAGGTCCGGATCGCCTTCGAGTTTCCAATCCACGGTTTCGGCCATACACCACAATCTATTCAGATCATCCCTTTCCCATCGCAGGATATGCCATCGACTCCGGTCAGGACGAGTCCTCCGGATGTACGGATTCCACGAATCTTTCTAGCTTGTGGGCTATGATTCTGCCTAGAGAAGCACGCCTTTCGTCCTCCCAGCTCCTGGAACTGGAGGCGATCGCAGCCGAATACGGCTGCCGCATCACTCCCATCGAGGGAAGCACCCGCTCCATCTACGCCATCTCCGGCGACGAGCGCGACGACGACTTCATCACCCGTCTCGAGGGACTCGACTTCGTCGAGCGCGTGGACCGCATCCAGGTTCCCTACAAGCTGATGCATCGCAAGTCCGACCTGACCAAGCACGAGGTGAAGCTCGGCTCGGTCGTGCTGGGTCGCGACTTCCACGTGATCGCAGGCCACTGCACCATCGACCCCAAGAATCCCCAGCTTTACCTGGAGACCGCCCACGCCTGCAAGGAAGCCGGTGCCATCGCCCTGCGCGGCGGCGTCTGGAAGCCCCGCACCAGCCCCAACGCCTACCAGGGCGACATCAAGGCGCTGGAGATCCTGCTGCAGGCCAAGGAAGCCACCGGCCTGCCCGTCTCCACCGAGGTGATGGAAGAGAGTCAGATCGTCCCGGTGATCGAAGCCGGAGTCGACGTCATCCAGGTCGGCGCCCGCAACGCCCTGAACTACGGCCTCCTGAAGGCCCTGGGTCGCGGCACTGCCGGCAAGGGAACCGTCATCCTGCTCAAGCGCGGCATGCACATGGGTCCCATCGACGAATTCCTTTCGGCCGCCGAGTACATCGTGGCGCACGGCAACCCCAACGTGGTCCTGTGCCCGCGCGGCACCAAGCCCGAGCCGGACGGCTACCGCAACTACCCCGACGAATGCATCACCCCGCTGCTCAAGGGACGCAGCTGGGCTCCGGTGCTGGTGGATCCTTCCCACTCGGTGGGCAAGGCCGCCTACGTTCCCTTCGCCTCCATGGCCGCCGTGGCCTACGGTGCGGACGGACTCAACGTGGAGACCCACGTGTGCGGCGCCAAGGGCATCGGCGACGACCCCAAGCAGTCGATCACACCGGCGGTCCTGGCGCAGATCATCAAGGACGGCAAGGAGCTGCACGCGCGGATGAAGGCCTACACCCTTCCGCTGCAGACCGCCTGAGGTGCTGATCCGCGTCCATCCAGAGACGCCGCAGACTCGTTTCGTCGAGCAGGTCGCCCAGATCCTTCGCAACGATGGTCTGGTCGTCTACCCGACCACGTCAGGGTATGCCTTGGGCTGCTTGGCCAGCTCCCACAAGGGGCGGGATCGGCTGTACAAGCTCAAAGGCAAGGACAAGGCCAAGGTCATGGCATTGCTGTTCCACGACTTCGCCCACATTGCCCAATACGCCAGAGTATCGAACTTCGCCTTCCGGACCATGAAGAGCGTCCTGCCAGGCGCCTACACCTTCATCCTGCCGTCGCTCAACCGCACGGCCAAGCTGCTGGAATCCAAGCGCCCGGAGGTCGGCGTGCGGATGCCGACCCATCCGCTCCTGACGACCCTGTTGCCGTTGCTGGACGGACCGCTGCTCAGCACCGCCGCACGCTTCACAGCCGACCCGACGGAAGAGCATCTTTCCGGGGAGGACGTGCAGGAACGGTACGGGCATCTCGTGGACGCCGTGGTGGATGCGGGAGAGATCGTTCCGTTGGGCACCACCATCGTCTCTCTCGTCCAAGAGAGTGTGGAATTGGTGAGGAAGGGTCAAGGTCCCCTTGACCCGCTCGGTTTAGTAGAGGAGGATTGAGAGTGATGGAACTGCTGACTGCCGTGGAATGCCGGGTGCTGGGGACGCTGATCGAGAAGTCGATGGCCACCCCGCAGTACTACCCCCTGACGCTCAAGTCGCTTCAGGCCGGCTGCAACCAGGCCACCAGCCGTACCCCTGTGACCGATCACAGCGAAGCGGAAATCGACGCGGCGCTCAAGAGTCTCAAGCTCAAGGGCCTAGTCCATTACATCGAGCCGCAGCGCGGCGCCACGGCCCTGCGCTACGGACACAACGTCTTCGAGGAACACCGTTTCGGCATGACCCGAGGCCAGGCCGCCCTGATCTCGGTGATGATGCTGCGCGGCGACCAGACCACCGGCGAACTGCGCCAGCGGGTCTCAGCCCTGCACATCTTCCCGGATCTCCAGAAAGTGGAGGACTCGCTCCACGCCCTGGCCTCCGCCGAAGAGACCCCCCTGGTGATCGCGCTTCCCAAGGCCGCCGGGCAACGTGAGCTGCGCTGGCGCTTCACCAAGGTGGAAGGGGCCAGCGAGATCCCTCCCGAGGCCTTGCAGCCGGTCGACTTCCACGCGGAGCAGCAGGATCCTGACGGCTACGTTCCGCTGACCCGCCTGGCCGTCTCTCGCTCCGAGTTCGAAGCCCTGTGCGAGCGAATTCGCCACATGGAAGAGCAGTTGGCTCGCCTGACGGCCGCCAACATCCCCGCAGAAGAGGGCATCGGCCTTGCGGAGAGTCAGAATCTGGCCACCGACAGCGGAATCGGATAGCGGAAAACTCTTTCCAGAAATACCATATCCAAGTGGCTTCCGAAACGACGACATTTCGGGTGGCAACTGGAGACGGGGGACAGCGTTTGGACAAGCTCCTGAGGAAGCGATTTCCCGGAGTGCCGCTTTCCCATGTTTTCCAGCTGCTGCGCAAGGGCGATGTGCGCGTGAACGGCGCCCGGGCCAAAGGGGATGCACGCGTGCAAGACGACGACGAGGTCGCCGTGCGCCTGCCTGCCAAGGAGACCCACGACCCGCGCATGGGCTTGTCGCCCGAAGCGCGATCCTTTCGTGGCCGCATTCCGGTGCTGTGCGAGGAAGGCGGCCTCCTGGTGCTGGACAAGCCTGCCGGCATGGCCGTCCATCCCGGCACCGGAGTAAAGCCGGGCCAGACCCTCATTGAGATGGTGGTGGCGGAATTCCCCGACGCGGGATTTCCTCCCGCCCTGGTCCACCGGTTGGATCGCGGCACCTCCGGCGTCCTGCTGCTGGCCTTGAACCGCCCGACCTTGGTGCACCTGCAAAACGAGATCCGGGAGCACAAGGCCAAGAAGACCTACCTGGCCCTGGTGGAAGGCTCGCCACGCCAGGATTCCGGCAGCGTGGATTCCCGCCTGGCCCGCATCGATTCCGCCTCGGGCGGAGCCAAGGCCATCGTGGCCCGTGACGAGGAGTCCGGACGGGAGGCCGCCACCCACTGGAAGGTGCGGGAGCGCTTTCCTCGACACACCTTGCTGGAAGTCGTCATCGACACCGGCCGCATGCACCAGATTCGCGCCCACCTCACCTCCATCGGACTGCCGCTGGTGGGAGATGATCGCTACCATCCCGATCCGGCCCACAATGCACTGGGACTGAAGCGTCCTTTCCTCCACGCAGCCCGCATGGAGATTCGCCTGCCCGACGGAAAACTCGGACGGTTCGAATCTCCGCTTCCCGCCGACCTCAACCTCGCCCGCAGCAAGGCCACCAACCCGTGATCGAAGAGACCTCTTCCCAAGCACCCATGCGTGGTCCTTTCCAGGGACTGGGTCCCGGATCCCGACTCGGTCGCTACGAGGTCCTGGGCGAGATCGGCTCCGGCGGCATGGCCGTGGTCTACCGCGCCCGCGACATCGAACTGGATCGCGTGGTGGCACTCAAGGTTCTGCCGCACACAGTCAACCGAGACGATCGCTTCGTCTCCCGCTTCCTTTCGGAAGCCCGCACCATCGCACGTCTGGCCCATCCCAACATCGTGCAGGTGCACGACATCGGGCAGGATGGCGGGGCGTGGTACATCTCCATGGAACTGATCCCTGGGATCAACCTGGCCGAGTATCTCCAGCAGGAGAAGCCCGATCTCGAGCGTTCCGTCCAGATCGCCATGAAGATCGCCGAGGCCATCGCCTACACCCACCAGCACGGGGTGATGCACCGCGACCTGAAGCCGTCCAACGTCCTGATGCGCGAGGACCAGCCGGTGGTCATCGACTTCGGACTAGCCAAGGACACCATGCTGCAGGGCGGCTCGCTGATGACCCAGGACGGGGAGATGGTGGGCTCGCCCGCCTACATGTCCCCGGAACAGGCCGACGGCTCGGGCATCGACCAGACCACCGACATCTGCTCCCTGGGCATCCTGCTCTACGAGCTCATCGCCTTCAAGAACCCCTACCTCGACCCTCGCAGCCTGCACCAGACAGTCCTGAACGTGCTGGCCGCCGAGCCGGTCCCGTTGCGCGAGCTGTGCCCCTGGCTGGACAAGAACCTGGGAGCCGTGGTCGCCAAGGCCATGGCCAAGGAGCGCAGCGACCGGTACGCCTCCATGGGCGACTTCGCCCGCGACCTGAAGGCCTGGCTCTCGGGTGCGCCGGTCTCGGCCAAGCCCCTGGGCAAGCGAGAGCAGCTGTGGCTCTACACCCGCAAGAAGCGCAAATACGCCTGGGTCGCAGCGATCCCGCTGGTGCTGGCCATCGGCGGCTACGTCTTCTACCTAGTGCAGGAACACCTCTCGCACACGCCCTGGGCACCGTACGCCGAGGAGAATTTCAGCAGTCCCTCCCCGCAGATCTCCTTCGAGTCCTTCGATCTCCAGGGTACCCGCAGCGCTCCGCTGCTCCAGCCCTCGGAATCGTGGAAGGTGCGCGAAGGTGCCCTGGTCGGGTCGAGCAAGGGCATCTCCTTCGCCCGCTCCAAACAGGACTTCCTCGGAAACATCCGGGTCGAGTTCGAGGTGCAGGGCCTGGACGGCACCAACCACGACTTCAACGTCTTCCTGCAGGGCGAGACCCCAGCCACCTCCCTGCGCTACTACCTGGGGCAATGGGGCACGCAGCGCTGCGGCATCGACCCCAACGGCAAGGCCTACAAGTGGCTGACCCACCAGCAGGCCCTGGAGGCCGGCCGCAGCTACAAGGTCGCGGTGGAACGCGACGGGCAGACCCTGCGCATGTTCCTGGACGGAAAGCTGGTGGACGAGACCATCCGTGTGCTGCCCCCGATCCGCTCCGGCGGGTTCCGCCTGGGCTTCTTCCTTTGGAACGGCTCCGTCTCGATCCGCAACGTGAAGGTCTGGCGACGCACCGTGGCCCTGCAGGCCAGCCCCACGGTGGTGGCCGACGCATTCCTGGACGAAGGCTTCCAGGACCACGCCATCAACGCCTACCAGGCCGTCATCCAGTCCTACCCCACCCACCAGATGGCCCAGGAAGCCCAGCTGAAGATGGGTGCCGTAATGCTCTCGCGCAACCAGATCAAGCAGGCCCTGGACGTCTTCGAGAACGTGCTGCGGGATCCCCGCAACAAGGACCTCAAGGTCCGCGCCCTGTTCCTGCGCAGCCTGGCCGAGCAGAGCGCCGGCAACCTGCTGGAAGCCCAGAAAAACCAGAAGGCCATCGTGAAGCTGGACGGTGCCCATTCCACCAACATCGCCCTGATCCAGAACCAACTGGAAAAGATCGAGCCCTGCCTCGACCTGTCCCAGCCCATGTTCTACGGCTGCGCCTCGGACGGCGAGACGGTCTTCCGGTTCCTGGCCGAGATCCAGCCCAAGCGCCAGCTCCAGTTCGGCCCCGTCCACACCCGCTTCCTGGAGGCCTTGCGCCTGTGGTCGGGCGTTTCCACCGACACGGCATTCCTTCACACCGGCTTCGAGTACCGGGCCTACTACCTGGCCAAGTCCCCCGAGATCGCCGGTCAGATCCGCCTGGTCGAAGGGCGCCGCCTGCGCGACCAACGCCGCATCGAAGACGCCATCGCAGCTTTCAGCGAGGTGGTCAACGCCAACGAGTACAGCTCGGCGACGCAGGCGCGCCTGCAGGCCATGATCGAGCTGGGCCGCACCAGCGCCTGGGCCGGAAAGCCAGCCGAGGCGCAGAAGTGGCTGAACCAGGTGGTGGACGACGCCACGGCCCCGGAAGGCGAAGTCTCGCAGGCATTGTTCGAGTTGGGCGTCACCACCATCTTGGCCTCCCAGGATGCCGCGCCCCGCTGGAAGGCCATCCTGGACCGCCCCACGGCCCCGTGGATCCTGCGTCAGCAGGCCAGCTACTTCCTGGGCCGGATCGACGACAACGCCCTGCGCGAGGTCATGGTCACTCCAGAAGGCAGCAATCCCGACTACTCCCTGATCCTGGCTCTCCATGCGCTCCAGAAGCGAGACTTCCGCACCTGGCACCAGGACGTGGACGAATACGTCCGTCGCTACCCGTACTCCACCGGCCTCTGGGAACTGCGGCGCGTGATGGACTGGGCCGCCCAGCGCACTCCCGAAGCCGATGCGGGGCGCGGCTCCGGACGTCGGGGCTGAGCTCCACGCACACTTCCGCAGACAGCACTGCCGCAATATCGTATCTTCCTATCCATGGTTGCTTTGGCACATGACTTGGGTTGGATCCTGGACATCGAGGAGATCGACGACCAGCACATGGAACTGCTGCGCTACTGGTTGCAGCTGCACGAGGCTGCGGTTCCGGTTCGTCGCGAGCCTTGGCGCCTGCTCACGGAGTCCGTGAAGACGCACTTCCAGTTCGAGAACGACTGGATGGCCCGCAGCGAGTATCCGTACCGGCACCACCACAAGCGCGAGCACGACTTCTTCGTCTCCGAGATGGAGTCCGTCGTGGAGCTTCCTGGACATCGCATCGACGACGACCTGGTGAACGCCGTGCGCGACATGATCTCGGGCCACGTGAAGGGCCTGGACCGCGAATTTGCCCGCTTCCTGCAGGACCGCGACGCCTGGGACCTGCGCGAGGAATGGGAAAGCGAACGACTGGACGCCCTGGTCGCTTGATCCTCTTCGCCTCCTTCCTGCTCAATCTGTGGGTTCATTCCTCGGATTCCGCTGCGGCAGTGGTGAAGTCGCCGATTCCCCATTGGGAATGGCTCCCCAAGGATTTCGACATCCTGATGCGCACCAGTGGACGCGTGGATTTCTCGGCCAATGTGGCAGGCAAGGCACGCAGCCAAGATCTGCCTCCCGGCTATCGTTCCGACTTCTACCTGTGGGTGGACTTCTTCCGCTGGAAAGGGTTGACGTCGAATTGGCTGATCGGCAACACCACTGTGATCTCGCGCAACGACTCCACGGCCTTTCAGCTCTCGCGCATCCGCTACATCCTCACGCCGGGCTACCGCTACGAGTTCGAGGACTGGCAGATCTCTGGGCTCTTGCTGCACGAATGCGTGCACACCGTGTCACGCCCCGAGGCCAATGGTGCCGTCTGGTGGAATTCTGCCCAGATTGGCTTTGGTTCCAAAGGTGCCTACCACGACCATTTTGTGGAACAATACCGCAAGGACCAAGGCTTTCCCGCCATGCGCTTGGATGGTCGTCTGGACGTGGGCCAGTTCTTGTATGGTCAGCAATCCGTATGGATCGGCCAGAATCACGACTTCCGTCAAGAGCTCTTTGGACTCGGCCGCCTACGCCTTGGAAGCATCGGCCCGCTGGGATTTTTCGAAGACGTCGCGCCCCATTTCTGGCGCCGCGCCAATGGCAATGTCGTGCAAAAATGGGATCTTTCCAGCCACATCTACCTGCTGGGAACCCACAACATCGCCGGCACCTTTGTGCGCTGGATCCCACTGGACCAGAACCCGATCGACAACGAGGAGAACCTGGTGCAGGTCGGCGTCGACATCGTCTTCTGACGAAGCCCACACATCGGCCAGGCAGCGAAGCGTCCCTGACCGACGACCGCAGGCACAAAAAAAGCCCCCTCTCCGAAGAAATGGGGCCTTTGACAGAATCTGTCACCCAAACGACAGTGCAAAGGAGCAAAGCGACCTTTGCATCCCACGCCGGAGAGGTTCGAGCGAGGGGGATGAAGTCGAAGCGACCTGAACCCGAAGCTGTCCTTGTGGACAGCGAGCGGTGAAGGTCGCGAGAATTCGCCCCCGCAGCCGGACCTTACTTTTCGGTGAGGGCCACGACGCCCGGCAGCGCCTTGCCTTCGAGGAACTCCAAGGAAGCGCCGCCGCCGGTGGACACGTGGGTGACCTTGTCGGAGAGCTTGGCCTTCTTGATCGCGGAGGCGGAATCGCCGCCGCCCACGATGGTGCAGGCGCCGTTTGCGGTCGCTTCGGCCAGGGCCTCGGCGATGGCGAAGGTGCCCTTGGCGGACTCGGCGATCTCGAACACGCCGGCGGGGCCGTTCCAGAGGACGGTCTTGGCGGACTTGATGATCTCGGCGAAGGTCTTGATGGTGTCGGGGCCGATGTCGACGCCCTCCTGGTCCACCGGGATCTCGTTCACGGACACGAACTTGGTCGGTCCGAGGGTACGGGCGCCGAAGTCGAGCTTGGTGGTCACGAGCACGTCGGTGGGCAGCACCAGCTTGTCGCCAGCCTGGGCGATCAGCTCACGGGCCAGGTCGACCTTGTCGTTCTCGCACAGGGACTTGCCGATCTCCTTGCCCTGGGCCTTGGCGAAGGTGAAGCCCATGCCGCCGCCGATGATCAGCTTGTCGACCTTGGGGAGCATGGCCTTGATCACGTCGATCTTGCCGGAGATCTTCGAGCCGCCGATGATGGCGACGAAGGGACGCTGGGGGTTGGCCACGGCGTCGCCCAGGAAGTCCAGTTCTTTCTTCATCAGGTAGCCGGAGGCGCGGGGCAGGTCCAGGCCGGTGATGGAGGAATGGTCGCGGTGAGCGGTGCCGAAGGCGTCGTTCACGTAGAGGTCGGCGAGCTTGGTGAGGCCGGCGCGGAAGGCGGCGACGTCTTCCTTGGAAGCGGCGATCTTGGAGCCGTCCTCGGCCTTGACCTTGCCCTCTTCCTCGATGTGGAAGCGCAGGTTCTCAAGCAGCACGACTTCGCCGGCCTTGAGGGCGGAGCAGGCGGCCTCGACCTCGGCGCCGACGCAATCCTTCAGGAACTGGACCTTGGTGCCCAGCAGCTCTTCGAGCTTGGCGGCGACCGGGGCCAGGGTGAACTCGGGCTTGACCTTGCCGTCGGGACGGCCGAGGTGGGAGCCGATCACAAGCGAGGCGCCCTTGGAAAGCAGGTACTTCAGGGTCGGGAGGGCGGCAGCGATGCGCTTGTCGTCCTCGACCTTGCCGTCCTTGACGGGCACGTTGAAGTCCACGCGCACGAACACGCGCTTGCCGGCGACATCCAGATCTTCGACGAACAGCTTGGCCATTTGAATCCCCTAGTGAGGTGTGTGGTGGTGTGGAAGAAAGCTCTCGAAAGTTAACTCAAAAGTCCGGCATCACAGAGACACCTTTTGCGGGGCTCCCGACACCGTCCCGAGGTCTAGGTGTGTCCCGCATTCCTGAATGAATGCCCAGTGGATGTGTGATCCAGATCACACTCAGGGAGCCTTGGTCAGGAACATGTTGGCAGACCGGCTTTCCCCGACTTATTCTAGGACTGTTCCTTCCGAGGCCAGTCCTCGAGGTCTCGGGAGGAACATCGGGCCTTTGGGCCACGAAGGAGGCGTAGAGGCCCGATCCGGACGTCTGCGGAAGCTCACGAAAAAGCCCCTGCGGCCAGCTTGGCTGCAGGGGCTTTTCACAGGTCGAAATCAGGTCACGATGAGCAGGTTGTTCAGACCGTGGGGACCGGAAACCACTTCGCGCTCGGGATCGTGCTCCCAGGCGCCATCGAACACCAGCCGGTATTGGTAAGAACCCGGAGCGATCAGAACCACGCCGCGCCAGGTGCCATCGTCGCCGCGCGACAACTGGAAGCTGGTGGGGTCCCATCCGTTGAAGTCGCCAGCCACGGCCACCGAGCCCGATCCGGGTGCAAACTTCTCGAAGAACACCTCGCGCAACCCGCCCTTGGCAGCGGACTTGGTCGGCTTCTTCGCCGCAACCGGCTTGGCAGGAGCGGACTTAGCCTTCGGCTTTGCGACCACGGCCTTGGCGACCGCTGCCGCAGGCTTCGCAGCCGACTTGGCTGCGGGCTTGGCCACCGGCGCAACAGGCTTGACAACAGCCTTCGTCGGAGCGGCAGCCTTCTTGGGCACCGCGACCTTCGCTGCAACGGCAGATTTGGCCACCGGGGCTTTCGCAGGGGCAGCCTTGGCGGCTGCTGCGGGCTTCGGAGCCACCTTGGCAACGGCCTTGGCGGCAGGCTTGGCAACGGCCTTCACCGGAACCGCCTTCTTGGGTGCGACAGCCTTTTCGGCCTTCTTGGGTGCGACAGCCTTGATCTCAGGCCTGGCGGCACTCTTGCGGACAGGGCTCATTGGGTATTCCTCGCTGGTGTGCGGCCAAGAAATCAGCCGTGTCCGATTACGATAACCAAATTTACAGAAATTGTCCAGCGTCACCACAAGCAAAGAGCAAACAAGGATTGCAGCGGATCAGGCGACGCTCCGACGGAAGCGGTTCAACGCAGGCGCTGGATGGTCACCGCACGCGACGACATGCGGTCGCTCTGGAAGTTGTACTCCGCGTTGATCCACTCCGCACTGCGGGGTGAACGGCTCAACCGGACCTCCTTCACCAGCCCCTTGAAACCGATGCCCACCGAGTCGGTACCACCCAGCTGCAGGGTGCCACTCATCTTCACGTTCGCGGCATTGAGATTCGTCGCGGGGTCCCCGACCTGCTGGCCGTTGAGGAAAAGCCGCATCACGTCCTTCTTGCGCTCGTAGGTCACCGCAACGAAGAGCCATTCCCCCTGAGCGGAGGTGGTAGGGAACTGATTGTCCTTGGTCTGCCCGTTGGGATAATGCGTCTCGATCCAGGTGGAGAAGGGCCCCATGCGCAGTTCAAAAGGCGATGTTTCCGAGGCGATCTGGCGCAAGATGGGAGCACCGGAGCGCTGCGCCGTGTCGGGCAGAATCCAGAGGGAAACGGTAAAGCCGGAATCCGTCGACTCCGGAAGACCGGGAAGCGCCAGACTGTTCTTGCCGTTGGAATACCAGCCCTCGACGCCTGCTGCCGTCCCTGTTGCCGCCCGCTGGAAAGGCGTAGCATCCTTCAGGCTCTGCCTGAGATGCCAGACTCCCCACCAGTTGGTGCCGGTATCGAACGTCGCGCTCTTAACCGGCTGAGCACTTCCTCCCCAGTACATCTGGACCATCTGGTTGTCGGTCAGCGCAGCGATCGAATCCATCCGCAGCCAGATCTTGGCCGTGCGGGTGGTGGCATCCCAGCTTTCCACCTCATACGGAAGCGTCGTTCCCCTGGGCGACACGAACTTGAGCGCATTGGCCGAGGCCCCCGTGAACTCAAAGTTGTCACGATCCAGCGACAGCGGGATGGAAAAGTCCTTGAAGGACGCGAGGATGTTGCCGTAGCCTACGGACGCGTTGATCGCAAGCACCGAGGCGTATTTGAAGCCGGTGGGATCATTCTCGCTGCCTACTAGTTCGAAGGACAGGAGCGTGGCGCTGGTTCCGGTCTGCGCCTGGAACGTGCCGTCGCCCACTCGCACGCCGTTCTTCCAGGCGCGGAACGAATAGGTCCCGACAGGCAGACTGTCGAACTGGAGATAGCCGGTCGCGTCGGCCGTGGCACTGCGGTCGACACCAAACAGCCGCAGCGTGCAACCCGCCAAGCGGAAGTCCCACAGCCGCGGCGTGCCAGCCTGCGACAGCGAGACCTTGCCTCCATAGGGCATCTCCGGCAAGGCCGTCTGGTGCGCCAAGGTGCGGGCCTCGCCCAGTCGGAGCTCGACCGTGTAATTGCCGCGCACCAGTCCCGTGACGCTGACGTGCCCAGCGTCGTCCGAGACGGTGTCGACACGGGTCCGCAGCGAACCGACCAGGGAATCCCCCCAGCGTCCCGCCATCGAATCACTGGGACGCACGCTCACCTGCACCGAGGTCGCCGGCGTCCCATCCAGATGCACGACCAAGAGCGTGAAGCCGTTGGTGGTCTCGGAGCCGTTTCCGCCTTGGCTGGGGCTCTGACTGAGAATCGTCGTTCCGTCCTGTTGACCGCAGCTGGCCAGCAGCAAGGTCGCCAAGCCCAGCCATCGGGTCTTGCGCTTCACTTTCCGACCTCGGTCAGCGGGAAGAGCTGGACATTGAACTGGTAGACGGAATCCTGATGGCGCCCCTCGCGCGCCAGCCGCAGGATGTCTTGGCGGAACTGGGCGATGCGTTCCCGCAGCTCAGGCATGTCCTCCCGGGAGAGGGTCACCGTCACGGTGGAGATATCGCGAATCTCCGGGGCGTGGCGCTCCAACGATGCGTGTGCAAGGTCCATGGTCTGGCCCTGAAAGGTACGAACGGCCAGCGACCTCCAACCGTCACCGGTGGTCACGAAGCGCTCGGTCAGCTCATAGTGCCCTTCTTCGTTGCGATGGATCAGCTCCAGCCGTTCCAGCAGCTCGATCGATGCCTTAGCTTCCTCCTCGGTGACCGCCGGGGAAAGGCGCCGGGCCAGGTCTGCACAATCCCCGCGAAACGGGATGATGCCAATCAGGGCACGGATCGCGCTGTGGTACCACGTCTGATAGAACGCGAAGCGATCTTCGTCCAGGGTGCGGGCACCGACGCCCTTTAGCGCCATCAGTTTCTGGAACTCTTCCTGAATCTGGCGGTCACTGCGGGCCTTGCCGAACAAGATCAGTTGCAGGAAGAAGGCTGCCGCCTTGCCTTCGAGGGCCAACAGCTTGATGGTCGGATCGATGGACGACTCGCCCAGGTGCACCTTGCCTTGGAGCAGCTTGACCAAGTAGCCTGGATCGATCCCGATGCGCGACGCGATGTAGCGGTAGGAGAAGAAGGAATCTCCCCGCTTCTTGCGCCATTCGTAGATGTCGCGCAAGTACTGTCGGTAGTCGAGATAGTCAAGGACGTCAGGCACAATTCCAAGAATACCTTCGGCGGCCTTGCCCCACGTGGCATAGGCACCGATTCCTGTTGAGATTCGACTCAACGCAGCGCACCCGCAATCGGTTTCCATGGACAATCAAATCCACTTATGGCAAGATGAGCTTCAATTCCGGCAATCAGGCGTTTCGGGTCATCTCCCGGAAGCCCAATTTTGGCGCTTTGGAGCAATTCCTGTAAAAAACGACCACCTTCAGTCGGCGGGAAGTGGTTGTTTGAGAATAATTCTTATAACTTTTCTCACAATAGAGGGCAACGCCGCCTTCGCTTCACTTCGGTCAACGCGAGACGTCCAATGACAAAAAAGACCAGCACCGCGGCTGTCGCGGGACTAAAGTCCACCTTTCCCATGCCCGATTACGGAGCGGCTCCCGAGTTGTCGCGCGAGGAGCGCATCGAGTGGTACCGGCAGATGGTGCTCACCCGCCGCTTCGAGGAACGAGCCTACCAGAGCTACCAGACCGGCATGATCGGCGGCTTCTGCCACCTGTACAACGGCCAAGAAGCCGTCGCCGCAGGCACGCTGGCCGCCATCCGCAAGAACGACCCCGTCATCACCGCCTACCGCGACCACGCCCACGGCCTGATGCGCGGCATCCGCCCCGCTCCCGCCTTCGCCGAGCTCTACGGACGTGCCACCGGCGTGGTCAAGGGCAAGGGCGGCTCGATGCACTACTTCGATGTCGAGAAGGAAATGTGGGGAGGTCACGGCATCGTCGGCGGCCAGACCCCGCTGGGCCTGGGACTTGCGTTTGCCGCCAAGTACCAGAAGCAGGACAAGGTCTGCTTCTGCTACATGGGCGACGGCGCAGTGAACCAGGGCGCCTTCCACGAGTCGCTCAACCTCGCCCAGCTCTGGAAGATCCCGGTCGTCTACGTGATCGAGAACAACAAGTACTCCATGGGAACCGCCGTGCACCGCCACGCCGCCCCGGTCGAGCTTTACAAGCGCGCGAGCGGCTACGACATGCTGGGCGTGCAGATCGACGGCGCCGACTTCGACACCGTCCGTCAGACCTCCTGGACCCTGGCCGAGCGCGCCCGTCGCGAGTTCCTGCCTGCGATCCTGGAGATCGAGACCTACCGCTACCGCGGCCACTCGATGTCCGATCCGCAGTACTACCGCTCCAAGGAGGAGGTCGAGGAGTACCGCCGCAAGGACCCCATCGAGATCCTCAAGCGCAAGATCCTCGAGGAGGGCCTCATCTCGGCCCAGGACCTCGACGCGCTGGAAGACAAGGTGAAGGAGGAGGTCAAGGCCGCGCACGAGTTCGCCGCCAACTCCCCGTTCCCTTCGCCGTCTGAAATCTTCACCGACATCTTCGCCTAAAAGGAATCAGAACAATGGCAAAGATCGCCTACCGCGACGCCGTCCGTGACGCCATGGCCGAAGAGATGACCCGCGACTCGCGCGTGTTTCTAGTCGGCGAGGAAGTCGCCGAGTACAACGGCGCGTACAAGTGTTCCAAGGGGCTCCTGGACAAGTTCGGGCCTGAGCGCGTCATCGACTCGCCCATCTCCGAGGCCGGATTCGGCGGCATGGCCATCGGTGCGGCCATGGCCGGACTGCGCCCCATCGTCGAGTTCATGACCTGGTCCTTCTCGTTTGTGGCCTTCGACCAGATCGTCAACAACGCCGCCAACATGCGCTACATGTCCGGCGGCCAGATCAAGGTGCCCATCGTGTTCCGCGGCAACTCGGGCGGCGGCCACCAGATTGGCGCCACCCACAGCCACGCCCCCGAAGCCATCTTCGCCAGCTTCCCCGGCCTCAAGGTCGTGGTGCCGGCCTTCGCCGCCGATGCCAAGGGCCTTCTGAAGACCGCCATCCGCGACGACAACCCGGTGCTGGTGATCGAGAACGAGGCCCTCTATGGCCGCGAGTCCGAGGTCCCCGACGGCGAGTACCTGGTGCCGCTGGGCAAGGCCAACATCCTGCAGGACGGCTCCGACGTCACCATCGTGACCCACGGCTTCACCTGCTGGACCGTGCTCGAGGCCGCCCAGGAGCTCCTGAAGATGGGCATCCGCTGCGAGATCATCGACCTGCGCTCCATCAAGCCGCTGGACTACGAGACCATCGTGCGCTCGGTGCGCAAGACCGGCCGCCTGGTGTGCGTGGACGAGACCAAGCCGTTCGCGGGCGTTTCTGCCCAGATCGCCGCCGAGATCGGCCGCTCCTGCTTCGACCACCTCGACGCTCCCATCCTGCGCGTCACGGGCCTCGACGTCCCGATGCCCTTCTCCCCGGCCCTGGAAGATCTCTGCATGCCCAACCAAGCCCGCATCATCGAAGCTGTGAAGGAGGTCGTCGGCTGATGGCTACTGCAATCCTCATGCCCCGCATGTCCGACTCCATGACGGAAGGCACGCTCATCAAGTGGCTCAAGGCCGAAAATGACGCCATCAAGGCCGGCGACATGATCTGCGAGATCGAGACCGACAAGGCCACCCAGGAGGTCGAGTCCTTCGAGGACGGCGTGCTTCTGAAGCAGACCCTGGCCGAAGGCGGCGTGGTCGCCGTGGGCGGCACCATCTGCATCATCGGCAAAGCCGGCGAGGACATCACCGACCTGCTCGCGCAGTCGATGAAGGACAACTCCCAGCAGGCTGCCGCCGTCAAGGAAGAGAAGACCACCAAGGCCGCTGACGAATCGCGTGCTCCGGCTCCTTCCGAAAGCGCCGTGGCCGCCCCGGCACCGGCCCCAGCGGCTCCCAAGGTCGACCTGGCCCCGAAGGTCGTGGGCGTGGGCAATCCCTTCGAAGGCCCCCGCGACTCCACGCCTGACGACATGGGCGGACGCCTCAAGGCATCGCCCTTGGCGCGCCGCATCGCCGCCGAGAAGGGCATCAGCCTGTACCACGTCAAGGGCACCGGCCCCGGCGGACGCATCGTCGAGAAGGACGTGCAGGACGCCCTTGCGGGCAAGGGCTACCGCGCCCCGTTGGCGCCGGTCACCGGAGGCGCCCCGGTCGCTGCCGCAGGGCTGTCCGTGGCTCCCGCCCAGGACCAGAAGATCCCGCTGTCGGGCATGCGCAAGACCATCGCCAAGCGCCTGTCCGAGAGCAAGCAGACCATCCCGCACGTCTACACCACCGTCGAGGTGGACGTGGGCCCGATGGATGCCCTGCGCGCCCAGATCAATGCCGCCTTCCTTGCCGCCGGCGAGGAGGTCAAGATCTCGGTGAACGACCTAGTGCTCAAGGCCGTGGCCCAGGCGCTGGTCGAGGTCCCGGACCTCAATTCCGCCTGGATGGAGGACCACATCCTTCGCTACGGCTCGGTGCACGTGTCCTTTGCCGTGAGCCTGGAGTCGGGCCTCATCACCCCGACCATCAAGTTCGCCGAGCAGAAGAGCCTGAAGCAGATCGCGCTCGAGGCCAAGAGCCTGGGCAAGCGCGCCAAGGCCCGCGAGCTCAAGCCCGACGAGTACACCGGCTGCACCTTCACCGTCTCGAACATGGGCATGATGGGCGTGGACGTGTTCCAGGCCATCGTGAACCCGCCCCAGTCGGGCATCCTGGCGATCGGCCAGGCCCGCGAGGTCCCGGTGGTCAAGGACGGCCAGATCGTGGTCGGCAAGCGCATGAGCATCACGCTCTCCAGCGACCACCGCGTGGTGGACGGTGCGGGCGGCGCGCTCTTCCTGCAGGTGGTCAAGAAGCGCCTGGAGAACCCGACGCTCTTGCTGCTGTAAGTCCCAGCGCCCTGAGCGGAGTCGAAGGGCGCCTCCCCCCAACCAGATTGGGGGGCCGGGCTGCCTGCCAAGCCTCGGCTTCGCCGGGGTCTTGGGCAAAGCCGGCATCCCTGGCGCGAAGTTCGGCCCGTCCCGCAAACCGGGGCGGGCTTTCTCACGGGGTGAATATGACGGAATCTGTCAAGTCGACGCCGGGAGCGGACGAGGAGCCCGTCTGGGGGCTCGGTCCTGCAGGTGGCGAGGAGGAACGGCTCACCAGCGAGAATCCCGAGTGGCACGAGACCAGCTCGTGCTGCGGGGCCTCCGAGATGGGGGTGTGCTGAGGGCTTCGGCGTAGTCAATCAGCATGTCAGGTTGGGAATGGGCCTTTGCAAATCCACTTTTTAAAAGCAGATTTGCAAAGATGCTGCAAAGACATCTGAGCAAGACGCTGGAGCGCAGGATGAAGGCGGCACGGGCGGTCTATCTGTTCGGCGCGCGTCAGACCGGCAAGACGACCTTGGCGCAAAATCACTTTGCGCTTCCCTACGTTTCCCTGGAAGATCCCGAGACGCGGCAGGAGGCTGTCGCGGATCCGAAGGGTTTTTTGGCGCGTTTCCCCAAAGGTGCGATCCTGGACGAGGCACAGCGGGCGCCGGAGCTCTTCTCCTATTTGCAGCGCATCTTGGACGAGCGGAAAGGCAAGTGGATCCTCACAGGATCACAGAACTACCTGCTGTTGGAAAGCGTCACGCAGAGCTTGGCCGGGCGCATTTCACTCCTGCAATTGGCGCCGCTGTCACTTGCCGAGATTCAGAAGCGACCGTCCTCGACGCCAGCTTCGCTTCATTCGCCTGGAGCCGCCGTGCCGATGGAGCGTGACCGCCTGTGGGAAACCATGCTTCTGGGTGGCTATCCGGAACCGGTGACCGAACCGGATACGAGGGAATTCTGGCACGGGGACTATGTGCGAACCTTCGTGGAACGCGATGTCCGGCAGATCCTCAATGTGCACGATACCCTGGCTTTCCAGCGCTTCCTGCAACTGGCGGCGGGACGGACAGGGCAGATCCTCAACCAGACGCAGTTGGCATCCGATGCGGGAATCTCGGTGTCGGCCTGCAAGCAATGGCTGTCGGTGCTGGAGACTTCGGGGATCGTCCATTTCCTTCGGCCTCACTTCCGCAACTTCAACAAGCGCATCACCAAGAGTCCTAAGCTCTACTTCAACGACACGGGGCTGGTCTGCCGGCTGCTGGGCATTCGCGACGCGCAGGTTCTTTCCACGCATCCATCGGTTGGGGCGATCTTCGAGACCTGGGTGCTGGCGGAGCTGCGCAAGATCTGGCTCAACCTCGGGGAGGACCCGCCGTTGTGGTACTGGAGAGACCCGGCAGGTCTTGAAGTGGATGTCCTGATCGACGAGGGAACGAGATTGCATCCGGTTGAGATCAAGCTGGGTGCGACCATCGACTCGCAATGGTTGACGCGCCTGAAGCAGTGGACCGAACTCGCGGGACCCGAAGCTGGCAATCCGATCCTGATCCACGGAGGCGATGCCGAGCATGTGCGCTCAGGCGTCGTGCTGCGCTCGTGGGCGGGGATTTGATTCGTCAAAAACCCAGATTGGCACGAGACCAGCTCGTGCTGCGGGGCCTCCGAGACGGGTGTGTGCTGATGGGCGCCGCCCACCGTACCGGGTAGCTTGTTCCTGTCTCGAACCACGGAGCCTGCCATGCGCCTGTCCGCATTTTCTCTCACCTTCGCCTTGACCTGCACCGCCCTTGCGACGGCGGCTCCGAAGGATGCCCTCGACTTTCGGATGAAGGACCTCGAAGGCAAGGAGGTCGATCTGGGCCAGTGGCGGGGCAAGGTTGTGCTGATGGTGAACACCGCCAGCAAGTGCGGGCACACGCCCCAGTACACAGGCCTGCAGAAGCTCTGGACCGAGCAGGGACCCAAGGGGCTGGTGGTGCTGGGCTTCCCTTCCAATGACTTCCTGTGGCAGGAGCCCGGCACGAGCAAGGAGATCAAGGAGTTCTGCTCGCTCAAGTACCGGGTGACGTTCCCGATGTTCGAGAAGATCGAAGTGCGGGGCAAGGGCGTCGCGCCGCTCTACGCCTATCTCTCGGCCCAGGACGCGAAGCCCAAGGGTGCCGGGAAGGTCTCGTGGAACTTCGAGAAGTTCCTGGTCGGGCGGGACGGCAAGGTGGCGGCGCGCTTCTCGCCGACGGTCCAGCCGGACGATCCGCTCGTGACGGCCGCGATCGCGAAGGAACTGGCCAAGCCCGCCCCCTGAACCATACCAAGGCTCACTCGCCCCAGGGCTTGAGGAGCTTATCGCCGATGTCGTAAGTCCCGATCCACTGGGTGACCGCGCTCCCTGCTCGGTGGATCACAGGTTTCCCTGTCGAGGCATCGGTGAACGTGTCCGTGTCCCAGGTCGTGCGATCCAGCACCAGGCCTTTCGGGCCGATCCAGGTCGTGTCCGTGATCCGGCCATAGAATGGCTGGAATCTCGTGCCGAACTTCCAGCAGCTCGTCTTTCCCTCCAACCCGACAATCTCCTCGGAGCCCACGTAGATGCGCTTCATGGACGTGTCTCCGTAGCTTGCCTCCGGCCAGTACCGGGTTTCGGATCCGATGGAAAGCGGAAGGCGGATTGGAACGGTCGAATAGGACCAATCCGGAAGGGCCTTGCCGACCCGAACGACGAGCGAGTCGAAATCGGGTGCCGAAGCGGCGCGGCCCAGCAGGCCTTCGGACCACGAATTGGCAAAGCCCACATTGACCGAGAGTACGCCGTCCGCATCGGCATGGATGGCCTCACGGCTATAGGTGACGCCGATCGAGGCCGAATCCACGGTGCGGATACGGCCTTCCAGGATGACGAACCTGCTGCCGGCGATGCTCGTCTCCACCACGGCCTGCACGAACTTGTACGCCACGAGCGTGTCCGGGACGCCCGTCAGGGCACGACGACCCGGCTCGATCTGCCAGCGTCGGTAGAGCCACGAATCGCCGACCTTTATGGAGATCGGTACCGAAGTCGCCAAGTCGTTGGCAACGGACGGATCGGTGGACGCGTTGTCGCAAGCAGCCAGCAGGAGCGGAAACAGCAGCAGGAGGGATCGTCTCATCGGAGTCATGCCTTGATCGTAGGAGGAATCGGTTCCCTGCCAAAGATACCTATGCAGGCAGCACCACACCCAATGCGCCAGCCGGACGGAGGGACGCGCCGGGGCGCGGGTGCCGAGACACCGAGGGCCAAGGCCCGAGCCCGCAGGAGGGCGGCCCCGCAGCGCGGGGAGGCGCCCTGACTCGGTTGCGGAGAGGGCACAAAAAAGGCCATCGTCCCCCACCACAGGAACAATGGCCTCTTCGGAAGGAAGGACCGGTCAGGCTGCCAGCGCGAGATCCTCGGCCAGCACGCGCAGTCGACCCAGCGCCTTCTCCTTGATCTGACGCACCCGCTCCTTGGAAAGGCCCACCACCTTGCCGATCTGCTGGAGATTGAAGGGCTCGCCATAGCCGATGCCGAAGTACATCGAAAGGACCTTGCGCTCGAGGTCGCCGAGTCCGCCCAGCAGTTCCTGGAGGTTCTCGAGCTCGGCGTTGCGCTCGAACACGCGATCCGGACGGTCCTCGTCCTCGCATGAGATGAGGTCCATCAGCGAGGTGTCGCCGTCCTCGTCACCGATCTTGGAATCCAGCGAAGCGTGCCGCTGGCCCATCTCGATCACCTTGTCCACCTGATCGGGGCTCAAGCCCAAGCGGCGTCCAACGGCCTCGGCATCGGTCACGTAGGTGCCGCCGATGGTCTGGGTCACGGCCTGGTTCACGCGGGAGAAGCGGCGCAGGACCAGCTCCTTCTCAGCGGAAATGCGCACCATGCGCGCCTTCTCGGCGATGGCGCGGGTGATGCTCTGGCGGATCCACCACACGGCGTAGGAGATGAACTTCAGGTCGCGGGTGGTGTCGAAGCGGCGCGCCGCCTCGATCAGCCCCATGTTGCCCTCGTTGATCAGTTCGGGCAGCGAGAGTCCCTGGTTGCGGTACATGAAGGCCACGTTCACCACGAAGCGCAAGTTCGACACGACCAGCTTGTAGATGGCGGCCTCGTCCCCACGTCCCAGCGCATCCAGGACCACGCGTTCTTCCTTGCGGGTCATCAGCGGGTACTTCTGGATGTCCTTGATGTAGAGGTTGTAAACTCCCGATCCATCCCAGCTATCCATCCGACTTGCCATGAGCGGCCTCCCTAGTGTGTGGGTTACATCATCAACAATAGGGCCTGGAGTGGGCGGGAATGTCACGGCTTTGTAATAGCGCGGTCCGCATCGAGTCAAAAGAACCGGATACGAATATCCCATTTTCTTCCATTTTTTGGGCCGTCCACGAAAAAATGGTCCTGGCGCCTTGGATTCGACATTTTCTGTCACGTCAGCCCGATGCGCAATTCCCGCGCAACGGCTCCGACAATACGTTAGACTCTCCTCATGGCCACACTGCACGGAGAGCTTCCCAAAGCACAATCGGAACTGCGCTTGGCCCGGGCGTGCCAGCGCCTGGGAGACGATTGGCACCTGTTCTTCAACGTCCATTGGATCTACCGCGACGACATCCTGCACGCCGAGCTTCCGGGAGAAGCCGATGCGGTGATCTACCACCGCGAGCACGGGATCGCCGTGATCGAGGTCAAGGGCGGCGGCATCCAGCGCGAGGGCGAGCGGTGGTTCAGCATCGACGGCCACCGCCGTTGGCACCCGATCCAGTCCCCTCTGGACCAGGCCAACCACGGCGTCTACGCCTTCCGCCGGAGCCTCAAGGCCCTGGCCCGGAAGCGCAACGTGTCCGGCGTCGAACCCGTCTCCGTGCCGCGCATCGAGGCGCTGGTGTGCTTTCCCGACATCCCGCCGCTAGGCGAGGACTCGCCCTTCGGGGAAGACCTTCCCCGCAAGCTGATCCTGGACTTCCAGGACTTCGACGTCCTCGAGGAACGGCTGCTGGAGGTCCTCACCTGGCCGTCGCCCTGGACGCACCATCCGCCTCCGGAAGGGTTCCACCAGGACATCTGCCAGCTCTTCCACCCCATGGCCCAGTCCATGCCGCTGCTGCGCGACGTCGTGCGCGCCGAGGAATCGCTCTACGCCCGCGCCAACGCCGACCAGGAACGCCTGCTGACGGCCATGCGCGACAACCGCAGGCTCTGGGTCGCCGGTCCGGCCGGGTCCGGCAAGACCTCCCTGGCGGTGGCCAAAGCGCGTGACCTGGCGGCGCGGGGCAAGCGCACGCTGCTCCTGTGCGAGAATCCCCTGCTTGCCGACCGGCTTGCTACCCTTGCCGACCTGCGCGGCGTCGAGGTGGACGACCGCGTCGGGTTCGCGCAGGGGTTCGTGCGCAAGGCAGGGCTTGAGGACGAGGAGACCAGCCTGCCGGAGCGCTTCCGGACCGCCCAGGAAGTGCAGCCCATGCTGCGCTGGGACGCCCTGGTGTGCGACGAGGCCGAGCGTTTCCCCTCCGACTGGTGGCCGCTGCTCGAATCCCTTTTGACAGATCCTGTCGAAGGTCAGCTGGCCGTCTTCTGCGATCCCGACGCGCTCCCCGGTCCCGTGAAGCCCGCCTGGCCCGGGAACCTCGCCCGCTGCCGACTGGACCGCGCGGTGCGCTGCACCCGCAGCATCGCCACCTGGATCTCGGCCCACACCGGGCGGCACCTGCAGCTCGACCCCCAAGTCCCCGCCGGGGAGCCGGTGCGCGAGCGGGTGGTGGCATCGGACCGGGAGCAGGAAATCGCGCTGCGCGAGGAGCTGCACCGCCTGCTTTCCCAGGAGCGCCTGGAACCCTCCCAGGTCGCCGTCGTCTCCGCCCTGGCGCGCGAGCGCTCGCCCCTGCGGGACTGGAAGGACCCGCGCCTGAAGTGGGTGGCCCGCATCGGCGGATGGAACCGCGACAAGTCCGTGCTGCTGCCCCTGGAACTGGCCTCGGCGGCGGAGATGGACGCCGTCGTTCTGGTCGACGTGGACGAGTCCACCCCCGCCGAGGCCCTCTACGCCATGGCCGCCCGCGCCCGTCACCTCCTGACCGTGATCCGGCGCCGCTGACCCTTTTTGACGGATCCTGTCAATTCCTCCGCGCCCTGGGATGGCACGTCGCGTGCACCTCGCGCAGCGTGGAGAGGTCGAGGTGGGTGTAGATCTCGGTGGTGGTGATGCTGGCGTGTCCCAGCATTTCCTGCACCGCCCGCAGGTCGGCGCCGCCCTCCAGCAGGTGCGTGGCGAAGCTGTGCCTCAGGACATGCGGTGTCACCCGGTTGGCGTACTTGCGCTGCCCTTCGTCCCGTTCCTGGATGCCGGCCTCCCAGGCGCGGTCCCTCAGGATCTTCCAGGCCGACACCCGTGACAGTTCCCGTCCGCGCGAGTTCACCAGCACGCGGTCGCAGCCGGGCCGCAGCAGCCGACGGCCGCCTTCCAGCCAGGCCACGACCCTGTCCACGGTATCAGGGCCCACCGGCACCAGCCGCTCCTTGTCGCCCTTGCCCACCACGCGCACCAGCGCAAGGTCGGGAAGGAAGCGCTGCAGCGTCAGGCCACAGAGCTCCGAGACGCGCATCCCGGTGGCGTAGAGCAGCTCCAGCAGCACAGCGTCCCGCTGCCCCAGCGGGGAGGTCGCGTCGGGGACGGCCAACAGCCGGAAGACCTCCTCGACCGAGAGGGCCGTCGGAAGGTTCTTCCCGAAGCGGGGTCCGGCATGGTCGGCCAGGGGGTTTCCCGCCAGCAGCTCCTCCCGGCACAGCCATGCGCAGAAGCCCTTGAGGGTCGAGTGCACCCGCGCGACGCTGCGCGCGTCCAGGCCCGCCTCCACGAGCTGCCCCAGGAAGTCCGTGATCGTTGCAAGCGACAGGTCGCGCTCCGGGACCAGTTCCTTCGGGACCCATCCCAGGAACAGCGACAGGTCGCGGCGGTACGCCACCAGCGTCGCCGGCGCCAGGGAACGCTCCAGCGCGAGGTGGTCCAGCCAGCCCTCGAGGGCCGTGTTCGCTTCGATGGTCACGATCCGTCGAAGCTAGTCAAAGCCCAGCCCCGACACGCCGCGCCGATCGCGGGGACGAGGACAAATTCTGTCCGTGAGCGCATCGTCGGGACGCGCCAGGGATGCCGGCCGACAGGCCCAAGACCCCGGCGGAGCCGTGGCTTGGCAGGCAGCCCGGCCCCGGGAGGGCGAGCTGGTTTGACAGGATCCGTCCCGACCGGGGAGGCGCCCAAGCCTTGGATCAGGCGAAGAGGAAGGCCGCGGGCATCGCCCAGACGGGGGCGTCGTGGCGCAGGCGGCGCGGCTCGGGGTCGTTGCTCACGACTAGGCCCGCCAGCAGGGGCTTGTCGAGGAAGGCCTCCAGGCCCAGGAGATGGCGGGCGTCGGTGGCGGCCGCGCGGATGCCGCTCTTGCACTCGATGGCGAGGTAGCCGTCGGCGCGTTCCAGCAGGAGGTCCACCTCGCGGCCGTCCTGGGTGCGCAGGTGGAAGGCGTCCAGCGGCAGGCGGTGGGTGCGCAGGTGCTTCCAGGCCTCGGAGACGACGGCCGTCTCGAACTCGGCGCCGTCGGCGGGGCCGGTGCGGCGCAGCACGGCGCGGCGGATGCCGGCGTCCAGCACATGGAGCTTGGGGGCCCGGGCCAGGCGTTTTTCGGGATTGCGGAACCAGGGCGGCAGACTCAGGGCGTGGTAGCCCGTCTCGAGGTGGCCCATCCAGGTGCGGGCGGTGGGGCCCGAGATGCCGGCCTCGCGGGCCAGGTCACTCCAGTTGGCGGTCTGGGCGGTGCGCAGGCAGGCCAGGCGCAGGAGGCGCACGAACGGATCCATCTGCTCCAGGCGGGCGATCTCGGCCAGGTCCTTCTGCAGGTAGGTGCGCACGTAGTCCTCGCACCACTCGCGGCGATCCTGCGCGCTCCAGTCCGCGGCGGCGGTCGGCGCGGGCATCATGCCCTCGACCAGGAGCGACTCCCAAGCGGGCAGGGCCACGGCGGCCTCGGCCCCGTGGGGCCAGACCGGATCTTCCCAGCTCTCCAGCAAGGTCGCGGGCGCATCGTGTCCCAGGAGCGAGGCGAAGCGGCCCGTGAGAGGCGCCTTGCGGCGGTGGGCACAGACCTCCTCGAGCATGAAGGGATGGAGCTCGAGCAGCGAGGCGCGGCCTGCCAGGCTTTCGCGCACGCCCTTGAGCAGCAGCAGTTGGCTCGACCCCAGGAGCAGGGCGCGGAACTCGGGATCGCGGTCGTGGCAGGCCTTGAAGACCTCGAAGAGCTCGGGAGCCTTCTGGATTTCGTCCACGATCACGCGGCGGTAACGGCGCAACCAGCCTTCGACGCCCAGACGAATCCAGGCTTCGCGCGAGGCCGGATCGTCCATGTCCACGTAGTCCCAGCCCTTCAGGGAGCGCACCAGGGTGGTCTTCCCCACCTGCCGGGCGCCCGCCAGCACCACCAGCCTCCCTCGCGAGCTGTTCACGAGGGAGAGCACTTTGGTGATCTGACTTCTTTGGATCATGGCGTAAAATCTAATTCTTGGTTTTAGAATTTACGCCATAAATTAAAATATCAACTTTCCTTTTTGGGCTTGGCCGGACGGCGCGGCTTCGCAGTGGGCTTCGCGCCGCCTTCGCTCTTGGGCTTCTCCGCCGCAGGCTTGGCCGGAACCTTCTCCTTGGCGGGCGCCTTCTGCCCTTTGGGAGCGGCACGCGACGGTCGGCTACGTCCGGCGGGCCTTTCCTTGACGGGCGCTTGCGCTTGAGTCTCCGGCGGCGCATCAGGGACCTTTGCCGGGACCTTCGTCTCGACAATTTCTGTCACCGGTGCCGCGATCGCCGGCGCCGCCTCCGTCGGGACCGCCACTGGCTGGGGTTCCTCGACCGGATCTGGTTCCGGGGAATTGAAGCCCTCGTGGGCCGGCCGCACCAAGAGATCCAGCGGACGATCGGGCCCGAAGCGTTCGTTGCGACGGCGGTTGTCCCGATCCCGATCCCGATTGCGGTCGTTGCGGTCCCGGTCGCCCCGCTCGTTGCGATCGCCGCGCTCGTCTCGATTGCGGTCGTTGCGTTCCTGGCCACGTTCCCGTTCGCGCTGCTCCGGGGTCTTCTCGGGCAGGATCTCGTCGGCGGCCCGCAGGCGGATCTCCTGGTCGTTGCGGCCAGCGCGCACCTCGAGGATGTGCTCGAACTTGCGGATGAAGCTCGAGAAGCTCCTCGCGCCGTGCTGCTCCTCCTCGAAGGTCGGATCCAGGCGCTTGAGCATGGGGCGGATGGAGCCCTTGAGCACCCAGGCGTCTCCCGTCTTGCCCGAGAGGCGGCGGATGGCGCGGCGCAGCAGCTCTTCCGGCAGGGCCTGGATCACCCGATCGGAACGGACTTCCGCCGTCGGCTGGGTCGCCGGGGCATCGTTTGCGACGGGCTGGATCTGGACCTCGGATGCCGTGGGAGCAGGTGCGGAGACGGGCGCAGGGCGGCTCTCGTCGGCCGGCTCGTCGTCCAGGATCAGGGCCTCGTAGAACTTGAACTCGTGGCAGCTGCGGGCCCAGTGGCGGTTGGTGTTTGCCTGCGTGCCGATGCCCACCAGGTTCTTGCCCATGGCCTTGACCTTCTGCGCCAGCGGCAGGTAGTCGCTGTCGCCGCCCACGATCACCACGATGTCCAGGTGCGGGAAGCGAAGCAGGTCCTCCGTGCAATCCAGGGCGAGCTTGATGTCGCCGCCATTCTTGGCCGAGGCGCCCGGGGGAAACAGCTGGATCAGCTCGAGGCCGTTGCGCAGCAGGGCCTCGCGGTACTTGCCGTACCACTGCCAGTTGCAGTAGGCGCGGTTGATCGAGATCACGCCGAAGGTGGCGGCGTATTCCATGACGCTGTCGACGTCGATCAGGGCCTCCTGGGCCTGGAACTTGGTGCGGCCATAACCGCCCATGCCGCCCTTCTTTTCCACGAGGCTGGCCTGGATGTTCTCGAAGTCCCAGTAGATGGCCACGTTCCACGTGCGATCGGACATTGCGGATTCCTTTGCGTCAAAAACCGTTTGAGAGTCCTCCAAGGTATCTCCCTGCGGCCCTGTCCGAAGCGCTTTGCGGCAAAAAACGTGGGCCATTTCCGGCCCTGCTCGCCTATCGGCTCATCGGGCCTCCTCGCACCTCACCCCGGCGGTTCGGTGCTGCGGGGTCCCGCCCCTGGCGGGCGACGGTCCGGGGCAGATGTTGTGCATTTAGCAACAGCGACCAAACCAAACAGCGTTTGCCCCCACGGAGGAGGGCCTAACGTATGGCGACAGGCAAACCCGCCGGTGCACAGAACGATCTCCAAAGGAGAAGACATGAGGCCCTCGAACCCCGCAACGCGAAGATTTCGCATGTCCTGCAACATCCTTGCGGCATGGGCGGCCGTCGCAGGAAGCGCCTTCGGATGGAACGCCAGCGGCGTAGTCCGCAGCGCGACCGGAGCTCCCCTGGCGGGAGTCGTCGTCGCCGTCAAGGATTCCGCCTCCGTCCCGACCGTCACGACTGATGCCTCCGGCAACTTTTCCATCTCCTCCGGCACCACCGGCATCGGCATGGATGCCGCCAGGAACTCCGTCGCCGTCCGCAAGGAAGGCAGCGACCTCCTGATCCGCTGCCCCGGCCAGGAAAGCACAGAACTGACCCTGACCGACCTTTCCGGAACCCTGCTGTGGCGAACGCACGTCGTCCTAAATGCTGGCGAGGCACGCATTTCCATGCCGGTGCGGACCACGGCGGCGATCCTGCGCATGCATCGCGGCGACGATGTGCTTTCCTGGTCCATGATGCTGCAGAGGGAAGACGGTTGGGTCGCGTCCTCGTCTACGGCTCCATCAGCCCTGGCGACCCGCTCCGCTGCGTCCTTCCCGACCCTGCTGTTCAAGAAGAGCGGCTACCAGGATACGTCCTACGCGATGACTTCCAGCGCCGCGACCGGCCTCCAGATCGTCCTGCGCGATGCTGCGGCCGTCGCCACCTGCCCCGACACGAAGCTCTCCTCCGGCGACTTCAACAAGACCCTGACCGTGAAGGGCGTCCCCCGCAGCTACATCCTCCATGTCCCCTCGGGCTACAAGGGAACCAGCGCGGTACCGCTGGTGGTGGACTTTCATCCCATCGGCGGCTCAGCTACTGGCGAAGAAAGCTCGTCTCCCTACAAGGCCGTGGCGGATGCCGACGGAGCCGTCACCGTCTATCCCAACGGCATCCAGAGCCCCAACCTGGGACAGGCCTGGAACGTGCAGGGATGCTGCACCACCGCCGACGACACCGCCTTCGCTCGCGCCTTGGTGGAGGAGACGAAGAAGCTCGCCTGCATCAATCCCAAGCGCGTGTACGCCGTCGGCTTTTCCATGGGCGGCGGCATGACGCACTACTCCGCTTGCCATCTGGCAGACGTCTTCGCGGCAACGGCACCGGCCGCATTCGACCTGCTCAAGCAGAATGTCGACGCTTGCAAGCCGGTCCGTCCGATCACCATGGTCATCTTCCGCAGCACTGGAGACGGAGTCGTGTCGTACAACGGCGCCCACTCCGCTATGGTCACCGGCATGGCGATCGATTTCCTGGGCGCGAAGCAGACGGCGGCAAAGTGGGCCGAACTCGACAAATGCACCGGCTCGCCCTCGGCCGAGGACGCCAACGGCTGTGCCACCTACTCCAACTGCGCGGGCGGCGTCCAGGTGACGCTCTGCACCAAGCAAGGTGGCGGGCACGACTACGGCAACGCCTCGGTCGGCTGGCCCATCCTGAAGCGTTACACGCTGCCCTAGCGTTCCGCATCGGAGCCGGAGGCATCTCTGCTGCACTATGTTTCAGCACTTCCTCCCGACGGCGCCCTTGAAACGGATGCGCCAGTGCCGGGCAGTTGGTATCCTTCGTAGTCACACACGAAGGATGCCATGCCGGACCTCTTCACCTACCTGGAATACCGGGACTACCTGAAGGACGCCTACGAGGAACGGCGCAAGCTGCAGCCGTACTTCTCGTACCGGTTCATCGGGAACCGGGTGGGGATGGATTCCAGCTACCTGACGCGGCTGTTCCAGAAGAAGCTCCACCTGGGCGACGACTTGGTCGAGCGCATGGCCGGGGCCTTTGGGCTAGATGGGGATTCCCTGGAGTATTTCAGGAACTTGGTCGCCTTCAATAAAGCCAGGAGCGAGGCGCAAGCCCGCGTCTTCCACGAACAACTGATGCGGCTGCGCGGTGTGGGATACCTCGTCGTTCGAGAAGACCAAGAGGAGTATTTCTCCAACTGGGTGCTCGTGGCGCTGCGATCGCTCCTGGACTACCGCTCCTTCGACGGCGACTACGAGGCGCTGGGGGCCGCACTGCTTCCGCCCGTCTCCGGCGAGGAGATCAAGGCCTCGCTCTTCCTGTTGGAACGACTGGGGATGGCGCGGCGCACCGAACAGGGCTACGAGATCCTCGATACTCACCTCCATTCCGGCGACAACTGGACGGCGGGGGCCATCAAGGAGTTCCAGAAGGCCACCATCGAACTGGCCTCGCATTCGCTGGACACGGTGCCGCCCATGCAACGCGACATCTCCACCATGACCATGAACATTGATGCCCAAACCCTGGAAGACCTGAAGATCATGGTCCGGGAGTTCCAGGAAAACGTGGCAAAGCTGGTGGAAAGTGCTCCACATTCCGATCGCGTCTACCATTTGAACCTCCAGCTATTTCCCCTGTCGCGGTTGCTGGAGGGCAAGTCATGATCCGTCAGCTGTCCGCGATGTGCGGGGTGCTGTTTGCCATGGCCAGCCTGAGCGGCTGCGGCTCCGATTCCGTGGCGGGCAAGACCACCACCACCGGCAATGGCGGTGGCCTGGTGGCACAGGGACCCGATGGACAGGCGCTTTCGGGCTGCATGGTGCTGGCGGCCCGCAGTTGGGATCCTGTGCACGGAGTGCCCGGGAGCGTGGACACATTGCGCAGCGATTCCGCCGGACACGTGGAACTTCCGCAGGAGGCGTATGCCTTCCTTGAGATCCGGGACAGCGCCCAGGCCTTGGGTGCCTGGAGCAAGAAGATCTTCGTTCCGGAAGGAACGCGCCGCACGTTGGTGCTGGACTCGCTGCGCACACTTGAGGGACGCTGGGCCGACCGCTCGGGGATCGTCGAAGGGCGACTGTATCTCGATTCCTCCTTCCGTTCCGCTCCGCTCCTGAAAGCGGACGGCTCCTTCGCCTTCGGGAAGGTTCCGACCGGCGACTACGCGGTGCTGCTCGATGCCGATGCCAAGGCGCTTCGTCCGATGGGATCGGTGCGTCTCGGGGCCTCGGAGGTGCGCTACACGGGTTCGGGCAACATCCTGGTGACGGGGGACACGACGGGATCTCCGCTGTGGATCGACGACTTCGAGTCAGTCTCGGTCCTGCCTCTACTGCATCGCAGCCTGCCGAGCGTGTCTCCATGGTACACCTGGGCGAGCCTGGCCACCATGACCCTCCCGGCTTCGAGCCAATCGGACGCGCTGCTGCGGGCCATCGGCCCTGATTCCACTCGACCAGGACGCTCCTTCCATTCCCGCTTCATTGCCACGGATCCCTACGCATGGGTGGCTTTGGGTATCGTGGGCATGGAGATCGACCTCAGTGCCCGCAGTCAGCTGTGCTTCAGCTACCGCTCCGATACCCTCCTCAAGATCCAGTTCCAGCGGGATTCCGTCGGTTCCGTCCGACCGACTCTCTCGTCCTCGCTTTCGTCCTCCCGGCAATGGCGGGATATCTGCGTGGCCACGAACGGCTTCGTGCCCAATCCGGACACCCCCGATTCGTTGAAGGTCTGGAGCGCATTCGGCAGGCGGGTGCTGGTGCTCGAATTCCAGACCCCCTCTGGCGGCACCTTCCTGGACATCGACGACATCCGCCTGCGCTGACCTCCTTGCTGAAACGTATTGCAGCAGATGTGGCCGCAATGGACTGCCACGGAATGTCCTCTGCCCTATCCTCCGTCATGGACGTCGATGATGTCTGCCGAATTTGATGGAGGAACCATGAGAGCGTCGAAGATTCGTTGGAACTTGCCGGTCGTTGCGGGCATCGCCTTGGGTGCCGCCAGCCTGTCCATGGCCGCCGACCTGCCCACCGCGAAATCCATCGCCGCCGAGATGGGCGTCGGTTGGAACATCGGGAATTCGATGGAAGTGCCGGGAAATCCGACCAATTGGGGCAATCCGATTCCCACGCAGAAGCTGATTGACTCGGTCAAAGCTGCCGGATTCAAGACCGTACGCATCCCCTGCGCGTGGGACTCCTATGCCGATGCCACTACCCACGTCATCAAGTCCGAATGGATGGCGCAAGTCAAGCAAGTGGTCGACTTCTGCATCAAGGACAGCCTGTTCGTGGTGCTCAACATCCACTGGGACGGTGGATGGATCGAAGGCAAGATCGATTCGGCCGCGACCCGTCCGGCGATGCTTGCGACCATGAAGACCAAGCAAGGCGCCTACTGGAAGCAGATCGCCACGGCCTTCAAGGACTATGATCGCCACCTGCTCTTCGCCAGCGCCAACGAGCCCGGCGTCGACAATCAGGCCAACCTGGGGATCTTGATGTCCCTCCACCAGATCTTCGTCGATACGGTGCGCGCGACCGGCAGCAAGAACGCCTCGCGTACGCTGATCCTCCAAGGGCCAAGCACATCCTTCGAGCACTCCGCCGACTGGATCACGAACCTCCCCACCGACAAGATCGCCGACCGTTTCATGGTGGAGGCCCACTTCTACCCGTACCAGTACTGCCTGATGTCGCAGCCCGCGAACTGGGGAACGATGGCCTATCCTTTCTACTACTGGGGCAAGGGATACCACTCCACCACCGACCTGATCCACAACCCCAACTGGGGCGAGGAAGCGTATGTGGATTCCCAGTTCAACCTGATGAAGCCGAAGTTCCTGGACAAGAACATCCCGGTCCTGGTCGGCGAGTTCGGTGCCATGAAGCGCATGACCCTGACCGGAGATAGCCTGCGCCTGAGCATCCTGGGACGGCGCCACTTCTACAACTACGTGGTGGGTGCGGCCTTGAAGCGAGGCATGATCCCCGTCCTGTGGGACGCCGGTGGCAAGGGCGACGGCACCATGAGCGTCTTTGATCGCACCAAGGACGGGGCCGTGTACGATCTGGGACTGCTCAACGCCGTCCGCACCGCAGCGGGCCTCTCCAAGCTTGCCGGCGACACCTCGGAATGGATCCTTCCCACTGGCAACAACAGCATGCGGATCCTCTATTCGGCCAAGGATTCCCTCTTCGGCCAGGTGGCGCTTTCCGTGACCAAGCCCGACATGAGCAACTGCGACACCGTGCTGGTGCGGGCCTACGTCAAGGGAACCAGCAGCTACGACTCCGCCGGAGCGGCAATGTTCGGTTACATCTCCCTGAGCCTGGTGACCATGTCGAAGAGCTGGACCTGGCGCGAGGCCGGACTGGGCAAGCTCACCATGGACGGCTGGAAGACCTATGCCATCCCGGTCGCCTCCAGCAGCACAGATTCCGCCACCCTGGTCCCGGCGGACCGCGCAGCCATCGACTTTCTGGGCCTGCAGGCCTACTCGAAGGCCTTCCGCGGCGCGATCTACGTGGACTGGATCGCGTACAAGTCCAAGGGCGGAAGCACCGACACCGTCTACGGCTTCAACCAGAGCGTCCCCGAGAAGGGAACGGGCAACGTCGAGACCATCTCGCTCTTCTCCACCGATGCCGTCGCCTCGGACCTGGAATGGAAGACCGCCACCGTCGGCTACAAGGTCACGACCGGCATCGCCGGCACCGCCAAGACCAAGAGCGGTCTGCGCCACGCTGGCACCCGGCTCATCTCGTCCGAGACATCCGCGATCCGCCTGACCGACCTGCGCGGACGCCTGGTCCGCACCTCCACCGGCAGCCTCGATCTGAGCGGACTGCCCCAAGGCATCTACCTGGCCACCGACAGCGTCTCCACGCTGCAGGTGCCTTTGGCTCAATAAGACAGAATCCGACAAACGCCCCCGGTCGTCCCGAGGTGCGAGGTCCGAGGTTTCGTCCAATCTCCTCCTCGCCCGAAGGCGGTCGGGGGTTTGCTTTCCTTATATTGATTGTGTACAATATATTCATACACAATCAAAGGAGTCGCACATGGCCAAGATCCACGAGTTCAGCGTCCCCGCCCTGGAGAAGGGAGAGATCCGCCTAGGCGACCACGCCGGCAAGGTCCTCCTGCTGGTGAACACCGCCAGCAAGTGCGGCCTGACCCCGCAGTACGAGGGACTGGAAGAGCTGCACCGGACGTACGGGGAACGCGGCATTTCTGTGATCGGGTTCCCCTGCAACCAGTTCGGCAACCAGGAGCCGGGTGGGCACGAGGAGATCGGCGCCTTCTGCCAGCGCAACTACGGGGTGAGCTTCCCCATCTCTGCCAAGATCGAGGTCAACGGCAAGGGCACCCATCCGCTGTGGGCTTACCTCAAGCAGGAAAAATCCGGCTTCCTGGGGTTCTCGCGCATCAAGTGGAACTTCACGAAGTTCTTGGTCGACCGCGACGGCAAGGTGGTCCGGCGCTTCTCCCCCACCACCAAGCCCGAGGCCATCGCCGCCCACATCGAAAAGCTATTGTAGGCGACATGCACGAGGTCCTGCGGCTGGACAACCAGCTCTGCTTCGCCCTGTACGCCGCCAGCAAGGCGGTCACGCAGGCCTACCAGCCGTTGCTCTCGGCCCTGGGCCTCACCTACCCGCAATACCTGGTGCTCCTGGTGCTGTGGGAGGAGGACGGACAGCTGGTGAAGGAGATCGGGAAGCGCCTGGAACTGGATTCCGGCACGCTCACCCCGCTCCTGAAGCGGCTGGAAAGCCAGGGACTGGTGGTGCGGGAACGCCAGCAGAACGACCAGCGCCAGGTCCGCATCCGGCTCTCGCCCACCGGACGAGCTCTGGAGAAGAAGGCCCTCGCGGTTCCCAAGCAGCTGGCCTGTCGCTACGGGGTATCTCTCTCGACGCATCGGGAAGCCGAGCAGCTGCGCGAGGCCTTGAACGGGCTCCGTTCGCACCTGCGCAGCGAAACCTGACATGGGCATCTTCCCGACCGGACTGCATCGACCTCTGGGCACGGCAGGGCTCTGCTTAGTCGTCACGGCCCTGAGCGTGGCGCTCAAGGTCGCCTTCCACGATGTCCAGGTCGAGCTGTTGCTGCTGTCCTGCGTGGTGGTGGTTGCGGCGCTCCTCGGCCGTTCCCCAGGCATCCTGGCCGCACTGCTGATGGCGGCCAGCTACGACTGGTTCTTCCTGCCGCCCACCCATTCCTTCCGCGTCTCCGGGCCGCAGTTGCTGTCGCTGGCATTGCTGCTGGGAGTGGCCCTGCTGGTGGGGCATCTGGCGGCGCGGCTCCGGCAGGAGGCCGAGTCCGCCCAGCGTGGGCAACAGCGCGCTCAGAGCACGGCCATTCTGGCCCGCGAGCTCTCCGGAGCCCTTTCCGAGGCCCAGGTACTGGAGTTCGCCTCGGCCCGCATCGAGGAGGACTTCGGACAGATTCCGTCCTTCGTGACCGGGACCGGCGACCCGGCCCGCGCCCCGAACTCTGCCGTCTGCCTGCCCTTGCGGGCGCCCCGCAAGGTGCGCGGCTTCCTCGGGCTCGCGGAGCCGCTTTCGCACCCCGAGGACCACGAGCTGCTCGAGACCTGGGCCTCGCTGGTCGCCCTTTCCCTGGAGCGCATCCACTTCGTGGACATGGCCCGCGAGGCGCTCCTACGCATGGAGGGCGAGAAGATGCGCGGACACATCCTGTCCACGCTCTCCCACGACCTCCGCACCCCCCTGACAGGAATTGTCGCCGGAGCGCAGCGGCTGCAGCAGGAGCTTGCGCCGGACGGCGGCGAGCGGCTGGCTATGGCATCCTCCATCCTGGAAGAGTCGCGGCGCATGACCGAGCTGGTGGGCAATCTGCTGGAACTCTCCCGCCTGCAGTCGGGCGGGGTGAAGCTGCGCTGGGAATGGAACTCCGTCGAGGAACTGTTCGCATCCGCCTTGCGCCACCGCAGGACGGCGCTGCAGGGACGGGACGTCACGCTGGAGGTCGCCGATCCGCTGGTGCTCTTCTGGTGCGACGGCCTCCTGGTGGAACGCGTGCTGGTGAACCTGCTGGACAACGCCTCCCGGCACACGCCGCCCGGGACCCCGCTCCTTCTCTGGGCGCAGGAGACCACGGATGCCGTCCGCATCGGTCTGGACGACCATGGGGCATCCTTCTCGCTGGACCAGTCGCCCCGCGACGCCGGGCGCGGCGGCATCGGGCTGTCGCTGTGCCGCGCCATCGCCAAGGCGCACGGCGGCGAACTTTCGGTGGAGCCCCGCTCCGGGGGCGGCAACCGCGTGGTGCTGGAGCTTCCCCGCAACCGCGAACTGCCCGACATTCCCGAAGACGCCTGAATCCGTTTACGCGGCGTTTACGCCGTGCTTCATGTGTTTACGCCTTGATGGCGCCTCGAATCCTTAAGTTGTGTGGCATGGACGAACAACGGCGTTCGGTGTTGGTGGTCGAGGACGACAAGGCCATCCTACGGCTTCTGCGGGATGTGCTGGAAGCCGAAGGCCTGCAGGTTCACGAAGCGTCCACGGGCCGCATGGGCCTGGTGGAAGCCGGATCCCGTCGCCCCGACCTGGTCGTGCTGGACCTCGGCCTGCCCGACCTCGACGGCAAGGAGTTCCTGCGCCAGCTGCGCGACTGGTCTTCCATGCCGGTCCTGGTCCTCTCGGCACGCAACGCCGAGACCGAGAAGGTGATGGCGCTGGATCGAGGCGCCGACGACTACCTGACCAAGCCCTTCGGCGTCCCGGAGCTGCTGGCCCGCCTGCGCGCCCTGTTGCGCAGGCGCGACCCGGTCGTCTCGGAGCGCGGCCCCCTGTACCGCTTCGGCGAAGTGACCGTCGACCTGCAGGGGCGCACCGTCCTTTGCAGCGGTGAACTCGTGCACCTGACCCAGGTCGAGTTCCGGCTTTTGACAGAACTTGTCAAGGCGGAAGGACGCATCGTCACCCAGTCTCAGCTCCTGCGCGAGGTGTGGGGCCCCGGCCACGGCGAGCACACCCACTACCTGCGCATCTTCATGGCCCACCTGCGCAAGAAGCTCGAGGCCTCGCCAGCCACGCCCGAGTTCCTGCTCACCGAAACCGGCGTGGGCTGCCGCTGCCTGTGCGAGCGAACCGAGCCTCAGTTCCCTTGAGCTGATCGGCCGCCATTCCTATTCCTGTCGAGGTCCGAGCTACCGCGACAGGATCTGTCATACCCAAAACACGGAGACACCATGAGCCAAGAGACATCGACCGGGCTTCCCGGCAACCTCGACCTGTCCCGAGGGCAGGAGAGCCTTCCCAGGCGCCTGCGCCACCTGCTGCTGGGCGACCCGCGCGACCCGTTCGACCATTCCATCTTCCACAAGCTCTCGCTCCTGCCCTTCTTCGCCTGGGTCGGCTTAGGGGCCGACGGACTTTCGTCCTCGTGCTACGGCCCCGAGGAGGCCTTCAAGACGCTGGGCGCCCATCCGGTGCTGGCGCTCTTCGTCGCCCTGGGCATCGCGCTGACGGTCTTCATCATCTCGGCAAGCTACGGACAGATCATCGAGCTCTTCCCCTCCGGCGGCGGCGGGTACCTGGTGGCCTCCAAGCTCTTGTCCCCCAAATGGGGCATGTTCTCGGGGTCGGCGCTCCTGATCGACTACGTACTGACCATCACGCTTTCCATCTCCTCCAGCGGCGATGCCATCTTCAGCTTCATCCCGGCAAGCTGGCAGTGGGCCAAGTTCCCCTATGAGCTACTAGCCCTGCTGTTCCTGGGGGCGATCAACCTGCGCGGCGCCAAGGAGTCCGTGAAGGCGCTGGTACCCATCTTCCTGGTGTTCGTGGCCACTCACATCGCCGCCATCGCCTGGGCCGTCGGCACACGCCTTCCGCAGGTGGGCGCGGTCGCGGCCCACACCTCGGACCAGATGTCCACCGCCGTCCATCAGCTGGGCTGGATCCCCATGATCTTCCTAGTGCTGCGCGCCTATTCCATGGGCGCGGGTACCTTCACGGGCATCGAGGCGGTCTCGAACGGCCTGCCCATCCTGAGCGAGCCCAAGGTCAAGACCGGCAAGCGCACCATGTCCTACATGGCCTTCTCCCTCTCGTTCACGGCCTTCGGATTGATGCTGGCCTACCTCTTCTACAACGTGTCGCCGGTGGCGGGCAAGACCCTCAACGCCGTGCTCTTCGAAAAGCTGACCGCCGGCTGGGGAACCCCGGGCGCAGCCCTGGTGCTGGTCACCCTCCTTTCCGAAGGCGCCCTGCTCTTCGTGGCGGCCCAAGCCGGCTTCCTGGACGGCCCGCGCGTCCTTTCGAACATGGCCATCGACCGATGGCTCCCCTCTCGCTTCGCCCACCTCTCGGATCGCCTCGTGACCCAGAACGGCATCCTGGTGATGGCCCTGGCATCGTTTGCAGTGCTGTTCGCCAGCCACGGCAACGTCGGCTTCCTGGTGGTGCTCTACTCCATCAACGTCTTCATCACCTTCACGCTCTCGCAGCTGGGCATGGTGCGGCACTGGCTCAAGGAGCGCAAGGCGCATAGCCGCTGGTTCAAGCCCCTGCTGATCTCGGGCCTGGGCTTCTGCCTCTCGGCCTTCATCCTCACGTTTGTGACCATCGAGAAGTTCACCGAGGGCGGCTGGCTCACGGTCGTGATCACGCTGGCCTTCGCGGGCATGGCCATCCTCATCCGCCGCCACTACCAGGACACCGCCAAAACCCTCACCCGCCTGGATTCCCTGGTGAAGGCCGCCGAGATGCCCCGCTCCAACGTCGCCGTCGAAGTCCCCGAAGCCGACCCCAAGGGCCGCACCGCCGTGCTGCTGGTGAACGGCTGGAACGGCCTGGGGCTGCACAGCCTGTTCTCCATCCTGCGCCTCTACGGCGACTTCTACCGCAACTTCGTGGTCCTGCACGTGGGCGTCCTGGACGCCGGCAGCTTCAAGGGCGCCGACGAGATCGAGGCCTTGCGCTTGCACACCAAGACAGAAACCGACAAATACGTGGACTACCTGCGCGCCAACGGCCGCTACGCCGAGGGGCACTGCGCCGTCCACGCCGACGTGGTGGATTCTTTGGAGGAGCTCGCCCGCGAGACTGCCAAGAGGTTCCCCCAGAGCGTCTTCTTCGGCGGCCAGCTGGTGTTCCGCAAGGAAAGCCTGTGGACCAAGTTCCTGCACAACAATGTGGTCTTCGCCATCCAGCGCCGCCTCTACGTGCGCGGCCTTCCCTTCATGGTGCTGCCCATCCGGGTGGATTGACAGATCCTGTCCTATCGGGCGCCTGTCCGCCCTGCCCACCAAGGGGACGCAAGGACTTGCGTCCCCTTTCCGTTTCCGGCGGCCACCGGGCTGCCTGCCAAGCCTCCTCGGCCTCACGCCTCGGCGCGAGGCGCTGCGGGGTCTTGGGCCTTGCGGCCGGCATCCCTGGCGCACCGTGGTGCCCGCATACGAAAAGACCCCGGAGGAACCAGTCCTCCGGGGTCTTCAGGTTGCTGTCCGAACCGGATCAGTCCAGATTGACCGTCACGATGCCCATCTTGGGCACCAGGATCTCGGTGCCGTCGTTGACGTCGATGACCTGACTGGTCGGGCCCGTGGCCGGGTAGACCGCACCGGTGGGCTCGTTGGTCTTGAGGCCGCCCGAAGTCTCCTTGGTCAGGACTTCGATCGTCGCCTTGCCCTTGAGCCCAGGAATCTTGAGCTTGGTCTTGTAGTCCGAGTCGGTGTTCTTGTTCACGAACAGGAAGCCGAGCTTGCCGTTGGGCTTCTTCGCCATCCAGCCCATCAGGTCGTCCTTGTTGGACTCGGCCTTGAGCAGAGTGCCTTCGAGGCTGTTGGAGGCCATCTTCATCGCGAAGTAGGTCGGACGCTTGGCGTTCAGGCCCTGCGGATCTGCCGAGGAGGCCAGGATGCCGTAGTCGCCCATGCGCTTGTCGCGGCCGTTGATGATGGCCCACAGGTTGGCCTTGTCGACCGAACTCTGCGCCAGGTGGCCCAGATAGTCAGCCACGAAGACTCCGTTGATGTGCTGCAGGATCTGGGCACCCGGGTTGAAGTCCACCGAGTTCCATTCCGTCAGCCAGATGTCGTACTTCTTGCCCGGCGTGCCGTACTTCTTGACTTGCTCACGCACGTCCTCCATCACCTTGTCGGCTTCGCCGGAGACGGCAAGCAACGCCAGATCGTTGTCGGTACCGGCCTTCTGAGCGTAGTGGTGAACATTCACGCCATCGACGATGTCTGCGACATGTTTGAAGACGGTCTTGTTCCACTCGCCGGTCAGCTGCCACACGACAGTGATCTTGATGGTGGGATCAGCCTTCTTCATGGCCAAGATGATCTCGCGAGCCTTCTTACCGTAGGCCTCGCCGCCGTCCTTGCCCCAAACATCGTAGTACTTGTGCCAATTGCCGTAGACCTCGTTGCCGACTTCCCAGTACTCGACCTTGGGGCCCTTGCGCTTCTTGTTCACGTACTCGACCCAGCGGGCATTCTCCTCAGGAGTGCCGCAGCCGACGTTGGCGGTGAACATGGGCTCGCCGTGAACCTTCTGGATCCAGTCGAGGAACTCGTCGGTATCAACATGGAAGTCCTTGGCCTTGAGGATGTCCTCCCAGTGGTCTTCGTCGGAACGCAGGCCGCCCGGATAGCGGATGGTGCCGAACTTGACCGGCTTGGTCAACTCCACGGTCGCCTGATCCATGAGCTCGGGAGCCCACAAGCCGGTGTTGATGCCGTAGATGTCACCGATCTTCTTGACCGACTTGTTCATGTCACCCTTGAACTCGGCCGGCTCGACCGCCGCCCCCTTGACCTTCACCACCTCGCGCTGGTTGGTCACCATGACGTTCTTGACCATCATGGAGGCCGGTACGTCACCCGAAGGCTTGAAGGAGATCTGGAACACGCCATCGAGATCGAACTTGTTGTTCTGCTTCGCTTCCGGCGGCTGGTAGTAGGGGTACTTGCTGAAGGAACGGAACGGCACGATCACCTGGTTCCAGCCCTTGTTTCCACCTGCCGTGGCGAGGAACACCTCGTGGTCGCGATCCTGCACCACGATGTCGACCTGCTGGTAGGGCTTGTCGGTGTACATCATGAAGGAAATGCCCCAGTGCTTGGTCCAATCCTTGTGGATCGAAGCATCCGGTCCCATCTGGTACAGGCAATCGAACCAGTCACCGGGCTTGAAGTCGATCTTCATCGCCTTGCCCTTGAGCTTGCCTCCGGCCGGCACGAAGCTGCGCTTGAGGTCTGCCGTGGAACCGTGAGCCGCCTGCCAGGTTTCGTTGGTCTTGCCATCGAAATCGAACAGCATGACGTCCTTGGCGTCGGACTTGAACGTGTCCCAGTAGGCATCGTCGTCGCGCATGCCGATGGCCGTCTTGGTGATCTGAATCTGGTCGAAGAAGAAGTAGACCGGCTTGCCGGGACCCGGCTTGTTCTCGTCGCGAGCGATCGAGAAGCGGATTTCCTGGATCTTGCTCCAGTCCATCTTGCGGCTGATCTCGCGGCCCTTGTTGGAATCCCAGTAGGTGCCGTCGTCGATGAACTTCTTCAAGGGCACACGCACCTGGATCCACTTGCCTTCCTCGATCAAGCCGTTGACGTAGTCCGCAGCCATGACCTTGGTCTGGACCTTGATGTCGGCCCCTTGGCGATCCATCAGACCCACCATGAACTTGGTCGAGGCCTTGCCGCCCTTGACCCAGAAGGTCAGGGTGCCTGTCTTGCGCACGGCAGTCAGGTCCATGAACTTGTCGTTGCCGATCGACAGCGTCACACCGGAGTAGTCGTTCTCCATGTAGGTGGCGAAGACCTGCTGGTTGCCCGGAGTCGTGCTCTCTAGGAGCTTGTTCGCCGTCTTGCTGCCACCGTAATTGTAGGCGAAGGCGGGGATGTCCTCGATGAAGAAGTTGCCGGCGATCTCGTCCGGCAGCTTCATCTGCTCCGGAGTCGGTGCGTCGGTCGTCTTGTCCTGATCCAGCCAGTCCTCCGAGACGGGACGGGATGCCGGATCGATGGCATCGGCCCAGATCTGGAAGTTGTCGATGTCCACTTCACACTCGGGGTTGTCGCCCTTGTTGGTGATGATGCGGAATTCCTGGATCTGGTCCCACTGCATCGGCATGCCCACTTCGATGCCCTTGGCGGCATCCCATGCCACGCCGCGCTTGCCAAAGTCGGAAAGGGGAACCACGAAGGTGGTCCACTCACCCTTCTTGATCACGCCGTACTTGGAAGAAAGATCCACGCGGGCCACCGACTTCCAACCGTCGGACTTTTCGTCGTCCACGAGACCGATCTTGATCTTCTCGTCGCCGTTGAGACCGCGCGCCTGGAAGACCACGGCACCCGACTTCATGAACGGAGACAGATCGAAGGACTGGTTCCACAGGCACACAGCGGCGCCCGAGTAGTCCTTCTGATCGATGTTGAAGTGCAGGAAGTACTCGGAGCCTTCGGCGCCTTTGCCTTCCTGCTGCGAAACCTTGGTGGAACCACCATAGACGAAGGTGAATCCGCCTTGTTGGAAGTCCTCATCGAAGAAGGTAAAGACCGGGTACGCACCCTCGCGAAGACCCGCAGCCTTGGCTGTGAGCACTCCCGAAGCGGTCGCACCGGCTTTGTTGGAGCTTTCGGGCTGAGGAATGGGCTGCAAGCCGCATCCCGTCATCCCCAGAAGGAGCGCCGCCCCTAGGGCGGCAAGTTTCTTGGTGTGCATGGTCATTCTCCCAATAGGCCTTAGAACGCGACCTGGAGCTTGACGTTGGTGATGGCCTGATCAAAGTCCTGCTTGGTCAGGTTGGGATACTTGGTGGACAGCTGGTTCCACATGGCCATCAGATAGGCGCCTTCCTGGATCTTGACTTCCAGACCCAGTCCGAGATTGGTCTGCTTGTTCGACACGGGAGCAGCCACGCCACTCATGGCGATCACACTGTCGGCAAAGCTGGTGTTCTGCTTGCCGTCGATCATCTGGTAACCGGCCAGGATGGCCAAGCGCTTGTGAACGGCGATGTAAGCGCCAGCATTGATCACCGTACTCTTGTAGTCAAGCACCGAGTTACCGGCCTTGCCGCTATTCTGCTCGAACGAACCGGCGAACTCGAGCGGCAGATCCCAGACACCTTCCAGGAACTTGTCGACACGAACCTTGGCGCCGAACTGAATCTTCTGGTACGAGGCCTTCGACAGCACGCTGTCGTTCTCCACGATGAAGCCACCCAAGGTGTCAGCCATGGCATAACTTGCCTTGGCTTCAGTCAAGAAAGCGGCGCTGGCACGCACATCCACGGCACCGTCCAGAAAGGATGCATCCAAATCCGCCTGCGGGCCCACGCGGTTGGCGGTGGCCAAGCCGTTGGGAAGGACCATCTGCACGTTCCAGTCCAGGTTCTTCAAGCTGTACTGGCTAGGATCCAGCACCTGATTGGTGTAGTTGTTCTTTTCTACAGGATTCTTGACCGTCTCGTTGCTGTTGGCTTCCGGAATGAAGCGATAGACGTTGTGGTACATCGCATCAAAGGTGTTCCAGGTCGTCCAGCCCTGCTCGGTATTCAAGATCCGACCGCCACGGAAGGTAGGCGACTGGGCCGCGTCGTTGCGGAAGCCCGAATCGTTCATCAAGTAGCCACCGTTGAGCTTGATCACCATCACCTTGGAAATCTGGTAGCCAACGTTCAAAGTGGCATTGAGCGCCTTGCCATCGAGCTTGGCGATCTCACGCTGCCCTTTGTATGCACTGTCCGTCATCGCCGAACTCAAGGTGTGGATGGAATCCACAACCTTTAATGCATCCCAGCTCGACATGGCGTATTCGACATTTGCTCCAAAAGTCAAGCCTTCAATGCTTACGAACTTGTCACCCTGGGCGCCCACACGAGCACTGATGACGGAACCGGCTTGCGCCGAATCGCGTCCCCAGCGAGCTGCCTCCGTAGTGTCCTGGTCCCGGAAGGTGGTCTTGAGATCCTTCTCCACGAGGTAGGTCGCACCCAACGAAGCACCCTTCAGGAAGGTTACGTCACCACGACCACCGACCAAATAGCGATCGAACTTGCCCCAGACGAACGGGTACGCGGCCTTGAGCTGTTCGGCGGCAGAGTGATCCGCCGTATACAGCTTGGATCCCAGCAGCCCCACATTGAAGGAGTCGATCGCGATCTCGGGAGCCGCCGCGCGGATACCAAACTGGATGCCTTGGAGATTGCGGACATTGTCGCCTTGGAACCGCTCGTACATGGCCTGCTGCTGTGCCTGGGCAAACAGCCGTGGCGTGTACAGGAAGCCCACATCCGGGGACCACAGAGTGTACGGCGACCACTTGAGGCTCATGTCGCCCACGCTGTAATACAGCATGTCCATGGCCTTGCCATCCAACGAAAGCCAGCGCGTTTCAATGGGAGTGGAAGGATTTCCGAAGAAATTGGGCCAATCCATGTGCATCCGGAAGACTGCCCGCGCCAGCGTAGTGGAATTCGGACGAGCCTTGAGATCGAAATCCACCTGCGTGTAGGCGACAGCTTCCGAGGCGCGCAAGCTGTCCTTCTTTGCCGAGCCGGAAAGGTCTGAGAACAGCAGTTCACCGGTGGCGAGTCCGCCCACGGAAAGTCCCTGCTTCGAGACGGCCTGTTCCAAAGCCTTCTCGATCTTCGACTGGTGTTCCTCGACCGAGGTCTGTGCCACGGCGGCGAGCGGAATCGCCAAGGAGAGGGCGGCGGCCGTTGCCTTGCTGTTCATGCGTGTTCCCTTCATCGTGTTTTTCATGTCAGAACCACATCTTCACTTCGGCCGTGGTCAGCCAAGCGTCGTAATCGTTGATGCCTGCGGCTTTCGGCACATCGACCGAAATCCCTTTGTCTTCATGTGTGAAATACTGGCAGCGCACGTGGAGCCCAACTCGCGAAGCCATGTCCCAATCAAAGCCCAACCCATAGATCCAGTCGCTGTAGTCGATGGGTGCACGGACCAGATTCTGCGGGTTGATGGCCGCATTGTTGGCGGCATCGATGGCAGCCTTGTCGTAAAGCTTGGAGCCAGTGCCATCTTTACTGGGAATGCCATTCGAGTCCAAATACGCTACGCCGTACTTCGACTTCCAGATTTCATTTCCCAGCAAGCCCACCAGATAGAATTTCGGAGTCACCTGGAAAACCGGCTCGAAGCGAAGGCAGCGTCCCATCAGCAGCACGTCGTCATCAGTAGCAGAGAACGCCGGTACACCCACCCGATTGTTCTTGGTGACCGAATTGAAGGCCGCATAGCCAGCAAAGAACAAGGAACGCTTGCCTCCCCAAAGTCGAGAAATCTCATACGAAAGATCGAAGCTGAGGTTCTGTGTAAACTTCTTGCTGGTAGGAACCGTGCCGTTCTTGATGTTGTCCAGAACGGCTGCCGCTCCTCCATTGGCCCAGGATGCGGAATCTTGCGTCCATTTGGCAAGATTTCCCGTGTCGTTCTTAAACGCAGTCACTCTGGAAAAAACGCTGTTGTATCTGGCCGTGGAATCCAGCACGAACTGATCGATCTTTGCCTGCGTCACACCCAGCTTGCCAAGCACAGGTCGGGAACCAATGCTCGTCAATGTGTCTGCAACCATCTTGTCACGTGTCTTAATGGCATCCGTGAGCGCAGTGCGACTTAGGAAAGAGCTCGTCCAGCGCTGGTCTAGCTTGTAAGGAGCAAAGCCTTCATACACAGACAGGTAAGCGGCGCGCTCGCCACCAGCATCCCCCAACGTCGGGGCATACACATTGCGCATGGTGCTGGGAAGCGAGGCATAGAACTCATCGCCCAGACGCTTGGCTTGACGAAGGCCAAATGAACCACCAGACCGGAGGTAATCCGTAATGAGCCCCTGGTCATATTGGGTGAAATTCGAGGCCAACGTCATGTTGTAGGCTTCGCCGTTCTGGCGCCAGGGGAAGTACACCAGATCTTTGCCTTCCTCAACCTGAGCGTGCAAGCCCCACGAGAGCTTGGCGTGGCCACGGGGAATCGGCATTTTCAGGATCAGGTTCGATCCCATCAGGTTGCTGGCGTATGCAGTTCCGTTGTCCTCGCCCGCAAACTTACCAGCTCCTGTCATGTTGGACTCATATGGGAAGATCCCGTCCATCGGATTTGCAATCGAGGCCGGAGATTGGAACTTCTTGGGGAAATACACCGAGCGCAGCTCGGCATCCACATAGCCGAACGGATACGACACGTCCGCATACACGCCAGGCACCCAACCGGTCGTCGTCCTCCCGATCTCCTGCCACTGGGCAACATGACCAGCCTTCTCTCGCATGTCTTCCCGGTACATGGCATTCTTGTTCTGGTAGCTAAGTGCAGCCTTTCCTGTGTCGAGGCCGCCTTCTAAGCTCGAGGCCTTGTCGGTCGTCACCTTGTAGAATACGGAGTCTGCATGGCTCAAGGCAACGTCTACATGGAAGTTCAAACCACCAGGAATGTTGCGACGGAAATCAAAGGAGCCGACCTGTGGAATCACATAGTAGTTGTTGACATACTGTGATCCGCTCGAACCCGCAGCGACCGCCCGTACGTAGGCCGCAGAATCCTTGGCGTTCCAAGTCGCCACACGACTCAGGCTGTCCAAGACAAACGTGGCTTTGCGGACTGTCTTGCTGTCAGATGAATACACGTAAGTGGGCGAGTAATTTGGCTTGGTCGCCACAGCCTGTCCGAAATCCGAAGCAGCCTGGTAGCCCCACTGCCTTGGATAGTTTTCATCCACGTAGTAGCTGAACCAGTTTGCACCTGCCGTCACACCACCCGGCAAATCGTTTTTGGAAACACGTGCAAAGTACGACCAGCGATACTCGTCGCCGATTCCAATGCCCTTTGTTGCATACGAACGACCGGCATTTGTCTGAGCACCGTCATCGATCATATGCAATTCGGTGTTCTTGTCGTTGGGAATCAACCAAGGCTGGTTCTTATTGTACCCCTCGTAGGAACCGAAGAACCCGTTGACATACATGCCTGCAGGCAGCTCCACCGACTCCAGCTGAATGCCTTGGAACGGCTTCTTGTTCCAAGCAGCACGTCCCGACTTCTCACCCTTGACCGTCCCATAGTCGTAGAATTGAGCGGTAGATTGCTCCAGTTCGAAGGGCAGGTAATCCCACGCAAAGATGCGCGGTTGGATCTTCCAGACAGTCAGAGGGGAGAGCTCGTTCCAGAGCACACCACCCATCTTGGCGCTCCAGGTGGTCGGGCCGATCTTTGCAATCAAGCCCGCACACATGTCCTCAAAAACCAATGAGCCGACTTTGAAGCCGGCTTCACCCGTTGTCGGGGAACGGTAATACCCAGCAGGCAAGCTGTCTTCCCGATTGCTCACCAATTTGCTTGGGGCATTGTCGCCCAGCAAAGCATGGTTGAAAGAAATCTTGCTCCACAGACGCAAGTTGCGGTTGGGAGCGGCCACCATGGCCACACGCAAGGTCGCGAAGCTGTTCTTCATCGTGGTCGCGTCAGCCTGCATCCACTGCGGATAGTCTCCGTAGGTGGATCCGATGATGCGGCCGATGGCCTCTCCGGCAAACGAGACCGGCTTGGAACCGCCGCCCATGATGGAGCGGCGCGCCATGCTTTCGTACCTGTCCAGACCAGCATTGATGCTGTCCAGCTCCGCATTGGCGGCATCGCCAAGCGCCGGCGGCGCCGTTTGCGACCACACCGCTGGCGCCGATACCATTGCCAGCGTCAGTGCGGTCAGAGTTTTTGGAAGGATTCGCTTCACGTCTTCACTCCAGGATGGCGGTGGGTACCGCGTGGATCACGTGTGTAGTGTCGTCAAAACTCGTTGTGAGGTTCACGTTCTCAGCCTTTGACCGCCCCTGCCGTGAGGCCCGAGACGATCTGCTTTTGCATCAAGAAGAAAAGTGCCATCACAGGCACGGTAGCCACGGTAGCCGCAGCCATCATCAGGTCATACCGGTTCTGGTAATTTCCTGCGAAAAGTCGGATTCCCACCGGGATCGTGTACGTCTTCTCATCAGTCAAGACCCATGCGAACATCAGCTCGTCCCATACGGTGAGGAAAACATAGATTCCCGTAGCCACGATTCCAGGTCTTGCTGCAGGAAGAATGACCGACCAGAAGGCTCGGAAGGGCGTGCAACCATCCACCAAGGCAGCTTCTTCCAGTTCTTTGGGGATCGCAGCGAAGAAGCCACGGAGGATCCAGATGGTGAACGGCACGTAAAATGCCGAATACAACACCACCAGGCCCCAGTAGGAGCCGACGATCTTGATGCCCGTGACTTCATTGACCTTCGTGAACAGGATGAAGATGGGAATCAAAAACATGATTCCCGGAACCATTTGTGTCGTTAATATGGAGTATCCGAACAGATCTCGCCCGAGGAATTTGAACCTTGCCAGCGCGTAGCCCGCCATGGAGGCCAGCGTCATCGAGATCAGCATCACCATCAGGCAGACAGACAGGCTGTTCGAGAGGTACGTCCCGAACGGGATGTTGCGCCAAAGGTCGATGTAGTTGCGCCAATGCACATAGAGGCTGCCCTTGGGCATCTGCCCGCTGGACGACAGTCGAAAACCTACCTGGCTGATCGAGATCACCGCCAGCTCCCCTTGCGCTCCTCCGACCAGCAACTGGCTCCCGAAATCCGTCATGCTCACGATTCCGGACGGCACCGCTCCCAGACCATCAAACACGACCGCATCGCGGGACTTGTAGGTCGTTTCGAGCGAGTGCATCCCCGTGTCCGCCACATGCCCGGCGGCAGTGTCCAGGCCCAACATGCCTCGTGCCGTCCCCAGCCATAGACGCTCGCTGCCACTTGCCAACGCCCGGATCCCGTCCAGACCCAGACTGTCGCTTTCATCGAGGATCTTGACGACCTTGGCCTGCGAGAGCGAAAGAACCTGCACCTGGCGATCCCAGGCCAGGAGCACCTCATCCCGACTCTTTCCCCTCACGAGTTTGGGACGGTCCCAAGGCAGGCCGCCGTTTCCCCAACTCCAGCGCAAGCCACTCCTGGCCGCAGCCACATCCCACAGCACCATGCCGGACGAGCCGACCAGCAGCACCGAATCCGTTCCCGGAACATCCACGACTTCATCCACGGCAATGGGCAAGTCGTTGGCCAAGGTGTGGAAGCGGATCCCACCGGTCTTCGGGTTCAACGTCATGAGGCCTGGGGTGTTCTCCTTGCGGTAGATGCCCAGGATCGCCTTTTCCTTCGCTACCACGCTGCTTGAATAGACATCGTTCACCCAAAGCGTCCGCCATCTGGTCGTCGGAAACTGTTGCTCCCAAGCATCCTGCAGATCGCCCACATCCCAGCGATGTCTGACTTTCAAGTGTCCATCAAATTGCAGGAACCCCTGGTCGGCCGTCAGGGCCCACAAGGTTTCGTCCTTCATGGCGTAGGAGGCCGCGAACCAGCCATGGTTTTCGCCTTGGGAGACTTCCAGTGAGTTCCCTTGGTCCTGGAACAGGGCAAGTCCGCCATCCTGCGTTCCTGCCAGGACTCCGTCCTTGGTCCTGGTCAAGAGGCTGACCGGAGCATCGCGGCGCCCCAGCGCCACTTTCCCCAAGAGGATCTCGTTGTTCCCTTGGATGCTGCAGTAAACCATCCACAGGATGGGAAGCAGGTTGATGCCCACCAGCACAAAGGTGAGGATCGTCAGGAACCGCCCGATCTGGCGTCGCTTGGTCGCTGGCATCATGGGCTGCCCAGATCCTTGCGGAAGATACGGTACCAAGCCACGACCAGCGAGAGCATGACAATCATCAAGAGCACCGACATAGCCGCACCGTGTCCGAAGTCCCACATCTGGAAGGAATTACGGAAGATGGCCGTCATCATGAGATCACCGTTCTTCCCTGGGAAGCCAGCGCCGTTGCCGAACATCATGATCACGATATTGAAGGAATAGACGTTGAACAGCATCCCGTTGAGCAGCAGCACCGACCAGACCGGTCGCAGCAGCGGGAAGGTGATGTGCCGGAACTTCTGCCAGGCACTTGCCCCGTCGATCTCCGCCGCTTCGTAGACCTCACCGGGAATGTTCTGCAGGCCGGCCAGCAGCATGAGCATCGAATACGGCCAAAACCTCCAGATGGTGGGAATGATAATGGCCCAGAGGGTATTTGGACCCAACAGCCACTGGGGCTTGCTGGGCAACAGATGCAGCCAGTCGTGCAGGAGAATGTTCACGATGCCGTTTTCCTGCTGCCACATGAATCCCCACAACAGTCCCACCACGTAGGTGGGAACGATCCAGGGGAAGAGGAACAGGGTGCGAGCCACCGAGCGGCCAGCAAATTTCCGGTTCAGCAGGAGCGCGCCGACCAGGCCAGCAAGCGTCGTCCCAGCCGTGACGAGCAAAGCGTACCAGAAGGTGTTGCGCACGGCGTCCATCATGCCAGCATGCAAAGGACTGTGCGGATCGAAGAGCACGTCCTTGTAGTTTCCCAGCACCCCGTTGTCGGGCAACGGCGCCTTGAGGTACAGGATCAGGTTGTCCTTGCGCGAAGCCAGGAAAGAGAGCCAGATTCCTTGGATGATGGGCAGCAGGTGGACAAACACCATGCCCACCACGGTCGGCGCCAGGAACCAGTAGGCCATCCGGTTCTTTCGGATCTCGCGCCAAGTCATCGGAGAGGCCGGACTAGCGAGCCGCTTTCAAGGCCTGGAGCTTGGCCACATACTGCGGCTTCTTCTCCAACTGGTCCTTGATCAGCGCCCGAATCTGGTCCGCAGCCACCTTGAGTTCGTTGCGCACCTTGGCCTCGTCGTAAGGGCCGTTGACCTCGGCGGCGATGTCCAGGATGTTGCCGAAGTGAGTGTTCAGGATCGAGGTCTCGAGCTCGCCCCAGTAGGGAACGGCAGGATAGGGCACGCCGTAGTCCGCCAAATCCTTGAACAGGCGCCGGTTCTCGTTGCTGGAGAAGTACGGGCTGCTGAAGACCGAACGCAGGGCCGGAGCCATGCCGGAGAGCTTGCAGTACTCCAGCACCACCGACGTGTCGGTGGTGAGGAACTTGAGGAGCGCCTTGGCTTCCTTGGGATGGGTGGTCGAACGGAAGATGGCTAGCTGCGAGCCGCCCACGAACAGGCGGCGCCCAGCCGGGCCGGCGGGCGGTAAGGTGGTTCCGTAGTTGCGCGCCGCATAGGTGCTTCCGGCACCGCCCTGCTCCACAGGACGCTCCAGGTAGACCAGCTTGGTGGACGATTCCTGCCAGGTGGCGATACGTCCCTGGTCGAATTCGGCCGAAACCTGAGCCGTGGTCTTTTCCAGGTAGGCTTTCGGACTGATGCCCAAGCGGATGAACTGCAGGTAGCGCAGGACGCCTTGCACGGACTTCTCGCCATCCAGGATGACCGAATCGCCCTCGGCATTCACCACGCCGCCGCCGTTTCCGATCAGCCACGGATAGATGTTGTGGACCACGTTCCAGTCGTTCTTGCCCGCCATGCCCAGGGCTTCGATCTTCTGGCCTTCGATCACCAGCTTGCTTGCCTTGATCTTTTCCAAAGCCGCGAAGTACTTGTCCCAGGAACTGGTGGCATCCTTGATGTCCAGTCCCACCTTCTGCCAGACGTCCTTGCGGTAGAAGAGCGGACGGACATCCATCAGCCAGGGCATGGAAACCACGCTATCGGCGTACAGCGGTTTCATGTACGAATAAGTGGCCCGCACGAAGGGCGAATCCACGCCCATTTCCTTGCGCGTCTGCTCCAGCACGTCGTTCACCGGCAAAAGGCTGCCGATGTCGGCAATGGAGGCGATCCAGGTGGAACCCAGTTGCACCACGTCCGGACCGGCACCGGAGGTCGCTGCCGTCGTGATCTTGGTCCAGGCGGCGCTCCAGTCGAGGATCTCCACCTGCACGTCGATGTCTGGATTCTTGGCCTTGAAGGCTTCGACCAACTTCTCGAGGTCTTCCTTGGGCCGGGACGTGTTGGGAGTGGCCCACAGCCGAAGTGTGACCTTGGAGTCGTCGGCCGAACCGTCCTTGCCGCCCTTGCAGGCCACCATGGACAATACCAGACAACCAGCCACCAAGGCACTTGGCAATCGGAAGTTGCGAATCTTCTTCACAGAGACACTCCTCGTATGAGCCGCATCAGACAAACCGGCTCCGCCCCATCGCAGGCAGACGTGAACCTCACCAATCTAGACACAAACCTCGACTTGCAAACAGGAGTTCTTGCCAGAATCGTAGTGAAATGCGGATCTGCACATGGATTGTTCCGCACCGTCTTTTGAATCTGCGATGCATTCTAATGGAAAGCCGTACCTACAATAGGTATCTTGGTCCGAACATTTTCATCGGAGGTTCCAGACAATGGTCCTGGGCAAAAGTGCGCTGCGCGCGGAATTGGCTAGCGGTCGGCTCAAGGTCGACCCGTGGGATGACGAGCTGCTCCAGCCCGCTTCCATCGATCTGCGCCTAGGCAACCAGTTCTTGATTCCCAGACCATCTGCCGGTGCCATCTCCCGCTTCGGGGAACCCATCCCCTACGAAGAGACCATCTCCGACACCTTCATCCTGCCGGGCAACAGCTTCGTGCTCGCCCGCACCAAGGAGGTCGTCGGCTTCTCCAACGACCTGACGGCCTTTGTGGAAGGCCGCTCTTCCATCGGTCGCCTCGGACTCTTCATCCAGAACGCCGGCTGGGTCGACCCGGGCTTTGTCGGCTCCATCACGCTCGAACTCTACAACGGCCTTTCCCATCCCATCGAGCTGCGTGCCGGCTGGCGCGTCTGCCAGTTGGTGGTGGTCCGCATGGAAGGCGATTCCGAAGGCGGATATCAAGGCAAGTACCAGGGCCAGGTCGCCACGACCGGCAGTCGCCTGTTCCAAGACCGCGACGGCGGCGCAAACTAAACTTCGCATCCCGACAGCAGGTCCCAATGCGCTACGGCATATTCTCCGACATCCACGGCAACCTCGAAGCTCTCCATGCCGTCCTGAAGCGAATGGAAGAACTCGGTGTGGAGCGCCGCATCTGCCTGGGTGACCTCGTCGGATACTGCGCCAATCCCAACGAGTGCGTGGACGTGATCCGCCAGCAGTCCCACCTGACCATCCTGGGCAACCACGATTCGGTCGCCCTCGGTCGGGAATCCAGCGAGAACTTCAACTTCTACGCGCGGCGCGCCATCGAATGGACACGAGAGAACCTCACCCCCTCGACCGTAGCCTACCTCAAGACGCTGTCCTACTTAGAGGTGGAAGGCGAGCTGTGCTTCGTGCACGCCTCGCCCCGTTCCCCGGCCGACTGGTACTACATCTCCGGTTTGGACGACGCCGTGGACGCCTTTGGCTTCTTCAAGCAGAAGATCTGCTTCCATGGCCACACCCACTGGCCGGTCTTGGTGGTGATGGAGAACGAGCAATCCTTCCGCATCTGCGACACCTTCTCGCACACGCTGGACAAGAACCAGCGCCTACTGGTGAACGTCGGCTCGGTCGGTCAGCCCCGCGATCGCAATCCCCAAGCCAGCTTTTGCATCTGCGATAGCGAGACGCTGTCCGTCGAGATCGTACGCGTGCCCTACGAGATCGAGAAGACCCAGGACAAGATGCGCAAGCTCAACTTCGCCGACTTCCTGGTCAGTCGCCTTTCCGAAGGCCGTTGATCTCCCTCGTGAATCCCGTCGCCGTGGAATCCGCCAGCGCCGCCGTCGCCGTGGTCGTGCGCCATGCCGGCACCTTGGAAGCCCAGGTGCTGCTTGGCCGAAGAGCCGCGAACCCGCAGGATCCTTGGAGTGGGCAGATCGCCTTTCCCGGCGGCCGCAGCGAAGCCTGCGACACCGACCTCCTCGACACCGCCATTCGGGAACTGCGCGAGGAGTCCGGCCTTGTCCTGGACCGAGGTGCGCTCACCGGTCGCCTGCCGCTGGCCCACGCGGGCAGATTGGCCGGCCCGGGGCTTCCCGTCCAGCCATGGCTTTTCTTTTGCGATCCGGGAACCGCTCCCGGTGGAGACGGCGAGATCGAAGCCTGGGACTGGATCCCGCTTTCCCTCCTGGACGATCCGTCCGCCCGCATCCCATCCCCTGTCGCCGGGCACATGGGCGTCCGCACCTCGCTCGGTGTCCTCTGGGGGATGACGCTTGCGACCTTGGAGTCGCTCTGGAACCGGCCGCTGGTCGAGGGCATCCGCCGCTTGATGCTGGACTTCGACGGGACCTTCTATCCTCGTCAGCACCCGCTCTTCGACGCCATCGACGAGCGCATCTCCCTCTATGTCGCGCAACACGAGGGCTTGTCGCACGCGGACGGCCACGAGCGCCGCAAGACGCTGTACCAATCGCACGGCAACACCCTGCACGGCCTCATGCACGAAGGCTTGGAAGATCCCGAGGACTTCCTGCGCTTCGTCTTCGACCTTCCCGATTCCGCCTTCCCTGGACCTAGCCCGGAACTGGACCGCGTGTTCGGACGACTGGGTCTGCCGGTGGACATCTTCACCAACGCCCAAGCCGCTTACGTGAAGCGCACCCTGCGCCTCATGGAACTGAAGACTCCCATCGGAGCCATCCACGACCTGGCCTCCTTCGGTTACGACTGCAAACCGCATGGTGCCGTCTACGACCTGGTGCGCTCCCGCCACCCGGAGGCTCCCCAAGAGGTGCTGTTCGTGGACGATCAGCCCGCCAACTGTGCCGTCGGTCGCGGCAAGGGCTACCGCTCGCTCCTGATCCGGGAGGGCTTCCCCGACTGGCGCGATGCGCAGTTCCGGATCGGCTCGCTGACGGAACTCCCAAGATTCCTCCTGAGCCGATTGGGCGCCTGAGAAACCCATGGGCACGCAATCTTCGGTGGCACAGATCGCGACCTCCGAGATCGAAGCGGAACTGGCGCGAAGGCGGGATCTCGCCCAAAAGCCGATCTGGCCGATCTTCCCCGCCACCGCAAGTTCGTTCCGACCGATCCCCAAGGCCAAGAGCTTCTTGGGAGAGCGCTTGCCGCCAGGGGGCGATGCGGTGCCGGTCCAGTCCTTCTCGTTCCCGATCCTTCCCTGGGACGCCTGGGTGGTGCTGCACCAGCTCTCCCGCGAGCCGCTCAAGCTCAACATCGACCAGAGCATTCCCGTGCGGTGGTCGAAGGCCTTCGAAGGCCGCCTGTCCTTCATTCCCGATTGGATCGGCCTGGACGTCGATCTCCAGGCCCGTCTGCACACCGTCCTTGCCCTGCTGCGTTCGCTGGAGTTCCTGCAGCGCCGCAGCAACCGCGCCCAGGACCTCGAGTTCCTGATCACGGCCGCTGGAACCCAGGCCTTGCAGGACGGGGCGGCCGCATTCCTCCTGACCTGCATGCACTCCCGCACGCCCAGGATCCTCGACCCTGCCGTGGACCACCTGCCCGACGCCTGCGGCAACCACATCAGCCAACTGCAATGGACCGTCCGCATCGATGGGCCCTCGCTGCGCGGATTGGGACAGATCCTGTCAAAACGGGTCCTGGGTTGCATCCCCCCGGAACGGTCCGTCCACCGCACCCGGATGCTCCAGGCCTTTGCCGGCAAGGAACCGTTCGTGCGCAAGATGGGCGGCGGCTGGGAAGGCCGGAGCATCAACGTCTCCCTGGAGGATTTCTTCGAGCGGATCCCGGAAGCCGATTCCCCGGTCCTGCTGGGCGAGGCGCTCACCCAACCCGTCCTGCTGGGACTGCTCGAAAGCGGCTTCGACGCCGAGGGTCGGACCACCACCGGGCTTTCGCGCTCCGGTGCCGCCCTGCTGGGGATCTCCCTCCCCGAACCGCTGTCCGCACCGCCCCACATCCACCTGACCCCGGCCTACGACATCGTCTTCGGCCGCCCCGACGCCCAATCCAAGGCCTGGCTCACCACCTTCTCGGAACTGACGGGAGAGGAGCACGGCGTGGTGGCAAGGCTCACCTCCACCAGCCTCCAGGCCGCCATCGCCCTCGGGATCGAGGTCGGACAAATTCTGTCCTTCCTGGATTCCACGCTGGCCCAGCCGGTTCCCGCCAACGTCAGGACCACCCTTGCGGACTGGGCCCGCAAGGCACGTCCCGTGGCCCTGACCAACGGCACGCTGCTGACCTGTACCGACGAGGCCACCGCCGCGACCCTGGCCCGCCTGGCCGGGATCCGGATCCAGAGGATCGCACCCACCCAACTCTTCCTCTCCGACCGCAAGTACCTGTCCTCGCTGCGCAAGAAGGCCGAAGCCCTGGGCATCATCCTGTGAGCCCAGGCCCGGTGCGCCTGCTGGTCTCGGCCGGGGAGATCTCCGGGGATCGGCTAGCCGCTGCGTTCGTACGCGACCTGCGCGTCAGAAGCCCCGATCTGCTCACGGCGGGTTGCGGGGGAATCCGTCTGGCCCAAGCCGGAACGGAGCTCTGGCTGGACCAAGGCCGCATCAACTTCGTGGGCTGGAGCGGGCCCGCACGGCACCTCCTGCGGCTGTGGCTAGACCAGAGGCGATTCCTCGCCAAGGCGACGGACTGGAAACCGGAAGCCGTGTTGCTGGTGGATTCTCCGGGATGGAACCGGCCGCTGCTGGCGTGGACCATCCGGCGGGGAATTCCGGTGCATTGGATGGCCCCGCCGCAGCTGTGGGCTTGGAAACGGCGCCCGGCCGACTACCTCGCCGGGATCTCGGTCCAGCCGCTGTTCGCCTTCGAGACCCACTCGCTGTTGGACCGTGGCGCCAAGGTCCGATGGCATGGGCTTCCACGCGATGCGGTGCCACGCTCCAGCGCCGATGGCCCCATCGCCCTGCTTCCCGGCACCCGCGAGGCCCTCTGGAGAAGACATCTGCCCCTGTTCGCGCAAGCGCTCCGGATCTCCGGCCGCAGCGGCGCGGTCGCCGTCCCGTCTTCGCCGTCCCCGCAATTTGTCGGAATCTGTCAAACCTTCGGACTGGTCTGGGAGCATGCATCGACCCTGCTGTCCCGCGCAAGCGCCTGCATCGCGGTGCCCGGAACGGGATGCCTCGATGCCGTGCGGCACGGCGTCCCCACCCTCGTGGCCGCCGCCCCGGGGCCGCTCGACTCGTGGCTGGCCCGGCGCCTGCTTGCACCGGGCAGCAAGGTCCTCCCCAACCGCATCCTGGAACGGATGCTTGTGGAGGAGCGCTACGGGATGGAGGCCTCCCCGGCGACCTTGGCCAGTCGCCTTGAAGCGACCATCGCCCGCAGACAGGTCTTCGAGGACACCGTGGAAGAGCTCGAGACGCGACTCGGGCCGCGCCAGGAATTCCCCGCCGATCCGTGGAACTGAGCCACTCCGGGCGGACTATCCTTCCAGTTCCTCGCGCAGCTTCTGAGCCAAGGTGAACCCTTCGTCCATCTTCAAGGCCCGCAGGCAACTCCGCAAGGCGTCTTCCTTAGAGCCCTTGTCGGCCAGGATGCGGGCCAGGCCGTAGTGGGCATGGGCGCTGTTGGGCTTCTTCTCCAGCACCTCGCGCAAGGTGACCTCAGCCTCGTCCAGACGCCCTTGGTGCCGGAACGCCATGGCCAGGTTGATTCCCGCCCGTGCGTTGTTGGGGTCCCGTTCCAGTGCCTGAGCAAAATCCCGCAAACCCTCCTCGTGCCGCTCCAGCGCCTCGCAGGCCATGCCCCGGTGGTTGAACACCACCGAAGAGGTGAAGCCGTCCAGGGGATGGCCGAGCAACCGCGTGTACAGTCGAATGGCATCTTCCAGCTCGCCGGCGATCTGGGCGTTCAGAGCCTTCTTGAGCAGCTTCTCCACATCGTACTTGGAGGAGGAGATCGGTTCTGCCGGAATCTCTTCCGCAGCCGCGCTGCCATCCTGCGCAGATTCGTCGACCGGAGCGGCCGGGGAGATGCTGGCCGTGTGATCCAAGAAGTTCTGACGAGCCCGGGTCAGGTCGGCGATGTTGGACTTCTGATAGTCGCGGATCTCCTGGAAGATCGTGTCGGAAAGCACCAGCATCGCGTTCAGCGCCGCCAGCTTGCGGCGGATGGGCAAGTTGAGCGGATGTGCCCCCACCTTGTAGATCAGCTCGTGCTCGACTTCCGCCCAGGCATCCTGGAGGATGGTTCGCACCTGGAGCTCCACATGGAAGCCTGCCAAGGCCGGGTAGGTCTCCACCAGATCGGACGGCACCGCAAGCGACAAGTGGGTGCTCGCGTACCCGAATTCCGAGAACGCACGCTCCTCGCCCTTGTGATCCACTTCCAGGACCTGGAAAAGCGCTGAGGCCTCGGCGACCGCGCTTTCCACATCCTCTTGGAACGGGCACACGGCCCGGACCGCCAGCAGGTCGTGGATCCTACGGAAAGTCGGCAGCGGATTTTCCAGCTCCTCCGCTCCGGCCTTGCGGTGGAGCTTTTCCAAGAGGCTCGGAAGCCGCTTGATGCGGCCCTTGACTTGAATGGCCGGGATCCTGCATTCCAGGCGCTCGTGCAGGCGGCGGCTCATGATCTCCAGGACAGCCACGCAGTCCGGATGCAATTGCTTGTAGAGTGTCTCGACCGTCGCTTCGTCCAGGTAGGCGAAGCGGTCTTTCGTTTCTGTCATTTTTGAAACCGGGAAAACGGGGACGGGGAATCGGTAAGATTGAGTCGGGCCCGCTGCCCGACATGGTTGGGGCAGGCATGGCGCCGACCGCAGGCATCGCAAACGGAGGAGCGGGATTGGGCACGCGGCGATACTTGGCCTTCGAGGATCCTCCTCATGCGGTCCAGCGCCCCGTCGAGCTTGCGAAACTCGGTGGCCTGGTCCTCGACCAGCGCCAGACGCGCCGTGCCGCGTCGGTCTCCCGGCGCCGGCAAATGCCCGACCACCAGTCCTCCGGACAGCGGAACGCCCATACCAGCACTGACGGCAAGCTGGGCCGCAGCGACCGCCCCAGTCCATCCCATCGGCTCTTGTGCCACCGACGGGCGGAACAAGGCCACCACTTCGCTGTGACCACCCACGTCAACCAAGGCATCCGGACGCCCCACGATGACGCGCGAGATATCCTTGCCCAGCGCATCGGCAGGAAGATCCAGCACCTTGCCTTCTCCTCCGCGAGCCTGCTTTCGCAGCTCCTGGTAGCTTCCCAGCCAGTCCAGCGGTGGAGGGACGGGCGAAAGGCCATGCAGGTCGGGAATGCCTTGCCGGCGCATGAAAAACAGGCGTTCGCAGCGGAAGAAAAGCTCCAGGTCCTCGAGATCGAATGCATCCGCCGGAGCCGTAGCGACCGCCCCTCGCGCATGGATGGCCAGCATCTCCCGGACGTGGCCGGTAGCCGGTTCCACCCAACTTCCGCCGGGATAGCGACGGCGCAAGGCCTCCTCGGTCCAAGGAATCGAACTGAACTGGTTGTACCACTCCAAGAGCTGCGCGTTGGGCGAGTTCGGATCCGTCTCAGGAACGCCCACTTCCCCACCCGACGAAATCGCGGATCCGGATTCTCCCGCCGCAGATGTCGGCTTGCGCGCCATCAATCCGGAAGGCATCTCGACGGGAGCTACCGAGGAGTTGCGCTGAGCAGCGAGCTGGTTGCGGAATTCCTTGAGATCGATCTCCTGCGTCCGCAGCGGAGCCGCCTGAGGAAAGCTCGGAATGTCGGGAGGCAGCGACGACTTGGCTTCCCGGACCGGGGCGGCGCTCCTTGGAACTGGTGGATCCTGACTCGGAGCCATTGGCAAGTTTGCCATGACCATCGGTTCCAGGAACTGGATCGACGGAGCCGGTGGCGGAGCGAAGGGCTCCGATCCGGACGTGTTCAGGATCGGAGAGATCTCGGGCAACGCAGAAGGAAGACGCTCACTCCGCTCCAGCACTCGTCCCACCGACCGTGGAGCCGCCGGAGAAGCAGCCACGACAAGGTGGCGCGTCTCTTCCATCGACAAGCTTTCGTGATGCACCAGGAAATGGCGAGCCGCCAGACCCCAACCGACACCCAGCGCCCAGAAGCCGAAGATCTCGGCCACCAGTTCCCAACGGTCGGAAAGGCCGGGAAGGAACGCGACGGCACCAGCCAGGACCGAGGCGGTGCCCAGAGAAATCAAGGGCCACCATCCCAAAGCCGACGCTAACAGCAGGCACGCCAAGACCACGCCCCAGTCCAGGGTCGGCTCGCGGAACCAAGCGAGGTACAGCATCCAGACTACCGTTCCCAGGAACGTGACTCCCCACAGGATCTGTCGTCCCAGGCGCCGCATCACGCTCATGATGCCCTCACTTGATGGAGTACTTGTCCTTGAGATCGTTGATCAGCTGGGTCTTGTTCTTAAACGATTCCTTGACATATCGCTGGGAGGCATTGTCGTAGACCAGCAATCGCATCTCTTCGGTTTCGATCTGCTCGCCCAGGATGATGTTGGCTGTCCGCTTGAGATCGCCATCCGTAAAGCTGTGCCCGAACTTTCGCTCGACGGTCTCGTAGAGCTTGTACTGGCAGATGTCGTCCGGGATCTTTCCCTTGCGGAGCGGGTCGTAGCAGTTCTCCCGGTAGTCCACCGAGGCCTTGCGCGCCACGGCATCCATGTTGGCGGCTCCATTGCTGCCCAAGGAGACAGGACCGGACCCGGAGCAGGCACCAAGAAGGAGGCAGGGCAAAAGAAATAGGAAAGATCTCATGACAGCTTCAATGTAGCACCAGCCGACGAAAAAGCATACCGATGGCTCCCTTGCCGTCACTTTGTGTTGATCGAAATCACAGGTGTCCTCGAGAGCCCCAAAAGGATACCCTGATGGGGATGCGTCGACTTGTCTGCTCGTATCTGGCGCTGCTGCTCTCCAGCTGCGCAGTCCCGGTGGGAAACCTGGTGGCTCTCCAAGGCGAAGGCGTCCATGCTGGGTCGCGCTTGACAATGGGAGCATCGCCCGGCTTGCTCTCGCCATCTGAACCACCGCCAGCCTTTGCCTCGCTTGAAGCCGCCTGGGTCATGCCTGCCGCCTATCTGCGCGCAGAAACCGGCATCCTGCCACCTGGTGTGCTCTTTTCGGGCGGCGTCATCGGTGCCGGACTGCATTGGAAAGACCGCATCGCTGTGGGTGGGCACTTGGTGCTGGCTCGTGGCTCGAACTACGGCGCCGATCTGACTCTTCGCCCCCTTTCGGCGTCTCCCTGGATCATCGGCAGCTCCTTCACGCCAGCCCTGGAAGGCCAGGACATCCAAGCGGACGGAAGCATTCCCAAGGTCACAGGGGCACATGACCTGGAACTCTCCTTCGGCTGGTCCCCTCCCCCCGACACCAGCGGAGGATGTGTCGCCATCGAGATCGGTCTGCGCCAGGACACTCGCCATCAGGAACTTGCTGGCTGGATCCGCTTTTCAGGATCTGCACGCCTGTTCGATCCCTTGGCCCCAATCCGCCGACGTTAACTCCAAACCGAGTTAGCCGTTGCCGGGAGACGGCGCAAGGCCAGCTCCCTCTCCAGCAGTTCTAGAAGGGATTGCGGCTCCTCGGGAACCCAGCGCCGTTTCATGACGGCCAACGCAGGCAACCCCTTAGGCCAACGCACGGCATCCTTTGACGTGCCAACCCACGGCAAGCCTGGATGCATCCGGGCCAACGCCTCCAGCGATCTGACGGAGAACTTGCCGTGATCGGGCACGATGTGGGAAGCCCTCACACGAATGCCCATTGCTTCCAGGTCGTGCCGGACGCGCTCGGGGCGCCCCACTCCGCAGGCCAGCAAAGCCTCGCTTCCGATCCGATCCGGCAACGGATCGTGTGCCCAAGCAAAGCTCCATGTCCGGCCATGGAAGTCCACGGGAACGCTGTCCGATGCGGCAAGCACCAGATCCGCCCGCCGGAGGGAAGACGGCAGTTCCCGAAACCGGCCCACCGGCAGCAAGCTCTCGTAGCCCCAATGCTCCGGCTCGTCCCAGATCAGCAGTTTGAAGGCCCCTTGCATGGCAGGATCCTGGAAGCCTCCATCGCAGATGCCCGTCCGGAAGCCTGCCTGTCGGGCCGTTTCCCAGAGCTCTCGCCAGCAGTCCCCAAGGAACACGCGCCCAGGGAACGTCTGTTGCAACTCCTGATCCTCGTCCCCAGTCGGATGAGCCAGCACTGCGGCGTCCGGAAACCGATGAGCCAGCCACGTGGCGACGGGAGTCTTCCCGCCACCCCCAGAGCGCAGACTGCCCACCACCAGGACAGGGATGGGAGCCGCGTCCTGCCGAGACCGGAACCAACGATGCACACCTGTCGCTCCGGCGTACATCCTGCCCAGCAATTCTTTCCATTGTCGGCATTCCCTCATCATGAGAGAATGTAGAGGACGAAAGGACGGTAGACCTCATTATGGCCATCATCGACGAAAAAGGTGTGCATCGCCGCCTGAAGATCATGCTCGGCTCCGAGACCCTGGCGGACGACTACATCCGTCGTTACGGCTACACCATCCACATCGCCAAGGTCAACGGCCTGAAGTTCGCTCAGGAATATCGGGAGCAGATCCGACGCGGCCCCGTGGTACCCGTAGAAGCCCCCGCCAACGACTTCAGCGACCCGATCTTCGAGATCCAGGTGAAATGCCCCGCCTGCTATATGACGCAGATTCCCTACTGGGATCAGAAGGCACGAAGCCTGGCCTCCTTCTTGGACAAGTTCCAGATGCCCAGCTACAAGCCCATGGGCACATTTCGCGCCGTGGACTACAACCTCATCGCCGTGACCATCTGCCCGCAATGCCTGTTTGCAAGTCCCGACAAGAAGGACTTCATCTGCAGGGATCCGGCCAGGAACAACGAGATTCCGCCCCGACTGCACCAAGGCGATCTCGCCCAGATCCTGGCGGCAGCGGACAACCGCACGTCTATCATGGAAGAATCCGGCGTGGACGTGACCACCGACAACCTGTTTGCCCGCGAGCGAACGCCCAAGGCTGCCATCCTTGCCTACCAGCTGGCCATCGAGCGCGCCCGGATCGAAAGCACTCGCAATGTCACTTTCTCGCTCTTCAAGATGGGTGGCTACTCCCACAAACAGGCCTTGATCGCTCGGACCTACAAACTGGAGGAGACACCCTACCTGGAAGCTGCTCTGGAATGCTACAAGCAGAGCTTCGAGCGTTCCAATGCACCGGGGCTTCAATACGAAGGCAATACCCTTTATCAGATCATCGCCTTGAACTTGCGCCTGGGTCGCGAAGCCGATGCCGGAACATTCCTGGCCGTACTGGAAAAGACCAAGGCCGAGGCGACCAGTCCGGACACGAACTTCACGCGTTGGTACAACAGCACCCGCGAACTGTGGTCCGACCGCGACAGCGACGATCTGTGGGCCAGCTGACCCCTGCCGGTCAGTTATTGCTGGGCAGAGCTTCCGGAGCAGAACGGACATAGGTATCTTGCCAGCATGATTCGGAACTCGCTTTCCTGGTTGGCCTTGTCCGCATGCCTAGCTCAAGCCTCCGTTGGAGATTGGCAAGCGTGGACCTTCACCAAGATCCCGGTGATGGCCACCCTTGCCCGAGGGGGCATCTGGACGGCGACTTCCGGCGGCGCGGTCTTTTACGACACGCTTTCGGACAAGGCCCAGACCTACACCAATCTCGACGGCCTGCCCAACACAAATCTGGTGGGGATCCATGCCACCTCCGATGGAACGGTCTGGAGCATCTCCGCACAAGGCGACCTGGCGAGATTGAAGCCAACGGCATCCCGATGGGAAGCGGCCGGATCCTATCGACAGAGCGGTTGGAAATTCTCCTCCCGCTGCATCACCTCCTGGAACGATTCGATCCTGTTGCTTGGCAGCAGCTCGGGCTTGAGCCTGTATTCGATCAGCCAAGGCTTGGCTCTGGACAACATCTCCTCCTTCGGAGCCTTGCGGCAGGAGCAAGTCACCAGCATCCTGGTAGAGAAGGACACCATCTGGGTGGGATTGGCCCATGGAGCCGCCTATGCCGTTCCGGACTGGAAGCGTATCGGCAAAGCCGGAAATCTGCTAGCGGATCCGACCAAATGGACCATCATCGCTAGCACCAAAAGTCCGGTCCGCAATCTGTTCCGCTGGCTTCCAGCCTCTCCCATGATTGCCGACACATCATACCTGGATGTGAAGAACACTGATGGCTCCCCGACCATCAGTAGCGGATTCGACCTATTCTGGAACAATAAGACATGGCCTTACATTCCATCCTACACCTTGTCCGCTGGCAAGAACCTTGTCTTATGCCTCCCTAATGTCGGCGTGAAGCTGCTGCGTCCCGACGGCACCACCAAATCACTGCAGGAACCTATGGGGATGCCCGTCGCCATCGCTCATCATGTCCTCTTCCGTAAGAGCGACCTGCTGGCAGTCTGGGTAGGTGCAAGTCACGTCATCGACCTGCCGACCAGCCTGAATAGCTTGAGCATCCTGTCATCTTCGATCGGCATCGATGTCGGTGAGGAAATGAAAGCCCGTCCGTCCTTCAAATTGAATCCGGATGGAGAACTGGTTTTGGCACCGTGGGGCGTGGGTCTGAAGAGCCAAACAGCTTCAGGCTGGGACGCCTGGGACCCGAGCAATTCCTGCATCTCAGGTACTACAGCAAACATCGCATCCTACCCGGCCATCACGGCAATCTCCAATCCCACTAGCACAGGAAACTGGCTAGGCTACTTCGACAGCACTTTGTCCCTCCATCTGGCATTTCTGAATTCCAAGTCAAAGTCCCTTTTGTGTTACCCCTACGGCATGGCAGGCCAAGCGGAAGGAAGCAGGATCCAGGACCTGGCCGCAGAAGGCGATTCCGCCCTCTGGGTGACCATTGAAGCAGGTATCCAGAGATACCGGACCCAACCATCACTCAGCTTGGACACCACGTTTTCGCTGTTGAATGTCCGCAGCCTGCTTTGGAGCAACGATCGTCTCTACTTCGCCGGCGACGCCAACCTGATCGGTTACGTGGCAAAGAAAGGCAAGGCCTGGCTCCCCCACAAGTTCAATGGCTTGCAAGCCTATCGCAAGACCCAACTGGACGGCCTGGGAAATCTCTGGGTCAGCAGCGACCACGGACTGGACATCTTCTACCTCTCGGACAGCTCCATGACCAAGATGGGCCACATCGACACCTCCAGCGGACTGCTTTCGAACAACGTCTACCACTTCGCGCTACATAAGGAAACTGGCCTGGCGGCCATCATCACCGACCTCGGCTTGAACCTGTACCAGTCGCCATTCAAGGTCCAGCCCGAGACCATCGACCGCAACCTGGTCTATCCGTTCCCCAATCCCTACCGCAAGCTGCTGCACAGCAACCGCAAGGTGGCCTTCCCTGGCATCCGCTCCACCTCCGAGCTGTACATCTACGCTTCCGACGGCTCTTTGATCAATCACCAGACCGGCAAAGACGTGGTCGGTGACCAGTTCCTGTGGAGCCCGAAGGCCAATCTGCGCCCCGGCATCTACTTCTGGATCATCACCGATCCCAGCAGTTCGAACATCAAAGGCCGCATCATCGTGTCCGACTGATGGTCGACGTCCTCATTCCCAGCTACAACCACGCACCTTGGATCGAAGCGGCCATCCGCTCGGTGCTGGGGCAGGAAGGCGTGGACGTGCGCCTGATGGTGCTGGACGACGGCAGCCGGGACGAAAGCCCACAACTGTTGACCCGGCTCGCTCAGGAGCTCGGGTTCGAGCTGATCCTGCGGGAGAACCGCGGGGTGACATCGACGCTCATCGAACTGGCAGGGCAGGTCCGCGCTCCGTATTTCTGCTCACTAGGAAGCGACGACATCATGCCTCCAAGACGTTTGCGGGCGCAATTGCAAGAACTGCAATCCCATCCCGAAAGCCCCGGCTGCGCCGGGCAGGTGATCGTGATGGATGCCGAAGGAAATTTGGAGGCGGCGCCCCTGTCTCGCTTTCAACGGGGCATTCCACAGGTCGATTTCGAATCGCTGCTGCTGGGAAAGCTGGAGCTCCATGGCGCCTCGGTGCTCGTAAGGACAGAGCACTTCCGGGCGGTTGGTGGATACCGTCCCGACATCGGGATCGAGGACTATCCCTTGTGGCTGGCACTGACACACCGCTTCGGAGCCGTGCGCGTCATCCCTGACGTTGCTTGCCATTACCGCATCCATGGCAACAATCTTCACCAACGCGTCGACTTCATGTACGACCAGATCTTCAAAAGTCTGGAATCGTATCGCGACCACGCACTTTTCCCATTGGCTCTTCGTCGATGGAAGGCAAATTGGTGGTCTGAACTGGCATTCTCAGACAAACGATCGGCATTGAAGCGAATCTTTGCGCTTGGAAGTCTCGACTTCAGCTTCATCCGACGCCTGCCCAAGCTCTTCATTCCTTCCCGGTGCCTGCGCTGGTGAGCTTGTCGCAGCAGACCTTAGTCGTCCTGATCCTACGAGGCATGCGCTTGGATCAGACACCTGCTTTTGCCAGCCTATTGCGAGCCGACGAAGCCTTGGCAGTCCAGTGCTTCGACAACGGCCAGGTCCAATGGTCGGAGCTTCCCAGCCATTGGCGCATGGTTTCCGACGGCGCCAATCCCGGCGTCGGGCCCCGCTACCTGGAAGCGGCCCACATCGCCAAGGAATGTGGATTTCCGTTCCTACTTCTGCTGGATCAGGACTTCCAAGCCCCCGAGGGTTGGTGGGCTGCGTATTGGGAGGCAGTAAAGAATCATCCGTCCGCCAGTGCCTGGGCCCCGACACTCGACGGTCCGGGCCGCCAACTTTCGCCTTTTTGCCTGGACGGAGCGCGCCCCGGCGACGCCCCGACGACGGATTCCCTGCTTTCCCTCAAACGACACGTGGCGTTGAATTCCGGCTTATTGGTCCGGACCGATCCTGTTCTGACCGCAGACGCCTCCTTGCGGATCTGCCCCTTGGACTTTTCGGACTTTGCCCTTTGCCACGCCATGGGACTTCGCGACGGCTGGTTGGCTCCCGTCTCGTTGCGGTTGGAACACTCCTCGTCCACCCACCTCGAATCCTCCCAAGCCAGTCGACTGGCGCGCTTTCGCTGGTTCGCCTACGGAGCCAAGGGCTGGTCCCGACTCCGGCCCGAGCACCGCCTCTCCATCGCGCATTGGGTGCTGGGGCGAGGACTCCAACTTGCCTTCCAATACCGATCGATGGGATTCCTGGCCTGCGTCTGGAGGAACTTTCTGAGAGGTGATCCTCCCGGGAGCAACACATGATCTCGGTGTGCCTGGCCTGCCACAACGGTGAGGAGTTCCTGGGAGCTCAGATCGTCTCGATCTTGGCGCAATTGGATCCCGAGGACGAGCTGCTGGTCAGCGACGACGCCTCCTCCGACGGCTCGCGGGAGCTGGTTCGCAGCCTGTCCGATCCTCGCATCCGGCTGTTCGAAGGCCGCTTCGGTGGCCCGATCCCCAACTTCGAATTTCTGCTGAATCAAGCCAGCGGCGACTGGATCGTGCTCTCTGACCAAGATGACCAATGGCTCCCTGGGCGCATCGCGGCCTTGTCGGAGGTTCCCGATGCTGCTCAAGTCGTGCTGTGCGATGCCATCGTGACCGATCGGTGCGGTCGCCTGCTGGCCAGTTCGTTGCTGGAACACCGAAGAGCACGGCAGGGTTGGCTAGCCAATCTGTACAAAAATCACTACACAGGCTGCTGCCTCGCCTTGCGCAAAGGTTTCCTCCCGCGCATCTTGCCGTTTCCGGCCCGCATCGGGATGCACGACTGGTGGATCGGGCTGGTGGCGGAACGCCTTGGAGTCGCCCATTGGATCCGGCATCCGCTGGTGCGGCATGTGCGGCACGAACACAACGCCACCTCGGGACTGGGCAGAAGCCGACTTTCCTGGAGTACGCAGATCCGGATGCGACTGCGGCTGCTCTGGCTGACCGCGCGCATTTGAATCCTTCGAAATTCAATCCTAAGACACGGTTGTTTCAAACGTGTTAGAATCGGGAATGCCCCCTTCCCAGAACCTTCATCACCCGCATACCTTGGTTGCCATGAAATCATGCGTTGGCCTCGTGGAACTGGGTTCCAGTTCACTGCGTTGCTGCATAGCCGAAACCGATGGACGCACCATCCGCCTGCTCGAGGAGCTGGAACACCACTGCCTGGCCGGCGAAGACGTGTTCCGCGCCGGGAAGATCACGGCCAATTCGATGGAAGACGCCGTCCAGATCTGCAAACGCCTTCGCCAGACGCTGGACACCTACCAGGTTACCCGCATCCGCGCCGTGGCATCCTCCACCCTGGGCAGTTCCGCCAACGGCGACATCCTGCTGGAGCGCATCAAGGCCCAGACCGGCATCGCCTTCGAACTGCTGGATGAGCAGGAAGAAGCGCGCCTCCTGCTGGTGGCGCTGCGCGGCGCGCTGCGCCAGCGCGCCAAGATCGGCTCGACCCTGGCCATCGACCTTTCCGGAAGCAGTGCGGAGCTGCTCTCGCTGGAGAAGGGCCTGCTCACCCAAGCGGCCTCCTTCGGCCTGGGGACCCTGCGGCTTCGCGTGCTGCTGGAAGACCTTCCCCGCAAGCGCCGCTTCGAAGCCCTGCAGGAGCACATCCACACCCACCTGCGGCTGGCCGTGACCCACTTCCCCACCAAGCACTTTTCCCGCGTGGTCCTGGCAGGCCGCGACGCCGTGCAGATCGCGCAGCACTTCGGGCACAAGCCCGACAAGTGGGGCCTGTGCAAGATCTCCCGCGAGGAGCTGCTCCAGTACGCCCGCGAGCGCTTCATCGAGGATCCCGGCCACGACACCGACACCGGACTGGTGGCCTACGGGGCCTTGCTGTTTGCCGAACTGCTGGAGATCCTCCACCTGCCGTTCGGATGGGTGCCCAAGGTGGCCACCCGCGACGGACTTCTCGAAGAGCTCTGCGACACTTCCGATCGGTGGCTCGACACGCAGCTTTCTCGCGCCGTACTCAATTGTGTACGTAAGATCGGGAAACGCTTCCAGGTGGAGGCCGCCCACGCCCACCATGTGGCCGAGATCTCCATGGAGCTGTTCGATCACCTGATCGACCTGCATGGCATGGATTCCCAGGACCGCCTGCTGTTGCAAGTGGCCGCGGAGCTCCACGAGATCGGCCACTTCGTGAATCCCCGCTCGCACCACAAGCATTCGGCCTACCTGATCGAAGCCTGCGAGATCCCCGGGATCTCCAAGGGGGAGGTCCGGGTCGCGGCCCAGGTCGCCCGCTACCACCGCCGTTCCTCGCCCAAGACCGGGCATCCCGAGTTCCTCTCGCTTCCGCCCGAGGATCGGGTCCGGGTCCGCAAGCTGGCCGCCCTGCTGCGCATCGCCGACAGCCTCGACGCCTGCCACGAGCAGGAAGTGGAACTGGATGGCATCGATCGCAGCGAAGGCAGCCTGTTCCTGCGATGCAGGGGAAAATCCGTCATGACGCTGGAGACCCTGGCACTCAAGACCAAATCCAATCTCTTTCAGGAGACCTATGGCATCGCGGTCAAAATCGTCCCCCAAGGCTGAGGTCCGGCGCTTCCAGCGCGAGCTGTCGTGGCTGGCCTTCAACGAACGCGTACTGGAGGAAGCCGAGAGCTCCCGGCACCCCTTGATGGAGCGGATCAAGTTCCTCTCCATCTTCTCCAGCAACCTGGAGGAGTTCTTCATGGTCCGGGTGGCCGGACACCGCTCAAACGTGCGCGAGAACGTCCCCACCCCGGCAGGCGAACGCCCGTCCCGGGAGGTCCTGGGAGAGATCCGCGCCCGCGTGGATGCCCTGGAAGCACGCCAGCACAAGCTCCTCCACGGGGAGCTGTTCCCCGAACTGGAGGCGTGCGCCGCCCGGCTTTCCCGCAATGTGGACCACCCCGATGCCGAGCGCATCTTCGAGGACGAGATCCTCCCGGTCCTCACTCCCATGGGCGTCGATCCCGCCCGCCCCTTCCCGACCCTCCAAGGGCAGATCCTGCACCTTTGCGTGCAGCTCGAGTTCCAGGGAGAAGAGAAGCTGGCCTTCATCCCACTTCCCAAGGTGCTGGGTCGCTTCCTGATCCTGTCGATGGGACGCAAGGGATCCCAGATCCTTCCAATGGAGGACTTTTCCCGCGCCTTCCTGCCGCGCCTGTTCCAAGGCTACGACGTGAAGGGTTCGTGGACCTTCCAGATCCTTCGCGACATGGACTTCGACTACGAGGAGTTGGAGGACGATCCCGGCGAGGACTTCCTGGAACAGCTCCAGAAGGAACTGGGCCGTAAGCGCGACGCCGACGTGGTGCGACTGGTCCATGAGCAGGGGCTGCCGGAAAGCATCCTCAAGAAGCTGCGCAAGGAACTGGAGCTCACCGACGAGGACATCCAGATCGCTCCCAGCACCCTGCTAGGCCTGACCGGCTGCTTTCAGCTCCTGAAGCTGCCCGGCCTGACCTCCAAGCAGTTCGATCCGCCTCTGGTCTCCTGCCAACTCCCGCTGGAGGGCAGTTCCGGAAGTCTGTTCAAGCGGCTCGAGAAGGAGGACCTCCTCCTTCACCACCCGTTCGACAGCTACGACACCGTGCTGCGCTTTCTTCAGGAAGCCGCCCGCGACCCCAACGTGCTGGCCATCAAGCAGACCCTCTATCGGGTCAGCAACAATTCCGGCGTGATCGCCGCCCTCATCGAGGCCGCCCGGGCCGGGAAGCACGTCAGTGTCCTGGTGGAACTGAAGGCCCGCTTCGACGAGCACAACAACATCGTCTGGGCGCGCGCCCTGGAAGACGCGGGGGTGCACGTGGTGTACGGACTCCTGGGACTCAAGACCCATTGCAAGGTGGCCTTGGTGGTCCGCAAGGAACCCAACGGCATCCGTCGCTACGCCCACTTCGGGACCGGCAACTACAACGAGAACTCGGCCAAGCTCTACACCGACATCTCGCTCCTGACCTCCGACGAGGACCTCTGCTCCGACGCCGGTCAATTGCTCAACGCCATCACGGGCTTTTCCGAGCCGCCGCGCTGGGAAGCCCTGGCCGTGGCTCCGCGCGGACTGCGCAACCGCCTGTTGGAACTCATCGAGGCCGAACGGGCCATTGCCCGCTCCGGCAAGAAGGCCTTGGTCATCGCCAAGATGAATGCCTTGGTGGACGAGCAGATGATCGCCGCGATCGAGGCCGCCGCCAAGGACGGAGTGGAATTCCGCCTGCTGGTGCGCGGCATCTGCTGCCTGATTCCCAACGGCAAGACCGGTGCCGGCGCCATCCAAATCCGCTCGCTGGTCGACCGCTTCCTGGAACACTCCCGCATCTACCACTTCCACCAGGACGGCAAGGCCAGGACCTTCATCGCCTCCGCCGATTGGATGCCCAGGAACTTCGATCGCCGCATCGAGGTGCTGGCTCCCATCCGCAAGGGCGAGCACAAGAAGCGGCTATTGCATCTGCTGGACACCTATTGGGAAAGCGACCTGACCACGCGCGAGCTCCAGCCGGACGGACGCTACCTGTTGCGCAAACCCGGCTCCAGCACCCCGCCCAAGCGCGCCCAGCTCCTCATGATGCAGGAAGCCCAAGCCCAGCACGAGCGCCTGGAGCAGAACTGGAATCCCCGCAACCAGAAATCCGGACTTGCCGTGCTGCGCAAGAAAAAGGTGCCCTGAACTTATCCGGGGCACCGTCGGGCTCCTACATTCCATTCCATGAACGATGAACTTCGGGACGCGCCGCTCGCTCCCCCGTCCTTTGCACGCCTGCGCTGGCTCTGGATCTTCTCCTTCGCCGGCGCCTTGGTGGGATCCATCCTCTGGGGTGCACTGACCTTCGCACTGACTTTCCTTCCCGGACTGCGTACGTGGATCTTCCATTCGCATGACATCCTGTGGATGGCCTCCCTCCTTTTCCTCTGTCTTTCGAGCTTGGGCTTCCTGATCGGACAGACGATCGCGGGCCTGTGGATCTGGACGATCCGCGCCTCCGACCCGAAGCAGGACACGGCGCGATTCGGACTCACCGTCGGTCTGTCGGCAGCGGCAGCGCTTTCGGCCACCTCGCTGTTCCTCCTGTCCTGGAAGGTCCTCCCCCATTCCGCATGGCTGGCACTCATCTGGCCCCTTGCCGCAGCGATCCTCCAACTGCTGCTGCTGGGTGCCGGAACCCCTTGGCTCATGGCCTTGAACAAGATCGCAAGCAAGCTGGAAGAAGAAACCGGCCCCGCTGGACAGCTGATCGCCTTGGCCTTCGAAGAGATCCAACTCTCCATCCGAGGTCAGATCCCCCGCATCCTCATCGCCCTTCACGGATCGGCCTTGGCTTTTTCCCTATGGCTTTCGCCTCTATTGAAAGAGTTGGATTCTCACAAGATCCATCACCCCTGGATTTCCTTGCTACAGCTTGTTGTGTTATCAACATTGGTCCTTGGCCACCTTTGGCTGGCCCATTCCGCCATCTTGGCCGGCATCCGAAACCGGATCTCACACCACATCACACCGCACCTAGCCAAGCTCTCGTCGCAGATTCCCACACCCCCACCGGAGCTGTTGCGCTGGCTTCGACCCGCCAAGACTCTGGCACCTTGGATCCGGATCCCTTGGGGGTTTGTCCTCCGACGCCTGGGAGCCATCGTCGATCGCTGGGACGAGTGGACCACAGCAGCCAATCCGACTGAACGCCTACGCGAATTTCTATCCGATGATGTCCCCAGCTTGGTTCTCCCCATCCTCGTTGCCGCTCTTCAGATCCTGACCGCGCTACTGCCTCTGATCCTTCCAGATGCCTGACCCGATCGTTCCCAAGCTATTGCTCTCAGCTAGCCTGACGTTTCACAGAACATCCAAGGACATTGCCCAAGACATTCTGTCGGCGGGATTGGCCCGATGCCTGAACCTGTTCCCACCTCGCGGCGACCTTGCCCTGGAGCAGATGCGGCGATTCGAAGTCACCAATCCGGAGGCTGCACTTGAACGTCTCCATCGCGTATCCGCCCGTGAACTCATCCGCATCCTGACAGGACGGTATCCGCAGCTGGACAAAAGCTGTCTGGATGGCCAGCACATCGAAGGTCCAGTCCTGTACCTCTCGTACCATCTTGGCAACTGGGAATGGCTGGGAGGAATCTTCCACAAGCTCCATGGAGACTTCCGTCCTCTCACCCGATCCATCCGCTCCCCCATCATCCACCGCAAGATCCAAAGGCTCCGTCAAAGTGTTGGAATGAATTCCATGATCGACCATGCCGGATTGCGCGGAGGAAGAACAGCGCTCAAGGAGGGAGCCTTCTTGGCATTCCTCGCGGACCAAACTCCACCAGGAGCGTCACGTCCCGGCCGTTGCCTAGGGTGCAACCTTCCTGTGTCCCCACTCCCAGAGTGGTGGAGTAAAGGGCAAGACTTCCGTTGGCTCACCGGAAATCTGATCGCCACGTCTCCATCGCAGTACAATCTGGACATTCGGGAGTTCCCGTCCTCTTGCATCACACAATGGGACCGGTTGCTCGATGAATATCTTGAACCAATCCTTCGCCACCAGCCGGAGCACTACTTTGGTTGGTGGCACCATCGTCTTTTGCCTCGCGATGTTTCACGTGAAACATCACAATGAGACCCACACGACATCGCCCACAATGTTTCACGTGAAACAATTTTCAAGGACACAATGATCCAGAGCAGACACTTTCTTGACCCGGTAAAGAGTTGGGGCGAACAAACTCTCTCGAGCAAACAATGGGAACAGCTGGAAGCATTCCATCAGATCTTGCTAGATGGCAGCCAACGGATGAGCTTGATCTCAAAAACAGACATCCCCAACATGTGGGGGCGTCACTTCGCTGATGCCATGACTGCTGGAGCTTTGTTGGACTTATCCAAGAGTGGCCGTTGGCTGGATGTTGGCTGTGGCGCAGGCCTTCCACTGGTTCCTCTCGCCATCCTTCTACCCGAGTGGGATGTCGTCGGCATGGACACGCGAACCTTGCGCATCGACTTCCTCTTGGAGGCTTGCAGCCAACTCGAGCTTTCGAACCTCCAATTGGTGCGAGGCAATGCCCGCGTCCTTGGCAAGCAACCCGAACACCGAGCCAGCTTCGATTGGGTCAGCACCCGCGCCGTCGGCAAGATCCCTGAAGACGCCGCCATGGCCCTGCCGTTCCTCAAGGACGGCGGCAGCTTCCTCACCTTCAAAGGCAGCGAACACGTGGAACGCATTGACGGCTACCACGCGCCAACCTATACTCCTTACCGCCTACCAACCGTGGACAACGATCTTCACCTTGTCCGCGCCATCAAGCTCTGACGGAGTCTCTCCCTATGACCAAAGTCATCGCGATCTGCAATCAAAAGGGCGGCGTCGGAAAGACCACCACCGCCGTGAATCTTTCCGCCGCTCTGTCCATGGCAGAGAAGCGAACCCTCATCATCGATTCGGATCCGCAAGCCAATGCCACCCAAGGCGTGGGCGTGGAGCCCGACGACGGTCCGACCGTCTACGAAGCCCTGATGCACGAAGGCGACTGGACCCTCGAACAGGCACTGACCTTCGTTCGACCGACCATGCTTCCGTTCCTTCAAGTCGTGCCTTCGCTCCACGACCTGGCCGGTGCCGAGTTCGAGCTGGTCGATGCCGAGAACCGCGAGTTCCGCCTGCGCAAGTTCGTCGAAGCCATCTCGGCCCAGTACGACTACATCCTCATCGATGCTCCCCCGTCGCTGGGACTGCTCACGCTGAACGCCTTGGCAGCCGCCCGTTCCGTCCTGATCCCCATCCAGTGCGAGTACTACGCCCTGCAGGGATTGGCCGAACTTCTGAACACCATCCGCCTCACCCAGAAGAGCCTCAACCCTTCGCTCTCGATCGAAGGGGCGCTGCTCACCATGCACAACCAGAGCACCATCCTCTCCAAGCAGGTGGTCGACGAAGTGCGCACATCCTTCCATGAGCGCGTCTTCCAGACGGTGATCCCGCGGACCGTGAAGCTTGCCGAAGCCCCCTCGCACGGCAAGCCCATCCTCCTCTACGACATCAACACTTCCGGCGCCGTCAGCTACATGAAGCTCGGTCGGGAAATCATGGGACTTCCACTTTGATGCAACCCAACAAGCCTCGCGGCCTAGGCAAAGGCCTCGGCGCCATCTTCCAGGAAAAGAAGGCTGCCCACCAGAACGACCAGGTCCTCACCACCCAGGATCCGTTGCCCGGCGACCGCGTGCAGGACATCCCCCTCACCGCGATCGTCCCCAATCCGTTCCAGCCCCGCAAGGTCTTCAACGACGACGAGATCCTGGAGCTGGCCCAATCGATCCGCGACAAAGGATTGATCCAGCCGCTCCTGATCCGCAAGAACGGCGACGGCTACCAGATCGTCGCCGGCGAGCGACGCTTCCGCGCCCATCAACTGTTGGGCAAGACCACCGTCCAGGCCATCGTGCGCGAGCAGATCACCGACCGCGAAATGCGGGAAGTGGCCATCATCGAGAACATCCAGCGCGTCCAGCTCAATCCGCTGGAAGAGGCGCAGGCCTATCAGGAACTGATCCAGGACTGCGGCCTGACGCACGACCAATGCGCCGAGCGTCTGGGCAAGAGCCGTTCGGCCATCACCAATGCGCTGCGCCTGCTTCGTCTGGACGAAGGCATCCGCGACCTGGTCCTCTCCGGCAAGCTGTCGGCTGGCCACGCCCGTTGCCTAGCCGGTCTTCCCATGGAACGCCAAGCACCGCTGGCCTCGCGCGCCGTGACTGAGGAATGGAGCGTCCGGCGTCTGGAGCAGGAATGCGCCCAGGAGTCCGGCGAGACCAAGGTCGAAAAACCCAAGAAGCCCAAGGAGGAGGTTCGCCTCCATCCGGACGTGGCCGCCTTCGTGCGCAACATCGAGCAGCGCCTGGGAACCAAGGTCCTGCTGGAAGGAACCACCGCCAAGGGATCGCTGCGCATCAACTTCGTGTCCTCCGATGATCTCAACCGCATCGGCGAACTCATCCTGGGAGCAGACGCCTCGGCGTGAAGGGACTGCGACGACACATCACGCTCCTGATCCTGCAGGACGAAGCCACCGAAGCCTTCACCCTGCGGATCCCCACCTACCTGTTCCATTTCCTGGTCCTGCTCCTGGTGTGCCTGCTCATCGGCGCAGGACTGGCGACGGTCTGGTTGGGTGAGATCACGATCAAGCTCCAGGCCATGGAAGTGGTCGATCAGGAGAACAAGCACCTGCGCACCCAATTGGCCAAGGCCAATCAGCTGCAGGAGGAGCTGCTCGTTTTAGAGGAGCGCGAGCGTCGCATCCTGAACCTGGCCCAGGCGTTCCTCGACGACTCCACCGCCCGGAGCGACGGCAGCGCAAAAGTCGAGGTTGGCGAAATCTACAGCGACGCCTTGAGGAACCGACTCGTGTCCAGCATCCTCGGCCACGAGCACGACCAGCTCCTCAACCGCTTCCGCGAGACCAAGTCCTCCCTCCCCCCACATGTCCTGGCCATTCGACCCAGCATGGGTTGGAAGAGCATGTCCGTGCCCGCAAACCTTGCCGCCCAATTCCAGGGAGCCGCAGCCCGTCCGCTTCTGATTCCCCCCGGAAGCCCTGTTCTCTCCCCCCTTTCCGGCATGGTGACCGATGCGGGATGGGATCCGGTGTTGGGACTTTCGGTCACGGTGCACAACGACGGCGCCTACAGCGTGACCATCGGGCACCTGTCGGAACTGCTCCTACGCAAGGGCGATTTCGTGCGCATGGGTTCGCCGTTGGGCCGAGCCACGGCAGGCGGTGGGGAATCCGGCGCCTACATCCTTTTGAGAATGCAGCGGTTGGATCTTGCCATAGATCCATCCGGTGTGTTGATTGATTGATATGCCCTCCGACAAATCCCAACACGGCAAAGGTTTCACCTTCATCAACGCTGGTACGGTCGTTCAGGGGGAACTCCTGATCGAAAACGACCTGGCCATCGAAGGCACCGTCAAAGGCACCATCCGAGCCACCGGCAACGTGACCATCAACGTCCACGGCAAGGTCGAAGGCGAGGTGCAAGCGGCCAGCGCCACCATCGGCGGGAAGATGACCGGCAACGTGACCGTCTCCGACAAGGTCGTCCTGGAATCCAAGGCGGTTCTGGTGGGCGACATCAAGACCAAGGAACTGGTGATCCAAGAAGGAGCGCACTTCCATGGCGCATGTTCGATGCAACCAGGAAACAAGCCGAAGGAATAAGAAGGCCTCCAGCTCAGCCCTCCTGCTGGGGATGGGTTGGGAACTGGCGATCACCGTCGGCCTCTTCGTTGGGGCCGGATGGTTTCTCGCGCGTGAACTGGCGTCTCCTTGGCCTTTGGTGGTCTGTTCGTTCCTCGGATTGGCAATTGGTCTCTTCCGATTCCTCTTTGTAGCTTCTAGGCTCGATCGATGAGCGCAAGCGCTTGGGGCGCCATCGGGTACGCTTTCGTGGTCGCAGGTATCGGCCTGCTGTTCTGGCTTCCGTTGCGGAAACCGGCAGCGCGAAGACCGACCATGGAGGTCACTCGAATACTCATTTGGATCGGGATTCGCATGGCGATTCAAGTGTTCCTATTGGTCATTGGGGCCGTCATTTTTTCTGAAAATCGGAAGCATTTTTTTTTCACATGGCTTACGATGTATGCTACCCTAACGATCTACGAGATCCTAAGACTGCACCAAGGAGCAAGTAAGAAGTGAGTTCTGGAGCAGGTGATCTACCATCTTTGATCATGCACCACGTCGTCGACGGAGATGCATGGCATCCGTTTCCCGGTCTGGCCATCCACCTTCCCCACTTCCCCGTCTTGCAAGTCGGGCCGGTGGCGATCAACCCAAGCATCACGCTTCACGTACTGATGCTCCTGATCGGTGCGGTGCTGACGTTCCTCGTCCTCACCTTGGGCGCACGACGCGACGGTCTCTTGCCTGCCGGCAAGTTCGCCCATGCGATCGAAGCCATCGTGCTGTTCCTGCGGGACGGCGTGGCTCGGCCCAACATCGGCGAGAAGGAAGGCGACAAGTGGATGCCGTTCCTGGGCACCATCTTCTTCCTGATCCTGACCTTGAACCTGGTCGGACTGATTCCGCTGTTTGCGGGCGCCACCGCCAACATCTCGGTGACGGCCGCCCTGGCCGTGATGGTCTTCCTGACCTTCAACATCGCCGGCATGCGCCACAACGGAGTGCTGCACTACGTAGGCAACCTGGTCCCCAAGGGAATCCCCTTCCCCATCCTGGTGATCCTGGCTCCCATCGAGATCCTCTCGCTGTTCATCCGCGCCTTCTCCCTGACGCTTCGTCTGTTCGCCAACATGGCCGCCGGTCACATCATGATCATGGTGCTGGTGGGACTGATCTCCGTCTTCTCCGCCATGCTCCCGGCAGGCGCCACCCTGGGCCTGGTCGCTCCGGTGACCATCGCCTTCACGGTCTTCATCCTGGTCATCAAGGTCGGCGTTTGCTTCCTGCAAGCCTACGTGTTCGCGTTGCTGTCCAGCCTGTACATTGGTGGCGCGATCCACCAAGAGCACTGAGTTCACCCACACCCTCCACAAGGAGTCATTGACAATGAACGATCTCGCCCACTACATCCTCGAGGCCAAGAGCCTGGGCTTCCTCGGCGCCGGAATCGGTGCCGGTCTCGTCGTCATCGGCACCGGTCTTGGCATCGGCCTGACCGCAGCCAAGACGGTCGAAGGCATCGCCCGCCAGCCCGAGGTTGCCGGCGACCTGCGCACGACCATGCTGATCGCCGCCGCCCTGGTGGAAGGCGTGGCTCTGTTCTGCGCCGTGATCTGCATCCTCCTGGTCTTCAAGTAAGCCGGGATCAGCATGTCCGAAGTCCAGACCAAAGCCACCACCGAAGAGGTTCAGGTCCCTGCCCATGGTGGGGACGACTCGATCGTTGGCAAGCTGCTCTCTCCCGACCCTGGGGTGATGCTTTGGGTCTGGGTGGTCTTCTTCGTGCTTCTGGTGGTGCTGAAGAAGTTCGCCTGGAAGCCGATCCTCTCGGGGATCGAAGCGCGCGAGAAGTCCATGAAGGACGCTCTGGCCCGTGCCGAAGAAGTCTCCCGCAAGACCGAAGCCGCCGAAGGCGAGCAGAAGAAGGTGCTTGACCAAGCCCGCGTCGAAGCTGCGAAGATCCTCACGGAGAGCCGCGACTTCGCCAAGGAACTGAAGACCAAGGCCGAAGTCGACGCCAAGCTCCAGTCGGAGCGCATCGTCGCCCAGGCCAAGCAGGAGATCGAGTCCGCGCAGCAGAGGGCACAGGCTCAGCTTCGCCAGGACGCCGCGATCCTGTCCGTCTCCGTCGCCGAGAAGATCCTCCGCAAGAAGATCGACTCCACCGAGGACAAGGCCTTCGCCGAACGCATGGTCGAAGAGGCACCGCGCTCGTGAGCCAGGTCGCCACCCGATACGCACGTGCCCTGAGTCAGGCCCTGGAAAGCCAGAACCAGTTCGAGTCCGCTCGACCGGTCCTGGCCGCCCTTTCGGAGCTTCCCTCGGAGTTGACGGCGACGCTCGCCGATCCCACCATCCCGCTCGCCGCCCGTGAAGGTGCGCTGCGCAAGAGCCTCGGGAGCCCCTCCGCAGACTCCCTGCTGGGGCGCTTCGTCGAGCTCCTCGCGCGCAAGCGCCGCCTGGGACTTATTGACAAGATCTGTCAAATCGTCCTGGAGATGGAGCGCACCAAGGCGGGCATCGTCGACGGCGATGTCGCGTCGCAGTCCGCCCTGGAGGCGGACATCGTCTCGCGGCTGGCCTCGAGCCTGTCGTCTCCGGGACGCACCGTTCAATTGACAAATTCTGTCGATTCCTCGATTCTGGGTGGCTTCCGCGTCCGACTGGGCGCAACCGTCCTGGATGCCACCATCAACAACCAGTTGCAGCAGGCCCGCAAGGCCCTGCTGTCCGCATAGTCAAGAGGCTGAGATGATCGATACGGTCCGACCCGACGAAATCGCCTCGCTGCTTCGCAAGCAGCTCGAGAGCTTCGCGCCCCAGGCCGAGCAGTACGAGACGGGCATCGTCCTCAAGGTGGGCGACGGCATCGCCCGCCTCCAGGGACTCCCCACCGTGGAAGCCGGCGAGCTGATCAAGTTCGACGGCGAAAACGAAGTCTACGGACTCGTCCTGAACCTGGAAGAGGACAACGTCGGCGTTGTGCTCCTGGGCAAGGCAGAAACCGTCCGCGAGGGCGACGTCGCCCGCCGCACCAAGGTCCAGGCCTCGGTTCCCGCCGGCAAGAGCCTGCTGGGCCGCGTGGTCGACGCCCTGGGCAACCCCCTGGACGGCGGTCCGGCCATCGTTCCCGACGCCATGCAGCGCATCGAACTCAAGGCCCCCGGCATCATCGAGCGCAAGAACGTGCACGAGCCGATGCAGACCGGTCTCAAGATCGTCGACGCCCTCACCCCGATCGGACGCGGCCAACGCGAGCTGATCATCGGCGACCGCGGCACCGGCAAGACCGCCATCGCCCTGGACGCGATCATCAACCAGAAGGGCAAGGGCGTCTACTGCTTCTACGTGGCCATCGGCCAGAAGCAGTCCACCGTCGCCCAGGTGGTCGAGAAGCTCCGCAAGAACGGCGCGCTGGAATACACCACCGTGATCGTGGCCAGCGCCTCTTCGCCGGCACCGCTCCAGTACCTGGCTCCCTATGCCGGTACCGCCATGGCCGAGTACTTCCTGTACAACGGCATGCACGCCCTGATCGTCTACGACGACCTGACCAAGCAGTCGGCCGCCTACCGCCAGATGTCCCTGCTGCTTCGCCGTCCTCCAGGCCGCGAAGCCTACCCCGGCGACATCTTCTACGTGCACTCCCGCCTGCTGGAGCGCTCGTGCAAGCTTTCCGACGCTAACGGTGCCGGTTCCCTGACGGCTCTGCCGATCATCGAGACCCAGGCCGGCGACGTGTCCGCCTACATCCCGACCAACGTGATTTCGATCACCGACGGTCAGATCTTCCTGGAATCCAACCTGTTCAACTCGGGCATCCGCCCTGCCATGAACGCAGGCATCTCGGTGTCGCGCGTGGGTGGCGATGCGCAGATCAAGGCCATGAAGCAAGTCGCAGGTCGCTTGCGCCTGGACCTTGCCCAGTTCCGCGAATTGGCAGCTTTCTCGCAGTTCGCCTCGGATCTCGATCCCGCGACGCAGAAGCAGCTCTCCCGTGGACAGCGAATGACGGAACTGCTCAAGCAGCAGCAGTACAAGCCCCAGTCCGTGGGCGTGCAGGTGGCGGTGATCTTCGCAGGCGCCAACGGCTTCCTCGACGAGGTCCCCGTGTCCGCAGTCACCCGCTGGGAAGCCGAGTTCGTCGAGATGCTGGCCGCCAAGGGCAAGTCCGTCATCGACACGCTGGAAACCAAGAAGGCCATGGACGACGAAGTGAAGGGTCAGCTCGAAGAGCTGATCAAGTCGTTCAATGCCGGATTCAAGGCCTGAGGAGATAGGCCTTGCCCAGCATCAAGGAGCTGAACAACAAGCTCAAGAACTACCAGAACACGAAGAAGATCACTTCGGCCATGAAGCTCGTGGCCGCGTCGAAGCTTCGCCGTGCTCAGGAAGCGATCGAGCGCACGCGTCCCTACCGGGCCGAACTGACTGGGCTCCTGGCAGATCTTCACGGGAGCCTTGTCGGCGCGGACATCGATCCGGTCGTCGCGCCCTGGCTCGCTCCCCGCGAGATCCGCCACGTGTCCGTGGTGGTCTTCACCAGCGACAAAGGACTTTGCGGGTCCTTCAACAACGGATTGATCCGAACCGTAGAGAAGGGACTGGGACTTCGTCCCAACGACCTCGACCCGGAGCAGTTCAAGGAGTTCGTCGATCTGGAGGGGCTGATCGCCAAGGGCGTGAAGGTCAAGGTCTTCTTCGCCGGCAAGAAGGCCTACGAGTCCCTCAGGTCCAAGCTTTCCGGGGAACGGCTGGGAGAGCTCTTCCAAGGTGTGACCTACAAGCCTTCGCTGGCCGAGAGCCGCAAGATCTCCGATCGGCTCATCGAGGACTACCTCGGGGGGAAGACCGACGCGATCTACATCGCCGTGAACCAGTTCGTCTCTCCTCTCACGCAGATCCCGCAACTCCAGCGCGTCTTTCCCTCGGCCCCTTCGGCCGGCAAGGGAAAGACAAAATCTGTCCTGTTCGATCCCGATGCCGCCACCGTCCTTTCCGCACTGGTGCCGCAATCGATCCGATTCCTGATGCTCAACGCGCTCCTGGAAAACGCCGCAGGCGAACACGGGGCGCGGATGACGGCCATGGACAACGCCACGCGCAACACCAAGGAGATGATCGAGAAGACCACCCTCCTGCGCAACCGCGTCCGTCAGGCCAACATCACCAAGGAACTGATCGAGATCATCTCGGGTGCCGAATCCATCAAGAGCTGACCCACAGGAACGAAAGCCGACCATGAGCACGAACCAGACAGCAACAGGCAAGATCATCCAGATCATGGGACCCGTCGTCGACGTCTCCTTCGAGGATGGTCACCTGCCCAACATCTACAATGCCCTCAAGGCGACCAACGCCTCGATCAACGACAAGCACGAGAACCTCGTGCTTGAAGTGGCTCAGCACCTGGGCGACAACGTCGTGCGCGCCATCGCCATGGACAGCACCGACGGCATCGCCCGCGGCACCGTGGTCCGCGACACCGGAGCACCCATCTCCGTGCCCGTCGGCGATGCCACCCTGGGACGCGTGATCAACGTGGTGGGCGAGCCCATCGACCAGAAGCCGCCCGTGGAAGGACAGAAGCGTCTGCCCATCCACCGTGCAGCTCCTGCCTTTGATCAGCTGACCACCCAGGCCGAGATCCTGGAAACCGGCATCAAGGTCGTGGATCTCCTGGCTCCTTACGCCAAGGGCGGCAAGGTCGGTCTGTTCGGCGGTGCCGGTGTGGGCAAGACCGTTCTGATCCAGGAACTGATCAACAACATCGCCAAGTACCACGGCGGCTACTCGGTGTTCGCCGGCGTGGGCGAGCGCACCCGTGAAGGCACCGCTCTCTACGGAGAAATGGAAGAAGCTGGCGTGTTGGCCAAGACAGCCCTAGTCTACGGCCAGATGAACGAGCCCCCAGGTGCTCGTCTTCGCGTCGCCCTTTCGGCACTCACCATTGCCGAGTACTTCCGCGACGAGATGCACCAGGACGTTCTGCTGTTCATCGACAACATCTTCCGCTTCACCCAGGCGGGTTCGGAGGTATCGGCACTGCTGGGTCGCATTCCTTCCGCCGTGGGTTACCAGCCCACGCTCGGAACCGAGATGGGCGAGCTGCAAGAGCGCATCACTTCCACGAAGAACGGTTCGGTCACTTCGATCCAGGCCATCTACGTGCCTGCCGACGACTACACCGATCCGGCTCCTGCCACCGCCTTCACCCACCTGGACGCCACCACCAACCTGTCGCGCGCCATCTCGGAACTGGGCATCTACCCGGCCGTGGATCCACTTGATTCCCGCTCCAACCTGCTGACTCCCGAAGTCGCCGGCGAAGAGCACTACAACGTGGCCCGTGGTGTACAGCGCCTGCTCCAGCGCTACAAGGAACTCCAGGACATCATCGCGATCCTGGGCATCGACGAGCTTTCGGAAGAGGACCGCCTCACGGTGGCCCGAGCCCGCAAGGTCCAACAGTTCCTGTCGCAGCCCTTCCACGTCGCCGAGCAGTTCACCGGCATGAAGGGCAAGTATGTGAAGATCGCCGACACGGTCCGCTCCTTCAAGGAGATCCTCGAAGGCAAGCACGACAACCTCTCGGAACAGGCTTTCCGCTACGTGGGTTCCATCGAGGAAGCCATCGAGCGCGACCGCGAGCTGAAGAAGTAACATGGCCATGGAACTCACCGTCGTCGATCCCGAACGCATCGCCTGGAAAGGCGAGGCCAAGGGCTTGGTGCTGGGCATCAACGACGGCTTGTACGGAATCCTGCCGGGTCACGCCGATGCTGTGATGCTCTTGAGCCCTTCCGTCTTGAAGGTCAACCTAGCGGACGAGAAGACCGAGAGCTTCTTCGTCAGCGGTGGTTGCGTGAAGATTGAAAAGGCTCAGGTGACGGTCATCGCCGATTCCACCGAAACCAAGGAACGCATCGACATCGAGCGGGCCAGAAAGGCGGCCGAGCGAGCCAGGACACGCTTGAATGGCGGCGAGCAAGATGTAGACTTCGTCCGAGCCAGAGCCGCATTGCATCGCGCCTTGACCCGACTCCAGTTCGCTGGCATAAATGTGAATAACTTGTAAACAAACACGTACAAGTTTTCAAAACTACCCACAAGCGACTTCTAACCAGGAGTCGCTTTTCTTTTGTTGAAAACTCAAGCAAACCATTGCCCATGGGCTTTTCAGACTTGTCCACAGAACCGGAAATCTGACAACTAGCTGTCAAAGAAGTTTTCAACATCTCTTGATGGCATCTAAAATGTAGAACTGAGCCCAAAAGCGGCTTTTCCCTGCCAGTCCACAGCCTTAGTTACAAGAACAAGAGAGATCTATATAAAGACAGGAGTGGGGAAAGGCAGGGAGCTACATTTGCAACCCTGTTCTATGAAGCATTCGCCTCGGGAGTTGTTGCTATCGCGCTGGGAGCCCTTTCTGGTCTCTCTGCTGGCCACTGGTTTCATTGCTGGACTGTCTTTGATCGAGACTCGTCTTGGCACGATCCCTGGTACTCTCAAACCGGATCTTTTCTCTGACTTGTTCCCCAGGGAAAAACCCTCCGCCAAACCGCTACCGGTACTGATCGATTCGGTTGAACTGGCTGCCAAACTCGATTCTGCCAAAGTCGTGGGAGAGCGGGTACAGCAGGCTCTAGCCGATACGGTGGGGATCATTCCCATCGAAGCACCCGAGAAGCTCTCCAGGACCTTCCAAAGGCTGAGAAACGGCAAGAGTGTTCGCATTGCCTGGTTCGGGGATTCGTTCATCGAAGGGGATATCCTAGTGCAGGATGTTCGCGAGGTGCTGCAAAAGATCTTTGGTGGTCGGGGCGTCGGGTTTCTGCCAGCCATGTCCACCACGGCACAATTCCGGCAATCGGTACATCACACCTTTTCCAAGGACTGGGAAGAGACGTCCATCATGAGCCGCAAGGCGTCGCGGTTTCCCTTGGGCATCACCGGTCACGTCTCGTTTCCTGCCATAGTCGAGGATTCCAGCGAGGCAAGCTGGGTAGAGTTGGTGGGAAGTTCCCGCTCAGGTTCTCAGAGCTTTGACAAGGTCCGGATTTTGTATGGAGAAACTGTGGATAGCAGTGGAAAACTCCGCTGTGAAACCAATGTCGGCTCTTTTCAAAAGTCCATCGTGCCTGGTTTCGGGCTCAGATCTGCGATCTTTGCCACCAAAGGTGCCCATCGGGTGTTGGTGAGTTTTCAAAGCAAGGACACCTTGCCCATCCATGGCATCTCGCTGGAAGGCGACAGTGGTGGGGTACTTGTGGACAACTTTTCGTTCCGTGGGAATTCGGGTACCGGCCTGTTGAAGATCCCCGTCTCGAGCTTGCGGGAGACGGATCGGTTGTTGGACGGATACCAGTTGGTGGTCTTGGAATATGGCACCAACGTGACCGATGCCACCATGGCGGGGTTTGTCTGGTACACCAAGAAAATGGAAGAGGTTATCGATCATCTGCGACAGGCATTTCCGCAAGCGGATTTCCTGCTGATCGGTGTCGGGGACCGAGGCCAAAGAGGTGAGGGTGGCATCGTGAGCAACCCGGCGGTAGCCAAGGTCGTGGAAGCCCAACGGCAAGCAGCCCGGAATACCGGCAGTGCCTTCTGGGATCTGAGACAAGCCATGGGAGGCGAGAATTCTATGGGGGCCTGGGTGGATGCAGGACTTGCTTCCAGTGATTTCACCCACATCAGCCCAGGAGGAGGACGCCGGTTGGGCAAGGCCTTTTCCAAGGCGTTCCTCAAGGCATGGGAGAGCTCCAAATGATCGCCGCAGTTTTGATGGCGGTGGTAGCCGGTTCCGGTCTGATCCATCCGGAGAACCTGACCAAGTTCCAGAAGAAGCTGTCCGGATTGGTATCGCCTCGTGACAGCCAGACCGTGGTGAGGGTCTTCCAGATCGGGGATTCCCACCTGCAAGCGGGATTCCTGGGTGGGCGGTTGCGGCAGAACTTCCAAAAGAAATACGGCGATGCAGGACGAGGATTCGTCTTTCCCCACCACGTGGCCGGTACCAACGGGGCCTACGATGTCCGCTGGCAATCCAACGGGCAGTGGGCCGCATCCAATTCGATCCGCAAACTCCCGGCTTTCGCCTTCGGCTTGGCCGGCTGGAGCATTCAAAGCCTGGATTCGACGTCCAGCCTGGAGATGCGGCTGGCTCCCACTGAAGGGATCGTCGATTCCTTCGTCACCATCAGGATCTTTTCCGATTCCGGACTGGTGTTGGGCGACTCGTCCGGGGCCTGGAAAGCGACCTCTTGTGGAATGGATTGCCGGAAGGCGACCGCTTCCGCTCCGTCCAACCGCCTGAAGCTTCAAGCGACTGCTCCAGGGCAATGGTTGGATGGTCTGGTGCTGGAATCGGGACGCAAGGGCGTACTCTGGAACGAAGCAGGAGTGAACGGTCTGGCCTGGAGTGATCTGCTCAAGCCCACCCGCATGTGGCGCCAGTTGGAGACCTTGAAGCCGGACCTGGTGGTGGTCTCCTTGGGCACCAACGACGCCTGGTACCGGGGTTACGAGCCGGAAACCTTCCATGGCAACGTGCTGGAGACGCTGCGGCGGATCCGTCTGGTGGCTCCTGAGGCGGAAGTGCTCCTCACGCTGCCGCCCGACCATGCTCTCACGGTCAAGAAGAAAAAGACGGCTCCCAATCCGAAGTTAACCTCCGTGCTGGGGATCCTGCGAGGCGTGTGCGATACGGCCGGAGTGACCTGTTCCGACCTGCATTTGCTGATGGGCGGCGAAGGAAGCTGGAAGGCCTGGACCGCCCAAGGGCTGATGGCCAAGGACCATGTGCACTACTCCAAGGGCGGATACATCCGCCAGGCCGACCTGATGTCCGAGGAGCTGCTGGAGTGGATGGCACGGCGGGGAAGCGATGCTTTGACGGTGGCCAGAGAAGTCCAGGAAAAAACCATCGGAGATGATGCCCGTCGCTTCCTGGCAGCTCAGGACGAAGCCTTGCGCACGACGACCTGGGCAGAAGCCAAGAAGGTTGAGGTCAAGGCTCCGAAAGCAAAGGCCGGCAAGGTCGGCAAGAAAACCTCGGCACGGAAATCCCACAAGACCACCAGGAACCGCCACCAGAGGAAGCGACACTGATGCCGGATGTGCTGACCAGGCTGGGACAGATTCTGTCCTATGTTCCCGGCTCCCCTTTGATCTTTCCCAGTGGGATCTTCCTGTTCCTGTTCCTGGCCTTTTCGCTGGTCCATGGGTTGGTCCGCAACCGCTGGACGCTGCGCAAGTGGCTCTTCATCGGCTTTTCCCTCTACTTCTATTATAAGTGCAGCGGGGTCTTCCTGCTCTTGCTGGTGGCTACTTCTGTGGTGGACTACTGGTTGGCGCGCGGCATCGCGGCCACCGGCAGCAAGGCGGTCAGGACCACATACCTGCTCCTGAGCCTGATCTCGAACCTGGGCGTGCTGGCTTGGTTCAAGTACGCCAACTTCTTCATTGGATCGGTCTGGTCGCCGCTGACGGGCGGAGAATTCCATCCGCTGGACATCGTGCTGCCGGTGGGGATCTCCTTCTACACTTTCCAGTCGCTCTCGTACACCATCGACGTCTGGCGCAAGGAGATCCGGCCGCTGCACGACTACTGGGAGTTCCTCTTCTTCGTCTCCTTCTTCCCACAGCTGGTGGCAGGACCGATCGTGCGGGCCAAGACATTCCTTCCCCAGATCGCCGAGAACCGGCTTCCCGATCCGTCGGAGCGGGCCGAAGGCTGGCGCCGCATCCTGATGGGGCTTCTCAAGAAGGCCGTGGTCGCAGATTACCTGGCCTCGAACTTGGTCGACCGCGTTTTTGCATCCCCTTTGCAGCACACCGGTTCGGAATGCCTGATGGCGGCCTATGGTTACACGCTCCAGATCTACTGTGACTTCTCGGGTTATTCCGACATGGCCATCGGCATCGCGCTCCTGTTGGGCTTTCGCCTGCCCAACAACTTCAACCGACCCTATGTCTCGGCCAGCGTCACGGAGTTCTGGCGCCGCTGGCACATCAGCCTTTCTAGCTGGCTGCGCGACTACTTGTACATCCCCTTGGGCGGCAACCGTGGCGGAAGCTTGCGGACCTACCTGAACCTCACGATCACGATGGTGCTGGGAGGTCTGTGGCACGGGGCCAATTGGAAGTTCGTGCTGTGGGGAGCAATGCACGGAGGTGCGCTGGCCTTCGAGCGTGCGCTTTCCATTCCCAGGTTGGTGGAGAAGGGCGGCATCCGCAAGTTTGCAGGGACGCTTCTGACCTTCCACTTCGTGGTGTTGTGCTGGATCTTCTTCCGGGCCGACTCCATGGGAACGGCTCAGGCGATGATCGGACAGATTTTGTCAAATTTCCACGGCGAAGTGGTGCCGCAGTTGCTGGATGCCTGGCCGCAAGTGACGTTCCTGCTGACCGCCGGGTTCGCGCTGCATTTCCTTCCCCAAGACCTCCATGCAATTTTCGAGGAGCTTCTGAGGAAGGCGGGATGGATCGGGAGCGCCGCTGCGCTGTCGCTTGCGATCTGGATCGTGATCCAGACCAAGAGTGCCCAGATCCAGCCGTTCATCTACTTCCAGTTCTGATCCGGCCGAGGGCGAGGGAATTCCGGAGACATCGGCGCGCGCTTTGATGTTTCAACAAAACAGGATGGCAGGAAGCTCTCGCAGGAATGTGCAGCCTGTCCCATTTTCTAGGAACGCCCGCGAGGCGCAGTCAGAACCGACGCTTTCCTGGAGACGTCCGATGAAACGGATCCCATTTGCCCTAGGCCTCCTGCTCCCCATCCTGGGATTTGCGGACAATCCCATCGTCCAGACGCTGTACACTGCGGATCCTGCGCCCATGGTCTGGAAGGACACGCTGTTCCTCTACACTGGGCATGACGAGGACGTGCTGGTGTCCAACTTCTACACCATGAACGACTGGAGGACCTACTCCACCACTGACATGGTCAACTGGCGCGACCGCGGCTCGCCGCTCTCCTACAAGACCTTCAGCAGTTGGTCGGGGGGCAAGGCATGGGCGGCACAGTGCATCCCTCGCAATGGCAAGTTCTACTGGTACGTGTGTGCCGGGATCGGAACCGGAGGCCAGCCCGCCATCGGCGTGGCGGTCTCCGACAATCCCACCGGTCCATTCAAGGATCCGCTGGGCAAGCCCCTGGCAAGCAAATCATGGGATGACATCGACCCGACCGTGTTCATCGACACGGACGGCCAGGCCTATCTGTTCTGGGGAAACCCGACGCTCTACTGGGTGAAGCTCAATGCGGACATGGTCTCCTACTCGGGGAGCATCAACACTACAAATATGACCACGGCGCAGTTCGGGACGCGCACGGGCGATGCCAAGCGGGCGACCACCTATGAAGAGGGACCCTGGTTCTACAAGCGGGGAAGCCTCTATTACATGATGTACGCCGCAGGACCGCTCCCGGAGCCGATCTCGTACTCCACCTCGGCAAGTCCCACCGGACCGTGGACCTTCCGCAGCGTCATCATGGCCAACGACAACACCGGAAGTTTCACGAACCATTCGGGGATCATCGACTACGGTGGCAAGTCCTACTTCTTCTACCACACCGGAAAGCTCCCCGGCGGCGGCGGTTATCATCGTTCGGTGGCGGTGGAGGAGTTCGCGTACAATGCGGACGGCTCCATTCCGACCATCAAGCCGACGGCCATGGGCCCGTCCCCTTTGCGCAACCTGGATCCCTACGTGCGGCAGGAAGGCGAGACCATGGCCTTTTCCAATGGGGTCAGGACTGTCGGAAACGACCAGAGCGGAGTGTACGTGACGTCGATCTCCAACGGGGACTACATCAAGCTGCGCTCGGTCGGCTTCGGCACGGACGGGGCCAAGTCCTTCGCCGCAAGCGTCGCCAGCGCCGGGGCGGGAGGCAGCATCGAGCTGCACCTGGACTCCCAGACGGGTAAGCTGATCGGAACTCTTGCGGTGAGCGGAACCGGAGGCGCTACGGCCTGGAAGACGCTCTCGACCACAGTGAGCGGTGCGGGCGGGACGCACGACCTCTATTTCGTCTTCAAGGGCGGTTCTGGAGATCTCTTCAACCTGGACTGGTGGCAGTTCACGGGAAGCGGGACGACGGGGATTTCAAGCCGTGCGCAATCCAAGGATGCCGGGACTCCAAAGGAACTAGTCGATGTCTATTCCGCTGTAGGAGAGAAGATCCGTGCGAGAGTCCCCAGGGCCGCCGCCCTGCAAGGGCTGGGACAGGGAATCTACCTGGTGGAAGGCCGGAGGTTCGCGGTCCTGGGCAGATGAGGAAAGGTGCGCTTTGACGGGGCCTCAGCGCAGGTCGTCGCGGTCGATCCCGTAGAGGCGCACGTCGTCGATCCAGAGAGAGCCGCTGCCGTTGACGAGGAAGGTGAGATTGGTCACGGAGTCGCGGACAGCTGTCCAGCCGATGTTGTGCCCGATCCCGTCGGCAACGGCCAGATCCTGGGGGCGAATGCACACATGGGTCCAGGCGGTATCCAGCAACTTGTGGGTCCAGGCCTTGTAGCCCGTGTCGTTGCGCAAGTGATCGAAGGCCACGGAGAGGATTCCGCTGCCGCGAGTCCAGAACACCAGGGAGTCCAAGGTCCTGAGACTGCGAGGGGCGGATCCGAGGCGGGTCCCGATCAAGGCAAAGCGATCGTTGGCAAAGGTTGCCTGGTAATTCACGAAGATCGCGTTGCCGATGTGTCCCTTGCCTGCCGATGCGAGCTGGAGCGCACTCACGCTGCAGGAATCCGAGGCGGAGCTGTACCACTGGGTGGGAAACGCGAGCAGGTTCGTCAGGTTTCCGTGCTCGAAATCATCCACCGTCACGGATGTCAGGACGGTTTTCCAGGCGGGCAGGATGCCGGCCCAGGTCGCGGCTCCATCGGATCGACGGATTGAGGAAAGTCCCCAACGCAGTCGAATGCGCGAACCGGACCGTTGCAGGGATCGATCGATCCTGACCCGCAGGCGTCCAATCCCGGAAGCGGAATCCCAGACGACGGTTTCGAAGGGCAGCACCGTAGTGTCGAGTCGTTCGACCTTGAGGTCTAGACCGGAAGCGCTGGAACGACGGAAATCAAAGCCGGAGGCGTCCAACCGGATGGTGGCCACCGTCGCGCCGCTGTCGGGTCGGCGAGCCCAAGCGGGAAGCAGCGAGTCGATGCGCAGCTCACGAGCAGAAGCTGTATTCTCTGTCTCCACCGAATTGCCCGAGACGCGGTCCGATCCGCAGCCCGTGGAAAGTCCCAAGGACAGCGCCAGCAGCGGGATATAGGCCAGGCGTCTGCGCGTCATGGTGTCTCCCTGGTCGCGGTCAGCGGGAAGAAGGCCATGGACAGCTGCATCACGCGGTCCGGGCGAGCGGATTCCTCCACCCGCTTCTGGATCTGGCGGCGGCTTTCGCGCAGCATCTCGCGGATGTCCTTGAAGGCGGCTTCGTCGACGGTCAGCGTCAGGGTCGAGACGTCGCGCAGCTCCTTGGGGAAGCGCTCCAGCGACTCAGAGGCCAGGGTCAGGATCTGGCGCTGGAAATGCCGCACCGCCAGGGTCTTCTCCTCGCCGCCGGCGGTGAGGTGGGCGTCCGAGACCGCAAGCCGTCCCGAGGCGAGTTTCTTCACCAAGCCCAGCTCGTTGAGCAGCTCCAGCGCGGAAAGGACCTGCTGCTCGTCGATGGGAGGTGCCAGCAGCGAAGCGATCTCCTTGGCATGGGCGCGCCCGTCGGTGATCTCCAGGAGGCTCCGCACCGCCACGACCCACCAGTCCCGGAAGAAGGCGAGTTCCCGCTCCTCCAGGCGGCGGCGCTCCACGTCGCGCAGGGCCATGGCCTTCTCCAGGATCGCCTGCTTGGCCTGGCTTCCGCGTTCGCGGGCGTAGGCCAGCAGCAGCAGGAAGTAGTCGGCGGCCCGGCCCGTCAGCCCGAGGTATTCCACGGCTCGGGGCTGGCAACGGCTGGGAAGGTGCAGGTCCTTCTGCAGGATGCGAAACAGGTAGCTGGGGTCCATGCCCAGATGTTCGGCCATCATGCGGTAGGAGAAGAGAGGCAGTTGGCTCTTCCTCTCCTCGTAGGCATCCTTGAGCAGATCCCGGTAGTCCAGGTATTCGAAGACAGGCCGCATCGGAGATAGAGTCTACATCCGTTGCGGGGCGAAGTCGCGGGGTTTCGCTGCGCGCGGCGTTGTCAGGATGTCAACGCTCAGTCGCTGCGGCGGCTCTGCAGTTCCCAGAGGCGGGAGTAGAGGCCTCCCTGCGCCAACAGTTCGTCGTGGCGTCCGCGTTCGCGGATGGTGCCGTGGTGCAGGACGATGATCTCGTCGGCGTCGCGGATGGTCGAGAGGCGGTGGGCGATGACCAGGCTGGACCTGCCCTCCAGCACCTTGGCTGTCACGTTCTGCAGGAGTTCCTCCGACTGGGCGTCGATGGCCGAGGTGGCTTCGTCCAGGATCAGGATCTGGGGTGCGTGGGCCAGGGCCCGGGCGAAGGACAGGATCTGTCGCTGTCCGGTGGACAGGCGCACGCCCCGCTCGCCCACCGTGGTGTCGAGCTTCTGGGGGAGGGATTCGATCCACTCCGAAAGCCCCAGCCGTCCCACCAGCTCCGTCGCTTCACCGTTCGAGATCTCTTGGCCCAGCGAGAGGTTGTCCAGCAGCGATCCAGGGAAGAGGAAGGGCTCCTGCAGCACAATGCCCAGGAGCTTGCCTCGGGCGGCGGGCGTCAGTTCCCGCAGGTCCGTCCCGTCGATCAGGATGGTCCCTTCCTGGGGATCGTAGAAGCGGCACAGAAGCGAAGCCAACGTGGACTTGCCCGAACCGGTGGCGCCCACCAGGGCCACCGTCTTTCCCGGTTCGATCACGAAGCTGATGCCCTTTACCACGGGCGTCTCCGGCTTGTAGCCGAAGGTCACGTCGCGGAACTCCACCCGCCCGACAGATTCTGTCGGGGCGGCGTTTCCGCTGACCAGTTCCGTCCTCTCCTCGAAGAGCGAGAAGACGCGCTCGCCGGCCGCCAGCGACTGCTGGAGGTTGGTGATGCGGTCGGACAGCTCGCGCAGCGGGCGGAAGAACATGCCCATGGTCCAGGAGAAGGCTGCCAGCGTGCCGATGCTCACGGTGCCTTGCCAGAAGTAGCGGGCGCCCAGGAAGAATAGCAGGGCGGTGGCGATCTCGGTCAGGAGGTTCAGGGTCGGGAAGTAGCGCGAGTAGCTGTCGATGTTCACGTAGAAGGCGTTGCGGTAGGCGGCGTTGTGCACGTCGAAGGCCTTGCGGCGCGACGGCTCGCGCCCGAAGATGCGCACCAGCCAGGAGCCTTCGATGTCCTCCTGGAGCGTGGTGTTCAGGTGCGACAGTTCCTGGCGGATCACGCGGTTGCTGTCGCGCACCTGCAGGCGGAAGACGTGGGTGGCCAGCAGCATCGGGGGCAGGAAGGCCAGGCACACCAGCCCCAGCCGCCAGTCGGTGGAGAGCATGTAGGCGGCGCCGGCCGTGATCATCAGGACAGATCCTGTCAATTCCAGCAGCACCTCGGAGAGCAGGCGGTTGATGGTGTCGACGTCGCTTCCCATGCGGGTCATCAGCTCGCCGGTCGGGTGGCGGTGGAAGAAGTCCATGCCCTGTCCCTGCACGTGCCGGAACATGGCCTGCCGCAGGCCGTGGATGATGCGCGCGCCCACCGCCTCGATGGCCACGGCGCGGGCAAAGCCCGCCAGGCCCTGGACCACCACGGCGGCCAGGAACAGGAAGACCAGTCCCTTGAGGGTCGCGAAGGGGACTCCGGCCTCGAGCCCGTCGACGGCCTTGCGCAGGAGGTGCGGGCCGGCGAAGGGAAGGAGTTCCTCGATCACCATGAGCACGGCCGCGAAGGCCATGAGGGCGCGCACCGGCCTCGCGTAGGCCACAGGCCCTTCACGATGGATAGGTCAGAGCGCTTCTTGACGGATTCTGTCATCCGTGCAGGCCCGGGAACAGCGCGCGGTTCCAGGGGATGCGGGAGAGGATCAGGACGAAGGAGACCAGGTACCACAGGAACAGCGCCTTGTGGCGCTGGACGCTGTCGGTCAGGCGCATGGCCCGCACCTTGCCCACGTGGGCGATGGCCACGGCGGCGAAGACGGCGGCGATGTGCTCGACCAGGAAGAAGCGGATGGCGGGCACGAGCATGGCGGCCTGCATGTCGGCGAAGGCGGCGCGCATCATCGGCGACACGCCCAGGTACAGGATCAGGCCGATGGCGAACTCGATGTCCAGGACGATCGGGTACCACTTGGAGGCCTTCTGGTCGGCGGGCAGCCAGCCTCCCTTGCCGAGCCAGCCGGTGAGGTGGCGGAACAGGGCCCAGACGGCGACGAGGATCACGGCCCAGCGAAGGACGTTGTGCAGATTCAGGAGGCTGAGGTAGAGCATAGGTTGCCAAGATACAAGCACGGCGCGGGCGGTGACCGGTCCACGGGATCCAGGGACTACCTTGTGGAGATGCCGGACGTGAACCACGACGGGCGCATTCCGCGCCGACTGCATTTCCTCTGGGACGGCCAGGGCTTCCAGCCACCTTACGCGGCGGCCGTGACCAGCGCCCATTGGCACCATCCCGATTGGGAGATCGTGCTGCACAGCGGCGACGCTCCGCGCGGCAATTCCTGGTGGGATTCGCTGGCGACGATGGCCCGGACGGAGGTCCTGACTCCCGAGATCGCGGCCCAGGACCTGCCCATCCCAGCTGCCAGTTTCCTGGACCTGTACGGTCGGGTGAACTACCCGGCCGGTCGTTCCAACCTGCTGCGCCTTTCGGTGCTGTGGAAGTCGGGCGGGGTGTATCTCGATCTGGACACCGCCTGCGCGGCGCCGCTGGACGACCTGCTGGACCAAGGGGCGTTCGTTGGTGAAGAGGTGGTCTGGAAGCACGACAACGAACGGGTCGAGCGGGGCTTCCAGCCCAAGATGGTGCTTTCCTCGACGGCCTTCGGGATCTCCTGGCTGGCTGCCCGCCTGGGACTCTGGTGCTCCTCGAGCCTTCCGGAGACCTGGCTGCGCCGGCTTTGGGGCAGTCTGGAGCTCAACAACGCGGTGATCGGTGCGCGCGCCGGGCATCCGTGGGTGAAGCTGCTCCTGGAGATGGCTTTGGAAGCCGATCCTACGGTGCGTTTCGCGCTGGGACCGGCCCTGTTCAACCGGGCCTGGGCACGGGCGGTTGCTACCGGCGTGGAGCTGCCGGTGCGGCACGCTCCGGAGGTCTTCTACCAGTTCCCTCCCAGCCAGACGGTGCGCTTCTTCGGGGCTTGCTGCCGGGAGGTGCTGCCGCCGCAGGCGCGGGTGCTGCATTGGTGCTCGTCCAACCACCGCAAGGACCTTCCCCGGCTGACGCCCGATTGGGCCAAGGCCAACGCCGACCGGTCGCTCTGGGCCAAGGAAAGCGCGTCGAGGAGCTAGAAAAGCCGCCTTCTCGCATTGTCGGGAGCCTGCCCGGGGGTGTATACTTGATGGAGTCGTCGGGCGGCGATTCGGATTTGACGTTCCGGTCGTGCCGGCTGAAGTTCCAAGTGGAGGTGGATATGCGCAAGTGGTTCGTCTTTGGTCTTCTGGGAGCAGCGGTGCTCACGGGCTTTCTCGTGTGGTATCTCTGGCGCGAGGACGACGATTTCCAGGAATTCGCCGGTGGTGTCATCGGTGGCTTGAACCGACGCGTCAACGGCACCCGCGACAAGCTCGCCGGCGCCTGGCAGCGTTTTCGCGGAAACTGAGGAGGTCGAACATGAACATTGCTGACTACGTCAAGGAACACGTCTACCTGCCCTACTTCCGTCGCCAGTCGAAGGAAGTGCGCCTGCAGCAGATCCTGCTAGGCCTGGGAATCGGACTGGCCCTGGTCGCCCTGGGCGGTATCGCCTGGTACGTGATCAAGCGCCGCCGCGAGGACGAGTGCTGCGACGGCTGCTGCTGCGACGGCGATTGCGACGAGTTCCCCGAGGACGAAGCCGTCTGAGCCGACCTTCTCCGGCTCTCGCTTGGCGGGGGCCATGGAGGAGGTCCTTTAATATCTTGAGCAAAACGACGGGATGCCACGGTTGCATCCCGTTTGTCGTTGCATGCCGCAACGAGAACGCACGAAAGGTGCCCAGATGTCCAAGATCGAGAAGAACTCCGTCGTCACCATCGCCTACGTCCTCAAGAACTCCAAGGGCGAAGTGCTCGATCAGGCCGGTGCCGAGGAGGGATTCGCCTACCTGCACGGGCACGAGAACATCGTCCCGGGCCTGGAAAAGGCGCTCTACGGTGCCGCCGTCGGCGACAAGCTCTCGGTCCCGGTGACTGCCGATCAGGGCTACGGCGACTACGACCCGGCGCTTTTGCAGAAGGTCGAGAAGAGCAAGTTTCCCCCCAACATGCGCAAGGTGCAGGTGGGCGAGATGCTGCAGGTGGACACCGGCGACGGCTGGGGCGTGGTGACGGTCAAGGAAGTCTCAGCCACCCACATCACCATCGACGGCAACCACGAGCTGGCCGGCGAGGACCTGTTCTTCGAGATCGAGATCATCTCGCTGCGCCAGGCCAGCGAAGAAGAGGTCGCACACGGACATGCGCACGGCCCGGACGGCCACCACCACCACGACTGAGACGACGTTCGTCCACTTTCGGAGATCGACCATGAAACGGATCCTCTTGGCAGGGCTTGGTTGCCTTGCCCTTTCGGGTTGCGGCAAGACCGAGACGGCCGAGAAGGCCGACGAGTTCCTCGCCCACATCGACAGCCTCAAGTTCGACAAGGCTTGGGAGATGCTGACGGATGACGACAAGGCGGCCGCAGGCGTGGCCGAGTTCGCCCGCCTGTTCACCGACTCCACCCGCACCAGCGCCTTCGACACGCTGGTGAGCACCGAGGACATCCGCGTCAGCGGCGACACGACCTACGTGCGCCAGGTGCGCCAGGTGCCCGATTGGAACATCGTCTCGGAGCTGCTGGGCAAGAAGAGGAAGGTCAAGGATCTGCTGGAGGGCCTGGCCGAGAAGGGCAACCTGCGCATGGTCACCGACACCGAGCGCGTGGTGGCGGTGATCTCCAAGGGCGGCAAGTTCCAGGTGCGCCTGAACCTGGCGCCCGAAGTGAGGTACCGCAAGGCGGTCGACTCGCTGGAGAAGGTGCTGGCCTCGCAAGTGAGCGGATCGGTGCGCGGGGCGGTGGCCGAAGGCAACATCACCACCTTCTGCAACGCGACAGGATCTGTCAAATCTACCAGTGAGTTCGAGCTCAAGGACATAGTGTTCGACGTCACCTACGGCGGCAAGCCGTTCGGGACCTACACCTACGAGAAGACGCTTTCCCCGAAGGGCAAGTGGTCGGGCGACATGGGCATCTACTACGCCGACGGCATGGGACCCGAGACCTTCTGCAAGGGCCGCGGGGTGGCCTCGCTTGCGGGCGGGCAGTTCCGCATGACTGCGGTTAAGGCCACGCCCACCGACCGCAAGGACCTGCTGCTCAAGGCCCGCCAGATCACCGGCGCAACCCCGTTGCACCTGCTGTGACGGGATTCTCCTGGTACGAGTTCCGCACCGCACGGCGTTTTCTGGGGGCGCAGCGCAAGTCGCGCTTTTCCTCGCTGGTGGGGATCTTTTCGGTGGCCGGCGTGTTCATCGGGACGGCCTCCCTGGTGGTGGCGATGGCGCTGCTCAACGGCTTCGAGGGCCAGGTGCGCGACCGGCTGATCGGCCGCGACAGCCACCTTGACCTGCTGGCCAACGACGCCAATGGCTTGCCCGACGGCGATTCCATCTCCAACCTGGTGGAGCGCACCGACCCGCGCGTGGTGGCGGCCAGTCCCTTCCTGGGCGGCAAGGCGGGCATCTCCACCGGGCAGGCCGCCGACGGCATCGTGGTGATGGGCATCGATCCCAAGCGCGCCCCGAAGGTCACCGACATCGCCAAGTACATGACGGTGGGTAAGCTCGACCTCTCGATGCGCTTCCTCGATTCCGGCCGCGTGGAGCACGGCATCGTGATGGGTTACGCGCTGGCCTCGCGGCTAGGACTGATGGTGGGTGACAAGGCGACCCTGGTGAGCCTGTCTTCGGCCTCGGCGCTGGCCGGCATGGGAGCTCCGCCGCGCATGGAGCGGGCGGTCCTGACCGGCGTCTTCGCCTCGGGCCTCTACGAGTTCGACGCCAACATGGCCTTCGTGGGCATCCCGTCCGCGCAGCGCCTGTACCAGACGGGACATCGCGTCTCGGGCATCCAGATCCGCGTCAAGGACATGTGGCAAGCGCGAGAGATCGGCGAGTTCCTGGGTTCCAGGACCAAGCTGCAGCCGCTGGACTGGCTGACCAAGAACGCGGCCCTGATGAAGTGGATGCGCCTGGAGAAGATCATTGTCACAGTGGTGCTGTGCCTGATCGTGGTGGTGGCTGCCTTCAACATCGCAAGCTCTTTGGTGATGGGCGTGCTGGAGAAGACCCGCGAGATCGGGATCCTGCGGGCCATGGGCGCCAACTCCGGCGCCATCCTGCGCATCTTCCTGATGCAAGGGGCACTGGCGGGGCTGATCGGATCGCTGTCGGGCATCGCCTTCGGCTTGGCCATCTGCTGGGTGCAGGCGACCTTCCAGGTGATCAAGCTGCCCGGCGACATCTACTTCATCGACGTGCTGCCGGTGGACGTGCACCTGCTGGACGTGGTGGTGGTCGGTGTGGCGGCCAATCTCATCTGTTGGATGGCGGCGCTCTATCCAGCCTGGCGGGCTTCGCGCCTGTCTCCGGTGGCGGCGATCCGGCACGAGTAGCGAGGGCGCTGCACCGGCGCCCGAGCGCTGCGCGAAGGGCTACCTTTGGGAAAACCAAGGAGCCTTCCATGTCCGATCTTTCCTGGGGCGAACGCGCCCGCGACCTGTTTCCCGGCGGCGTGAACTCGCCGGTGCGCGCTTTCCGCAACGTGGGGGCCGAGCCCTTCTTTGTGAACCGCGCCGAAGGGGCCAGGCTCTGGACCGAGGACGGCAAGGAACTGGTGGACTGGATCGGCTCGTGGGGCCCGATGGTGCTGGGACACCTGCATCCCGCCGTGCAGGCGGCCGTGACCGAGGCGCTGGGCGAGGGGGCGAGCTTCGGCGCCTGCTCCCGCCGCGAGGTGGAACTGGGCGAGGAGATCCGCTCCCGCATGCCCTGGTGCGAGCGCCTGCGCCTGGTGAGCTCGGGCACCGAGGCGACCATGAGCGCCGCGCGCCTGGCGCGGGGATTCACCGGCAAGACAAAAATCGTCAAATTCCGGGGCTGCTACCACGGGCACGCCGATTCCTTCCTGATCGCGGCCGGCTCCGGCGCGCTGACCTTCGGGAATCCCTCTAGCCCCGGCGTGACCGAAGGCACTGCCCGCGACACTTTGGTTGCCGAGTACAACGACCTGCCCGCCGTGGCGGAGCTGTTCGCTGCCAATCCCGGCGAGGTCGCCTGCGTCATCGTGGAGCCGGTGGCCGGCAACATGGGACTGGTGCTTCCGGAGCCGGGCTTCCTGGAAGGATTGCAGGAGCTGTGCCAGGCCAAGGGCGCGCTGTTCATCGTGGACGAGGTGATGACGGGATTCCGTTTGGCCCGTGGCGGTGCGGTGGAGCGCCTGGGCCTGCAGCCCGACCTCGTGACGATGGGCAAGATCGCCGGCGGCGGCCTGCCCTTGGCGGCCTTCGGCGGCCGTCGCGAGGTGATGGAGATGCTCTCCCCGCTGGGTGCGGTGTACCAGGCCGGGACGCTGTCGGGCAATCCGTTGGCCTGCGCCGCCGGCGTGGCCACGCTCCGCCTGCTGGACGATGCCCTGTACGCGCGCCTGGAAGCCCTGGGCGAGCGCCTGGAAGCGGGCCTGAAGGTGAGCTTAGCGGACTTGCCGATGTGCGTGCAACGCATGGGTTCGATGATCACCATCTTCTTCCATCCGGGCCCGGTGCGCTCGATGCGGGAGGTGGACGGCTGCGACAAGGTGGCCTACGGGAAGTTCTTCCGAGGCATGCTGCAGGCGGGGCACTTCCTGCCGCCGGCCCAGTTCGAGGCCTTCTTCCTCTCGGTGGCCCACACCGAGAGCGACATCGACTCGTTGGCCCGCGAAGCCGGCATCCAGGCCCGCCTGGCCTTGGGACTGGCCTGAGTGGTCTTCCTGGCCGCCTTCCTGGCCGCCCTTTCAGGTGAGGGTGTGGGCGGGAGCATCGCGCGCGACGCCCGCCTGTACGCCACCGCTCCGGTGCGCTGGGAAGCGGGCGAGTGGGCCCTGTTCGGGGCGGCGCTGGGCACCACGGGGCTTCTGACGCTGGCGGATCGGCCGGTGCGCAGCTTCGCCTTGGACCACCAGAGTCCTGGCCTGTCGCGCGGGGCGGACGTCGTCCGCCAGTTCGGGAACGGCTGGTGGACCGTTCCGCCGCTGGGTGTGCTGTGGGGCGCGGGCATCGCGTTGGAGGCCCCGCGCGAGCAGCGGGTGGCGCGTGAAGGCATGGAGGCGATGGCGTTTTCCGCCGTGGTTTCGCAGGCCCTCAAGTATTCCATCGGCCGAGAGCGTCCCGCCAAGACCGACGATCCGTACCGCATCAATGCCGACCGGGCCAACCGCACGGGCTTGGCGATGCCTTCGGGCCATTCGCAGGCGGCCTGGTCGGTGCTTTCGGTGGTGGCGCTGGAGTACCAGGACGTGCCGGGCGTGGCTCCGATCGCCTACGGGGCAGCGACCCTGTGCGCCCTGTCGCGCGTGTACGACAACCGTCATTGGACGTCGGACGTGTTCGCCGGTTCGGCACTGGGATTCGCCTCGGCCTGGGCGGTGGTGCATTGGAACCGCAGCGCACGGACCACGGCGGCACCGCCTGCCCTGGGGTTTGCCATCACCTTCTGATCCTCTTCCATCCTGAGGTCTTTCCGCTTGGCCCGGCCTTTGCGCTAACAAGTGGTGGGAATCCGATCAGGAGGACAGAATGGCGGAAGAACTGGTAATTGACAACAAGACAAGGGCTGAAAGCGCCGCCTTTGTCAGTTCACTATCGACAATTGTCAACAAAGCGTCGTACAGTCAGAGTCAGAACCAACGTCAAGACCCCGGTCTTTTCGACGGTTACCCGCAGCTGCCGGCCTGGGACGAGATGATGGCGGCCCATGGCGGGGCCCGACCGCACTTCCGTCCCTTGCACGAGCGGCTGGAGTCCTTGCCTCGGGACGTGTGGTCGGCTCGTCAGGAGGAAGCGGATCTGCTCTTCCTGAACCAGGGCATCACCTTCAACGTGTACGGGGCGGCTGAGGGCACCGAGAAGGTCTTCCCGTACGACCTGATCCCCCGCATCCTGACCTCCAAGGAATGGAACGTCATCGAGACGGGCATGGACCAGCGCCTGCGGGCCCTGAACCTGTTCCTGTGGGACCTGTACCACGACCAGAAGATCCTCAAGGACGGTGTGGTCCCGCGCGACCTGGTGGAATCCTGCAAGCATTTCCGCAAGGAGATGATCGGGGTGGACGTCCCGCAGAAGCGCTACGTGCAGATCTGCGGCACGGACCTGATCCGCATCCCCGACGGTTCGTTCGCGGTGCTCGAAGACAACCTGCGCGTGCCGTCGGGCGTGTCGTACATGCTCGCGAACCGCCAGGTGATGAAGCACGTGCTGCCTCTTCTCTTCGGCAGCTACGACGTGCGTCCCAACGACCACTACCCAATGGAGCTGTTGGCCGCGCTGCGCTTCCTGGCCCCGCCAGATTTGACGGATCCCGTCATCGTGCTGCTCACGCCGGGCGTGTACAACGCGGCCTACTACGAACACGCCTTCCTGGCGCGCCAGATGGGCATCCCGCTGGTGGAGGGCCGCGACCTGGTCGTGGTGGACAAGAAGGTGTACCTCAAGACCACCCGAGGCCTGCGCAAGGTGGACGTGATCTACCGCCGCGTGGACGACGACTTCATCGACCCCGAGGTGTTCCGCAAGGACAGTGTGCTGGGCGTTCCGGGACTGTTCCAGGCCTACAAGGCCGGCAACGTGGCGCTCTCCAACGCCATCGGCACCGGGGTGGCCGACGACAAGGCCATCTACGCCTACGTCCCGCGCATCATCAAGTACTACCTGGACGAGGAGGCGATCCTTCCCAACGTAGAGACCTACATCCTGGCCGAGCCCGAGGCGCTCAAGTACACCTTGGAGAACCTCGAGAAGCTCGTGGTCAAGGCGGTGGGCGAGGCCGGCGGCTACGGCATGCTGATCGGACCGCACGCGACCAAGGAGGAGATCGAGGAGTTCCGCAAGGCCATCGTGGAGAATCCCCGCAACTACATCGCCCAGCCCACGCTCCAGCTCTCCACGGCTCCCTGCCTGGTGGAGGGCAAGGCACGGCCCCGTCACATCGACCTGCGCCCCTACACCGTCTTCGGCGAGAAGCCCGTGACGGTTCCCGGCGGGCTCACGCGGGTCGCTTTGAAGGAAGGTTCGCTGGTGGTCAATTCCTCGCAGGGTGGAGGCTCGAAGGACACATGGGTACTGTACTGATGCTCTCGCGCGTGGCCGATTCGCTGTTCTGGATGGGGCGCTACCTGGAGCGCGCCGAGCACACCGCCCGCCTCATCGACGTCAACCTCAAGCAGATGCTGGACGAGACCCCGGAAGTGGCCGAGCGCCGCTGGGACCGGGTGCTCTCGTGCCTGCGCACCGAGGTGGGGCCGCACCACGACCGCGAGGCCTGGGCCGTGGCCGGCACGCTGATGTTCGACCGCGAGCACCACGACTCCATCGCCTTCTGCATCTCGGCGGCTCGCGAGAACGCACGCCAGGTGCGCGAGCAGATCACCTCCGAGATCTGGGAGCAGCTCAACAGCCTGTACCTCTACGTGCGGGAGGCCTGCTCCGAGGCCGCGCCCCGGCGCGTGCCGCACCAGTTCCTGCGCAAGGTCATCCTCGGGTGCCAGCAGGTGCACGGTGTGATGGAAGGCATCCTGCTGCGCGGCGAAGGCTGGCGCTTCATTCAGCTGGGGAGGGCCATGGAGCGCGGCTGCTCGATCACGGCGCTCCTGTCGGAGCACGCCTCCGAGATCGCCCGCAGCACCGTGGAAGGCGGCGGACAATTTCTGTCATGGGCCGGCCTGCTGCGCTCCTGCACCGCCTTTGAGGCCTACAGCAAGACCCACACCGCCGACGTGCGGCCCGACAAGGTGCTGGAGTTCCTGTTCCTGTCGCCGCAGTTCCCCCGCTCCATCCTCTCCAGCGCGCAGCTTCTACAGGAGAGCCTTCAGGGCGTGGGCGGCGACCACAGCCGTCCTGACAGCTTCCGTCCGGAGCGCCTGGCGGGCAAGCTCGCGGCCCAGCTGGGCTACATCGCCTTCGAGGAGATCGATCCCAAGGAGTACGCGTCGCTCCTACAGGAGGCAGAGACGTCCTTCTTGAACCTCAACACCGCCATCCACGAGGCGTGGATCGACTACCCCACCCCGACAATTTCCGACAAATTGCTGGTCTCGCAGTAGCCCAGAGCCCACCGGTCAAAGGAGATTCATGTCGATCCAGGTCCTGCTGCAGCACCGAACGGCCTACAAGTACGACAAGCCCATCACGGTCTCGCCGCAGGTGATCCGTTTGCGGCCCGCGCCGCACTGCCGCACGCCGATCCTGGGATACGGCCTGAAGATCGAGCCGAAGGAGCACTTCCTGAACTGGCAGCAGGACCCGCACGGCAACTGGCTGGCCCGCGTGGTGTTCCCGGAGAAGGTGGAAAGCTTCTCGGTGGACGTGTCGGTCACGGCCGACCTGGTGGTGCAGAACCCGTTCGGGTTCTTCCTGGAGGAGGAGGCCGAGCACTTCCCCTTCACCTACGAGCCGCACCTGAAGAAGGAGCTGGCGCCGTACCTGGAGACCATCCATCTGGGGCGCGGGTTCGGGCCGTTCCTGATGGATCCCGAGCAGGGGAAGAAGCGCACGGTGGACTTCCTGGTGGAGCTCAACCAGCGCATCTACAAGGAGATCAAGTACACCATCCGCATGGAGCCCGGCGTCCAGACGCCGCACGAGACGCTCAAGAAGAAGAGCGGCTCCTGCCGCGACTCGGCTTGGCTCCTGGTGCAGATCCTGCGGCACCTGGGCCTGGCGGCGCGCTTCGCCTCGGGCTACCTGGTGCAGCTGGTGGCCGATGAGAAGCCTCTGGACGGTCCCTCGGGCCCGGCCAAGGACTTCACCGACCTGCACGCCTGGTGCGAGGTCTACCTGCCGGGCGCCGGCTGGGTGGGACTGGATCCGACCTCGGGGCTCATGGCCGGGGAAGGGCACATCCCGCTGGCCTGCTCGCCGTCGCCGCAGTCGGCCGCTCCCATCAGCGGGGCGCTGGAAAAGTGCGAGGTGGAGTTCGAGTTCGACATGAAGGTCGAGCGGCTGCCGAGCCTGCCGCGCAGCACGGCACCGTACAGCCCGCAGGAGTGGGAGGCCATCAGGGCGCTGGGCGACAAGGTCGAGAAGCGGCTGCAGCTGGGCGACGTGAAGCTCACCATGGGCGGCGAGCCGACCTTCGTGGCGGCCGACGACCCAGACAGTCCCGAGTGGAACACGGCGGCCCTGGGCGAGCGCAAGCGGCAGATGGCAGGTGAGCTGCTGAACCGCCTGCGCACGCGCTTCGCTCCCGGAGGTGTCCTGCATTTTGGCCAGGGCAAGCAGTATCCGGGCGAGCCGCTGCCCCGCTGGGCGCTGGCGTGCTACTGGCGCAAGGACGGCGTGCCGGTATGGGAAGACCCTGCGCTGCTGCCCGCTCCCGGCGACAGCAAGTCCGACGGCATCGAGCAGGCGCGGCAATTCCTGTCGGCGCTGTGCACCCGCCTGGGCGTGGACGAGGAGGCGAGCCTGCCCGGCTACGAGGACATCTGGTACCACCTGTGGCGCGAGCGCCGCCTGCCGGCCAACGTGGATCCGCTGAAGAGCCGCATCGAGGATCCGCTGGAGCGGGAGCGCTTGGCGCGCATCTGGGAACAGGGGCTGGCTTCGGTGGTGGGCTACTCGCTGCCGCTGCGCAAGGGCGCGACCGGCTGGGAGACCGGCAAGTGGTTCCTGCGCCGCGAGCACCTGTTCCTCTATCCCGGCAACAGCCCCATGGGCTGGCGCCTGCCGCTGGACAGCCTGCCGTGGGCCGCTCCGGGAGAGATCTCCTGGGAGGTGGAGCCCGATCCGCTGGAGCCGCGCGCCCCCTTGCCCGCCAAGCGCCTGCGCCAGGATCCGGGCGATCCGATGCGGGTGCCCGCCTGGCCTGACGCCCCGGCCAAGGACCTGGTGCGCACGGCTCTGTGTGTCGAGCCTCGCGACGGCCAGGTGCACGTCTTCCTGCCTCCCATCCCCCGCCTGGAGGATTGGCTGGACCTGATCGGCTCGGTGGAGGCCGCCGTCAAGGAGACCGACATCAAGGTGGTGCTGGAAGGCTACCCCGCCCCCCGCGACCACCGCCTGCAGACCTTCGCCATCACTCCCGACCCGGGCGTGATCGAGGTCAACATCCATCCTTCGGGCAGTTGGACAGAAACCGTCCACAACACCGAGACCCTCTACGAGGAGGCCCGCCAGACGGGCCTGCGCGCCGAGAAGTTCCTGACCGACGGTCGCCACACCGGCACCGGCGGCGGCAACCACGTGGTGATGGGCGCCGCCGACCCGTCCGACTCGCCCTTCCTGCGCCGCCCCGACGTGCTGCGCAGCATGATCCTGTCGTGGCTGGCGCACCCGTCCCTTTCGTACGTGTTCTCGGGGCTCTTCGTGGGGCCCACCAGCCAGGCGCCGCGCCTGGACGAGGCCCGCCACGACGCCGTGCGCCAGCTGGAGACGGCGCTGCGCGAGATCCCCGAGGAAGGCTACTGCCCCCCGTGGCTGGTGGACCGGGTGTTCCGCAACCTGCTCATCGACGTCAGCGGCAACACCCACCGCGCCGAGTTCTGCATCGACAAGCTCTACAACCCCGACTCCAGCACCGGACGGTTGGGCCTCTTGGAGCTGCGCGGCTTCGAGATGCCGCCGCACCCGCAGATGTCGTTGGTGCAGCAGCTGTTCATCCGGGCCCAGGTGGCCCGCTTCTGGGAGAAGCCCTACCTCATCAAGCCACCGCGCCACGGCACGGCCCTGCAGGACCGCTACGCCCTGCCGCGCCTGTTGTGGGAAGACCTGGCCGATGTGGTCTCGGAACTCAACCAGGACGGCATCCGCTTCGAGGCCGACTGGTTCCGGCCGCACCATGAGTTCCGCTTCCCCAAGCTGGGCGAGTTCCAGCTCAAGGACACGCACATCGAGCTGCGCCAAGCGCTGGAGCCCTGGCACGTGCTGGGCGAGGAGTCGGGCGGCGGCGGCACGGCCCGCTACGTGGACTCCACCGTGGAGCGCGTGCAGGTGCTGGTGAAGAACGGCGCCGAAGGCCGCTACAGCGTGCTGTGCAATGGCCTGCGCATGCCCATGGCTCCCACCGGAACCAACGGCGAGACGGTGGCCGGGGTGCGCTTCCGCGCGTGGTCGGCTCCCAGCAGCCTGCACCCGACCATCACTCCGCAGGTGCCGCTGGTCTTTGACGTGTTCGACGAATGGGCTGGTCGTGCCGTGTCGGGATGCACCTACCACGTGGCCCATCCGGGCGGTCGCGCCTACGAGACGCTGCCGGTCAACTCGTGGGAGGCCGAGGCCCGTCGGGCCGAACGCTTCCTGCCCTTCGGCCACACGCCGCGCCAGGTGCTGCCCCGCAACCCAAAGCCCGATCCGGAGCATCCGCTCACGCTGGACCTGATGCGCAACCACAAGGCATAGGCGCCTCCCCCGCAAACGCGGGGGCCGCCGTGCTGCGGGCTCGGGCCTTCGCCCTCGGTGCCTGGCGGGCACCCGCGCCTGCGGCGCGGCCCTTCACATGGCTGGCGCATCGGTGGTGGCATCACCCCCCACCTCGGAAGCCCCGCAGCACGAGCTGGTCTATTCGGTCTTGTCCGGCTCCGCCGCCATCAGCAATCCCGGATCGGGAGGTGGCATTGGAATTCCTTTGTGCCAAAGTTCATATTCAGCCAGATCGACTTCGTCGTTCCAGATCACTCCGTAACCGCCTCGGTCTGCGTACACGGAGGTGAACAAGGCCTGATTCCGCAAGGATTCAAAGGCCGGAAGACTCAGTAGCGGGGCGATGTCGTAGCGCCGCCACTGATCGTTTTGGAATTCGACCAAGAGGATCGTCGGAGGAATGGCCAGGACGGAGCGGATTCTCGGAGTTTCCATGATCACTCCAGCGGAGCCAACTTGTGGAACCGCTGCTCCTTCCACATGCGCAGCAGTTCGGGCTGGTGAAGGCGAGCCCAAACTTCGACCATTCCCTTGGCTCTTGCCGGAAGATCTCCTTCGATCATCACCAAGGTCTCCATGTCAAACAGCGCAAGGAACTCGCCATAGACGGCATGAAAGTGCGGAGGTGGGTGGTCTCCGAAGAAGATTTTGATCACGATCCCATAGAATCGAGAGATTTCCGGCATGGCAGCTCCTTTGGGGATAAGGATAGTACACCATGGCAAGATTCAGCACGCCCCCACCTTGGACGCCCCGCAGCACGAGCTGGTCTCGTGCCATTCGGGATTCTCTCCGTTGAGCCGTTCCTCTATCCCCACCCGACGGTCCGAGGCCCCATGCAGGCGATTCCGGCTTCGCGGCGTCGTGTTTGACATTTTCCGTCATTTCGGCTCCCATGAAAAAGCCCACCCCGCAGGACGCGGAGGTCAGCGCTTGAAGTGCTGCGTGACGTCCCGCAGTTCGCTGGCCATGTGGGACAGTTCCCCGGTGGAGCTGTTCAGCATGGTGGCGGCGGAGGAGATCTCGCGGGAGGCTAGGGCAGCGCTTTCTACAACGCTGGAGATCTGGCCGAGGTCGCGCGAACCTTCGTTCACGCTCCGGACGATCTCCTCGGTAGCGGCCGACTGCTCGCGGATGGCTCCGGCGATGCTCTGGGACAGCCCGGCGATCTCGTCCACCACCACTCCCACGCCTGAGATCGAGGCGATGGCCTGGTCGATCTCCTGACGGATGGCTGCGATCATGCCCGAGATCTCGCTGGTCGCCTCGGCCGTCTTCTTGGCCAGGTCCTTCACCTCGATGGCCACCACGGCAAAGCCCTTGCCCGCTTCGCCTGCCCGTGCTGCCTCGATGGTGGCGTTCAGGGCCAGCAGCTTGGTCTGTTCCGCGATGGTGTTGATCACCCCGACCACCTGCCCCACTTGACTGCTGGCCTCCCCTAAGCGGGCCACCGAGACATCGGCCCTCTGGACGGCTTCCACGGCCATGTTGGCGCGGTGCGCGGTCTGGGCGGAATTGTCGGCCACCCCTCGGATGCCCGCAGACATCTCTTCGGCCCCGGCCGCCACTTGGTGGATGCTCTGGCTCAGACTGCGTGTCATCTCGGCCATCTGCTGGGATTGGCGGGCCGACCCCTCGGCATGGGAGGCCAGCTGGCTCCCCACGCTGGACATCTCCTCGGCGGCCCCTGCCATGGCGTGCGAGTTGGACTGGAGGGTCTCGACATCCTCGCGCCAGCGCTTCAGCATCTGGGCGAAGTTGACATTGAGGTGATCCTGCGGCGAGTGGGGGTTCACGCTGGTGCGGAGATCCCCTTGGGCCAGCAGGCTTGCGGTCTGGGCTGCATGGGTGAGGTATTCGATCATGGCGGCAAAGGCGTCGAAGAGCTGTCCGATCTCGTCTTGGCTGCCGCGCTCCAGGGTGTGCTCGACCTTGCCTTGGGCCACTTCCTGGGCGATCTGCGTCAGACGCCTCAGCCGCGACACGATCGAGGAGGTCAGGAAAAAGGCCAGTGCGGCCCCCAGCGCCAGCGCTGCCAAAGCCAAGCCGGTCATCCAGGCCTTCATCGCGTGCAGGGCCGCCTGGAACTGCGCCTGCGAGAGCTCCATGCCCTCGCCCAAGGAGGTGCGGATGGCGCGCACGGGATCCTTGAGCGCCTTGAGGTGTCCGTCCATCTTCTTCTTGAGCGCGATCTGCCGCTCGTGCGTTAGCGAGCCGCTTTCCAGGCCTGTCAGCAGGGAATCCTCGAAGATGTGGATGAAGCCGTCGAACTCATGGCGCACCACGGTGGCGCTGGCCTTGTCCTTCTCGCTGGTCACGATGGTGTCCAGTGTGTCCACACGGCCCTGGCAGAGGGCCTTGACCCCAGGCCAGTTGCGCTTGGCTTCGGCTGCGTCCCCCGTGATGATGGCTCGGGCCACCACCTGGTCGGCCCGTTCCCCGATGAAGGAGATGCGGGCGACCATCTCGACGTCTTGGGCATGGTCGTGGTGATCTGCGTTGGCGCGTTCCAGGACTCCCAAGTAGCGGAAGCAGAACAGGACCAAGGCCAGCAGAAACAGCAGGACCAGGCCAAAGCCTGCTCCCAGGCGGGTTCCTACGCTCAAATCGGAAATGCGGGTTTTCATGCTCAGCTCCTCAGTGCGGTTGACTGAGACGATTGTCGGATATTCCGGGGTGCTGCGCAAGCTTGCCCGTCACTCCAGCAGCAGCTTGCGGACCTCCGGAGCGCCAACGCCGCCTTGGAAGCGCAACAGGTAAAGTCCTTTGGCCAAGTCCCCGGTGGGGATGAGCGCCGGTGCGGCGGCATCCTGGTGCACGGAGCGCAACACGGTGCCGTTGAGCGAGACCAGCGAGACGATGCCGCTGCGGCCGTTGCCCAGGGTCACGGCGGTTCCGTGCAAGGTGGCCTGCGGGGCGTCGATGGCGACGGAGGGCGCGTTGGCCTGCATGGTCGCGTACTTGAGGTCGAAGGTTCCGACGCCGCCGCCAGCTTCGACCAGGATCTTGGACTCGTACATCTTCCCCATCGTCAGGCCCATGCTGGCCCACTTCTTGAAATGCTCCGAGATGGAGATGTGCCCGCACTGCCGTGCCTTCTGGCGCACGCTGAAGAACTGCCAGAAGGTCGTGTTGCCGATGATGGAGGGTTTGTTCACGCGCTGGAACTTGTAGACCTTGTAGGTTCCGCCGTCGATGTCGAAGGATCCTTGCAGCGTGCCGCCGCCCGTGGGAGGGCTGTTGCCGAACCAGTCCTCGACGATGTAGTACTCCACCAGCGGGTCCTTCGACCATCCGTAGATGCCGATGAAGGAGTAGCCGCCGCCGCTGCCGGTCTTGGTGAAGGAGTAGTCGGCGATGATGTTGCCGTACTTGTCGAAGGTCTGGGTCGAGTTCCACTTCAGGCCCACGCGGGCCAGGAAGTCACCGGCGTTGTTCCAGTCGGCCTTGAAGGCCGCCCCCTTGCCGTACACCGTCATCTTCATGGAACCGGCGCCGTCGTGCCACAGCTCGTAGTCGTAACCGCCGGTCACCGCCCCGATGCCGTCCGTCGTGTAGGTCGTCCCGCCGCTCAGGGAAGAGGTCACCGTACAGGCATCGTCGGCGGCGTGGGTGTGCGGGGTCAGCGCCATGGCCGCTGCCGCCACAGCGGCGCAAAGGCCCGATTTGCAGTGCAACATGGCTTGTCACCTTTCGTCAGAGAATCCCCATCGCGGCCATCCGCCCCGTTCGGGCGCGGCAGCCTTTCCCCTGGCAATCTATCGGCCACGGTCTTCCGTCGCGTCGCGATCCCGGGTCTTGCCGCCAACTTCGCGGATTGCTGTTGAAAAAACGCACGCCATCCGAGGTGCGGCCGATGGCGCGCGGGGGAGCAAACCTATCCCAAGGAGGCCACCAAGGCATGGTAGTGCTGTGTGACGTCTCGTCGTTTGCTGGGCTCGCCCTAAAGGACTCGCAAGGTCCTGCCGCCGAAAGCGGCTGGGAGACAATGTCGGTTCACGGCGAAGCGGTGGGATTGACTCGACTTCAACGCTTGCTGGCTGGCACGGCCCGTCCGTCCCGGCACCCTGCCATAGATTCGATCCATGAAACTCGGCGCAGCCCTTCGCACAGGGAACCGTCGACCGAACCGGATCACAAGGACCAAGCCATGAACACACGTCTATCTCTCGTCGGCTTGCTTGCGGGGGCCATCGCCCTCCAGGCCCAGACCGTCACCATCAAGAGCTCCGGCGGCTGGTTCGAGGCCGCCCACGTGGAATGGACCGTTTCCGGCAAGGCCGACAGCTACAACGTCTACGTAGCCCCGGTCGGCGGCACCGCCCAGCAGCTCGACACCAAGCTGATCCGCAGTTACGGATCGACCTGGCGCGCCGACGCCCTGGGGCTCAAGGCCGGAAGCTACACCCTCAAGGTGGTTCCCGTGGTCGCTGGCAAGGAAGGCACCGCCGCCACCACGGCCGCCCTGACCGTCTCGGCCCACGACCGCGCGGGCTTCGCCTTCTCGGGCGGGCACATCCCCGGCGCCTACAACCTCGACGGCACGCCCATGACCGGTGCCGTGATCGTCTACCTCACCGACAAGAGCAAGGACACCGTCTCGCTGCCCGTGATCACCAGCAGCAAGGGCACCACCACCACCTACACCGGCATCCAGAACATCCTGTACGGCTTCAAGAAGGGCCTGGACAGCCGCCCGCTGATCATCCGCATGATCGGGCAGGTGAAGGACGCGGCCGTGTTGGACGGCGGCGACCTGGTCATCGAGAACGCCAACCTGGCCACCGGCCACATCACGCTGGAAGGCGTGGGCGAGGACGCCCTGGCCGACGGCTGGGGCGTGCGCATCAAGGGCGCCACCAACGTCGAGGTGCGCAACATCGGCGTGATGAACGTCAACAGCACTGCGGGCGACGACATCGGCCTGCAGCAGGACAACGACCACGTTTGGGTCCACCACAACGACCACTTCTACGGCGACGCAGGCTCGGATGCCGACCAGGTCAAGGGCGACGGCGCCATGGACGTCAAGAAGTCCACCTACGTCACCATCTCCTACGACCACTTCTGGGACAACGGCAAGTCCAGCCTGCTGGGCCTTTCCGAGAACACCACCACCGGGCTCTACATCAACTACCACCACAACTGGTTCGACCACTCCGACTCGCGCCACCCCCGCGTGCGCTTCTACTCGGCCCACATCTACAACAATTACTACGACGGCAACGACAAGTACGGTGCCGGTTCCACCCTGGGCTCCTCGCTCTTCCTGGAAGGCAACTACTTCCGCAACTGCAAGCACCCCATGCTCACCTCCCTGCAGGGAACCGATGTCTGGAACGAGCTCAAGGGCGCCAACGACCCCACGAACATGGGCACTTTCTCGGGCGAGGCTGGCGGCAGCATCAAGGCCTGGAACAACTACATGGAAGGGCAGAAGCGCTTCGTGGCCTACGGCGACGCGAACTACGCCAACTCCACCGTGGACTTCGACGCCTACGTGGCCAAGAGCCGCGACGAGAAGATGCCCGCCACCGTGAAGTCCTTCTCGGGCGCCAACGTCCACAACAACTTCGACACCGATCCCAGCGTGATGTACAGCTACGTCGCCGACGCACCCGAGGTCGCCAAGACCAAGGTCATCGCCTACTCCGGACGCATGAACGGCGGCGACTTCAAGTGGACCTTCACCACCGCCGACGACACCCTGGCCGTGGTCAACGCCCCGCTCAAGGCCGCCATCGTGGGCTACAAGACCAGCCTCGTCTACGTGCAGGGCGAAGGCACGGCTCCCACCGTCTCGGTCCAGGACCGCGCCCTCGCAAATGCCAATCCCATCCGCCTCGATGCCACCTCCCGCCTCCTCACGGCGGCTCCGGGCCATGTGCTGCGCACGGCCGAAGTCTTCACGGTGGGCGGCTCCCGCGTTCTGCTCTCCAGCGGCGATCGTCCCGTCTCGCTCTCGGGCCTCAAGTCCGGCGTCTACCTGGCCCGCGTGGTCACCGACCGCGGCGCCTTCGAGAAGACCATCGTCAGGAACTGACGCGGCCGCGTCGCAACCGTTGACCTGGCTTCAACGGTTGCGTCCGGGCCTGTCCCGTGTGCTTGGCACCCCCGCCATAGATTCGTGACATGAACACACGATCTGCTTTCGCCGGACTGCTGATGGGCGCCGTGGCGCTCCAGGCCCAGACCGTCACCATCAAGAACGCGGCGGGCTGGCTGGAAGCCGCCCATGTGGAATGGACCGTCTCCGGCAAAGCCGACAGCTACAACGTGTACGTCGCTGGCCAGGGCATCTCCGAGCGCAAGCTCGACAGCTATCTGGTCCGCAGCTACGGCACCAGCTGGCGCGCCGACGCCCTGGGGCTTGCGGCGGGCAGCTACACCCTCAAGGTGGTCCCGGTGGTCGCCGGGAAGGAAGGCACGGCCACCGCCACGTCGGCCCTGACCGTAGCAGCTCATGACCGCGCGGGCTTTGCTTTCTCGGGCGGGCACGTTCCCGGTGCCTACAACGCAGACGGCACGCCCAGGAGCGGGGCCGTCATCCTCTACCTCACCGAGAGGAACAAGGACACCATCTCCTTCCCGGTCCAGACCGCAGCCGCCAAGTTCACCACCTACACCGGCATCCAGAAGATCCTGGACGCCTTCGCCAAGGGCACCGACGCGCGGCCCTTGATCGTGCGGATGGTGGGACAGGTCTCCACGCCCACCTACTCGCAGCAGGGCGACCTCCTGCTCTCCAACGGCAACCTCGCGGGCAGCCACATCACCTTCGAGGGCGTGGGCGAGGACGCAACGGCCAATGGCTGGGGCATCCGCATCAAGGGCGGCACCGACATCGAGGTGCGCAACGTCGGGGTGATGAACGTCAGCAGCACGGCAGGCGACGACATCGGCGTGCAGCAGGACAACGACCACATCTGGGTCCACCACAACGACCTCTTCTACGGCAACGCCGGCACGGACGCCGACCAGGTCAAGGGCGACGGTGCCCTGGATGTCAAGCTCTCCACCGGCGTGACCCTCTCCTACAACCACTTCTGGGACAACGGCAAGTCCAGCCTCCTGGGCCTCAAGGAGAACACCGACACCGGCTACGTCATCACCTACCACCACAACTGGTTCGACCACTCCGACTCGCGCCATCCCCGCGTGCGCTTCTTCTCGGCCCACATCTACAACAACTACTACGACGGCAACGCCAAGTACGGGGCGGGCTCCACCGACAGCTCCTCGCTCTTCGTGGAAGCCAACGTGTTCCGCAACTGCAAGCACCCGATGATGGTCTCGATGCAGGGCTCGGACCTCTGGAACGAGGCGACCAAGGCCAACGACAAGGACATGGCCAACTTCTCCAACGAAGTCGGCGGCAGCATCAAGGCGTACAACAACAGCATCGTCGGGGCGGGGCGCTTCGTGCCCTACGGCGACGCCGCCTACCCCAACTCCACCGTGGACTTCGACGCCTACGTGGCCAAGAGCCGCAACGAGACGGTGCCGTCCACCGTCAAGTCCTCCCTGGGCGCTAACACCTACAACAACTTCGACACCGACCCGAAGACGATGTACAGCTATGTGGCCGACAGCCCGTCGGTGGTCGTGGCCAAGGTCAAGGCCTATGCCGGGCGCATGGGCGGCGGCGACTTCAAGTGGACCTTCAACGACGCGGCCGACGACACCGCCTCGCTGGTGAACACCGCGCTCAAGGCCGCCGTCACCAACTACAAGACCTCGCTGGTCGCGGTCCAAGGCGATGGCAGCTCCTCTTCAGGCACCGTCGCGGTCCGCCTCCGGGAGACCACCGCCGCCAACCCGATCCGCTTCGACGCCACGGCCGGTCGGCTCTCGCTGGCCCAGGGCTACACCCTGCACATGGCCGAAGTCTTCACCATGAGCGGCACTCGGGTTGCCCGTGCCCAGGGCGGATCCTCCCTCGCCCTGGACGGCCTGAAGGCGGGCATCTACCTGGTCCGCGCGGTCACCGAGCGCGGCACCTTCGAGAAGAGGATCGTCAAGAACGATTGATTCCCGAGGGCGGCTCCCTGGCCGTCCCCACCGACCACAGTGGAGACGGAAGCGGGCGATCAGGCCTTGGTGGCCGAAGTCGCGACCCTGTGCTTCTGGAAGAACACGCTCAGGTCGTTGTTGGCTACCGCCAGGCCCGGAACCTTGTCGGCGTGCTGCTTGACGGCGGCGTAGATCTCCAGCGACTGCGCCATGGCATCGCTGTTGGCAGCCAGCAAGGTGTTGCGGATGCCCTCGGCCAGCTCGTTCACCAGGACCTGGATGGGTGTCAGGGCCTGGATCAGGGCAAAGTCCTTCTGGAACTCGCCCACATCCAAGACGGGAGGCAGGATGTCGGGGTGAGCCGTGGACACCGCGTAGGCCTTCTCGATGAAGGGGGCAAAACCATTGGAGGCCTTGAACAACGACCGCACCTGTGCCGCGTCCAGCGTGATCAGGAAGTCCAGCTTGGAGCGGATGTCGTTGAGCTTCTTGAGGATGTCGTTCTTGGTGGTCTCGGCCAAGGTGGCCGAAACCAGGTTCTGTGCGGTCATGGGAATTGTCTCCTGTGAGGTTGTTGCGGGAACACCGGCACCGGAATGGTGTCGGCTGGGCACCAGAAAAACAAATGGCGTGCCAGAACGTGTCTCTGGAAGAAATCGCTGGATCCGATCTGCAGAACCGACTGCAGTGCAGGAACTTTACTGCACCTGGTGCAGTCCGCCACCTGCATCCCTAACACTCCGGAGAGTGATTGAGACACTCGGGAGAGTCTCCGAGACACTCCGGAGAGTGATTGAGACACTCGGGAGAGTCTCCGAGACACTCCGGAGAGTGATTGAGACACTCGGGAGAGTCTCCGAGACACTCCGGAGAGTGATTGAGATACTCAGGAGAGTCTCCGAGACACTCCGGAGAGTGATTGAGACACTCAGGAGAGTCTCCGAGACACTCCGGAGAGTGATTGAGACGCTCGGGAGAGTCTCCGAGACACTCCGGAGAGTGATTGAGACACTCGGGAGAGTCTCCGAGACACTCTGGAGAGTGATTGAGACACTCAGGAGAGTCTCCGAGACACTCCGGAGAGTGATTGAGACACTCGGGAGAGTCTCCGAGACACTCTGGAGCATGATCGAGACCCAAAAAAGTGCTCGCCAAGCGTGCGCGGGGTCGCGGAACGAATGTTTGCAGAACTATTCTTGACACATGGCTCCCCGATTGCCTTGGATGCACCTCCTGTGGTGCATGATGGCAGCCTCGTTACCGTTCGAGGCATGCGACGGGAATGTGGCAAAAGCCGCCAACACGAGCTGCCGGAAGTATTCGGAGAGCATCCGGAAAGCCCTCTTTGGCGATTGGATCGATTCCGACCACGACTGCAGGAACACCCGTGCCGAGATCCTGGCAGCCAGAAGCCAAACCGAAGCGACGGGAACCTGCACCATCAAGACGGGCCGCTGGCTCGACCCTTACACGGGCCGCACCTTCGATTCGGCAAAGGCCCTCGAGATCGACCACTTGATCCCCGTCGCGGAAGCCTACCGCTCCGGCGCCTGGAAATGGACCCAAGCGCAACGCGTGGCCTTCTACAACGACACCTCCCTGCTCGTGATCGCAAGCGCTACCGCCAACGCCACCAAAAGCGACAAAGACCCCTCCCAATGGCTGCCTCCGGACACGACCTATTCCCTGGAATACATCCAACGCTGGGCGCGAGGGAAACGGACGTATGGTCTGACTGCGGATGCGAAGGAGCGAAAGTTCCTTGCGAAGTACTTGCCAATCGATGGCACTCCCGGATTTTCTGTGGGTAGCAGGTACGTCACCCGTAGACCATTGGCTTTTTCCTAGGCAGGTTTTGGGTATGGACAGCACCGATCTCTACCAGCACATCCTTGGTCTTCGTAGCCCCTG